>Ga0210405_10005226_pt1 | contig 11935 bp, 10 predicted proteins | sample IncBWH11MmetaG_FD_155492 | JGI IMG/M metagenome (GOLD analysis project Ga0210405, IMG submission 155492) | Forest soil microbial communities from Barre Woods Harvard Forest LTER site, Petersham, Massachusetts, United States - Inc-BW-H-11-M | ecosystem: Environmental > Terrestrial > Soil >... | reverse complement strand
TTGCTTCCAAACCATTCATCCCCGGCATGGCGCAGTCCATCACAATCACAGCCGGTTTTTCCTTGCCCGCCAGACGCACCGCTTCCTCGCCATTGCTTGCTTCGCCGACCACCTCGATCTCCGGATCATCCTCGAGTATCCGTCGGAATCCGTGGCGCACCAGGGCATGATCGTCCACCAGCAATACCTTCAGCTTAGCTCCCATGGCTCTCGACTTTCTCCCGTGCGATCCGCAGACGAACCGTCGTGCCGCCAATCCCCGGCTGCAAAAGCTCTAGCGTTCCCCCGATTATTTCCGCGCGCTCCCGCATCGCCACCAAACCGATTCCGCGTCCATTTTTCTCTACCACGATTCCTTTTCCATGGTCTTCTACTTCCAGCTCCAGCGCATCAGTCAAAAACTTCAGCCGCACCCACGCTTCTTTCGCTCCCGAATGCCGGCTCACATTATTCAGCGCTTCCTGCAACACGCGGTACACATGCACGCTTGCTCCTCCATCGAGTGGAAAAGCCGTTCCCGATTTTTCATAGTGCATCGCAAGCCCGGTCTGCCGCTCCACCGTCGGAATATACCAGTCCAGTGTCCCCACAAGTCCTGCTTCATCCAGCAGCACCGGATGCAGCGCTTGCGAGAGGCTGCGAATATTATCCAGCGTTGTTTGCGCAATCTCGCGCACCTCCTGCACCTCTTCCCGCACCTTCGAGCCTTCGGGCAAATGGTTCCCCGCCCGCCCCATCAGCGACCCAATCGCCGTTAGCACCTGGCCAAACTCATCGTGCAATTCGCGCGAAATATGCCGCAGCGTCGACTCTTGCGTCGAAATCAATTTTTGCGCCAATTCGCTGCGCTGTTCGGAAAGCGCCGCCAATCTCGCGAAGATAATCCGGTTCGTTCGAATCAAATACAAACTCGTCAGCACAATCGCAACGAGTGTGGCCAACAAAAACAAATAAACTTGCCGGTGCACGCCGTCGTAAATCGCCGCGATGCGCCCGGCAGCTTGCTCTTCCCCTTCGTTGTTCTGTACAAGCAGTCGCGAAACCGCCGTGCTCAGCGATTCCTGCCGCGCCTGCAAGGTTAGCCGGATTTGCTCCCGCGCCTGCGCCTCTTTTCCATCTGCGGCCAACGCAAACATACGATGCACCGCGTCCCAAAATTGCGCTACGGACTGCGTGAGATAATTTCGCTGCTCCGCCGTGCGATTCGCTCCCGCAAGCTGTTCTTCCAGATGCAACGCCACATCCAGGTCTTCGCGAACCCGTTCGAATTGCGCCGACCACGCCGTCAGCGGGTACGGCTCGCTGGCGTCCAGCATGTCCCGCATCGCGAGCGCCACCGAATTCAGGTCGTTCTGCAGGCGCAGAAGCTGCAGCGAATCCTTGCGATTCCGATCCACCATTTCGCTTTGCAATTTTCGCAGCCCGGAGAGTTGCACCGTGATGTAAAACGAATACGCCACCACGCTGGCGAGCGTGATGATCAGACCGAGCAGAAGTCCCGTCGTCGGCGAGCGCTGCGCAGGCGTTTGCACGAAAAGAGGATACCTCAGGCAGCCGCTTGGCGGCGCACGAGGAGCAGCAGAAACATCATCGCGACAGCGGACGCAAGCGGCACAAGCAAACCGACGCGCAATCCGCCCGCATGTGCCGAAACGAATCCCACGAGCCAAGGACCGAACGCGGACCCGATCGAGGACATGGAAAACATCAGCCCGCCGAGTCTCACCGCTCTTGCTCCGTACCAGCGCGAAAGCCATGCAATATAAACTGGAAAAATAGCCGCGCAGCCCAGACCGGCGAGGGTAGCGCTCGCGAATGCAATTTTTTGTGTCGTGGCGAGGACGAACACCGTGTTTCCGATGATGACTAGAATCAGCGCGGCAATTACCAGGCGATATTCGTGGAGGCGAGCAAGAACAAACGGCGCGGACGCCCGGCCGGCCAAGAGTCCGCCGTAGAAAAACATGGGAGCGAGTGTGGCGATACCTTCTCCACCACCCGCAAGACGCTTCGCATACGCAGCAGCCCAGCTACCGAGACTGACTTCCACTCCCACGTACAAGAAAAACAGCACAGCAAGCGTGAGTGTTGTCACGTCACTGACGCTGGCTGTCGCCGCAGTTGTTGTGGGATTAGTTGCTGCGTGCTTTCCGTCAGGAAACTTCGCAAAGAGAAATGAAAATGCCAGCAGGCCGCCGAACCCTGCGAAGAAAATAAGAAATTGCGGAAGAAACCCGTTCTTCAGCGCGAGCAAAACCAAGGGAGAACAAGAAACGGCTCCAGCTCCCCAAGCAAAATTAACGAGGCTCACGAGCGAAGCGCTGCGCGCACCCCCGATTTCGGCCACTGCCAGATTCGTCGGAGGCACAACCAGGCCATAGCCAATTCCCAGAGCCCCTAATGCGAAGAGGACAATAGTTATCGAGGAAGTGTTGAGCGTGGCGAGACCGCATCCGATCATCAGATAACCGAGAACGAGAGAGGTGCGGGCACCGAAGTGGTGCGCGATCAAACTCGACAACCAAACACCGGCGAGTGACCCTGAAAATTCAATCGCCAAGAGAAGGCCAGCGCGCGAATCGTTGAGCGACCAGCGCGCAATAAACTGCGGCATCAACGGGCCGGTGAGTGTGATCTCCACACCGGTCAAGACGAATCCGGCGAAAAGCAGCACCAGCAAGTAGCGCTGGCGGGCTGCGGCGGTGATAGCGATGGCTTGCGTGGTCACTGGTTATGAACCATTTTGCAGGACTGCGGCGCCGCGAGCAACTCGGCGTTTTTTCATACCCTTTTTTGCAAGCGCAAAATGTAATCCTTCAAATCTCAAATCTTCGTATCTGAGAATCTCAAATCCTGGTATCCGTAATCTGAAATCGTTGCCCTTCCAATTTCACACTTAGTTCTGCCAATTTCAAAACTTAGTCCTTCTTGTTTCACGATGCGATAGCATGGAGTGCCATTTCGGATACGATTCCGATCGCTGCTTGGACTTTTTATGTTTCCTTCTTGGATATATTCATGATTGACGTTGGCCTCATCGGATTTGGGCTTGCCGGCCGCGCTTTTCACGCGCAAGTGATTCGCGCCGTGCCCGGATTGCGGCTCGCCGCGATTCTGCAGCGCAGGGGCAACGAAGCCTCCGAGCAATATCCCGATGTCCGCATCGTTCGCACGATGGATGAACTTCTCGCCATCAAAGAAATCCGACTCGTCGTCATCGCCACGCCGAACGATTCACACTTCCCGCTAGCCCAGCAGTGTCTTGCCGCCGGACGCGATGTGCTCGTCGACAAGCCCTTCACGACTACTCTCGAAGAAGCCGATGCTCTCGGTCACTTTGCGAAGCAACAGGGGCGACTGCTCACCGTTTACCAGGATCGCCGGTACGACGGCGACTTTCAGGCCATCGTGCAGCTCGTTGCCAGCGGCGCGCTGGGACGCATCGTTCGCTTTGAATCGAATTACGACCGCTTTCGTCCGCAACTTCGTCCGGGGGCTTGGCGTGAACGCTCCGGCCCTGGCACTGGAATCTTTTTTGATATTGCGCCGCACCTTATTGATCACGCGCTTTTGCTTTTCGGAATGCCCGAAGCGCTGACGGCCGATATTCGCATCGAGCGGGAAGGCGCTGTCGCTGATGATGCGTTTGACCTCGCGTTTCACTATCCGCGCGGCTTGCGTGCCGACTTGCGCTCTTCCATTCTGGCTGCCGCGACTCGCCCTCGTTTCACTCTTCACGGAACACAGGGCGCGTTCGTCAAGCTAACTGTCGATCCGCAGGAGAGCAATTTGCGGCGCGGTTACATTCCCACGGATTCTGCGTGGGGCGCGGAACCGGAAGAAAATTGGGGTTTGTTGACCCTTTCCGAGAACGGCGCGATCACCCAGCGGCGCGTTCCTTCCGCAAATTGCGACTACCGCGGCTTCTACGCCAATTTGCGCGACGCCATTCTCGGCAAGGCAAACTTGGCTGTGACTCCCGAGTGGGCGATCGATGTGATGCGCTTGCTTGAATTGGCGCGCCAGAGCAGCAACGAACGGCGAACCGTTTCCGTGTCTGGCTCAAATTGAGTTCCCGTTCTGAACAGCCGTCGACCGGGCCTCTACAAACACGCGTTTTTCTAATGTAACTCGCGGCTCTCACGTATACTCTAATTTCGTGTGAGAGCGGAGGAGAGCTGGTTTGGCAATGTTCATTGATCTAGCACCCTCGATTTTGTCGGCAAACTTTGCGCAATTGGGCGCCGAAGCGAAAGCTGCGCTCGATGGCGGGGGAACGGTTTTGCATCTCGACGTGATGGATGGGCACTTCGTGCCGAATCTCACCATCGGGCCGCCGGTGATTGCTTCGCTGCGGAAGACCATTCCGGATGTGACGTTCGATTGCCACTTGATGATTGAAAATGCGGATGAGTTCATTCCGGCGTTTGCGGAAGCCGGCGCGAACTGGATCTCCGTGCATCAGGAAGCTTGTGTTCATCTGGACCGCACGCTCCATCTAATTGAGTCGCACGGTTGCAAGCCAGGTGTGGTGATCAATCCGGGGACTCCGGTGCACATGCTCGACGACATTTTGGAAATTGTGCATCACGTTCTCGTTATGTCCGTGAATCCCGGATTTGGCGCGCAGCATTTCATTCCCCACTCGCTGAAGAAAGTGGAGACGCTTGCGCGGATCCGCGAGTCCCGCGGCTTGGAATTCCGCATCGAGATTGATGGTGGCGTCGCGCTTGATACGGTCGGCGACATCGTTCGTGCTGGCGCGGAAATTCTTGTCGCAGGAAACGCCGTTTTCTCCCACGGCGACATTCGCGAAAACGCCAGCAAATTATTGCAAGCGGCGCGTTCGGCAGCGTCCGCCGCTGCGAAGGCCTCGCCGCGCTTGCGGCGAACGGCTACTGCTCCTCGTAATACCAAGTCAGACCTCCATCGACGACGAACGTAGTTCCCGTGACGTAGCTGGATTCTTCGGACGCGAGAAAGGCGGCGATGGACGCGACGTCTTCCGGTTTTCCCAACCTCCGCAGCGGAATATTTTCCAAGAGACCCTTTAGCTTGACCGGATCGTTCAGAAGATTTTTGTTGATGGGCGTTTCGATCGCACCGGGAGCGATGTTGTTGATGGTGATGCCGAGCGGTGCAAGCTCGATGGATAGATTGCGCGTGATCATTTTCAGGCCGCCTTTGCTGGCGCAGTAGGAAGAAAAATGCGGGAAGGGAAGCTCTTCGTGGACGGAGCTGATGTTGATGATTTTTCCAGTGCGCTTGGATTGCATCAAGTAACGGACCATCGCCTGGGTGACGAAAAACAGGCCCTTCAAATTTACATTCAGCACGAAGTCGTAATCGGCCTCGGTCACATCCCAAAAGTTGGCGCGTTTTTCGACCCCTGCATTGTTCACCAAGATGTCCAGTTCGCCGAGCTGCGAAACCGTTTCGGAGATGAAGCGCTGGCCGTCGGCAAGCTTCGAGACGTCGGCTTGAATGGCGACGGCTTTTCCGCCGCCGGTGCGGAGGCCCTCGACCACGCGTTCGGTGCCTGATTTGTCCGAGAGGTAGCAGATCGAAACGGCTGCGCCTTCCTGGATGAACCGCTGGGCGATTCCCAAGCCGATGCCCTGGTTCCCGCCGGTGATGGCCGCTACTTTACCTTCCAACCGTTTTGACACGACTCACGCCTCCGTTTCCAGAAGTGCTTTCCCAAAAGGGAACGCATAACGGTAACACTTGGATGTTGCGGTGGGGTTTCGGAGACAGGGCAAAAAGACCCGCCCCCCTAGTTTTGTAAGAATCTGATTCGATGGGGGTTAGGGAGTGGCGGTATGTTAAGAATATGATTCTATTGGAGTTAGTGGCTGGCAGAGACAAGGAGCCGCCAAGAATTCTTAGTTGAGGGGGTACACTCCCTGTGTTTTGCAAAAGAGTGCAGAAGCTATTGATGGGAAAAGAGTTGGCGAAACACCCTTCTTTGAAGAGTGCGGAAGAATGTGAAAACAGAGGAGTTATCTTTTGGCCTTTTTTTTGCGAAAGAGTGAAAGAGCGAAGCAGGAAAGAGAGCGGAACGCAGAGACATAGAGTCCGCAGAGGTCAGCGGAACAAGGAACTTGGAGCAACGCGAGTGGACGATCGGGGAGCGGGAGAGGATGACGTGGGCGAAACATAGGGAATGGTGGCAGGGTTAGTACTGATTGTCCACTGATTTTGTTGATTTACTGTCTGCTTATTCGAACGGAGAGGCGCGGATTCGAATGAGAGTGACGGAAGTCGAGAGGTTACAAAGAGTTGGCGGGATTGAGATGATTTGGTGAGACTGTGGAAATGTGTGGAAAAGTCAAATTCGCGGCCTCAGCTGATCAGGGGCGATTCTTGCGGAGGCTTCTCGTGGGCGGCGAATCAGTTGACTTGCGCGAGCGGGATGATGAGGCTGCCGATTGCGGCTGTGCTGGGATCCTGAACTAAGACACGCAGCGTGGTCGCCCCCGCTTGAGGTTCTATGGACTTGCGAAAGGTTATGCCTGATTCCAGAAAAACCGGATATTGTTTCTCGGTGAAGCGGAGATTGATTCGATTGGTTGATTCGCGCAGCACCTTTCCCGTCTCGTCTTGTTCAATCACGGTTATGTCGAGAGCGCCCGTCCGGATTTCGCCGCTCTGCGCCAGCTGAATATCGTGAATACCGATGGAGCCAGACAGGCTTAGAGAACTTGGCGTTGGCTGACGGATCCGAACCACCTTGACTTGCAACGGAATGGCGGCGGAATCGAGCGGACTCTTGATCGCCGTGAGAAATGCGTCGTGGCGTTCGTCCTTTGTAGCCGCGGTGTCCTTGAGGGCGAAGTAGCCTTTGGGATATCGGAGGTTCAACCCGGGGCGGTGGACCTGGACTTTCAGTTCATGGAATTTTCCGTCCAGCGAGCCGGAATCGATGTAAAAGCCGAGGGTATAGGCGACGGCGGAATCCTCGACGGCGTCGCGAATGGCGCCGGTGAGGTCGTTGGTGTTGACGAAGGCCCGGCCACCCGTTTCGTCGGCGAGCCTTTGCATGGTGTCAATGCCGATGGGAGACGATGACTGTGCAGGCATGCCGACACCCAAGACGCCACCGAGCTGATCGTCTATGTCCCACTGCGATTCCGGAGTCTTTCGCGTGAGCAGGGCGCGCCCGTCCACCGGATAAGCGGCAATCTGTGCAGGGCCGAGAATGCGGGCGAGGGCATCGCTCGAGAAAGGAAGATTGGCTGTGAGCCAAACCAGATTCTTGCGGCCCGGAATGCTCGCGACGTGAGAGGCAACGGACTGGAGTGCGGACATGGTTGCTGCGGCGCGGCGCTCATTTGTAATTGCGGCCAATTGAAGCACTTGTGCGTTCAGGAGGGGGTTAAATTCTCCGGGCACAGGTGTGTGGTAGGCGCCGGGCTCGACGGTTTCGCGACTGGTCTTTGAAGTAGTGATGTAGTTTTTCAAGATGGCGAGAAGACGGTCGCGGTCGCTGGTGAAATCGGACAGGACGTGCAGAGTTTCGCTCAGACCGTAAATAGCGACGCGATCTTTCGGGTTCAGAGTCTTGATGTATTCGATGAGATGCGCTTTCGCATTGGCCAGCGCGAGATCCTCCATCCAGTAGGGACCGGTTTCGTATCCCTGATGCCCGTTGCCAGAAAGGGTGTTGAGGTTGTCGAGCAGGACGATGGTGACGCTGCGGACATCTGGGGCGTTGAACTGGGGGAAATCGGAGAAGGTGTTGGCAGGCAGAGGCTGAGGTGGAACTGGTTGCGTAGTAGACTCGGCGGATTCCGCGGTGAAGACGCTGATGGTCTGGGGCTTTCCGCGGTCAAAGACGGCAAAATCGTCTTTCGTTAGATCTGGCACGGCGCCGTTTTTATCGCGGACGATAATGCCAATCTGGACCAGGTGAGTTGATACGTGAATGGGCGGAGGCTGGGGTGGGGTCTGCGAGGGCAAGTCGCACGGCATCAGCAGGAATGCCAGTCCTGCCGCCAAGGAGCCATTTATAAATTTAGGCACTGGACGCATGACCGCTCCCTTAGCCCACTAACACGCGCTGAGACTACCACGTTATTGGACGGCGCAGAGCGAGAGGCGGTGTCCAATCCGAAGGGCGGGCTGAGGGCTAGGGAGCGTTGATTCTACGGACGGTCGCCGATCGGCCGGAGCGCTAGATGAACCGGTCGGCGCTTACGTGGAAGAAAGCTGCCAGTTTTTTCGCTTGGGTTTTGCTGATGGAACGCTTGCCGTGAAACACCTCGGAAGTGATTCCTTTGGATCCAAGAACGTTCCAGAGGTCTTTTTGCGTCAGGTCACCGGCTTCCATTAAATGTTGAAGCGTGTGTTGCGGGCTGGCTCTTCGAATGGGATAGCGACGTGTTTCATACTCGTCAATCAAGACGGTCGGGAGTTCAGCCAGTTCCTTTTCTTCGCCGGTGGCGTCCTCGCGCTCGTCAAGACGAAGAAGCTCAGCAGTGAGGCGTTCGCATTCCTCATCTGTGCGGATGACGTGCGGCAGCGTCCGGCGCAGCAATTGCCCTTAGGTTTTCTCGTCGAGATCGACTGTCATCGTGCTCATAGTGTCCAATCTCCTCGGTCATATTCGGCGTGTGTCAGGAGACACAGAACGAAGGCTCAAGTGGATAGTTTACCCTAGCAATTATCCGATATTTTAGTGCGGTTAGTTTGGGAGGAAACGGCCTTCGATCAGGAGGGCTAGGGCGGACTCCATGGTTAGGCCGGAGGCCACCAGCGGTTCGATCCAGAGGCGGTGAAAGCTGTCGGGGTGGTCTTCGACCTCGGTAAAAAGGCAGTCGAGAGCTTCGAGTTGCCAGCGGCGCTCGAGATCCTCGCGATTCAGCCTTTCTCGGAATTCCTCAACGCGGGTCTTGGGCCCTTTGTTGTTCGTTTTGTTGCTCATCTCTTATAGCCTTCTATTCTTTGATTCCTTTGGCAGAGTTCTGGATACCCGACCGCGTATTATTTCTGAGCAAGAGTTCGGCCAAAGTTGTTAGACGGGCAAATGCCCATTGCGGGTATTGATTTCCACATAATTGATTTCCGGTTCCGGCCCAGCGCGGACCTTTCTGGCCCGCGCTGGGAAGGGAAGCAGATGACTTAGGCAGCGATGAAGAGAGTTCTGCCGTCGCGGTTTACGAGGAGCAGAGGATCACTTCCGGCTTTGCCGACGGCGCTCTGGAACTCCGAGACGCTGGTAACGGGCTGATGGTTGACTTGCTGGATGACGTCGCCCTTTTGTAAACCGGAGTCGGCCATTTTGCTGGCGGGATCGATGTCGGTGACGACGACGCCCTTGGTCGATGAAGGAATATTCAGCTGGCGAGCAATGCTGGAGTTGAGGTTGGTGACTTCGACGCCATCCAGCGCTTTGCTGCCGCCTTGCTCGTCGTTCGAATCGACTTTGGCGGATTCCGTGGGCATTTCGGCAAGTTTGACCGTGGCGTCGCGTTCCGTGCGGTTGCGGAGCGTCTTGAGTTTTAGCTCGGCGCCAGGTTTCATCATCGAGATGCTCATGCGGAGTTGATTGCTGTCTGAGACGGGCTTGCCGTTGACCTCGAGAATGATGTCGCCTGTCTGAATTCCCGCTTTCTGCGCAGGGCTATTGGCGGAGACATCGCCAACGACGATTCCTTGCGAGTCCTTTTCGCCAAAGGCGCGGGCCATCGCAGGAGTTACGTCTTGCGGGTAGATTCCGAGATAGGCGCGGGTGACGTGGCCGGTCTTCAGGACCTGGTCCATGACCTGGCGAGCCAGGTTGGCCGGAACTGCGAAGCCGATACCCTGGCTGCCGCCGGAGCCGTGAGAAATGATAGCGGTGTTGATGCCGACGAGTTCGCCGCGATCGTTGATGAGCGCGCCGCCGGAATTTCCGGGATTGATGGGAGCGTCGGTTTGGAGGAAGTCTTCGTAGTCCTCGATGCCGAGACCGCCGCGGCCGGTGGCGCTGATGATGCCTTTGGTGACGGTTTGGCCGACGCCGAAAGGATTGCCAATGGCCAGGGCGACGTCTCCGACTTGGACTTTCGAGGAGTCACCGATGGTGATGGGGGTGAGATTCTTGGCGTCGATTTTCAGGACGGCAACATCGGTTTTTGGATCGGCGCCGACGATGCGGGCTTTGAGCTCGCGTTTGTCGGAAAGAGTGACGCGAACGTCGGTGGCGCCGTCGATCACATGGTTGTTGGTCAGAATGTAGCCTTCGGGGCTGACGATAACGCCCGAGCCGAGAGCTTTTTCGCGGGCGTCGCGTGGCATATGGAACCGGCCATTTCCATCATTTCCTTCTTGTCCGAAAAATTGACGGAAGAAGGGGTCCATCGGCATTTCTTCTTCGGAACTCATGCGGTTGTGCACGACTTTCGAGGAAGAGACGTTGACGACGGACGGAAGAACTTCTTTGACGAGCGGAGCGTAGCTGCTCTTGCTCGGGCCTTCGCCCGGATCAGCGAGTTTGAGCGTTGCGGGAGGATTTGCGGACGGCGATTTTTCGGTGGTGTGCGCCAGTCCCAAGCCCGCCGCGCCCAATGCAAAACCCAGAGCGAGGACAGCCGGTTTCGATTTGAGCAGGGAAGTGATTGATTTCATGGTTCCTCTCTTGTTTCCAAAACGATTCGTTGCAACCGACCAGTGGTGGTAGCGGCGGTTTTTCAGTGTCAATTAGTCAGACGCTTTGGTGAGGTGGGTCGATTCTCCCGGTTGGCCGGGATATTGAGAGCCGATGATTGGGTAGAGAATCAATCAATGAAATCGGGATGTTGCCCTCAATCTAAGGATAGTAGCTGAGCGTTCTAGTCGTTGTCGTCTTCCTCCATCGAGAGTCGCTCTTGGAGCGGTGGAAATCGTGCCGCTCAATCCAATTCCCGGTGGCATCGTTCCTGTATTCCGAAACCCTGACGGACCATGCGACGTCTTCCCAATCATTGAAAGTCCAAACCTTAATTTGACGGCCTTCTTGGTCATACTCGTACGAGTATTTTCCGTCCCCTAGAGGCGACCCGTCGGCTTTAAGACCAAAGGTTTTTGCGACTCTTCCTGCCGCATCGTAGGTCGTTATCCATTGCTCGCTGACGGTGCCAGCGTAGCCGTAGTATTTCGAGACCGACCGGGAGAGGTTGCCCTCCTCATACTCGAAAGACTTGAGGATTTGGGGGTTGCCTTTGCCGTCGTAACCGGAAGAGAGAACTACGTTTGTGCCGTCATATTCGTCGACGCCGTAGTTGGTGGTGACTCCTAACGCATCGCGAGCTATCCTCGTGCATTTTCCCTGCGAATGCACGAGTTGGGCGATTTCTATCTTCTCGCCCTTGCTGTCGAATTCTTCGGACCGGACCAATTGTCCGGCATCGTTGTATTCGAAGCGCGTGGATCGATGGACTGCGCCGCCATGCGTATACGAGGTTTTTGCGAGAACAAGTCGCGCGGAGGAAAACTCGACGTCGTAGCTGTCGAAATTCGGGACTTGATTTAAGGGGCCTTCGCTGAAGCCCCATTGCTTGCGTTGCTTTAGCTGGTGGACGTGGACTTTGATGCCGTAGTTTTCATACATCCTGCTTGCGCGGTCAGCGCCAGTAGAAACCGGGTGACCAAGGCGCGAACCAATAATAGCTGGTCCTTCTTAAATCCCGAATAGTACGAAAGTAATCTTCTTCGAGAGTTTCCCGAACAGGCCTAGGAAATGATGCCTCGGCGGACGGCGAACAGTATGAGCTCGGGGATGCCGCGGAGATTTAGTTTTTCCATGATGTTGGAGCGATGGGTTTCGACGGTATAGACGCTGAGATTCAGGAGGTTGGCGACGTCTTTGTTGGATTTGCCTTCGGCGACGAGTTGGAGGATTTCGCGTTCGCGTGGGGTGAGGAGGTCGTAGGCGTCTTCGGCGCCGCTGCGTTTTAGCTTGCGGACGTAGTCG
>Ga0210405_10005225_pt1 | contig 11936 bp, 14 predicted proteins | sample IncBWH11MmetaG_FD_155492 | JGI IMG/M metagenome (GOLD analysis project Ga0210405, IMG submission 155492) | Forest soil microbial communities from Barre Woods Harvard Forest LTER site, Petersham, Massachusetts, United States - Inc-BW-H-11-M | ecosystem: Environmental > Terrestrial > Soil >... | reverse complement strand
TTCTTGCGGGAAATCCGCGCGCTGCTCGAGCCCGGCGACTCACTGCTGTTGGGAACCGATCTGGTCAAGCCGGTCTCGCAGGTGTTGCCTGCCTATGACGATCCCGTCGGCGTAACGGCGGCGTTCAACTTGAACCTGCTGGCGCGGATCAATCGGGAGCTGGACGGGAATTTCGACCTGCGCAACTTCCGGCACGAAGCCCGTTACAACGAAGCCGAGCGCCGGATCGAGATGCACCTGCGCTCGGAGATCGCTCAGACCGTCAAAATCCGCGGGGCGGATTTTCAGTTCACGCTGCAGTCCGGCGAAACCATCTGGACCGAATCGAGCCATAAATTCGGCCTCTCCGAAGTTCAGCGTCTGGCTCGAGCAACGGGCTTCGTATGCGTCGAGCAGTGGGTCGACCCGGAGTGGCCATTCGCCGAGAACCTGTTCACAGTAGGATCCCCGTGACCGCCACAGACAGTGGGGCAGGTCCCCGACCTGCCCAGGTAGAGTTCCGGGATGTCTCCTACCGAATCGGCGCGAAGCAAATCCTCTCGCATCTGAATCTCAAAGTGGCAGCCGGCGAGACGCTGGTGCTGCTAGGCCGCAGCGGCTCCGGGAAAACCACCGCCCTCAAGATGGTGAACGGCCTGGTCCAGCCCACCGAAGGCCAGGTGCTTGTCGAAGGCAAGCCGACCACCGAATGGGACCTGGTGCGTCTCCGCCGCCGCATCGGCTACGTGATTCAGGATGTCGGATTGTTTCCCCATTTCACAGTGTCGCGGAATGTCGGCTTAGTGCCGCGCCTGGAAGGTTGGGAACCAGCGAGAATCGATCACCGCACCAGCGAGTTGCTCGCCATGCTGGATCTGCCGCCCGATCAGTACCTGCAACGTTACCCGCGACAGCTCTCCGGCGGACAGCGCCAACGAGTAGGCGTGGCGCGCGCCTTGGCTGCCGATCCACCGGTGCTGCTGTTCGATGAGCCCTTCGGAGCGCTCGATCCGGTGACGCGCCAGGAAATCCAGCAGCAGTTTCTTCGTGTATCCCAGAGCCTAGGCAAGACCTCTATTTTCGTCACCCATGACGCACGCGAAGCCATGCTGCTCGCCACGCGCATCGGACTGCTGGCTGGAGGCCGCCTGGAAACTCTTGTCTCGCCAAGCGACTTCCTGCAGGCCAAGGGCGCCGAAGTGGAAGCCTTCCGGGCCTGCCTCGGATGACGCAATTCACCGAAATTTGGGATCTCACGCTGGAGCACATCAGCATGGTGCTGATAGCCGTGGGCATCGCATCGGGGCTCGGCATCGCGCTGGGGATTGCGTTGACGCGGCGCCCGGGACTGCGCCGCTGGGTCCTCGGATTCGCCGGCGTCATGCAGACCGTACCCAGCCTGGCGCTGTTCGGGTTCCTGATCCCGATTCCGCTTATCGGCGGAATCGGCAAGCGCACGGCGATTCTGGCGCTGGTGCTCTACGCTCTGCTGCCGGTGCTTCGCAACACGCTCACCGGCATTCTGGGCGTGGACGCCGCCGTGCGAGAATCGGCCGTGGCGATGGGGATGACCGAGCGGCAAATCTTGTGGGAGGTCGAACTGCCGCTGGCCTCGCGAACCATCCTGGCTGGAGTTCGCGTGGCCACGGTGACAACCATCGGAACCGCGACCATTGCGGCCGCTATCGGAGGCGGCGGCTTGGGCGTGTTCATTTTCCGCGGACTGGCTTCGGTGGATTCGGCGCAAATTCTGGCCGGAGCAATTCCCGCTGCCTGCATCGCGCTGGCGGCGGAAGGAGGGCTGGGATGGGTCGAACGCAAGCTGTCGCCGGTCTGATCGCGGTCGTCCTGCTGGCTGGCTGCGGCAAGAGCGGAGGAATCGTGGTCGGCTCGAAGGATTTCACCGAGCAGACGATTCTGGGCGAGATCGTGGCGCAGCACCTGGAGCGCCGGTTAAGTGTCAAGGTCGACCGCAAGCCGCATCTGGGCGGCACATTGCTCGCGCACAAGGCGCTGGTCGCCGGACAGATCGATGTGTATCCGGAGTACAGCGGCACTGCGCTTACCGAGGTCTTGAAGCTGCCTGCGTCACGGGACGTAGCGGCAGTCGAAGCGCAGGTTCGCGCGGAATATCGGTCGCGATGGAATATCGAATGGATGCCGCCTCTGGGCTTTAACAATACGTTCGCGATGGTGATCCAGAGCGGTTATGAGACCTTGAGCCAGGCCGCCGCCCGGCCCAAGGGATGGAGACTTGGCGTCGGTTATGAATTTCTGACGCGGGCGGACGGGCTGCCTGGGCTGCTCGAGACATATCATCTTCCGCTGGACGGAACGCCGCGCAGCATGAACCTTGGGCTGTTGTATCAGGCGCTCAAACAGAATCAGGTGGACATGGTCGCCGGCAATTCCACCGACGGCCTGATCGCCGCCATGGGGCTCACCGCGCTCCGAGACGACAAGAACTATTTCCCTCCGTACGCAGCCGCCTTGGTAGTACGCCGCGCCATTCCGCATTTGCAAGAAGCGCTGGCCGAGCTGTCGGGAAAAATCTCTACGGAGGCGATGCGAAAAATGAATTATGAGGTAGATGGAAAGCATCGCCCGGTTCGCGACGTGGCGAAGGAGTTTCTACAGAGCGGCCCCTAATCCAGATCGATATCCCGCTTCGGCGGCGTCTTATCCGGATTCTCCTTAGCCTGTTTGAACAGCTCGTCGAACTTCTTCTCCAAGACCTTGCCGTGTATTTTTTCCGCTGCAAACGATTTCTGGAACGCCTCCTCGCGGCGGCCCTCAGCGCCTTTCAGCTTGGCTACCTCGGCGGCGAGGTCCTCGATTGGCTTTGGTTTTTCCGGCGCCTTGTGCGAGATGACGGCGCGCGTCTCCGGATCGATTTTCAGGAACGCCTCGCAACACGGGCAGCGAACGTCCCACAAGCCTTTACTCATGGTGCTATCGTAGCAAAATGGCTGACGTAGTCTATCGATCGGAAGTGCGCATCGAGCGCGAGCGAGGTCCGGTGCGTCGCGCTTACCTGCCTGCGGAGCCGGCGCCGGTGATCTTCGGCGTCCATGGCGCAATCGCCGAGCATTATAAGGTTGCGCCGGATGCCTTTCCGCCGCATGCCACCACGCTCGACTATATTGTCGCCGCGGCCGCCGGTTGACTCGCCGGAACCTTTGGAGGCGCGCTGGAGGCGCGTCAAATTTCCGCGTCAGTCGACCGGCTGGTGGCCGAGGCTGTAGGTGAAATCGAGAAGGACGAAGGTGTGCTAGTGATACGGCGCATACACGTCAGGATGCTGCTGAAGGCAAACGAAGAACAGCGGGCGACGGCGGAGAGAGTCCACGGCATGTTCGCGGATCGATGTCCCGTCTACCGCACATTGCGCGACTCCATCGCGATGACGACCGAGCTAGTCTTCGAGCCTATCGCCTAGCGGGTAGGGCAAACGCGACGTAACTGCCGCCCGACGGCTCGCCCGATTTGCCTCCGCCCGCCGCGATCACCACGAATTGGCGGCCGTTCATCTCATACGTCGCCGGCGTGGCGTTGCCCCCCGCCGGCAGCGTAGTCTCCCATAGCAGCTTACCGGTGGTCTTGTCGAAGGCGTGAAATTTCCGGTCGTGGTTGCTGGCCCCGATGAACACCAGGCCGCCGGCGGTCACCACGGGTCCGCCGTAATTTTCGGTCCCTGTATTGCGCATGCCCTTCGCCGCAAGTTCGGGATACTCTCCCAGCGGGATCTTCCAGGCGATTTCGCCCTTGTTCAAATCGATGGCGTTCAGAGTGCCCCAGGGCGGTTCGACGGCCGGGTAACCATCGGGGTCGAGAAACTTGTTGTAGCCATCGCTCGTATACTTCTGCTCGAACGGCGTTCGTCGCGCCGCCGCTCCCGACACTTCCGTATCCTCACGGGCGATCAGGTAGCGCACTATCGCTTGCCCAGCCTGGTCTGGCAGATCGTGAAATCCGGGCATGCGGCCTACGCCGGTACGAATCAATGCCGCCAGCTCCGGCTGCTTGTACTTGTCGCCGACCTTGGCGAGCGACGGGAAATCGGGCGGTGTGCCTTGCAGGTCGTCGCGATGACAGTTGGCGCAATTCCGCAGATACAGACTCCGGCCGCCCGATCGTCCCATGCTCGACCTCTCCACAAGCCTGAGAATCCAAGCCATCTCGTTGGCGTTCACATAGAGCAATCCGGAGTCCGGGTCGAAAGCGGCGCCGCCCCACTCTCCGCCACCGTCGTACCCTGGGAATATCACAGTGCCGGCAAGGCTGGGCGGCTCGAACTGGCCGGCGCTACGAACCGATCGCAGCCTGTCCAGGACAACCTTGTGCGCGGACTCGGTCCGCCTGGTGACGATATCTTCTGTAAAAGCCTGTCGCGCGAAAGCCGGCGGCTTTAGAGGGAGCGGCTGAGTTTCCGCCAAAACCTCGCCGTCCACGCCCTTGATCGAGACCTTGTGGTATTCGATTGGGAACAGCGGCTTCCCGGTTTCGCGCTCAAACACGAACACGTGTCCGGACTTGGTGATTTGCGCCACGGCGTCTACCAGGCGGCCGTCCCGTTTCAAAGTCACCAGGTTGGGGCCGGCGGGAAAATCGCGGTCCCAGAGATCGTGCCGTACAGCCTGAAAATGCCATACGCGCTCGCCGGTATCCGCCTTGAGCGCTAGCAGCGTGTTGGCGAACAGATCGTCGCCCGCGCGATTCGCTCCATAGAAGTCGAATGCGGCCGAGCCAGTCGGAACGAATACGAGACCGCGTTTTTCATCGACACTCATGCCGGACCAGTTGTTCGCGGCGCCGGTGTACTTCCAGGCATCCTTGGGCCAGGTGTCGTATCCGAATTCGCCCGGCTGCGGGATGGTGTGAAACGTCCAGCGGATCGTTCCGGTGCGCGTGTCGTAGGCGCGGATGTGGCCAGGAGCGGACGGCAACTGCTCGGCTGTCAGGCTTCCGAGAATGAGCAGGTCTTTGTAAATCGCGCCTGGGGTGGTGGCTGAAATCGTGATATCGGCGGGATCGCGGCCCAGTCCTTCGCGAAGATCGACGCGGCCCGAGTTGCCGAAACCGGAGGACAGCTTCCCGGTCTTCGCATCGAGCGAATACAGATAATGGCCGGCGACGAAGTAGATATGTTGCTCCCAATACGTGACTCCGCGATTGCGTGCTTTCCTGGTCTGGTTCGGATCGAAGCTCCAGCGCAAGGCGCCGGTAGCGGCGTCGAGCGCAATGACACGGAGCTTAGGCGTAGTGGCAAAGAGTACGCCATCCACAACGATCGGATTGCACTGCATCTCAGACCCCGGAAACATGTCGCCGGTATCGTAGGTCCAGGCGACCTGGAGGCGGCTCACGTTGTCGCGATTGATCTGATCGAGCTTGGAGTAGCGGATATTCTCGGGCCCGCCTCCGTAGACTTTCCAATCGCGGTACTGAGCGCAAAGCGGCAGGAAAGCCAAGGCGCTTGCTAATAGAAGACGCTTCATTTGTTGGTTCCAGCATATCAACCAACTTGGCGTGATATCATCTCGCTTGATGCGGCGGCTGTTGCTGAACGCGCTCGCCATCGCCTTCGTGGCATTCGGGCTTCCGGCGTTTCTGGGACTGGGGCTTCTGAGCGCGCTGGTCGTGATCCCATTGGCATGCCTATCCATCTTTCTTGTGGCGGACCTGGCAGCCGATTCCGTTGCCAGCCTGGACGCTCGAAACTTTGCGCGCAAGATTAGCGTTTGTGTGCTGACCGGATGGGCCAGCGGGATTGCGATCCCATTGGCGGCGCTGCTGGCCATGAACGCGATGTTCTGGACTGGCAGCCTGCTACTGCCGCCGGCCATTATTCTGGTGGACGCTCTAGTGCTGAGTCTCGCCGCCTCTGTTCTGGTGGCGGGAGTGGCGCTGATGGTAACCCGCAAGAGCCCGTCGGCGAGCCGAGCCAAGCTGGCGTTGAAGCTGATCCTGGTAGTAGTGACGGTCGGCAGCCTGTACGGATGCAACAAGGCACAGTCGGAAGGATGGTTCTTGCCGACTACGGAACGTATCACTAAGCTGACGTGGATCGCCGCCGCGTTTTTGCTGGCCAATGGAGCGGCGCTGCTGGCGCTCGCGTACAATGCGCTGCCGGCGGGCGGCTCCACGGGCAAGTAGCTATTCCATTACTCGGCCGCTGCCGCCGCAAGCACCTCCACGACCTCGATATTTTGGACAAGCTCCGGCGGCAAACGATGCCGGGCTTGGAGGTATGCCGGGCTGTTGTAAGAGATCCATACTTTGCTCTCGGCATCCTCCCATACGAGGATCTTCAGCGGCAGATCGATCGCGATACCAGGCGAAGCAAGCATTAGTGGAGTGCCGGCTTTCGGATTGCCAAAGATTATAAGCTTGGTGGGCCGCATGGGCATGCCGGCGCTTGCCGCTTCACCGCTGTGATCGACTAGCGCAAATAGCTTGACTCCTTTTGCATGCAGTATTGCCTCAAGCTTTTGCACCGTCTGCTCAACCGAGCAATGGCAGGGAATGTTTACGATTCCAGAGTCTGGGTTTGTCATTGATTCTCGACGGCTAGTGATCCGCCGTCCCGCCGTCTGAAAATACCGGTTGATTCCGCGTCACCGGTTTATACGGATGCGCGGCAGCCACCTTTTCGTCCAGCAGGACTCCTAATCCCGGCCTGTCCGGCAAGTCCGCGAATCCTTGGTTCACCTTGACGGCGCCGCCTGAAAACAAGTCGCGCACCCATTGCTCGGTCTTGGGCGCATACTCCTGAATCGTGCAGGCCGGAGTGGTCGCGTCCACGTGCAACGACGCCATCGTGCTCACTTCGCTCTGCGGATTGTGCGGGGCCATTTCCACTCGAAACGTTTCGGCGATCGCGCCGATCTTCTTCAACTCCAGAATGCCGCCGGCGTGACAAATGTCCGGCTGGATATAGTTCACCAGGTGCCGCGAACAGAATTGGATGAAGCCATACTTGGTGAAGGAGCGCTCGCCAGTGGCCAGCGGCACTTTCGTCTTCGATCTCAATAGTTCCAACTCGCCCAAGTCTTCCAGTTGCGTCGGCTCCTCGACGAACAGCGGATGCAGCTCTTCGATCCGAGTGCAGAAATCCACCGCCATCACGGTAGTCAACTGGCCGTGGGCGTCGATGCAGATATCGAAATCGTCGCCCACGGCTTTGCGCACCGCCGCCAGCTTGCGCGCTCCTTCGCGCACCGCATAGCCAGGGATCACGACGTCGTTGTCGATGGTGATGAATCCGGATTTCGCCGCCGTGTAGCCCTCCTCCTTGGCCTGCAGGAAAGCCTCCGGCGTGGCGCTGACATCTTTATAGAGCCGGATGCGTTTGCGCGCCGCGCCTCCGAGCAGCTTGTAGATAGGGGCGCCGAGCGCTTGCCCGAGGATATCCCACATGGCGATCTCGACGGCGCTGATTGCGGAGTTGAGGATCGGTCCGCCGCGCCAGCGCGGGTAGCGGAACATGGCTTGCCAGTGCATCTCGATATCGGTTGGATCTTTCCCGACGAGATATCGCTCGTGTTCCATGATCGCCTGGGCAACGGTCGCTTCTTTGCTGGTCACCGAGCCCTCGCCGAGACCGATCAGCCCCTGGTTGGTGTAGACCTTGCAAAACACCCAGTTCACGGTGTTCGACGAATTCACGACGAAGGTTTTGATTCCGGTGATCTTCAGGTTGAGCGATTTGGCAGGCTGGATGGATTCCGCGATCGCGGCGGTCACTGGGGCGGATGCGGCCGTCAGAAGGAATTGTCTGCGATTCATAGCGAACTATTGTTTCACAATCCGGCCCCCGAAATGCCCGCAGGAAAGCGGGCATGGCCGCCTTGAAAGGCCGCTCCACGGGTGTGTGCGAGCTACAATGCGATAGTGCGACGCCTGATATTTGTTCTAACTGTAATCCTGGCACACGCCGAAACTAATGCCGTTGTCATCAAAGCGGGCCGCCTGATCGACGTGCGGGCCGGCAAAGTCTTGACCAACCAATCCATCCTCATCGAAGGAGACCGCATCAAGCAGGTGGGCGCCAATTTCAAACCGCCCGACGGCGCGCGTGTGATCGACTTGAGCGGCGCAACTGTCCTGCCCGGCTTGATCGACAATCACACGCATATCCTGCTGCAGGGCGATGTCACCGCCGCCGATTACGATGAGCAACTGCTCAAGGAATCGATCCCTTATCGGACCATCCGCGCCACCGTCGCCGCGCGCACAGCACTGATGAATGGCTTCACCACGCTGCGCGATCTGGAGACCGAAGGCGCCATGTACGCCGACGTCGATGTGAAAACCGCCATCAACCGCGGCGTCATTCCGGGGCCGCGTATGTTCGTCGCCACCCGCGCGTTCGCGCCCACGGGCACGTATCCGCTGCTCGGTTATTCCTGGGAGCTGCGCATGCCGGAAGGCGTGCAGATTGTGGACGGCGCCGATAACATCCGCCGCGCAGTCCGCGAGCAGGTGAAATTCGGCGCCGACTGGATCAAATATTATTCCGATCGCCAATATTTTCTGCGCGACGGCGCGCTGCATTCCATGGTGAACTTCACCGACGAGGAAGCCCGCGCGATGGTGAGCGAGGCGCACCGGCTGGGGCGCAAAGTGGCCGCCCACGCCATGGGCCGCGAAGGCATCGAATCCGCGCTGCGAGCCGGCGTGGACACGATCGAGCATGGCGACGGGCTCGATGACGAATTGATCGATCTCATGGTCCGGCGCGGTGTCTACTGGTGCCCGACGTTGTATGTCGGCATCTGGGTTGCGCAAGGTCGCCCACCCATCTGGAACAACATGCGCGACCTGGAGGCCGCGGCCTTCGGAAGGCTTTGAAGAAGGGCGTAAAGATTACTTTCGGCACCGACGTGGGCGGTTTCGCCTGGACCGAAAACGAAGCCAAGGAATTCATCTACATGGTGAAGTACGGCATGAGCCCGATGCAGGCCATTCAATCCGCGACCACCGTGGGCGCCCAGCTGCTCGACCAGCAGGATAGCCTGGGCGCGATAGAGGCGGGAAAGTTCGCCGACATCGTCGCGGTTGGGGGCGATCCGCTGCAAGACATCACCGAGCTGCAGCGCGTGAAGTTTGTCATGAAGGCGGGAGAGGTTGTAAAACAGTAATTAGGAGAATCTTAATGCCATACGTTACTGTCGGCAAAGAAAACTCGGGCGACATCGAGCTCTACTACGAAGATCATGGCTCGGGCAGCCCAATCGTCTTGATCCACGGATATCCGCTGAACGGCGGCTCCTGGGAGAAGCAGGTCCCGGTGCTTTTGGCCGCCGGTCACCGCGTGATCACCTATGACCGGCGAGGCTTCGGGAAGTCGAGTCAGCCAACAGCAGGCTATAACTACGACGCCTTCGCCGAGGACCTGCACAAGCTCATCGCGCACCTCCAACTGAAGGATTTCGCGCTGTGCGGCTTCTCGATGGGTGGCGGCGAAGTGGCGCGCTACTTGGGGAAGTACGGATCGAAGGGTGTCAGCAAAGCCGTCATTGTTGCCGGGGTTCCGCCCTTCCTGCTGAAGACGGCGGATAACCCGGAGGGCCTCGACGGCAGCGTGTTCGAGGGAATTCAGAAAGCGGTCGCCGCGGACCGCTACGTGTTCTTCACCGGGTTCTTCCAGAATTTCTTCAATACGGATCTTCTCCTTGGCAAGCGCATCAGCGAACAGGCTGTCCAGGCGAGTTGGAACGTGGCAGCCGGCTGCTCTGCCACGGCGAGTCTGGCATGCGTGGCAACGTGGCACGAAGACTTTCGCAAGGACCTCAGCCGCATTGACGTTCCCACGTTAGTCATTCACGGCGATGCGGATCGAATTCTGCCGATAGGCGCGTCGGGCCAGCGGACTGCCAGCCTGATCAAGGGCGCCCGTCTTGTAGTCATAAAAGGTGGGCCGCACGCGATCAATTGGACACATGCGGACGAATTGAATCCTGAACTGGTGAACTTCCTTGGCAAAGGGTCTGCGAAAAAGACGGCATCGGCGGTTCAGAAATAAGTATTCGCGGCTTCAGATAAGTTCCAGCCGTAGTTGACGGCCGATAGCTACCGCAGCGCGTTGAAGAGTGTGCAATGTAACACTCGTGTTGGTGGGATCGAGCAAACGATCGAGCGCTCTACGGCTGGTTCGCATACGGATGGCCATTGCTCCCTTGGTGAGACGATCCTTGTCCATGGCCGCTTTGATCTGATCGGCGAGGATCTGTTTGATGGCCTGTTCCTCGCACTCTTCCAGAATGCCCTGTTCGGCCAGAAAGCTATCAAATGCTGAACCAACCTTACCTTTCCTTTTATTCGTCATCTCAGAGCACCTCCTTCATACGCTTGAGCGCAAGTCCCAAGTCCTGGGCCGGCGTCTTCTGCGTTTTCTTGATAAAACCGTGCAGCAGCACCATGCGTTCCCGCGCCACGCAAAAAATAACCCGCGCGATCTTTCCATCAGTCAGGTCACTCCGCACTTCCCACAGGCCGTTGCCGAGACTGCGACAATAGGGCATGCCGAGCGGCCAGCCGAATTCGACCTTCTGAATGTCCCGGCCGACGAGTTTGCGATCCTCCAACGACAGCCCAAGAACCCACTCCCGTACGGGCCGCTTGCCGAGGGCGGATTCGTAGAAGAACGCCGGCAGCTTCTTGGAGCGGTCGATCAATCTCCATTGTGCCAAAAATGGCACATATTTTGCAAGGGCCTCCTGCGTTCCAAGCGACGCGCGGCGTGTCATGGCCTGCCCTTTGAGGCGGACCGCTGTCCCGCGGTTTGGTAATAGAATAGGCGGACATGTGTATCTCCCGCCCTCTCTCGCTGCTTCTGGCGGTGTCATTCTTGGTAGCCCGATCCGCTCCCGCGCAGTCCCTGTTCGGTTCGATCCTCGGCACGGTCACCGACGCGTCGCGCGCAAGCGTGGTGGGAGCCACGGTGCGGATCCGCGACACCGGCACCAACGCGATTCGCAGCGTGAAGACCGATCACGCCGGCGACTATCAGGCGCCCGCGCTGGCCGTCGGAAATTACGAGGTCTCGTGTGAAGCCGCCGGGTTCAAGCGCGCCGTGGTTGCGAGCGTGAATCTCGAGGTCGATCAACGGGCGCGCGTCGATATCCAGCTCGAGCTGGGCGCCATCGAACAGCAGGTGCAGGTGGCGGCGGCGATTTCCATCATCGAGACCGACACGGCCAGCCAGGGAACCGTGATCGATAACCGCCGCATCGTCGAGCTGCCGCTGAACGGCAGGAACTTCGAGCAGTTGGCGGTACTCGCCCCAGGCGTGGTCGCCCCGGTCGCCGGCGCGGGCAACGACGCGTACTTCAGCGTGGCTGGAACCCGCGGGCTGAGCAACAGTTTCATGATGGATGGCGCCACCAACACCAACACCAACGCCAATGTCACCTTTATTAATCCGTCGATTGACCTCATCGAAGAGTTCAAGATTCAGCGCAACACCTTCAACGCCGAGTATGGCCGTGGCGCGGCTCAAATCAACGTCGTCACGAAATCGGGCGGCAATGCCTTGCATCTGACGCTGTTCGAATTCCTGCGGAACAACGACCTCAACGCGCGCAACTTTTTCGATCCCGCCGTGAAGCCCGTTCTGCGCCGCAACCAGTTTGGTGGAACCGTAGGCGGGCCAGTTGAATTGCCCAAAATCTATGATGGCCGCAACAAGACTTTCTGGCTCTTCAACTATGAAGGCGTCCGCCAGAGCTCGCCATCCACCCGCGTCTCCGCCGTGCCTACACAGGCGCAACTCGGAGGCGATCTCTCCACAGTCGCTGCCGCTACCGTGAAGGACCCGTCCACAGGCCAGCCGTTTCCGAACAAGCAGATCCCCGCGTCGCGCTTCGACTCAGCCAGCCAGGTCTATCGCCAGTTCATGCCCGTTGCCACCGTGTTACCCGGAGCCTTCGGACCCGGCATCAACCTGGTCACGC
>Ga0210405_10005224_pt1 | contig 11936 bp, 10 predicted proteins | sample IncBWH11MmetaG_FD_155492 | JGI IMG/M metagenome (GOLD analysis project Ga0210405, IMG submission 155492) | Forest soil microbial communities from Barre Woods Harvard Forest LTER site, Petersham, Massachusetts, United States - Inc-BW-H-11-M | ecosystem: Environmental > Terrestrial > Soil >... | reverse complement strand
CTTTCTGAAGCGTATGCCTTACCTCGGCGGACGAGGGCGTCCGCCCCACACGACTCGTTCTCACCACGAGTAATGCACGGTGTAGGTCACTACTTCTTCCCCGTCGGGGGCGACGGTGATGGGGAACTCCGCGCTTTGCGCGTCGCTCTTCCGTGACGGTTGCGACTGCTCGATCAGCTTCCAGTTAGTCCAGCGATACAGGTGTTCGACGACGCGGACGTTCGCTGCTTCTTTCTTGTGATTGCGCACGCGGATCTCAAACGACTCCTCCATCCACTTCTGGCTCGATTCCACATGGAAGTTGGTGCGCTTGCGCTCGCCTACGACGTCGAAGGCGTTGCCGGTATAGACGCGAATGGTTTCATCTTTGGGCGTGTGGTCAATGGTGTTCTCGCCTACGAATTCCAAGTGCCCGTCAGTATCGCGGCGGTAGAAGCGCAATTTGCCCTTGGGCAGCGGAACTCCGAGGTGGTTCGTGTCCGCGTTTTTGAATTCCTCCATCACCCACACTTTGGGGTTTGACAGCGTCCCATAGTTGGGTTCGTTGCGGACCTGTTCCGGGTTGTAATAACTGTACTGATCAGTCTTTGCGCCGTCGTACAGATAAATCCTCTGCCCGTGAATGCTGGTGGCGCGCACGAATTCGACCTGCTTGGTTTGCTGATCGCGCAGAGTGGTGGGCCGTTGCAGGGTGTAGAGGTGAAATTCATCGAAGGATTTCTCGCGGACCACGGGCGCCATATTCGACGCTTCGTCCGCCATCTTGGCTGCGGCATACACTCGCCCGCCGACAGTGCCTTCCTGGATCTTGTTGACATCTCCGGCCAGCAGCTTGATGGTTGCGTTCTCAAAGGTCTTGCCGCTTTGATTGCGCACGGTGACCCAGCCCACCACGTCGAGCAGATCAAACTTGCCGCCGGGTTTGTCGGAGACCACCAGGTTGTAGTCCGCCTGCCAGCTCATACCGCCGCTGACGTATGAAATCTCCGCGTCGAACTTGCCCGGATCGTTGGTCTCGATTTCCCAGCTCAAGGTTGGCTTCAGGATCGAATCGCCGGTCAGGGCGGGGAACAGCGGTTGTCCCGGCAGCCCGAAGCGTAAGACGCCATCGACTTCGATCAGCGGTTGACCGAACCCTGGCTGCGGATAGCCGTTGTTGTAGCCGGGGCTGGGAATGTATCCGCTACGAATGATCTTGCCGTGAATGGTCTTTTGATTGTCACCGCCCTGCACCAGAAAGTCGATGGTCTTGCCTTCGTAGAAGGAGAGCAGGAGTTCCTGCGAAATGGGATCGTTGCGATAATTCTGCTCGAGGATCTGCAGAGCGCGTCCGTTGGGATCGCGCAGGATGACGGAATCCGGCTCCAGGTGTGCGGCGATTCCGGCGAAGTCCACATGGTTGACACCGGCTTTCAGGTCCATGGGCAGATGCTCGCGGGCCACGAAGAAATTCTGGTTGTAGATGGTGAGTGCGGGAGCGTCGTCCGCAGCTGCGCTCAGGGCAACGGTACCGATGGCGCAGACAAACAGGACTATGATCGTGCCGCAGACCTTGCTTATCGTTTGTTGGTTGTGCATGAATCCCCCTTTTTGTCAGTGCGGCCGGAAGGAGGGAGAAACTTCCGGCCTTGGTCAGAGAACGGGAGGCTGAGAGGAACTTGCAAGGAAGGCTCGACCGCAGAGGACACAGAATGGCACAGAGGTAACCAGGAGTAACTCGGTGCGCCTACGAACAGCGGGCTGCGATTGCCTCTGCGAGTCTTTCCGCGGCGCCGTCCGATAACTTCAAGAACAGAGCCGGCTCGATCAATTCCAACTCCATAAGCAGAAATTGTCCGCCGCTCTCTACGCCGTCGACGCGGGCATAGAGCGGAGTGCCGGCGATTGCCGCGATTGCGTGGCTGGCTGCCTGGATCACCGAGTCCGGAGGCTTTGCGATGCGTTCAGCACCGCCAAAGTCATGCTGCACGCGGAAATCTCCGGCCTTGGGAGTCTTGATCACAGCATGGCTGAACCGGCCGGAGAAAAAGATCAGAGACCATTCGCCGCGCGTGCTTACTTCCTCCATGAATTCCTGCACCATCACGCCCGGCCCGTACAGCAAATCATCCACTAACGCTTGCGCGTTATTCGCTTCGTCTGCTGAGGTCAGGATTGTGCGATGGGCGGTCGCCGATACTCGCGGCTTTACCACCGCTTTTTCCCATCCATGTTTGCGCAATTCCTGCTGGAGTCGGAACCCCGCCTCGGGCCAAAGCGTGGGCACGATGGGAACGCCCTTATGCTCCAACTCACGCAGATAAATCTTGTCGGCATTCCAGCGCAGCATGGCGGGTGTGTTCCACACTCGTACGCCGGATTTCTCGAGTGAGGTGATCCACGCCAGAAATTCTTTCTGCCGCAGGTGATAGTCCCAGCAGGAACGGATTAGGACGGCGCCGGCTTGCGACCAGTTCACGCTGGGATCGCTCCATACTGCCGGGCAGGCTTTGATGCCGCGGGCCGCGAGAGGAGCGATCAGCGCCTGGTCGTCTTCGGTCAGGTTGGGGATGGATTCGCAAGTGGCGCAGAGAATGGTTCTCATGGAGCAGAACTTCTGTGAATTCTGTGGTATTGCTTTTACAGGAAAGGGCGGCCACCAGGCCGCCCTCAAGCATCCGTGTTCATCCACGCAAATCAGGCTGCGAACGGGGTTAGATATCCAGGTTCTTCACATCCAGCGCATTGTCTTCGATGAACTTGCGGCGGGCTTCCACGTCTTCGCCCATTAGCGTGGTAAAGATGTGATCGGTTTCGGCGATGTCTTCGAGTTTCACCGAGAGCAGGGTGCGACGCTCGGGATCCATGGTGGTTTCCCATAGTTGCGACGAGTTCATTTCGCCCAGGCCTTTGTAGCGCTGAGTGATGAAATCTTTCTTGCCTTCAGCCAGCACGTGGTCACGCAGTTCGCGCGGAGTATCTTTCTCGACGATCTGCGCAACGTCTTTTCTCTTGGCTACGGACTTCGCCGGCGCTTCTTTGCCAATCTTCTTCTGGGTTTTTTCTTCATCCTCGCGTTCGGCGGCGCTGAGTTCTTCGGCGTCGCCATTTTTCGGCGCCGCTTTGGCAATGCTCTCGACAACAAACGGCGGCTCCATGTAGGGCTGGATCTGTTTGTACTTGGAGAGCAGTTGGCGGAACTCCGCAGTCGAGGCCAGTTCCCAATTGATCAGGTGCTCGGCACCCTGCGAGTTCACATAACGCACATACCACAGAGTGTGCTCTTCGTCGAAGTGCATCTCGACTTCTTTGTACTGCCGTTCTTTCTGGAGCTTCTTGAGCGCCTTTTCCAGTTGCTCGATCTTTTTCGACGGGGTGTTCTTGTCGCCTTCGAAGTCGGCGCGTTTGGCGAGGTCGAGTTTCGGCAGCAGCTCGGTGACTTTCTCGTCACGGAGACGTTTGTCTACTTTCTCAAACAGCTTCAGATATTCGTCGAGCACGGTGATGAACTTGGCCAGGGCTCCACCTTCGAGCTTCGCTGCGCCCTCGCCATAGCGCACGCTCAGACCCTCGGAAGCGCGCTTCACCATGACCTTGACGTATTCCTTGTCGTCCTTGATGTACTGGAGCGACTTGCCCTTCTTGATGGAGTAAAGCGGTGGTTGCGCGATGTAAATGTTGCCGCGCTTGATGAGGTCCTGCATGTGGCGGAAGAAGAACGTAAGCAGCAGGGTGCGGATGTGGCTTCCGTCCACGTCGGCGTCGGTCATCAGGATGATTTTGCCGTAGCGCAGCTTACCGGCGTCGAAGTCTTCTTTGGAAATGCCGGTGCCCAGTGCTGTGATCATGGCACGGATTTCCTCGTGGGCGAGCATCTTGTCGTAGCGCGCTTTTTCGACGTTGAGAATCTTGCCCTTCAGCGGCAGGATCGCCTGGAAACGCCGGTCGCGGCCTTGCTTGGCGGTGCCGCCGGCGGATTCGCCTTCTACCAGGAACAGCTCGCAGCGTTCGGGCTGGCGTTCGGAGCAGTCGGCAAGCTTGCCTGGTAAGCCGCCACCGTCGAGCGCGCCTTTGCGCCGCGTCAGGTCGCGGGCCTTGCGCGCGGCTTCGCGCGCACGCGCGGCTTCGATTGCCTTGTTGATGATCTTGCGCCCGACGGTCGGGTTCTGTTCGAGGAATGCGCCCAACCGCTCGTTCACGAAAGCCTGCACCGTACCCGCGATATCAGAATTCAGTTTGCCCTTGGTCTGGCCTTCGAACTGCGGCTGCGACAACTTCACGCTAATCACCGCCACCAAGCCTTCGCGCACGTCGTCGCCGGTCAGGTTCTCTTTCACATCCTTGAACAAGCCCATCTGTTGGCCGGCGTAGTTGATGGTGCGGGTGAGCGAGGTGCGGAAGCCGGAAAGATGCGAGCCGCCATCAACGGTATTGATGTTGTTGGCGAAGCTGAAAACTGTTTCCGAATAGCCGTCGTTGTATTGCAGGCCGATCTCCATGACCACGCCGTCGCGCTCGGCTTCCATGTAGATGGGCTTGTCGTGCAGCGTCTGCTTGCCGCGGTTCAGGTGTTTGATGAATTCCGCTATGCCGCCGGTGTACTTGAAGTCGGTGGTCTTGGGTTCGCCAGTCTTGGGATCGGTGGTGCGCTCGTCGGTGAGGGTAATCAGCAATCCCTTGTTCAGAAATGCCAGTTCCCGCAGGCGCTGCGCCAGCGTGTCATAGTTGAATTCCGTGGCGGTGAATATTCCTTTATCAGGGACAAAGTGAACCTTGGTCCCGCGCTTCTTGCTGGCGCCCGCTTTCTTCAGTTTGCTGGTGGGTTCGCCTTTGGAATAGGTCTGTTCCCAGGTGAAACCATCGCGCCAGATTTCCAGTTCGAGTTCTTCGCTAAGAGCGTTTACGCAGGAGACACCGACGCCGTGCAGACCGCCGGAGACTTTGTATGAGGAAGCATCGAACTTTCCGCCGGCGTGCAGCGTGGTCATGACCACTTGCGCGGCGGGAATCTTTTCGCCATCGATGTCCATCGCATCCACGGGAATGCCGCGGCCGTTGTCGATGACGGTGATGGAATTGTCCAGATGAATGGTGACTTCGATTTTGTCGGCGTGGCCGGCGAGCGCTTCGTCGACCGAGTTGTCGACTACTTCGTAGACCAGGTGATGCAATCCCAACTCACCCGTCGATCCGATGTACATCGCCGGGCGTTTGCGCACCGCTTCCATTCCGCCCAACACTTTGATGGAGTCGGCGGTGTAATCGCCGTTGCCTCCATTACTGCTGGCAGCTTTTTTGTCTTTCACTTCGACGGCTGCGGGGATGCCTTTCGTTGCCATTTTGCTCCTGGAGAATTGCCCGATCGTGAGCTCAGGCCGGGAGCGTTTTTCCAGTGCCTCAGGGGTGAGGCAAATTACTGAAATAACTAGCACTTACGGCTCTGAATATTGATATCAATTCTATCATATTTCGAGGGATTTTTCAGCCCGGAATCGGAGCGGTAAACCCTGATTTTGGTGCCATTTAGGGACCTGGGTCGGAGGGATGATTTGGGGCCTGGGTGTGAGGGTCTATTTCGAGAGTAGAAACCTGCTTTCAGCTGCCGGCTATCAGCTTTCAACGTGCGAAAAGCGGGTAGAACTGAGGACTGACAGCTGATGGCTGATAGCCTACTTGCGTCGGGCGGGCGCGAGTTTCTTGCCGAAACTCAGACCGTCTAAAAGCCCGGCCACTTCTTGGTCGCTGCTGCCGATAAACGTGAATGACACTACATAGCCTTTCGCCAGCCAGGACAGTGTGCTCTGGTAGAGGCTCGCGCCACCGGCAAACTGCTTGACGAAATCGCGGCGCACGATGGGCTTTCCATCCACTGGGAATTCGTAGGGTTCGTTGACCGCAGTCAAACCCTTGGCCTTCGTGATTTCTTCGAGTGGACCGAAGTACTGGGCGGCGCTCTTCAGCCCGGGATAGGACGCCGCGCTTTCGGCAGCGATCACCACGCCTGAATTCACGCCTTCACCGTTAGCCTCCGGAGGCCGCTCAAACACACCCAGCAGCACAGCTTCTTTTGCCGGATCAGTCGAGGCCTCGCGCATCTCGGGCGTGCGGTCTACCCATCCGTAGGGCGGCTTGTAGGTGAATCCGAAGGAAGGGTTGCGATAGACGCCGTTGGAGAGTTCGCCGGGTTCGGGTGTGATGGCTTTCGACGGCACAGGCGCTTTCGCCGTTTGGGCGGAAAGCGCGCAGATCAAAAGGGCAACGATGCCAAGGATGGTAGGGGAGCGTGTCATTGGGTCATGTTACAAGAACGAAGTTCACAGCACGATTAGTGCAGCTGAAAGTTCAAGGTGATCATCGTCACGATCTCAACCGGCCTTCCGTTCAATTGGTACGGCCGGTACTTCCATTGTTTCACCGCATCGATTGCAGCGGGAGCCAGCAGCGGATGGCCGCTGACGAGCCGGGTATCTTTGACATCTCCAGTCCCGCTAATAACCACTTGCAGGAGGACAGGACCCTGTACACGCTGGTTGCGCGCATCCTTTGGATACTTAGGCTGAACCTTCTTGATCAGCAGGCCCTCCATCACGTCATGCGACACCCGGACCTGCTGCGGCGGCTGGGCCTGTTGGGCGGGAGCTTGCGAGGGATTCCCCTTCTGCTCCTGGCCGTTGACGGTGGAGCAGATCGAAAGCGCATACAGTATGGCTAAACACTTCCCGATGCGCATCATTACGCTGCCTTGCCCATCACCGGCTGCGCACAGAAGGCACAGCGCTTTGCTTCCAGGGGAATCTCGCTCAGGCATTCGGGACACTTCTTGGTCGTCGGATCGGCGGGTGCCGGGGCTTTGCGCATGCGTGCTATCAGGTGATTGATTGGCGTCACTACGAAGAAATACACGGCCGCGGCGATCAGCAGAAACGAAACCACCGAGTTGATGAAGTCGCCCACTGGGAAAACCGACCCGTTGATGGTGAACTTGATGGCGGAGAAATCGGGCTTGCCTACCAGGGCAGCAATCAGCGGCGTCAGCAGGTCTTTGGTCAGCGCGGTCACCACCGCGCCGAAGGCGGCGCCGATCACGACGCCCACCGCTAAATCCACCACATTGCCGCGAAGCACGAATTGCTTGAATCCGCTGAGCATGGGAGAGCCTCCTGAGTTGCAGGCCAATGTACGGCGGGGAGGGCGGGGAGGTCAAGGACTTGCTAGGAGGGCCATTTCGTCATGTTTGCCATTCCGAGCAATCCGCTCACGGACGCGGCGGATACGCCCATTTTGGGGCAAGCACACTAACGCCTTTCCTTACGCACTTAACCTCAATCTTCCGTGGGCGATTGTCAGGCTTATCAGATTCAGTCTGGTATGCGACGGCAAAGACGTTTCTTAGGTCGCTATTAATCTGAGAAGCGATTTTATCCACGCTGCTGATACGTGACTCGGGGAAAAACTCGCCCCCTGTCCCCTCGGCGATCTTTTTCAAAATCGCAGCGCCACGAGCATGATGGGAGTCATCGGGACCGATTGCGTAGATTCTTACACCAACGACCGCTGCCATTTCCGTAGCATGTTCGTGCGTGATGTGGCTCTGGTTGTCGTCGCCGTCGCTGAACAGGAAAATCGCTCGCGCTCCTGAGTCCGCCAGGCCTTGGTTCATTCGACGTATGCTCTGCTCTATCGCGTCGTAAAGCGCTGTCCCCCCGCCAGCTCTGGCCGCAGCGATGGCCCTTGCGGCGGTATCTGTGTCGTCAGTCTCTTCACTCTCGATGCTCACCACGGAAAATAGACTGACCCAACCCCGATCCGTTCCCGGTCGAACGACTTGGCGAAGCAGCCGGATCGCTGATTCCTGCTGTTGCTTGAACTGGTCACGCTCTGAGTTGCTAGCGTCCAAAAGAACGCAATAGCGCATGGGTGGTTGATCCAGCTTGCGGAGCTGCTGGATCCGTACGGGCTTCCCGTCCTCCTTGATCTCCAGATCGGCGGCTGTGAGGTCGGCAGAACCATCCTTCGCCCTGGCGGAAACCAAGAGGGTCGAAACGGCGGGGGAAGTGGGCTTCGATGTCTGGGGAGGCTCTTGAGAAACACTCGCGACAGCACAAGAGAGAAGAATTACGGAGATACCAAGCTTAAGTATCGGCATGCGGATGACTCGACGATCTCAAATCCGCATCGGCATGACGATATACCGGTATTTGTACTCCTCGCCCTCAGCAGGCCGCATTTGGCCGGCGGATTGGGAATCTTTGAACTCTAGCTTGATCTCTCCGCCGCCAGTGGCTTTTAGGAAGTCGAGCAGGTATTGGGCGTTGAAGCCGATGGCCAGCAGTTCTCCCTGATAGTCGATCTCGATGGTGTCTTCGGACTCGCCCATTTCGCTGGACGACGCCGAGAGCTTTAGTTCGCCCTTTTCCAGGCGCATGCGGACCGCACGCGAGCGCTCGTCGGCGAATTGCGCTACGCGGGAGATGGCCTGGCTGAGCTCGTCCCCGTGGACAGCGATCGATTTGGTGTTGTCTTTCGGCAGCACCGCTTCAAAGTTGGGGAACTGGCCGGTGAGCTGGCGGGAAGTCAGCAGGCGGTTGCCGATGCGGAAGTACAGCGTCGATTCATCTTTCGCAAAGTCAATTTCTTCGGCGTCGGTTGAATCGAGCAGGGACTTCAGTTCGTCCATGGCTTTCTTGGGGACCAGCGTCTTCATTTCGCCCGAGACGCCTTCAAACTTCGTGGCCGGACGCTCGATGTGCGACAGCCGATGCCCGTCCGTGGCCACCATGGTGATCGATTCCGGCTTCAGCACCATCAGCGCGCCGTTCAGGGTGTAACGCGATTCTTCGCTGGCAATGGCGAATCCAGTCTTGGCGATCATGCTGCGCAGAACCTGCGAAGGAATCTTCACAACACCGGCTGTCGGAAACGTTGGCAGGCTGGGGAAGTTCGACTTCGCCATTCCTACCATTTTTGTGTTGGACCGTCCGCAACGAATGCTGACCCAGTGATTCTCCAGCAGCTTGATGGTGATATCGGCGTCGGGGAGCAGTTTTACATAGTCGTGCAGTTTGCGGGCGGGGATAGTGCAGGAGCCTTCTTTTTTCACTTTTACCGCGCAGGAAGTCCGTAGGCTCAGATCAAGATCGGTGGCGGTCAGCGACAACTTGTCGCCCGCGGCTTCGAAAAGATAATTTGAGAGGATTGGAATCGTGGTCTTGCGCTCCACCACTCCCTGAGTCGCCGTCAACTCACGCAAGAGTTCAAACTTGCTGACCGTAATCTCCATGGTGGTGGTCTCCACAGCGGACGCAATGGCTTCTACCGGCATATCATGAGCCCCCCGGCTAGTGGCGCTACTTTGAATACTTCCCTTATATCAAAATAAAAAGCTATACAACAGCAGTAACAGTAGGCGATAGGGAAAAGTGGAAATTCCGCTCAACTACCGTCCCATTATGAGCTTCCAATGGCTCCCCTCATGTCCAAACTCAGGACGGGACTCGGCTGGCCCGGCATCAAATCCTGGTCTGGGAAAGCAGTAGTTCCGGCTCATACACAGCTTCCACACCAAGTTCACAGGTTGGCTGGAGAAGACACCTGCGAGAAGTGGAAATCGATGCGGAAACCGCGATTATCCGCCCAACTGCTCGGTAAGCTTATTGAGCAGCCTGTTTAAATCCTTGTCCGTCTTGCGTACATTGTCGATCTTCTCTACCGAGTGCAGGACGGTGGTGTGGTGCTTGCCGCCAAACTGCCGTCCGATTTCCGGTAGGGAAGCTTCCGTCATATGCTTGGCCAGATACATGGCAATCTGACGCGGGTAGACAATGGCCCGTGAGTTGTTCTTGGCCTTGATTTCCACCAAGCGTAGCCCGAACTGCTCGGCCACTGCTTTCTGAATGGACTCAATCGTGACCTTGCGGGCCTGGGAATCGATAAAGTTCTTCAATACCTGCTGGGTGTAGGGGAGGGTAATTTCGGCGCCGATCAAGGAAGAATGCGCCACCAGACGAATCAGCGCTCCCTCCAGTTCACGTACGTTTGAACGGATATTGGACGCGATGTACAAGGCCACATCTGTTGGCAGCGTGACTTTTTCCTGCTCGGACTTCTTCTGAAGAATGGCGACTTTGGTCTCGAGATCGGGCGGCTGGATGTCGGCGATCAATCCCCACTCGAAGCGGCTGCGTAAACGATCTTCCACCTCAGCCAACTCTTTCGGCGGGCGATCACTGGCGATTACGATCTGCTTCATCGACTCATGCAGCGCATTGAAGGTGTGGAAGAACTCCTCCTGCGTGCGCTCTTTCTGAGCGAGGAACTGGATGTCGTCCACCAGCAGCACGTCCACATTGCGGAACTTGTCGCGGAAGCTGGTCATCTTGTCGTAGCGCAGCGAGTTGATCATCTCGTTGGTGAACTTCTCGCTGGAAACGTAGCAGATGGCCGTCTGTGGCATGCGCTTGGCGATCTCATGGCCTATGGCCTGCATGAGGTGGGTTTTGCCCATGCCAACCCCGCCGTACAGAAACAGCGGGTTATAAGCCTTGGACGGACGCTCCGCTACCGCCTGGCACGCCGCGTGGGCGAATTGATTGCCGCTGCCAATCACGAAGGCATCGAAGGTGTAGCGGGGATTGAGTTGTGCCGCGCCGTCCCAGTCGAACCGGGCCTGCGAAGGATGCGCGACCGGCGCAACGTGCGCGGTCAGGCCGCCGTCGTGCCGCACGGTGGTGGCTGCGGGATCGTCTTCGGGCGTCACGAACTGCACGTCCTGGTATTCGAGGCCGAGATTGTCCAGCGCTTCCTGGATGAGGTCGTTGTACTTGTCGCCGACGTGGCGGAATTCCACGGTAGGGACGCGTACGAAAAGAATTCCTCCGCTCGAATGACTGTAGCGGGTGGGCTTCAACCAGGTATCGTAGGAGTGCCGGTTGATCTTCTTTTCGAGCGCCTCAAGGATGCGCAACCACGGATTGGGAGCGAGACTGGGAGTCGGAACTGACATATCAAGTTCTGCCGGGGGCCTAGCCGCCATCAGCGCCCGCTATTCAAATATGAGTGCTGGAAATCACCCCGCTCAGACCGCCAGACGGTGGGCGGTTTCGCTGGAGCCAGAAAATATCCATGAGCAGGAACAGGCGGCATACTAGCACAATTTTTCCTGCTCTGCGGAAATCTTCGCCGGAGTTGTTTCTCGAGTACGGATTCCAACCGCTAAACAAATTTTCTGTCAAGTAGCGACTTTATAACTGCTGCGTGAGTGGTGCAGAAGGAGCCATCACATCCGGCCCCGCGGTTTGCCCGGCCTGCCACGCGTCGTTTATACTCTTAGTTTCACTCAGCGTTCACAACATCTACTAATCCAGTCAGGAGCAGCCAAGTTTCATGCCCAAGCGCACGTTCCAACCCAACCGCCGTCACCGCTCGAAGACGCACGGCTTTCGCACGCGTATGAAGACCAAGGCGGGGCAGGCGGTGATTTCGCGCCGGCGCGCCAAGGGGCGCAAGCGGGTGTCGGTAAAACCCGGCTTCCGTGAGTAGAGTTTCTCCTTTCCGGAATTGGCGGGAATTCCGCAACTTGAGTCTGGATCGCGAATCGTGAGCGGTGCCGCTCCCAGGAGCAGCCCCAGCATGTCTGGTTCCGGCAAACGCAAGAAGTTTCCCCACGATGTCCGGCTGCTGCGGCACGCCGACTTCGAACGGGCTTACAAGCAGGGACGGCGTCACTTCGCCCGCGACCTGACCGCATTTTACCGTCGGCGCGAAGAGGGGGACGGGTTTCGGATCGGCTTCACTGTCAGCAAGTTGTTGGGCGGCGCGGTGCAGCGCAATCGGATGCGGCGCCGGCTGCGAGAAGCGGTCCGACTAAACTGGCCGGAGTTTCAAGCGCCGGTCGACATCGTGATCAATCCGAAGAAATCTCTGCTGGTGGTTGAGTTTGCCGAACTGGGCAAGGAGAT
>Ga0210405_10005223_pt1 | contig 11938 bp, 13 predicted proteins | sample IncBWH11MmetaG_FD_155492 | JGI IMG/M metagenome (GOLD analysis project Ga0210405, IMG submission 155492) | Forest soil microbial communities from Barre Woods Harvard Forest LTER site, Petersham, Massachusetts, United States - Inc-BW-H-11-M | ecosystem: Environmental > Terrestrial > Soil >... | reverse complement strand
CAGGAACTTTTGAGGATCCCCCGGCCAGATAAATCTTCTCGATGTGCTCGCCCGCAGCGCTGGCACGGAAGAAGTCGAATGTCTTCTGAATCTCCAGCACAATGATCTCGGTCACCTGCTGCAGGATCGGGGTTTTCGCATCCTCGCTCACCGTGCCAACTTTGTTGCCCAGCTTCAGCGATTCTGCGTCGTCAAAGCTCAAATCCAGTTCCTTTTGCAACGAGTCCGTGTACTGATGCCCGCCCACGCTGACGTCGCGAGGAAACAGCGGCGTTGTGCCTTTTACGATGTTGATGTTCATGACGCTGGCGCCCAGGTTCAAAAGCGCCACCACCTGGCCGGGCGCGGGTTCATAGTTGTACTCGTAGCAGTTCTGCAGCGCGAGGGCATCGATGTCCACGATAGCCGGAGTCTTGCCCGCCATCGAGAGTACGTTGGTGTAATTCAGGATCTTGTCCTTCTTGACGGCGACCAGCAAAACGTCCATTTGCGGGTTGCCAGCATCTTCGGAAAGGATCTGATAGTCGAGGTTCACATCGGCCAGATCAAAAGGAATATGCTGCGCGGCTTCTTTCTGGATGGTCTCAGCCAATTCCTGATCGCTCATCGAAGGCAGCGAGATCTTTTTCACGATGACCGAGTGTCCACTCACCGCCGTGGCCACGCTCTTGGTCTTGATCTGATTGTCGGCAAACAGCTTGGAGATCGCGCTCGAGACCGTTCCCGAGTCCACGATCATGGAATCCACGACGATATCCGGAGCCAGCGGTTCGAGGCCCAGGTGCGCGACTTCAATGCCGTTGCGTCCCTTCCTCAGCTCAACCGCTTTAATGCTCGAGGACCCCACATCCAGACCAACAATCGTTTTCGATCCGAATCCAAACATGTGCCCGCCTTTACTGTTGCCCGGCAGCTTTGGCAGCCGCCTTCGGTTTCTTTCTGCTCTTCGCTTCCATCTGGCTGGACTTCTCTTCCATCCACTGGTCGAGCTTCGATTTCTTGAAGCGCCAGCGGTTGCCCAGTTTGAAAGCCGGAATCTTTTGTTCGCCTACGTACTTGTAGAGCGTGTCGGGACTCACTCCCAGGTATTGCGACGCCTGGCGAATATTCATGACTTCCCGCGAGTCAGCCATAGTTTCAAACCTGTTTCCACGACTTAAGGCTTCTTGCTTTCTATCGGCCTAAGTTGGGAAGAATTCCTCGTACAAAATGCGTTCGAGTGAATTCAGGTGTCCCGAGCATATATCAGCCCTGAAAGCACAAGAGCTGAAGGCGAATTTCCGAGATTTGCTGGGTTTTATGCCTGTTTTCTGGAAAGTAACCAAATGAGGGCTGGTGCGAATATCTACATATAGTGGTTATACTGATATTTGATACAACAGGTAGATGTACTCATACACGGAGTACCCTCGGGTCGCCGGAACCGTAACTAAAGTACTAGAGACGGTACGAAAGGCGCGGCACAGGCGGAGAAGCTGTTTTGACTGGGCAGGCCAAGCCAAACCAGACAGCTGACCCATAAGAGTGCCAAAGCTCCGTCTGCTTGACTAGCGAAACTATCGGCAAACGCCTCAGAACGAATGGCATACCTCTGGGTCCTGCACGAGGAGAGGCCCAAATCACGGCACGAATTACGACCCGCACGGTTGTTCTCCGTGCGATCCACTGACTGATTTCTGCAACCGGCCCGCAATGCGGTAATCTATTCAGCTCTTACCGGAGGAAACCCTTTGCGCTATCTCGATCGCCTGCAACCGCTGGCCCTTCTGGTTTTGCGGATCGTACTGGGCGTGATCATGATTGGTCACGGCTACAGCAAAGTATTCGGCGGTCTCTCGCATCACGTGCAATTTGTCAGCAGTCTCGGATTGCCCGGCTGGCTGGCGTATGTTTCCGCTGTCACGGAATTCTTCGGCGGCATCCTGGTGATCGCCGGGTTGCTTACGAGGTGTGCTTCGATCGCCATCTTGATCGACTTGGGAGTGGCGATCGCAAAGGTGCACTGGAAGCATGGGCTGCTGGGGGAAGGCGGGTATCAGTTTCCTCTCGCCTTGGCCGCGATCGCGTTCGCGCTGGTATTTTTCGGAGGTGGCCCTATGGCAATTGATAGCGTCCGCAAGGGCGGCGGCAGGGTAAAATCCAAGCCGGCTTAGCGTAGCCTAATTTTAAATTGGGAGGCGAAATCTTGAGCATCGGAAAACGTGCGCTCGCGGAATTCTTCGGAACCTTCTGGCTGGTACTCGGTGGATGCGGCGCCGCCGTACTGGCCGCAGGTTTTCCAACGGTCGGAATCGGTTTTCTCGGTGTGGCCTTTGCTTTCGGCCTGACCGTCCTCACCATGGCCTTCGCCATTGGACACATCTCGGGATGCCACTTGAATCCGGCAATCAGCGCGGGGTTGGTGGTCGGCAAGCGCTTCCCGGCTTCCGAGTTGGCTCCCTACGTCGTAGCTCAAGTTCTGGGTGCGATTACGGCCTCGGGTGTTTTGTATGTGATCGCGAGCGGAAATGCCATGTTCGATGTGAACAACGGATTTGCTGCCAACGGATACGGGGTGCATTCTCCCGGCGGTTATTCTTTGCTGGCCGGTTTCGTGGCGGAAGTTGTCCTGACGGCGTTCTTCCTGATTGTTATCATGGGAGCGACCGACAGTCGCGCACCCAAAGGCTTTGCGCCCATCGCCATCGGGCTTTGCCTGACCCTGATTCACCTGGTGGGGATTCCGGTCACCAATCTTTCGGTGAACCCCGCGCGCAGCACAGGCCCGGCCATCTTCGTCGGCGGATGGGCCTTGCAGCAGTTGTGGATGTTCTGGGTCGCGCCGCTAATCGGCGGAGCGCTCGGCGGCGGGATCTATCGAGCTCTGTTCAGCGGCCCTGAGTTCACGAAGGACCTTTAACCGCGGGTGCCCCATCCTAACGTCGCGATTTTTGACATTAGGGTGGGAAAATCGTGGATGCGCGCTGCCGAACCATGCCTAGCGTCAAGAAAATTCAACGTGTTCGTAGATGTGTTGGTTGGTTACATTTACCTTTGGACCCTCCGAGACGATGAGCGGGAATCGCACCCTTTTGGAACGCGGCCTCTGGCCCTGCAAGAGAACGGTTTTGACGCCGGCGAGCACAAGTTCTCGGATCCTCTTTCATAGAGCGATTATTGCACGTGCCGTGGGCTAAGCATCGCCATTCGCGGCGAACGACTTCTAAGAGCCCCGCCCTCCCGCACAGAACGCGAGAAGGACGGGGCACCCTCAGAAGTAAATGAATACGATAGTCTGGGCCAGCCCCCAGCAGATGCAGGAGTTTCTGGAACTCTAGCACTCCTACGGCTTTCGTCGGTGGGGTGGCCCACCTTCGCGGTTTTGGCGAGGGAGGGTACTCCTGTGCCAGCGTCAGGATTTTCCACCGGTGGCTGCCGACTTCATCGTTCCCACCTTTACAAAGACGTAAAGGTGGGCCAGCCCCAATATTCCTCCGTGCGGCGACCGAGAAAAAGGAATGTGGCACGAGCTAAACACCCGTTCACGGCAAACGGCCTCTAAAAGCCCCGCCCTCTCGCAAAGAACGCGAGAAGGACGGGGCACCCGCGTTTTGTGCATAGCGAAAGCATGGGCCAGCCCCCGAGCAAATACCGGGCTGGGCCAATCTGAAGGTGGTCGATGGCCGGTTGCGGCACGAGCTGGGCTTCGCCGGCCCGCGGCCACGCGGCGGCGCCTTTCAGCTGGCGCTGGACCAGGCATTGCAGCAGATGCAGGAGTTTCTGGAACTCTAGCACTCCCACGGCTTTCGTCGGGAGGGTGGCCCACCTTTGCGATTTTGGCGAGGGAGGGTACTCCTGCAGCCAGCGTCAGGATTTCCACCGGTGGCTGCCAACTTCATCGTTCCCACCTTTACAAAGACGTAAAGGTGGGCCGGCCCCCAGGCGATTCTATGGAGTCATTTCGAACACCACCCCAGCGCCATGAGCCCCGCCTGCACTGGTAGTGCCGAAGAGGTTGCCCTGTTTATCCATGATTAGGGTGCCATAGGGAATCTTTCCATCTTTTCCGTTAAAGCTGTGCAGGATAGTCTCTTTGCCGGCTGGATCCAGTTTGTATACCGTTCCGAAGCTGGAGGCTCCTCCTTCGCCGGTTACACCGTAGAGATTGCCCTTGGCATCCCGTAATAAGCCTGAGAGAAACGGAAGTCCGCCATCGGCAGTCCCACCAGCGAAGTTGTGCAACACGGTCTCGTTGCCGTTCTTATCCACCTTGAACACGGTCCCGGAGCCGGACGTCCCACCGAATTCTGTAGTACCGTACAGGTTGCCTGCCGCATCGCGTACCAGATTCCCGGCGGGAAAGTAGCCGTCTCCGTTCTGCGTGTCAAAGTTGTGCAACACGGTGAACGCGCCGGTCGTGTCCAGCTTGAACACGGTCCCGCTGAAGAACGTCCCGCCCATTCCCGTCGTACCGTACAGGTTCCCTGCGGCATCGCGAGTCAATCCTCCATAAGGGTTGTTCGGACCTTGCCCGTCACCGCCGAAACTGTACAGCACACTCTCATTACCGTTTTTGTCGATCTTGATCAGAGCTCCAGAACTGTATGCCCCGCCGTTCAAGGTCATGCCGTACAGGTTCCCAGCCGCCTCCCGCGCCAACCCGGCGTATGGAACCCACCCATCTGGAGTTCCAGCAAAGTCGTGGAGCGTGGTTTCTTTCCCGTTCTTGTCGACTTTGAAGACGGTTCCACAGCCGGACGAGCCGCACACACCTCCGTAAATCCCACCCGCGTAGGTTGTTCCATAGAGGTTCCCCGCCGCGTCCCGCACCAACCCAGCAAGCGGATACTCTCCGTCTCCACCGCTCCCGGTGAAGCTGTGCAGCACGCTTTCCTTGCCGGCCGGACTAAGTTTAAAAACCACCCCAGAGGCGAATGCTCCGTCAGACGGCGTCGTCCCATAAAGGTTGCCCTCCGGGTCCGAGACCAACCCTGCATTGGGACCGGCCCCACCCAGACCCGCTCGGAACTGAAATAGCACACGGTAAGTCTGTGCCTGCGCGGATTGCCCAGTAGAAATCACGAGCATACACGAAACCGCCAAGGCCACTGCGCCGCTCGCCCGCACACTCCTACCCAAAAGCCGATCTAGCAGTCGGTTTCTCATCGCCGTCCTCCATGGCCTCCGCCTAAGCCATTCCCGAAGGCCATTTCCGGCGGGTATCGAAGCGGCCAGAATTCTACTTCACTCCTGAGAAATGTCAATGATTTTGCTGGGCAGGCGGCCCGCCCAAGCCGTCTTTTTGTCCAGTCCCATGACATCCCTTACAGTTTGGGTTGCCGTCCTCCCTTCGCGCACTTTGCGAAAAAAGGGTGGCCGCAACAGGCGGGTGGCCCACTCAAGCCGTTCTTTGGCTTGAGTGGGGATTTTCTCAGGCGTAAAAACCCCGCCCTCTCGCAAAGAACGCGAGAAGGACGGGGCACCCGCCTTTTGTGCATGGGGAAAGCATGGGCCAGCCCCCCATTACACGTTTTGAGGGGGTTTTGAGCGTAATCGCGATGTTACGACAACAATCGGCTTGATAAATCAGTTGGCCGCGAGTGCAGCTGCCGCCGATTCCTTGCGCCGCCAGATCGACAATCCTGGCGCTCCTAGCGCCAACGCGCCTAGGGTAACTGGTTCGGGAGTGTGGCTGCTGAGGGCTGCTGTTGGTTCGGCGTCGTCTGGCCCCTTGGTCGCGCCTGCGATGATCGCTTTGCCGGGGATGGTCTCGTAGGCGTAGCCAGTCAGAGTGGCGGTAATCTTAAATTGATCTTTCAAGACTTTGACGCTGAGCCGCGCCCAGCCGTAGTGGAACTTCCCATTGATCTTGAATTTCAGCCCGAGGTAGGCTTGCTTCACGTTTAGCCATGGACCCCACCAAACCTCTTCATGCGAGAAGTCGGCCATGAACAGACCTGACTGCGGATCCTGTTGAAACTGACCTTTGGGTCCTACCTTCCTACCTTTGGGCAACGCGGCAGCACACAGAGAAGACAACCCTGCGTAGCAGGGCAGCCCTTTCCCCCAGATTTCGTTTGCCGACGCCTCCTGCACGACTTTCAGCCAGACGAAGGGTGCGCTCGAGATTAACCACTTGTTGCTCAGCCCAAAATCGGGACTTCCATCGTGGTTAAGATCTAAAAGAACCAGGCCGCCGTTCGGTGCAATGCTCACATTCGCGGGGGTGTAAACGATCTTGCCCTCGGCTGGCTGGGCTAGCACCAGCCCTCCCAGCCCCGCCGCGCTCGCGGCCAACGCATACATACTGAGCTGTTGATGGATTGACTCGGAAAGGTTTGCTGTCTTACGGGGCAGGGGTGAAGCTTTCATGTGGGACAGTCCTCCGCGCCGCCCGCGATTATCCATCGCTCCCAAGCGAAAGTCAACACCGTGAATTACCTATTTTCTTCCCAATGCCAGCCCCGGCCCGCGAGTGGAACAAGGAGCCGAAGGTCAACTGCCGAAACCAGGTCAGCATGACCGGACTCCGGTCACAACCAAGAATGAAAAGAGGCTCTACGCCAAGCCTGTTTGCAGTGAGCTGGGCTAACTGTACCTCGAAGGGAAACGGGTATCGAGTTTCTTATGCCCAGCGGGCTGCGACGTTTCCAACATTCCGGGCAATCCCATTTCCTCACTTCAGTTGTTACCGTCGACAAGCCAATCCCGTTTGGCCGCCCCGAGCCACAAGCAGGTCCCTCGACTTCTGGTGGGTCGGCCGCGATCTTCATTCATGTCTTTCCATAACTTGATTGCACCTAAAACGGTGCAAAAACTGATTTTGCGCAGAATCTTGTCAAGCCCCCTGAGACGTCCAATTCCTGCCAAGTCCATGATTCGGCGGAAGAAATAAATCTGAAAACTTGGCGGGTTTACCCCTCTGAATCTGATAGGCTGGAAATAGAGATAAAGTTTGGCGCAAGCTTTCTGGCTTGCGCCTTTTCTTTTGCCAAGAGCATTTTCAGGATTGCTGTAGCCTGCACGGAACACAGGGTCCCTCTGCTCCACTTCTCATCCCCTTCGGGAATGAGAAGTTCCGGTCGGGATGACAGTCCGTGGCGGGCTACGGTAACGGTGAAAGCGCCTTTGAAGTCCTTCGGGAATGTTTTTCGGTAGTGGAGTTCGATAAGGAAGCGAGCCAAACGCGCGGTTCTTGGGTCGCAAAGAACGCGACCCTTCGCGCGGCTCGCCAAGATTCCTCACCGCGCAAAGAACGCTTGTTCGGAATGACAATCAAACTGTACCAATACACTTTTTTCCAACACAATGAGCAGAATCAGGGGCACTCCACACGGGCGCATTCCAGCGTCCGAGGAGAGCCCTGTTCAAAACGCTGGGCCACGGCGCGCGTGCCCAAATGCCCTTCAAGGCGAGCTGGGCGAAGCGGCTTTTATGCATAAAGCCACAAGCCTGGGCTTCGCCCTGGCGCTGCCCTACGGACACCTACATCGCTACGACTTCATCTTGGAGGGTGGAAGAAACCTGTGGCGGATACAGGTGAAAACCAGCACCTTCCTGGTGCGGGGATTCTACCGGCTGTGCGTCTACAATTACAACAGCCGGGGGGCTCAGGCTTACACCGAATCCGAGATTGATTTTATTGCGGTCTACATTCCTCCCGAAAAGACTTGGTACATTCTGCCGGTGCGCGAGATATTGGAACGCCGGACTCTGTTTTTCCGTCCCACGGGACACCCGGGCATGGACCCTTACGCTTACTACCGCGAGGCCTGGCATCTGCTGCGGGAGCCGGATGGGCTTACGTTCGGGTGACTGATCCTACGATTCGATCGCGCGCGATTTATTCTGATGCGGTGAAAATACGGGACGGCTCGCCCTACGGCGTGATCTGAAAGACGACTCCGTGGCTACTGCCGCCGCCAATGGCCCGGTGCCGTAGGCTTTACTCAGCGAGCCTTGACAGGCTGACTTTGGGCGGACTTGAATCGAGCATGCTCATTGAAATCGGACAAGTGGAGGCGATCTTCCGCTATCCCGTGAAGTCCATGGGCGGCGAAGCACTCGAGGGCGCCAACCTAGGCTGGCACGGCCTCGAGGGTGACAGACGCATGGCATTCCGGCGGATGGCTGACCGCAGCGGGATGCCGTGGCTGACGGCGAGCAAGCTCCCCGACCTGATCTTATTCGCCCCGCGACGCCGTAAAGGTGATGCGTGTGAAGACGGCGATCAGGAAGACCTTCCTACGCACATTCGCACGCCGGATGGCGAAGAGATGCCTGTCTTCGGGGAGGACTTGGCCGCGGAGGTCGGACGCCGGTATGGGGCCCCGGTGCAGATGATGCAGTTGAAGCATGGCATCTTCGATGAAGCGAGCATCTCTGTGATCGCCTCCGATACGGTGCGCGAGATCGCACGACTCGCAGGGCGGAGCCTGGACATACGACGATTTCGACCGAATGTTGTAGTTCGTTTACTGCGATCGGTTCCGTTCCAGGAGGACGAGTGGTTGGGCGGTGTGCTCTCATTCGGTGAGGGGGACGACGCCCCCGCCATCGCCGTCACCATGCGCGACGTCCGCTGCTCGATGGTGAACCTTGATCCCGACTCAGCCAGTCCGGCGCCAGAAGTGCTGAAGGCGGTGGTTCGTGTGCACCAGAACACTGCGGGAATCTACGGCGCGGTCACTCGCATCGGTCGACTGGCGGTCGGACAGACTATATTCCTTCGTGCGGCGACCGAGAAAATGGAACGTGGCACGAGCTGAACGCCCGTTCACGGCGAACGGCCTCTAAAAGCCCCGCCCTCTCGCAAAGAACGCGAGAAGGACGGGGCACCCGCGTTTTGTGCATAGGGAAAGCGTGGGCCAGCCCCCGCGCGCCTTTTTACAGAACCAAAGCATGGGCCGGCCCCCGGTCCGCTTGTCCTTCCGGGGAATTCGGGCCTGGGTCGAGAGGAAGGTCTTCAGCAAGAAGTAAAAGTTCCGCTGGACGACCTACGTCATAGCAATGCTCTATGCGGCATCCCGTTCTGGGAAGCAAAGCGAGGGCTGCAGATCGAGTTTGTTGACTGCCGGCTTCACATGGATGTGGAACGATGCTCGATCCAACGCGAGCTTCGGGCCGATCACACTGGTTAACCTCTCAACCGTCGTGCTCAAGCTCTTGGCGTGCATCTGTCCCAATTCAATTGTAATTGTGATGTCGAACAACCCACCTTCCCGTCCTTGAAGGTGTTGTGCTCTATGCGCGAGCAAACTACCCTCGAGCATCCGAGCGAGACTCACAAGTGAGCGACTTTTGCACGCAGCGCATTCGTCACCTCGACCGCTGCTGATGACCTCGCAATCCAGGCAGAAGACTGCGTTCCAGAGAGGGAGAACTACTGCGTCCAGATGGTTCCTTGTTCCGGCGAACATATCCACCAACCCCTGTGGCTGAGATGTGGGCAGCTATATTCAATAAGAATACACCGTCGTTCTCTTCCGCCGACCAGAGTCAATAAGTATAGTGGCGATGCCGGGCAGGTGGCTGTCCTCTTTCGCGCACTTTGCGAGAAGGGCGGCTGCAACAGGTCCCAATTTGGGAACCGGCTTCCGCGGCCCGTCCACTTTCCTCTTGCCGTCGCCCCTCATCTGCGATAACATGGACACACGCAGGTTATCTAGAAGATAATCCGGATCACTGAAAGAATCGATCTTTGACAATCCGATCGTCGGCGCAGCTTTGGGCCGTCCTAACTGCGAATTCGACCAATTACGGCGAGGGGATGACCTTTGCCGGAGGGCCATCCCCGCAGCTCCAAGACGGAACCGCAGGCGGTTAAACGTGGGCGCTAACTCCTATGTTTCCAATATTTTGCCTCTAACTACCTTTAGAACCATAGATCTAGGAGGAGGAGAATTTCCCGATCCTTTGTTTTCTAGATTTTGCGCCAAAATGAGAGTTTTTTTTGAGGGAAATCTTGCACTATAATGTGTGCATCAGAAACAGGACTTCAGGCTGGAGGCCACGCTGGGCTCGAGCCAACGCAGCGAAAATTGGGGCAGTTTAGTCGTCTTTTCGCACGAATAACCTCGCCCCACTCCGATTTCGCCGGTCGCTGCGTTTGAAATAACCCAGCGTAGCAAGCGCCTTACGGTGTGATCTGAAAGACGACTCCCTGGCCACTGCCGCCGCCGATGGCGGTCGTCCCAAACAGATGCCCGGCCTTGTCGCGTATCAGTCCGTAGTAGGGGTTCCTTCCGTCAGACCCTTTCCCGAACCGATGCACGGTGCTTTCGGTCCAGTTTCCTCCCGAGGTCGGAGTGAGCTTGAACACGACGCCGTCGCCGTTGCTGTCGCCCCCGGCGGAAGTTGTGCCGTACAGATTGCCTTTGGCGTCAAACATGAGAGTCGCAGTTGGCCAGCTGCCGTCAGTCCCGCCGGTGAAGCTGTACAGTACGCTCTCGGTAAACTTGCCAGCCGCTTTGGTGAGCTTGAAAACCGAACCCGCACCGGTTGCGCCGCCGTAGTAAGTTGTACCGTAGAGATTGCCCTTGCCGTCCGCAATCACCCCACCGTAGGGAAATCCTGCATTCGGTACTCCTTTGAAGGCGTCGAGCGTTTTGAACTTCCAGTTGCCGCTCACAGACGTAAGTTCGAATACGGTGCCGCAGTGGCAAGAAGGATCGCCCCCGACCTCGGCGACGCCGAACAGATTGCCCGCCTTGTCGACCAGCAGCGGGCCCAGCGAGCCGACCCCGCCGTCGGCACCGTCGGTGAAGGTGTGAAGCACGGTCTGCTTCCATCCGCCGCCACGGACCGGCGAAATCTGATAGACCACGCCGCACCCGCCTCCGCTGCACTTGTGCAGGTTGCCTCCGTCGGGTGTGGTGCCGTAAAGACTGCCGGCACTATCGAATACCACGGTACCTCCGGGGCCAGAGCCGTCTTTGCCGCCGGTAAAGTTGTACATCACAGTTTCGACCCAATGCTTGCCGGATTTCGACAGCAGGAACACGACGCCGCAACCGTCTCCGCTGCAAGCCCCACCTGATCCGCCGGCCACCGTTGTGCCGTAAAGATCTCCCTTGCTATCCAAGGTCACGCCACCGTAAGGATTCTTGCCATCGCTGCCGCCGGTGAAACTGTAGAGCACGGTTTCTTTCCACTTGCCCCCGGCGAGTGGTGACAGCTCGAACACAGTGCCGCAGCCGTTCGTGCATAGCGTGCCGGTTCCGCCGCTGACCGTCGTTCCGTAAAAGTTGCCCGCAGCATCTTGGGCCAACGTTGCAGCCGGATCGATCCCGTCGTTGCCTCCGGTAAAGCTGTGGACGACGTTTTCCGTAGGCGCCGCCCAGGCACCATTCGTGAGAATCACCGCAATGGCAATCGCTGCAAAACCCCAACTGACGAAATACGTAAACCGTTTTCTCCCCATGCTCGCACCCTCGATTCAGAATGTCCGTTCGATTTCAAAACAGATCTTGCAGAGACTCGGTAGCGGGCTGCAACTATAACATTGAATGGCCTGCAAAACACGCACTCAGCGCGGTTTTGATGGTCTTTTTACAAATCTTCTAAGCCGACGTAGATGGATTAGCAGAAGGAAAGACACCCCTTCTGAGGGGCACCTGCCATCGGGCGTTTGGAGTCAACGACTCAGTACTCGGCTAATTCCTTCATCGCGCGCAACAGATCCTCGGCCTGGGGCAGGATGGCATCTTCAAGGATCGGCTGATAGGCGACAAAGACGTCTTTCGCAGCGACGCGACGCACCGGAGCATCCAAATGATCGAATAGCTGGTCGGCGATGCGGGCTGCGATCTCCGCGCCGTAACCCCAGCTCAGAGTATCTTCATAAGCCACGATCGCTCGATTGGTTTTGCTCACGGAAGCGGCGATCGTCTCCCAGTCAAACGGATTCAGGCAGCGCAAATCGATCAACTCGACCTTGACTCCATGCTCGCGTTCCAGC
>Ga0210405_10005222_pt1 | contig 11938 bp, 10 predicted proteins | sample IncBWH11MmetaG_FD_155492 | JGI IMG/M metagenome (GOLD analysis project Ga0210405, IMG submission 155492) | Forest soil microbial communities from Barre Woods Harvard Forest LTER site, Petersham, Massachusetts, United States - Inc-BW-H-11-M | ecosystem: Environmental > Terrestrial > Soil >... | reverse complement strand
ATCGAGCAAGTCCTCATGAATCTGGTGGTCAATTCCAAAGACGCCATGCCGAATGGTGGAAAAATCACTATTCAGAGCGCCAACGCCAGACTGAACCATGAGGACGTTCGCCGCGAATACTCCTACATTCACCCTGGTCTTTACGTCGTGCTCTCGGTAACTGACACCGGCGAGGGCATGGACAAAGAAACACAGCTGCGCATCTTCGAGCCATTTTTCACCACCAAGGAAAAAGGAAAAGGTACTGGCCTGGGACTTTCGACCGTGTACGGCATCATCAAGCAGAGTGGTGGCTACGTCCTGGTCCAGAGCGAGCCGGGGCAGGGGACGACTTTCCGGATCTATTTGCCGCGCGTTGAAGATGCCTTGGAACCCGTGGGTGCCGCGGGCACTTCGTCGTCGCAGAACGGCGGCTCAGAAACTGTGTTGTTGGTCGAGGACGAAGAATCAGTTCGGCAACTGGTCCGTGAAACCCTGGAGTCGAAGGGATACAAAGTGCTCGAGGCCGACAACGGCGAGGCAGCGCTGCGGATCGTTTCTAATCACTTGGACAAGATCGACATGCTGATCACCGACGTCGTGATGCCGGGGATGAGCGGCCGCGAGTTATCCGCGCGGCTGTGCGCGTCGCGTCCGCAGACCAAGGTGCTCTATCTTTCCGGATACACCGAAGACGCCATCGGACACGAGGGCGTATTCGATCCCCATACAGCTTTCCTGCAAAAGCCATTTACCCTGCAAATGCTGTCCCGCAAAGTGCGAGAAGTTCTAGGCGAACGCGGCTGAGCCAGTCACCCCAATCTCAATTTTGATCCTGTCCTGACCGTACTATCTGTTATAGTACACGCGTGATTCCGTTCCGGGTCCACTTTCGGCCGGGAGTCTCCCTTTACAAGCAGGTAGTCTACGCGGCAAAGAAGTCCGTCATTTCTGGTCAACTGCGTCCTGGCGACCCGTTTCCTTCCGTGCGTTCGCTGAGCAAAGAACTCAAGATCAACCCCAACACCGCCCACAAGGTAGTTGTGCATCTGGTCGCGGCGGGTTTGCTCGAGACGCGCCCAGGAGTTGGGACTGTCATCGCCGTGCTGCCGGAATCCAGTCCGAAGGAACGAACCCAGTTGCTGGGCCACGAAATTGAACAGCTCGTGGTGGAAGCCAAGAAACTTGGGATCGGCTTGGACGACATGATCGACTCCATCTCGACGCATTGGAAGCGACTGGGCGGCAGGGATGGATCATCGGTCGAGCCTGGCCGAGGAGGGCGCAGCAAATCATGAATAGCGCAATTCGAACTGAGCACCTGGAGAAAAGGTTCCATCGGGTAGAGGCTGTGCGTGACCTTAACCTCGATGTCCCGACCGGCGCCATCTATGCCCTGGTGGGGCCGAACGGCGCCGGCAAGACAACCACGATCAAGATTCTAATGAATATTTTCCCGGCGACGAGCGGACGCGCTGAGGTGCTGGGCACGGACTCCAACAAGCTCGCCGGACGAGCCTTCACATCGATCGGGTACGTCTCGGAAAATCAGCATTTGCCCGACTGGATGCGCGTGGACGCGTTCTTCGCTTACCTGAGGCCGTTCTATCCCACTTGGGATAGAGAGCTTGAAGATGAACTGGTCAAGCAGCTCCAATTGCCGCTGGATCGGAAATTAGCAAAGCTTTCGCGGGGCATGCATATGAAGGTGGCGTTGGCCAGCGCTCTGGCCTATCGTCCAAAGCTGATCGTTCTCGATGAGCCATTCGGGGGGCTGGATCCTTTAGTGCGCGACGAGGTAATTGAAGGACTGCTCGAGCGTGCATCGGAAGCCACCATCCTGGTCTCCTCGCATGATTTGGCAGAGATCGAAAACCTGGCCAGTCATATCGGCTACCTTGATCAGGGTTATCTGCGGCTCTCAGAGGAGATGACCACGCTAGCCGACCGTTTCCGCGAAGTGGAGCTTACATTCGATCAGCGTCCACTCTCGCCAGCACCCCCGCCGGGCACCTGGATACAGGTGAGCACGTCAGCCTCGGTCTTAAGATTCGTCGAGACTCGTTTCAACGAAGAACGGACGACAGCTGACATTCGCAGATCGTTTGGAGACGTGCGCAATGTCACCTTCACGCCGATGTCCTTGCGTTCGATTTTCCTCGCCATGGCAAAGACGGGGCGCGACTCGGCTTAAGAAAGGGCATGCCTGTGGATCAGATCATTCATATCTTTCGGAAAGACATTCGCCGACACTGGCGTGAGATTGCATTGTCTCTCGCAATTCTCACCGCTTTTGCGTGGAACGAGCCTCGCCAATGGATGCCGCGACGCTTTGGAGAAAATCCCGGACTCGAATTCTTCTCCGGGTGGCTCGGGCCGATGGTTGTCATCGGCTGGTTCTTGGTCATCGTGCGCGTGGTTCACGACGAGGTCCTAGCGGGCGACCGCCAGTTCTGGGTGACTCGGCCTTACGATTGGAAAAAACTACTGGCGGCTAAAGCTTTGTTTCTCGTGGTTTTCCTCAATCTACCCCTGCTGATTGTTCAGATGACTCTGCTCTCGAAAGCTGGCTTCAGGCCAACCGCGTATCTGACCGATCTATTCTATTTGCAGCTTCTGTGGATACTGATTCTCTTTTTGCCGCTGATCGCACTGGCTGCGGTCACTTCGAGCTTAGTGCAGGCCGTCTTAGTAGTGCTCGGAATTCTGCTGGGCATGATCGGGCTTTCCGCGCTCAACTCTGTTCAGGCGATTCAGCGCTTGACCGTCGCCAATTGGATTCCAGTGTGGCTTCCATCGACAATTAAAGCCTGCGCCTATGCAATTGTCGTGTTCGTCTTGATATGGCAATATGCGCGCTGCCGGACTCGGCAATCACGCTTCCTGCTGATCGCTGCCGCCGCGGCGGTGTTGGTAGTCCCGTCGCCACCGGAGTCGTTTCCCGCGAGCGAATATCTGCCGCTCTCTGCCGGACAACAGGCGCCAGTGCAATTTGCCTTCGATCCGGTCAGGCCGAAGATGGAAGATACTGTGGGAGAGAAGAATAAGGTGAGGGTCCGAATACCCCTGCTGGTTTCCGGGATAGCACAGTCTTCGGCCGTCACGATCGAAGGAACCATGGTAGAAATCGAAGCACCCGGGGAGCTTCGCTGGAACTCAGGTTGGTTTAGATCAACCGACTTCCTGCTTCCTGGCCGGCGGTATGCTGACGCATGGTTTTCCGTGGATAGCGCTTTCTTCGACCAAATTAAGTCGATTTCAGCCAATGTGCACATTTCGTTCGCGCTAGCCGCACTACCACCAAAGGAAACACGCCAAATCACCACCGCGGCTGGCGAATTTGCGGTTCCAGGCGGAGCATTGTGTGCGATCGAACGCGAGGGCTATGCCGGGCTCCGATGTCGCTCTCCACTAACGACGCCGTTCTTACTGGTGAGCACGCTCGCAGACGAAACAACATGCCCTCCGGCAGAGGACGAGAAAGCTACTCCCCCGGAACGGTCTTCTCCGCGATGAACGGGAATTGGACACGAACTCGGGCAGAGCTTGGAATCAGTCCGGTTTTAGTTTCGTCTCTTGAATTACGCCACGGGTCCAGGACCCGCGACGATCTCCAGGCCCACCTGTGCCCTGGGACTCCCCTCACGTTCAGCGTCCCTGTGGAAAAACAACGCATGCGCAATGAAGTCATGATCGACAGCATCCGGCTCGCCGACTACCAACTCCGCAATATTTCATTGCGCGGTGGCGGCGCGATTGGGTTTGACATGGGGTTGCATTAGGCGCTCTTGGACCGTATCCCGCGTATAGGTTTGGCGAGCCAACCATTGCAACTTTTCCCCGCTTCGCGCGTCCTATCGAGTAGAGTGTCCGGTCTCCGCCAATCCACAGGCACGTGGTTCCCGTACACTTAAGGTAAGGACGTTTTCATGCTTATTAAGAAGTCCACTGATATTCCTTCGTCTGAGATCACTCCGAAGAGTTTGTATCTGAACCGCCGTAAGTTTCTCGCAGGTGCTGCTCTGGCCGGGGCCGCAGCTGCGACAGGCGTGAGTCTGGGTGAATTGGTGTCGCCTCCGATGACAGCGCAGGCCAACGCCAAAATTGAAGGCATCAAGCCAAGCTCGTTCTCGACCAAAGAAACTATCACTCCATTCAAAGACGTCAGTAGTTACAACAACTATTACGAGTTCTCGACGGACAAATACGAGCCCGCAGATCTGGCCAAGAACTTCAAGACGCGTCCGTGGACTGTAACCATCGACGGAGCAGTGGAGAAGAAGCAGGTCCTCGACGTAGACACGATTATCAAAATGGCCACGCCCGAGGAGCGGATTTACCGGCATCGCTGCGTTGAAGGCTGGTCGATTGTCGTACCGTGGGTCGGCTTCTCGCTGAGCGAACTGATCAACAAAGCCAAGCCCACCAGCAAAGCGAAATTCGTCGAATTCACGACCATAGAGGATCCTAAACAAATGCCGGGACAGCGAGGCCGGGTGCTCGATTGGCCCTACGTCGAAGGCCTGCGCATGGACGAAGCCATGCACCCGTTGGCTCTCCTCTGCTCCGGCATGTACGGCGAGGCGCTGCCCAACCAGGATGGCGCGCCGCTACGCGTCGTGGTGCCGTGGAAGTACGGATTCAAAAGCGGCAAAGCGATTGTGCGAATTCGCTTCACCGACAGCCAGCCGCGGACCACTTGGGCCGAAATGGCTCCGAATGAATACGGCTTCTATGCGAACGTGAATCCAAATGTGGATCATCCGCGATGGAGTCAGGCAAAAGAGCGGCGGCTGGGCGAATTTCTAAAGCGTCCTACGCTGATGTTCAACGGCTACGACCAGGTAGCAAGCCTGTACACCGGCATGGACTTGAAAAAGAATTTCTGAGCCTGAACGTTTGATTCGCTGGTTCAAACCCGTAGTTTTTCTCGCGTGTCTTATCCCGCTGGCACTGCTGGGATGGAAAGCCTACAACCACGCGCTGGGCGCGAACCCCATCGAAGTAATCACCCACGCGACTGGTGACTGGATTCTGAGGTTCTTACTCATCACGTTGGCGGTCACTCCGGTTCGCAAGCTAACCGGCCAGCTTTGGCTGATTCGCTATCGCCGCATGTTCGGGTTATTCGCCTTCTTCTACGCCACGCTGCATTTTTTCACCTATATCTGGCTGGACAAGTTCTTCGACCTGCACGAAATGCTGCACGATATCGCCAAACGAAAATTCATCACAGTCGGATTCACCGGATTCGTCCTGCTCATCCCGCTGGCGCTCACTTCGACCAAGGGATGGATCCGGCGTCTCGGCGGGAAACGCTGGCAAGCCCTGCATCGCCTGATCTATTTCAGCGCCATCGCCGGAGTAATTCATTACTGGTGGCTGGTAAAGGCCGACATCCATCTGCCGCTAGAGTACGGTGCTGTTCTCGCGGTACTGCTCGGATACCGGATTGCGGTCTGGGCGGGCCCGAAGCTAGCGACGCACAAAGCGAAATCTCTCAGCGAACCCAGTGTGGAAGTTCCGGAGCGATAGGTCAAATCAGTAAAGTGCAGAGCCGCTAGAGTAGGTGGTATACTTGCGGCGAATTTTTCCCGCTCCCATCCGTAACCACAGACATAAACCCAACCACCTAAGCGAGGACACAATGAAGAAATTCGCAGCATGCCTACTGTCGTTGTCTGCCTGTCTGCTGACGGCGCCCGCGGCGTCGGGGACTTGGGGCGGCTTCATCTCCACCGGCAATGCCACTGGTATCGGCAATCCATCTTGCGCCCCGGTCTCGACCGGACACGTGGCGTGTGCGGTGCGGAGCGGCAAGTCCGTCATCATGGTCAATGAGTTCAGCGGAACCAAGTGGGGAACATGGAAGAGTTTGGCCGGGTCGGTCAGCTCCGATCCGAGTTGTACGAGCGATGGAACCGGCAAAGTGTACTGCGCGGCCACTGCCACCAACGGCGACCTCGAGGTCACGGTCCTGAGCGGCGGGACGTGGAGCACTCCCACCAACGTGAGTGCAGCCCTGTATTCCGCGCCCAGTTGCGCTGAATTGAAAGCCAGTAAGGTGCTCTGCATCGCGCGAAGTGCCACCGGCGGGCTGTCCTGGTCTCTGTACAATGGCACCGCCGGGAGCAAGTTCGCGAACCTCGCGACCTCGACGGTCTCGGCTCCAAGTTGCACCAGCGATCAGAGTGGCGGAGTGGTTTGTGCCGTTTTCACCAGTGCAGAAGCCACCCTGGTGAATCGCTTCAACGGTACCGCTTGGGAGGGTTTCCTAAATCTCGGGGGAATTGCTGGCGGCAACCCCGATTGCACATTCTTTACCACCGTTGATCCGGTCGTGTGCTTCGCGAAAGCAATCAACGACTCGATTTATGTGACCGTTTTCGACGGGGGCAACTGGGTCACGGGCAGCTGGACCACTTACGCTGACCTGGGGGGCGAAGTAAATGACAATGCCAGTTGCACCAGTCAGGCCACGGGCGAACTGGTCTGCGGAGTGATTGGCCAGCCCACCCCTGGCAACGCTTTTTACGCCGACGTCTTTAACGGATCAAGCTGGTCGGGCTGGACCCTGATCGGCGGCGGCGGAACCGGCTTCGGCTCACCCTCCTGCGCCGCGCTGGGTTCGGGCAAAGTCGTGTGCGTGATCATGGGACTCAACAACAAGCTAACCAGCATCGTCGGACCCTAACCTTTCACGGGTGCCCCAGGTCTCGCCCTTTCGAGACCTGGGACTGTTCACCGATGGACCGCATCCGCACTGCTCAACTCCGCTTGGGCCACGGCCCCCACTCGTACAAGGACCGATCTCCAGCGGCAACTAGCTGGCGAGCGCGATCCAGCTCGAGCCGCGACTTTGCGCAGCGCCCGCGATCGGACCCGAACTCCCACTCTTGCCACGGAGTGCCTTCTGGGGAGAACCGGATCGCTTCCCGGTAGCGGCCTGCGGTCAGGTTGTCGATCATCGAATTCAAACGTTCGATTTCGTTTTCGGCCGTTTCATCGCACGCATCGCATCCGCACGTCGGGAAAGGGGACGTGCACCAGCGACCGAAGCGGACAGCGATCCCAGGAAAGTTCGAGAACGCAATCACGATGGGCGCAGCACCGGCGTCTCTCGGCACGAGGCTAACGCTCGGACGCGCCGGTTTGATGCCCTGTTCCAACTCAGGGTCAAGACCATACCCCTCCGCGCGCTCGGCGACGAACTCCCGTTCCAATCGGTCCAGCAACTCCGCCGCAACCCGGTGCAGAGACCCGAATCGCGTCGGGTCCGTGACCCGCGAATAAGCTTCTAAAGGCGGACCCTCAGCTCCCCAACGATTTCCACTCATCGCTTCTATTATTCCATTGACTGACAGGAGCAGGTAGCCCTCGCGATCGCGCCGAGATCACGCCCCGAAAGCTGCGACCGCCGACCTCGTCGTCCCCACCTTCTTCCTCCAATGTCATCCTGAGGCAACGGTGTCCCCGGCAAAGCCGGGGACTCCCAACGAAGGATCTCTGCACTCGCACGTTGGCTAGCTGGCCCTTGCTTTCAACACCAGAAGAAGCGGGTGCCCTGCCCTTCTCGCGCTCTTTGCGAGAGGGCGGGGCCTTTAGCTGACATCGCGGTGCGGGGGGTTGGCCAGCTCTTACTGTAAACATTCCGGGTCACGTCGATATTCTCGTGACCCATGTTGTCCCGCACAATCTCCGGCCTTGCGCCTTCGCGCAGCATATGGCTGGAATGCATGGTGCGGAAGCTTCGAAGATATCCTTTATCGGCCGAATTGGCCGAGTACGAATCTCGGCAAATGCTGTTCGCCAACATTCGCGGTCACATTGGAATTCGGGTGTGTAGGTCCGACGTCTGCCACCGACTTGCCCAAGCTTTGGTGTGCAGGGGTTGCCAGAAAGGCGTGGATATTCCCTTTATCCGGCCCGCTGAGTACGATTGCCATGCCGGAGATTTGTCCGCGCTCGTTGATCTTGTTAGCCATCGTTGCGAAGAGGTTGGAACTGGCGGGAAACAGGGTGTTAAGGTCGGTCATCACGCCGTCCTGATAGATGAAGGCATGGGACCAGTTGAAGTGGGAGTCGAAGTTGCTTCCCACCACTTGGCCATGGTCGTTGATTCCGCTGGCTAGACCGCCAAAATCTCCCGGTAGAAGGCCGAGGTTTGTGAGTACGCCGTTCTGCCAAAGCGCGCCATATTGGGTTGTGTTGTCCGGGCTGCCGACTAGCCCAACAATTTGGCCCTGGTTGTTAATGCCCTGGGCGATAGAGCCAGTTCCGAAGTCAGGAAGCGGCGGGGAGACAATGCCGTTTTCCCACGATACGGCGTGAACCGTCGCATCGCCGCAGGTTCCCGTATCGCCTACGGCTTCGCCTTGATCGTTGATCCAAAATGCGTCCCCGTCTGGATCGCTACCCGTAGGAAGAGCTTGGGCTTTATAGATCCCCTGGTTGCCTTTTTTCCACAACACCGGCAGCTGAATCCGATTATTAGTTGTGCCAGGCTGGCATGTGGAGTCCACGATACCGTTTTCCGCAAATCCTACGATTTGTCCACCGTTATTGATCGCGCTGGCCTGCCCGTTATTTCCCCCGAGCGTCGGGAGAGCGCTCATGTGGAAGACTTGCCAAAGAAACGGGCTACACGTAAGGTGTGTGCCGAAGCCGCAAATGTCTTCGCCGTTCGGGTCTGGGACAGCCGTTTCGGAAAAACCTACTATCTGCCCGAAGTCGTTGATCTCACCCCAGTTCATCCAACTGTTCTGTCCTCCGAGCGTGCCGAGGTCGAGCTTGAATCCGCCGACGTCTATCAGTGCGCGTCCGCTTAGAAGTGTCCCGAATATGTTATCTACCTCCCCCGGTGGCAGGCTCCCAGCCATGATCTCGGTCCAGCCTTGATTATTGAGGGACATGGCACAACCCAGATTGGCATTCCCCTCAGCGCCCAAATCGGTAACTTTGTAGCTCGCTTGAGCGGCCGCGTTGCTGAAGCACACCAGAACAATCGTCGTAACCCAGAGTATCCAGGAATTCCGCAACCGTCTAACTGCGCTCATATCTTCTCCTTTTCGTCCGAGCAAAGTTTGGGCGCCGAGATGAGTGGTATTCACGCTGCGTGCCCTGGGCGCTCTGACAGGCTGGTTTGAGCACGCAGTCATCCAAAAACATAGAATCGGTGTTCTTTGTGACGAATGACTGTTGGTGAGGGGCGAAAGAGTTAATTGCCGGACACTTAATCACACGGCGATGGGGTGCAGCGTCTGCATCCGCCGCGCATTTCTGTCACGAATCGCTCGACTCTCTACACAATTCAATAGACGCTGCAGAGTCAGACTTCGCGATTCCATATTCGAGCATTGGATTGGGCCTTGGTTCGAACATACATACCGGTCGGTATTATAAGAGCGACCAACGACGGCTACCGCATCACAGGTTTGCGATTGCCTTAACCGGTCGGTTTCTCACTTTTCCCGGTCGAGGCGGATTTAACGACCTCCGACCTGTTTGTGGGGAAGTGAGAAACGCTCGCTCTCGCAGGAAATCGGTCCTCGTACCACGAGGGCCGTGGCCCAGCAGAAGTGAGTGTGCCTTGCGCATCGGCCTGAAGGGTTAGGAGGCCGTGGGTTCGTCCGTTGAAGGTTTGTCTCGACAGCCGCGACCGTAGCACGCATACTAGTTGGTATGTTAGCAGTTAGAAAAAGACGGAGTCGCAGCGGAGCCACACCGCGCGATCCAGCGCGCACGCGAGGGCGCTTGTTGCGGGCTGCCTTCCAGGAGATACACCGCTCAGGATTTCGAAGCGCTGACCTGGATGCCATTCTGGCCAAAGCGGGCGTGACCAAGGGCGCGTTGTATTATCACTTCGATAACAAGGAAGCACTCGGCTATGCGGTCGTGGACGAGGTCATCGCAAGTAAGGTTCACCAGAAGTGGGTGCAGCCTTTACGGGACGCCGAGAACCCGATCGACGTTCTGGTCCGCATTTTTCAGTCCGAATCGCAGAAAAGAGAAGATGTTCAGCGTGGCTGCTACTTGCTTAACCTGTCTCAAGAGATGTCAGGTCTTGATGAGGGATTCCGCAGAAGGACGGCAAGAATTTATAAGGACTGGCACGACGCCATGGCGGAGGCCCTGCGCGAAGGACAGAAACGCCGGGTGGTGCGGAGTGATATAAATGCGAATGAAACGGCTACGTTCCTGATCGCGGCGTGGGAGGGGTACGCCGTTTTAGGAAAGAATTCGCAGGATCCTCGGATGTTGCAATCAGGAAAAAGAAGCGTGAGTCGCCATTTGGAGTTGCTGCGCCCCGCCCCGGTACGCGGCCGGACGCGGACGCGAACGCGAGGCTGAGACTAGGGCGCCGTCCTTTTGAGGGTCGTAACGTGCTTAGCAACGCCTCCTCAGGGACCGGCGATGTGCGATCACGCGGCTTCGCGCGAGCGACAGTTCGTTTGGTCGCCCTAACGGGCATGGCTTGCAATGCAAACATACATACCGGTCGGTATTTATAAGGCAACTATCAACGATCACGGCCGCATCACAGGTTCAAAGGCCGCGCTGACTCTGAAATCCGCCTCGAAGGGAAAATCGATGAATCCAACGGTAATTAAGACAATCGCATTGGGTGCCTTCGCGCTGGGCGCCTGGCAGGCGCAGTCACAGGAAGCTAAGGTGCCGTATCCCAGCATGGCCCCGCTTGACCAGTATCTGATAGCAGATCGAAACGCTGAGATTGTTCTGGCACGGACCGCTGCCCCGCCGTCGATTTCCCGCGATGCGAAAGTCATGGTCCTCGGAAGCCAGGGCTATGAAACGGTGGTCGAAGGCAAGAACGGCTTTGTCTGCATGGTCGAACGCGCGTGGATGAATCCATTCGACAGTCCCGAGTTTTGGAACCCTAAGAATCGCAGCCCGATTTGCCTTAATCCGCCCGCCGCTCGGACGGTGCTGCCGATCACTTTGATGAGGACAAAATTAGTCTTGGCTGGAAAATCGAAAGATGAAGTCAAGGAGAGTGTCAAGGCCGCGATTGAGAAAAAGGAATTGCCGGCTCTCGAGGCTGGCGCAATGAGCTACATGATGTCCAAGGATGCGTACCTAACCGATAAGGGTGGGCACAACATGGCCCACCTTATGTTCTACATGCCGCTCGGTACGGTATGGGGCGCAAATCTGGTGGACTCCTCAAATAATCTGTCGGAACCGTTCCCGGGCTCTCCTCTCTTACTGGCTCCAACGTACAAAGGCAATCCTGAACCGATCGATATGTTCCTGATGGGTACTGGCGTGTGGTCGGATGGAACGCCGGCCCCAATGTAGAACGCCGCATGGGGAGAAATGCGGGGTGTCGTGCCCGAGTTTTTCCTCATCAGTTCGTTCAAACACTGGAGTGTGAGGGCGTGATGAAAACTGGGCTCGAGGGAGGGGAAAGGACTGTCTCGCAGTGCGGGAGGCTTCTGCTGGCCGCGTTGCTTGTGTTCCCGTCAACTGCGCTTGGACAAGCGCAATTACCGGCAAAGCCGGAGCCTGCCACAATTCGTCCGTTCAAAGTGCATGTTTCCGACCAGGTTCTGATCGATCTTCGGCGCCGCTTGGCAGAAACCAAATGGCCAGATCAAATTCCGGGCACGACTTGGGAGTACGGCGCCGACATCAAAAAGGTCCGGGAACTCGCGGAGTACTGGCAGAACGGCTACGACTGGCGTGCGCAAGAAGCTAAGATCAACCGCTTTGACCAGTTCACCACGGAAATTGATGGACAGCAGATTTATTTTATCCATCAGCGCTCGCCCCGCTCCGACGCAATACCCTTACTGTTGATTCACGGCTGGCCGGGTTCGATTGTTGAATTTCTCGCTCTGATCGAGCCTCTTACCCATCCCAAGGACAGCCATAGCCCGGCATTCGACGTCATCGTTCCTTCGCTTCCTGGCTTTGGATTTTCCGGACACACCACAAA
>Ga0210405_10005220_pt1 | contig 11949 bp, 12 predicted proteins | sample IncBWH11MmetaG_FD_155492 | JGI IMG/M metagenome (GOLD analysis project Ga0210405, IMG submission 155492) | Forest soil microbial communities from Barre Woods Harvard Forest LTER site, Petersham, Massachusetts, United States - Inc-BW-H-11-M | ecosystem: Environmental > Terrestrial > Soil >... | reverse complement strand
CAACTTGAGCACCCCTCGGATGTAAACAATTCAACGAGTACTGGGGTACGACTATCGTTGCGACGCGGAGCTTCGACGGCACGCGTCAAAACCCAGGCGGTTACACACACGACAGCAAAAACCGAAACCAGTGAAATCTTCATATCGCTTACCTGACGCTTCCTGGATGCGAGAACAACTCCATAAGTTACGGACGGGTACAGGAAGTCGTTTATCTATCAACGGTGAGCGACATTGTGCGAAGCGAGTATGAGAATTGGTTGCCGCAATCGAAGCATACTTCGTATGTGTGCCCCGAGATTGTAAACGAGCGGCTGGTATTGAAATGCCAGCAACCGAGGGTGACATCCAGAAACCGAACTGCCGCGTCTATCAAGGCTTTCCACATGTTTGTTCCCATGACCAAATGGGCTTAATGTCAGCGACGGTCTCGATGGCCGGGTGATGGGCCCTTTCGCATGTGCACCTCAGCACCGCCCTGCTCAAAATGGACTTCATCCATGAGCGCCCTCATCAAGGAAATGCCTCGACCATGCTGGGAATCGAGGTTAGGGATGACGGTTGGATCTGGCACCTTGCTGGGATCAAACCCTTTCCCCTCGTCCTTGACAATGATTGACACTTCGCCACCGAATTGAATGCGGCAGCTGATTTGAATTTGTTTCTTGGCGTCCTGGTGATTGCCGTGAAGCACCGCATTCGTTAACGCTTCGCGAAGTGCAATTTCAACGTCGCACTCGTCTCCAGGTACACAATTGCATTCCTGGATCATGCTCATGAGCCAATCTACAGCCCCTGAGATCGCATTGGTTTCGCTTCGCATAGTGATCGACAAGGCCGCATTCGGACCCGCTAAGCGTGGCTTACTGGATGACGAGGTAACGTTGAACTGCGAATTCATTTCGCTTAACCCCACTCCACCGCAACACACTCAGATTCAGGCACGCTATAGAAGTTACAACTCTCATTGCGAATCATGTCTCACAACCGCGAGCACGTTCCGAAACGCATGTGGTACACACCAAGGAATCCGGCGTCCGCGCCCACGCGTGTTCATCCCGTACTCAACGCGCCTCGGTCTTGGGAAAATAGAACTATGACAAGAGCTAAGCAGCTAGTAACTTTGCTCTCAGCGTTCGCATCAGATTGAGGTGCTGAGTAACCTGGCCAGTCGTCGAGTTCGCTACAGCTCCAAGTCGCGGAACGGCTGAGATTTCGCAGCGCCACCCGCGCCAACCCGAGGCCATCTGCAAAAGCGCTCTTTCACGTGTCGAGTTAGGCTCTCCCCTTGGTGAGTTCCTCCAGCGTGGCGACGGTTTCACTGGGTTCAGGACGTATGGTGTAGTCCGGGCTCACATTGGCGCTGCGAATCACGCTTTGTTGGTCAAGGATGTAGCGTGCGGGCATCGGCAAGCGGAAGGCGTTCTCGCCGTGGAACTCGTCCAACTTGTTTCCGAACTGCACATACACCCTTTTGAGGTAATCGGGAAGTGTGAATACCAGGCCAAATTGAGTTGCTACCTGCAGCCCACGGTCGGTCAGTACATCGAAACCCAGATTGAGGCGACGGTGAACGGAATGACCGTACTTCTCCAATTGCGGCGAGATTGCCACCAAGCTAGCTCCTAGCCGCTGTATATTAGGCAAAGCTGTCTGTAGAGCCTCCAGCTCCATGTTGCAGTAGGGTCACCAGTGACCGCGGAAGAAAGTGATTACCAGCGGGCCTTTTGCAAGGAGTTCAGCGGAAGAGATCGAGTTTCCGTCCTGGTTGTTCAGGGTGAATGCCGGCGCCCGATCGCCCGTCTTCAAAGCACGTTCGGCCAATCCCGACTGGCGCAGGTCTTCCGTAGCTCGATGAAAGACTTCGATTACCGACTTGGGAGCGTTGTAAGGTGGGCCTCCGGATTCGAACTTAGATTTAAAGCTATCCATCTTTTGCGCAAGAGTCATCGAGTGCCTTCCGTCGCGATTGCCGCTGTAAGTTCAAAATCTGAGGTAATTTCGAAAGCTGGCCGCAGTGTCCTGTAGACGGGACACTTGTCCGCGTATACGCGGTGGACGCGTTCCACGGTTTCCCTGGTTTGCTCGGCTCCATCAAATAAGTAGTGCACGTGAACTCTGCGAATTACCAGAACCCCCTGATCGGATTCGATTTCCCCTCTCACTTCGGCCCGCAACCGGCCATTGCTCGCATCTATTTGGCGCGCTTCCAGCGCGCCCCCGAGGGTTCCGATCATTCAACCCCCAAGGGCGGCCACAACATAATCAAGGGTTGCCGCGTGCGATTCGGGTAGTTTTGCTGGATCCAGGCCATAATGCTCGGCAATAGCTCCATGGACGCTGAAGACTACGGGCTGCGATTCCCCTGGCAAGTGCGCTATTCGAAGCGGCCCCGACCGCCGTTCGATCCGAACGTTGGACACATACACTGGAGTTGACATTTCAGTCCTCACTTCTTTCATGAAACTAGTTGGCGCTGTCGTTGGGCCCAAACCCTAGCGTTTCCAGTGCTTCACGCGCCGCTGGTAATCGCCCAGTCTGATCTCTTCATTTTCTCGATGCATCCCACTGCGTTAGAGTGAGAAATAGACGCAAAAGTTACATGGCGGATTCTCCAAGTGCGACCACTGTGAGTCCGCTATACGGACCCGTTCGTCGGTTGTGAGTCGTTTAACCGGTAGACTGCCCGATTTATGGACGAGAGGAATGCTGCATCTATTTCGATGCCACGAAATCTCATGGATAGCTGGCGAGAGAAGCCGCTCGGTGTGGCATTCGACAAATGCGCGGCTCTTTGGAGACGGAAACGTCATGGATGTGAGACCTCGGCACCCCGATGATAGGTCACTTGCCTACGCGTTGCTGCGCGTCACGCTGGGACTCAACATTTTCATGCATGGCACAAGCCGCCTGCTGGCTGGCGTTGGCAGTTTCGTCACCGGGATGACTAAGATTTTTCAAAACACTCTCCTCCCCAAGGCCGTTGTTGTGCCATTCGGATATGCCTTGCCGTGGCTGGAAGCCGATCTCGGTATTCTCATTATTATTGGTTTTCGCACTCGAGAGGCTCTTGTCTCTGGCGCCCTTCTAATGCTGGCTTTGACTTTCGGAACGGCTTCGGCAGGACTGGGACATTGCCGGGATTCAACTCCTCTACTCGGCGGTTTATGCGGCCCTGATTGCTGGCCTTCGCTACAATGGCCTGTCCGTGGATAAGAGGCGTCTGCCGCGGTGAACCGCGAAAAAGAGTCGGGCGCCCAGAACGACCACCTGCTAATTACCCACTTCGGCTACCTGCTTAAGAGACGCAGTTTCGACTCCCCGCAGCGCATATCTTTGCCGGATTCTTCTGCCCTGGGCGGACGCCATAAATATCTTCGACCGTGGCGCGCAATAGTTCTGCCACACTCCATGCCTGCGCAATACAGCCAACCGGACGATGGAGCGCATCGCCGTCAAAGATTTCAGAGACTTGACCAAGTCCAGAGTCTGCTAGGTGATCTTTGAATGCGGAGAGCCAAGACTGCGCCTGTCGCCGGGCTGGCTCGCCGCCACCGTGAACCTTTATATACGCAGTGAGGAATGGCCCCATCAGCCATGGCCACACGGTGCCTTGGTGGTAAGCGGCATCGCGACTCACCGGGTCGCCTGCGTAACGGCCGCGGTATTGGGGGTCGCTCGGCGCTAGACTGCGCAAACCGCAGGGTGTGAGTAGGTGCTCTTGAGCGATTTCCACCACGCGCTTGGCCCGTCCCGGATTGAGCATCGTGTGAGGCAGGCTCACAGCAATAATCTGGTTTGGCCGAATGCTAGAGTCCGGTGGGCCGCCATTCACAACGTCGTAAAGGCACTCATTCTTTTTGTCCCAGAAAAGTCGATTGAAGCTCCTCTTGGTTAGCGCCGCCATCGCACCGTAACGCTTACGGCCGCCTGCGTCTTCAAGTCGCCGTGCCATATCCTCTAGAACGCGGAGAGCGTTGTACCAGAGCGCTTGAATCTCGACAGGCTTTCCACGGCGCGGAGTGACGACCCAATCGCCCACCTTGGCGTCCATCCACGTCAGTGCTACGCCCGGCTCTCCGGAACTGAGCAGCCCGTCTGAGTCAACCTTGATTCCGAACCCTGTCCCTCGCACATGCCAGGCGACGATGTCGGTGAGAACGCTGTAGAGATCGTTGCGAACAAATTCCAGGTCGCCGCTATAGGCAAGATATGCTCGTATGGCCTCGAAGAACCAGAGAGTAGCGTCGACAGTATTGTATTCAGGCATCTCTCCGGCATCGGGAAAATGGTTGGGCAACATTCCGCGGTCCACGTATTGCGAAAACGCACGCAGAATACTTTGCGCAAGGTCATATCGCTTCAGGGGGAGAGTGAGGCCGGGCAGGGCAATCATAGTGTCTCGGCCCCAGTCGCTGAACCAGTGATAACCGGCGATAATAGTCTTCTGTTCGCTTCGCGCGACGATGAACTGATCTGCCGCGGCAGTGAGGGCCTTGACAAAATCGTCTTCCACCGGAGCGCGCATAACGTTCGAGCGTCGTCGGGAGATTTCGGCCCGAAGATATTCGTCCACCTTTGCGGCATCGCGTCGCTCCGTTGAAGCGATAACCGCCGCGGCGGATTCCGGACACAAATCGAAGCGCAGGACGCAGGGGTTGAAGAGGTCCTCAACGAAGCCAAGGCCACGTTCGCGCTCGGCATCATATTCGAAGTCGCGATACCAATTGCTGCCGCTTCCAAGTTGCCCGGCGTTGTGCGCGAGATGCAGAGAGGGTAGGCCAGGATATGGAGTGATGCTCGCTAGGCCAGGCGCCGATTCCACGGTGGAATTCAGAGCATCGTTCTCATGGGTAGTGGTGTGGTAATCGCGGAAGGCGATCAAAGGCCTAAGTTCGAGCTCTATCTTCTGGGAGAGTAACTTGGAACCGCTCTTATTCCCAAGTTGGTATCGAACTATCGTCGAGTTCTCGCCCTGCACCATGAAGACAGTCTTCTCGATCTCAACGCCGTCAATCTCGTAGGCGAAGATTGGGAAGGGATCGAGGCGAAATTGCTTGAGATAGCGAAAACCCTGAGGATGCACAACAGATGGATAACGGTTCGCGGAGAGATCGAATGCCCGTCCGTCTAGTAGAAGAGTCTCTTCTAACTTGGACAGAAGCACATAGCGGCCGACCGGGGGTTGCGTCGCTGCCACCAGCAAACCGTGGTACCGGCGCGTATTCAGGCCAACAATAGTAGAGGAAGCGAATCCGCCCAAGCCATTGGTCTCAAGCCATTCGCGACGCAAAGCCGCATCCAAATCGCCACAAACGTCTTGTCCAAAACGGATCATGACATGCTCTTGCTAGAGACCAGCCGTTTCATTTTCCGCAGGCGTACCCTTTCGATCGTTACTTGGGGAACCTAACCGGTGTCGATGTTCGGCGTTTTTCGCGCCTGGAAGATTCTCCGCTCTGCTGCAGCAGTTTTGTGACGAGACCGGTCCAGCCCGTCTGATGGCTGGCTCCGAGTCCCGCGCCAGTATCCCCGTGGAAGTACTCGTGGAAAAGCAACAGATCGCGCCAGTTAGGGTCGGTCTGGAATTTCTCCACATTGCCATGCGTCGGCCGCCGGCCTTGGTCGTCCCGCAAGAAAATTCTGGTCAGCCGCCGGGACAATTCCGCGGCCACCTCCCAGAGCGTGAGCGTCCTGCCCGAGCCTGAGGGGAACTCCACCTTGAAATCGTCGCCGAAGTAGTAGTGGAGCTTTTGCAGCGATTCGATCAGCAGATAGTTCACCGGAAACCAGATCGGTCCGCGCCAATTCGAGTTGCCCCCGAATAGGCCAGTGGTGGATTCCGCCGGTTGATAGTCAACCCGGTACTCCATGCCATTCACCGACAGCGTGTAAGGATACTCACGGTGATATTGCGACAGCGCGCGGATTCCGTATGGCGACAGGAATTCCCGCTCGTCCAGCATGGTTTGCAACACCCGCCGCAACTGGTCAGGGCAGACAATCGCGAGCAATCGCCTTTCCCCCATCCCGCGTGTACGCATGCAGGCCACGTTGCTCACCAGATCCGGACGGTTGTCGATGAACCACTGCAGTCGCCGCTTGAAACCGGGCAAGCGGTCCAGCAGTTCCGATTCGATCGTCGCGACAGCGAACAGCGGGATTAGGCCAACCATAGAGCGAACCCGCATCGGGTACTTGCTACCGTCGGGGAACTTCAGGACGTCGTAGAAAAAGCCGTCCCTCTCGTCCCACAGACCGACGCCGTCATTGCCACGATGGTTCATCGCGTTGGCGATGTACATGAAATGCTCCCAGAACTTGCTTGCCACATCCTCGTAAGCTGGATCTTCTCCCGCCAATTCCAGCGCGATGGCGAGCAGGTTCAGCGTGTACATTGCCATCCAACTTGTGCCGTCGGATTGTTCGATGTAACCTCCGGTCGGCAGCGGTGCGCCTCGGTCGAATACGCCGATGTTGTCAAGTCCGAGGAATCCGCCCTGGAAAATGTTCATGCCTTCCGCATCTTTGCGATTTACCCACCAGGTGAAGTTCAGAAGCAGCTTGTGAAAAATACGCTCTAGAAACGCGCGATCACCCTTTCCCGTGCGCTTTTTGTCGATCTTGTAGACACGCCATGCGGCCCAGGCATGAACCGGAGGGTTCACATCTCCCAAGGCCCACTCGTAGGCGGGGAGTTGTCCGTTGGGGTGCATGTACCATTCGCGCAAAAGGAGCACGAGCTGTTCTTTTGCGAAATCAGGATCAACCAGCGCCAGCGCCACGCAGTGGAACGCCAGGTCCCACGCCGCATACCATGGATACTCCCATTTGTCGGGCATCGAAATGACATCGGCGTTGTACAAGTGCGGCCATTCCTTGTTGCGGCCGTTCAGACGCTCGGCCGGCGGGGGAGGACTGCCGGGATCGCCTGCCAGCCACTCCTTCACTACGTAGTGATAGAACTGTTTGGACCAGAGCATGCCGGCGAATCCCTGGCGCATGACGTTTTGTGCGTCGGAGGAGAGATCTTGCGGAATCACGGTGGCGTAGAACTCATCTGCTTCATTCTTGCGCATCGACAAGAGACGATTGAAACCATCGAACGCAGCTTCGGCTACACCCGAGAAGTCGATGTCGCTGAGGCGAAGTCGCACGGTCGCGGTCTGGCCGGCCCCTATCTCCAGTTGGTAATGCGCGGCGGCCTTGGTGCCCATCGATTCGGCAGCGACTGCCTCCGTAATCCCTTGAACGATGTAGTCGTTTATGCCGTCCTTCACGCACGGGAAGCGGTTTTCCAGTCCGAACAGGCGTTTGACATTGGTTTCGTTTTCGGTGAAGAGCAGTTCCGGCGAGCCGTCATAATAGAGCCAGCGTTTGCCCAAGCCAGGGTGATCGAGTTCAATCGCGCCGGGAACTTGGCGCAGCCGCGGGTGGGCCGAATCTCCACCCCAGGCGTTGCGAAACCAGATGGTTGGCAGCAGACGCAGACGCGCTGTTTCAGGCCCACGATTGGCAACGGTGATCTTCATGAGGATGTCTTCCACATCCCCTTTCGCGTATTCGACGAATACGTCGAAGTAGCGGTCTTGTTCGAACACACCTGTATCGAGCAGTTCGAATTCCGGCTGGTCCTTGCCTCGGCGGCGATGCTCGTCCACTAATTGCGAATAGGGAAACCGCACCTGCGGGTATTTGTACAGATACTTCATGTAGGAATGCGTGGGCGTGCTGTCGAGGTAGAAGTAGTACTCTTTGACATCCTCACCGTGATTTCCCTCATTACCTGTCAGACCGAATAGACGCTCTTTCAGGATGGGATCACGTTCGTTCCAGAGAGACAGCGCAAAGCAGACTAACTGGTGGCGGTCGCAGATGCCCGCCAGGCCATCCTCATTCCAGCGGTACGCACGCGAGCGAGCATGATCGTGCGGCAGATACTCCCAAGCATTGCCGTGCGGACTGTAGTCTTCACGAACGGTGCCCCAAGCGCGCTCGCTGAGGTAGGGACCCCAGCGTTTCCAGTGCTTCTCGCGGCGCTGGCATTCGCCCAGTCTGATCTCTTCCTTTGTCATGCGCCCTGCCCAAGCATTAGAGTCGTATGCCTGCTCAGAAGTTACGTGGCGGACTTTCAGCGTGCAACGACCGTAAAGTCGCAACACGGTGCCAACAGATTCGGCGGGAGGGCGCAGCTTGGTTGGGCGGTGTGGCAGCACGAAAATCTGTTCATTGAAGCTGAGCCGCACGCGGTTTTCGACCCAGGCGATGGAAAGTCATGGATCGACTGCACTCCAAACTCCTTTCCAGATGGGAGTCCATGCCGCGAGATATTGTTCATCCCGAACGACGAGTCCCGTGATCCGGAAAGTACGGCCATAGAAGACAACGTCAGGATTCCCTTAGTAGATGATCCTCGGGTAGCGGAGGCGCTCAAGCTCTCCTCAAAGAGAATCGATCTCCTGAACCACGTTCCGAAGGAATGGTGTTCTGGAGAATTGATATACCACTATCCGCCCACCGCCTTGATGCAAATCACGCAACTGGAGGCTCGCGCGGGGATGCTCCTTGCTGCTGCCACAGAAGGTTCGACACTGAAAAAGCCGCCGCAGGCGATCGGAAGAAACAGTTCCTGCCCTTGCGGTTCCGGCAAGAGATATAAAAGGTGCCATGGCAGATGATTTGCGCCTCTAGGCTATCCGTGGGTCGGAGAGGAACCTGGACAACTCAATCCTGTCCCACGATGTCGCGATCCCGAAGAAGACGTCGACAGCCTTGCGCGGTATGCGTCGAATGGCACGGCGGAGCCATTCCGCACCATCTCAATGAAGACTAGCTTGTGATCGGTCGGCGGCAGGTGCACAGTCCGAGGTCGGACCGCTGCCGGTATCTCTAATTCCCAGGGCTTTTGTGTCTGCTTCTTGAAGTCAACAGCACGGAGGGCGATATGCATTCATTCGCCAGGACAGCTTCTGGCTCGCAGCCTGGTGCGATTCCAGCGGATGGAACAGCACGAACCAATCGCCCAGTGCGGATCGCTGCGTTGGACGGTCTGCGGGGAATTGCGATCATACTCGTTCTCTTATGGCATACGCTGACAGACACTCAACCGGGACCCGAACCCGTATCGCGGCTTTTCTCACTGCTACGACTTTCATGGAGCGGAGTGGACCTGTTTTTCGTTCTTTCCGGCTTCCTGATTGGAGGAATTCTACTCGATGCGGAGAGTTCACCCCGATACTTCAAGACGTTCTACGTTCGACGGGCCTACCGGATTTTGCCAGTGTACGGAATCGCCGTTGCTATCTATGCTCTCAGATACCTTCATTTCTTTCGCTGCGAGCCGCCTTGGGCAAGAGCCTGCGCTTTTCGTAGAATCGGATCGCGTCTACGGTTAGGGATGTGCGCTTTGCGACCTCGCCGATCTGCATCGCTTCGCTCTCAGTTTGGTGATTGGTCGCCATGACAGAATCATACAATCTGGAGTGCAGTCCAGAGTCAAGCGAAAGGAAGGAGCTGAGATGAACATCGCTTTCCTGATCGGGAGGATCATTTTTGCTACGTTTTGGTTGATGGGAAGTTTCAATCACGTCAAGAACCTCAATTACATGAGCGAGTACGCAAAGGCGAGGGGAATACCTTCTCCCAAGGTTGCGGTGGCAGGAACCGGGGTCATCCTGCTGCTGGGTGGTCTCAGCATGTTGCTGGGCGTCTATCCTGTGGTCGGGATCATTCTGCTGATTGTCTTTCTGCTAGGCGTGTCGTTCCAGATGCACGCCTACTGGAAAACGGACGACGCCCAAATGAAGCAGATCGACATGATCAACTTCACGAAGAATATGGCGCTTGTGGGGGCGCTTCTGATGTTCTTGCTGCTGCCGCATCCTTGGCCGATGAGTTTGGGGATCGGTTAGTTGGCACACAGCATGTGCGTCAGGGCATGGGAGAATCGCGGATAGCAATCTAACCCTCATTTCCAGCCCCCAAGTGGACATGAGGTGCCAACTCCGAAGAAAGCCGAATAGAGCTACGAGCCGAAAGGCGTGCGCTGCTCAGATTTCCTGAAGACCAGCCACGCCAGGAGCCCGACACACATCAGCACACCACCAAGAGCCGCTACAAGTAATAGAGTGTGTGCCGACCAAATGCTTGTCACGAATCTGGCACACAACTCTCCTGAGAGCGCAATTCTTCTAGGCACCTGCAACTGCCACAATCACGCGCCCCGGCTTCGCGGGATGCTCGACCAGTTCATGGGCGCGTGCAATTTGATCCAGTGGCACGATCTCCGAGATGTCGAGTCCCTGCCAGCCCGTCTCAAGTGCCCTATTGATGTCGCGAGTCGCTTCGATCTTTGCTTCGGCTGGTACATCATCGCTACCGACGAAGAAGAGTCTGGCGTTCACAAAGACAAGCTGCCAGACCGGAGTTTCTGGCATCGGCGTGTTGGTAGCGTAAGTCGCGATAGAGCCGCCCTGCGCTAACAGTTCCGTGTCAGTTTTGATGTTCGCTCCGAAAGCCACTTCAACTATGTGGTTAACTCCATCGGGAGCCAAAGCCCGAATTCCTTCCGCCAAATTTCCAGTTGTAAGCAGAACTTCGTCCGCCCCTGCTCGCGAAGCGATTCCCTTGTCGCTCTCGGTGCGGCACGTGGCGATGACTCGCGCACCTGCCTGATGCGCCAGTTGCACCGCGCAAGCGCCAACTGCACCCGCACCGCCTTGCACTAAGACCGTCTGCCCCAGAACCGAACCCGCGACATGTACCGCCCGATGAGCCGTTATGCCGGGAATGCCAAGACACGCACCTTGTTCCAGCGGCACGCCTTCGGGAAGTTGAACGACCTGTTTCAGCGGAATCGCGGTGAATTCCGCCGCAGTTCCGAACGGTCGATAGGATTGAGCGCCATAACACCAGACACGCCGACCGATCCATTCACCCGGCACTCCCTCACCGACCGCATCAACAGTGCCCGAACCATCGCTGTGCGGAATGACACGTGGATAAGCCATCCCGATGCCAAACGCGTCCTCGCGCTTCTTCACATCGCCGGGATTCACGCCTGAGAAAGCAAGACGAATCCGAACCTCACCTGCACTCGGCTGTGGGTCGTCCATTTTGCCGATGATCAGCACATCCCGCGCAGCGCCCTGCTTCTCGTACCAAGCGGCTTTCATCTTCGTGCGAAGTTCTAGCTCTCCAGTTCCCCTAGTCTGAGCACAGGGGATTCGTGTCGGCAACAGACCCCATACCGGTGCCACAGCCGGAACCACGGGCTATATGCGAGCATTTCATCGTGCCTTCGATTGGCAGCACAGATGTCGCTTGCGCTGAGCGGCCTGATATCGGGCGCTTCGAACACTTCCTGTAGCTGCTCGATGTCGTCAATGATCCGCTCAACGTCCATGGGTCACAATATCCAACATAAGCACGGCAAGGGTCAAACGGAAGCGTTGACTAGCCTGAAATCCCGCCGTTTCTGACCAGATAAACCGCAAAACTTCCCCGCCAATGATCGCCCTTACACTCCGACGCTAGAATGTGATTGATGTTTAGAATCGCTAGCTGGAATTTGAATTCTGTTCGCTCTCGGCTGACCCATGTCACGACATGGCTGAAGGTTCGCGAACTGGATGTGTTGTTGCTGCAAGAACTGAAGGGGACGGAGTTCCCGTCCGAAGCCTTCAAGACGCTCGGATATGAGAGTGTAGCGGTGACGCAGAAAGCCTATAACGGAGTTGCCATTCTGTCGCGACATCCGATGAAAACGATTACCAAGGTTCTCGGCGGCGACGATTCCGACAGCCATGCACGGTTCTTGGAAGTAATCATCAGGGACATCCGCATCGTCAATATTTATGTTCCCAATGGCAATCCGGTAGGGAGTGACCGATTTGCGTACAAGTTGGCTTGGATGGATCGACTGACTCAGAAAATGATTAGATGGAAGCA
>Ga0210405_10005217_pt1 | contig 11950 bp, 9 predicted proteins | sample IncBWH11MmetaG_FD_155492 | JGI IMG/M metagenome (GOLD analysis project Ga0210405, IMG submission 155492) | Forest soil microbial communities from Barre Woods Harvard Forest LTER site, Petersham, Massachusetts, United States - Inc-BW-H-11-M | ecosystem: Environmental > Terrestrial > Soil >... | reverse complement strand
TGTGTTCTGTTAATGCTGCTTAACGTGGAGAGAGCTCTTCTGAGGAATACTTCGAACAAAGTACTTTCCGGGATTGTGTCGGCACTGTCCTCTCCCACAAGAGAAACAGATATTGCCGGTTGGTATCGAATGAATTCTGTTCTCGCGGTCATCTTTACGGAGCTGGACAAAACAGATAAGAATTCGCTGCAGAACTTGATGGGCACGGAGGTGATCGCAAGGCTGCGCGCGAATCTAGGCAAAGAACAAGCCGATCAGATTGGAATCTCCTTCCATTGCTTTCCGGAGGAGGGGGATCATAGGAACGGGAATGGCTCGATCGACGAGGAACTTTATCCTGACTTGCGGGAGAATAATCACGCAAGAAAGCTGTCCAAATTTGCGAAACGCGCCATCGATATCCTTGGAAGTGTCTTTGCCATTGCCATTTTTTCTCCTCTCTTCATCTTGATCGCCGCGGCCGTCAAACTGACCTCGAAGGGTCCGGCCCTCTTCAGGCAAGAGAGAGTCGGGCAGTACGGGCGGCGATTTACGTTCTTGAAATTCAGGTCCATGAAGTGTGCCAATGATCCGCTCATCCATCAGGACTACATCAGGCGGTTCATCGCCGGAGAGATCGCTAAGACGCATGGCGGCGCTTTCAAAATCAAAGACGACCCGCGGCTTACGTGCATTGGCGCGTTCCTGCGCAAGTGCAGCCTGGACGAGCTGCCGCAATTGATCAATGTTCTCAAGGGCGATATGTCTCTGGTTGGTCCGCGGCCGGCGATTCCCTACGAAATCGATCTTTATCAGATCTGGCACCGACGTCGTTTCCTGGAAGTCAAACCGGGAATCACGGGCTTATGGCAAGTCACGGGCCGTAGCAGAACGACGTTTGACGATATGGTGCGGTTGGATCTCCAATATACGAAGCAGTGGTCGCTTTGGCTGGACATCAAAATCCTTCTGCAGACTCCGCTGGCAGTTCTCTCCCGCGAGGGTGCTTACTAGACGTTTCCATTGCCCACCCACTGGTCAGGGTTTGTCCTAACTGATTCATGACGACGGCATCTCCGCGTGTGAATCAAAAAAGGAGCAAATGAATTTTTATGAGTGAGAGTGTTTCGTTTACAGCCGTCCAACCTAATTACTCGCTTGGGACAGCCGAGCTAGTCGAGGGCATCAGCCGTGTGCACGCGAGCCCAGACAATTGCATACGCATTGGCGTAATCGGATACGGTTATTGGGGTCCAAACGTTGTCCGCAACCTCCACGGGATCGACAACTGCCGGGTCGTGGCGATCTGCGATAAGAACCAGACAGCGCTTCGACGCGCACAGCGAGCTTATTCCGACGTCGAGTTGACAACGGACTTGATGAAAGTCCTAACCTCGCCGGATATCGACGCCGTCGCGGTGGTCACTCCAGTCTGGACACATTTCGAGCTGGCGAAATACGCGCTGCAAAACGGCAAACACGTTTTTGTCGAGAAGCCATTCACTTCGACGACACAGCAGGCAGAGGAGCTGATCGAACTGGCGGAGCGGAAACGGCTGAAGATCATGGTGGACCACACATTTCTGTTCACGGGTTCAGTGAGGAAGATACGCCAGCTCGTCGATGATGGAACTCTAGGGTCGCTTTACTACTTTGACTCGATCCGCGTCAACCTGGGGCTCTTCCAGCACGACGTCAACGTGATGTGGGACCTGGCTCCGCACGATCTCTCCATCATGAATTACATCATTCGCGAAAAGCCGGAGGCGGTGATCGCAACAGGCGGCAGGCATCTGAACGGCCATGCAGACGTGGCTTTCATTACCGTCTATTTTCCGAGCAACGTGGTGGCGCACATCAATGTCAATTGGCTCTCGCCGGTGAAAATTCGCACCACTTTGATCGGCGGTGAGAAAAAAATGCTGGTGTGGGATGACCTGGAGGCGGACGAAAAGATCAAAGTTTATGACAAAGGCGTAGCGATCACGGGCGGACAGGGCCTCTATGACTTGCTGGTGAGCTACCGTTCGGGGGACGTGTGGGCGCCAAAAGTGGAACAAGCCGAGGCTCTGAAGGTCGAACTGGAATATTTTCTCGATTGCATCGCGAATAATCGAACTCCACTCAATGACGGGATCGCGGGTTTGGGGGTTGTCCAGCTTCTCGAAGCTGCCGATCGTTCACTGGAAAAGAGAGGACAAATTATCCGGCTATGAACACCTACCAATGTGTAGCTCCCGACGTCCGTCTGGGGAAAGACGTAAGGCTCTCCCCGTTTGTGAACCTCTATGGTTGTGAGGTCTCCGACAATACGAAGATAGGCGCGTTTGTCGAGATTCAGAAAAACGCCAAAGTGGGCCGAAACTGCAAGATTTCCAGCCACACTTTCGTTTGTGAAGGTGTGACCATCGAAGACAACGTCTTCGTGGGCCATGGAGTGGTCTTTATCAACGATCTTTTCCCGCGTGCGACGACCGCGGAGGGCGAACTTCAAACCGAGAAGGACTGGAGCGTGGCGCCAACACTGGTGAAAAAGGGGGCATCCATCGGTTCGGGTGCAACCATCCTGGCAAATCTCGTGATCGGCGAAAATGCGATGGTGGGCGCCGGCAGCGTCGTAACACGTGACGTGCCCGACAATGCCGTTGTGGCGGGAAATCCGGCGAAGGTTCTCCGCATCGCAGCGCCGGAGTTGAGGGTAGCCTAATGTCTGGCAAGAATCAGATTCCATTTTTGGACCTCATTACGCCTCACCTCGAACTCGAAGAGGAATTAGTCTGGGTGTTTCGCGGAATCCTGGAAACAGCAGGATTCATTGGCGGACCGCTCGTGGAAGGTTTTGAGCGGGACTTCGCTGAATTTTGCGAAGCACGATATTGCATTGGCGTGGCGAGCGGCACAGACGCTTTGCGTTTCGCCTTGATGGCAGCCGGCGTGAACGCGGGCGATACCGTGATTACGGTACCGAATACCTTCATCGCCACTGTGGAGGCTATCTCTCAGGCCGGCGCGCGTCCCGATTTCGTGGAGATCGACGAGCGTACTTACAACATGGATGCGCGAAAACTTCAGGAATATTTGGAAACGCGATGCGCCTGGGATTCCAAGAGCGGAAGGTTAGTGAACCAGAAAACGCGAAGCCCGATTTCGGCGGTCGTGCCGGTGCACCTGTACGGCCAGCCCGCAGAAATGGATTTGATCTCGGAACTAGCAGGACGATACAACCTGTTGGTGATTGAAGATGCCTGCCAAGCTCACGGAGCCGAGTACTTTTCTAACAAGGAGAACCGCTGGCGGCGCGCCGGCTCGATGGGCCATGCCGCTGGCTTCAGCTTCTATCCGGGGAAAAACCTCGGCGCCTGCGGAGAAGCCGGGGCGGTTACCACGAACGATCCTGAAATCGCAACAAAAGTTCGCATGCTACGCGACCATGGCCAGGCGCAGAAGTATCACCATGAAATCGAAGGATACAATGGCAGGCTGGATGCCATCCAAGCGGGCATCCTGCAGACAAAACTCAAATTCCTGCCAGACGCGAACCGCAAGCGCCGTGAGAACGCCCAACGCTATAACGAGCTACTCGGCTCACATGCCGACCTGATCACTACCCCTTACGAACCTTCCCGGACCAAGTCTGTGTATCACCTATATGTGACTCGAGTCCGGTACCGCGATCAGCTCCAAAAGCATCTTAGTCAGGCAGAGATCGCGACCCAGATTCATTACCCGACGCCTCTTCATCTTCAAAAGCCCTATCTGGGCCTCGGCTACAGAGAAGGCGACTTCCCGGTGACGGAGAGGGTTGCTTCGGAGATTCTCTCCTTGCCCATGTACCCCCATCTCGAAGTGGGCCAACAGCGACGGATCGCCCAAACGATTCTCGAGATGCTTTCCGCGAAATCAGCTTTGCCGGCAGCCACGTCTGGCCGCGGCATCGCCGTTTTGGAATCGCGAGATCTTAAGACAAATTAGCATTCCATAATCAACCTCACTTGCGATTTGCGACAGTCCTCGGTTTAACCCACATTTGAAAACGGAGTTTCTTGACCCGACAGACCATGAATACACGGATTGCTGAAAGATCTACCGGGAAGCCAAAGATCTGGATCGACTTGGATAACTCTCCTCATGTGCCATTTTTCGCGCCAATCGTCGCTGAACTCGAAAAGCGCGGTTATTCGATCGCGCTGACCGCGCGGGACTGCTTTCAAGTGCGCGAACTGGCGGAACTGTTTCATTTGAACTACAAGCTGGTCGGGCGGCACAACGGCAAGAGCAAGATCCGCAAGGCCTTTGGCCTGTGTTTTCGCGGACTGCAATTGGTTCCCAGCGCCCTCCGGGGGAAACCGGATCTGGCCATCTCTCATGGTTCGCGTTCGCAACTAATGGTGTGCGCGGCCCTTAGAATTCCCTCCGTTTTGATCATTGACTATGAATGCGCAACGAGGTTACGGCTTGCCAATCCGACCTGGTTTATGTGTCCGGAGGTAATTCCGGCGAGCACCTTCGAATGCGACCCCAAACGAGTTCTGAAATATCCCGGCATTAAGGAAGACGTTTATGTCCCTCGATTCGTCCCAGACGCCCGCATAAGACCTCAGCTTGGTTTGGGAGACGACGACCTGGTTGTGACGATACGCCCGCCCGCTACTGAAGCTCATTATCATCGGCCGCAGAGCGACGAGCTTTTCGAGGCGGTGATCGAGTTCCTCGGTCAGAGGCCCGAGGTGAAGATCGTCATGCTTCCTCGAAACGAGAAGCAGGCGATTGTTTTGAAGAATCATTGGCCGCGTCTTTTCTCGACTCAGAAGATACGCATTCCGCAGCACGTGGTAGATGGTTTGAATCTGATCTGGCATTCCGACTTCGTGGTTAGCGGAGGCGGAACGATGAATCGAGAGGCTGCGGCTCTCGGCGTGCCCGTATACAGCACCTTTCGCGGCCAGATAGGCGCCGTAGATCGTTATCTCAGCGATCGCGGCCGGCTCGTGCTGATCGAGAGCGTTGAAGACGTACAAAGCAAAATCCAGCTGGTCCGGAGAAATCTTTCCACCACACCGCGGAACGGCAACAGCGCGGCTTTGAGCAGCATCGTCAATCACGTCGTGGCCATCGCGGGGTCAGCGTCTCCCGAACTCCGCAGCGATTCATTCTTAAGTTCGAGCTCGGTCCGTCCAAACCTATAGGTCGACCCCCAAATGAAAATTCTTTCCGTCGTTGGTGCGCGCCCCAATTTCATGAAGGCTGCGCCGATCATCCGTGCGGTCAACCAGCACAATCAAAATATGCTGGCAAATTCCGCCAGTCGTCGCTCCGAAACGATCGAACACATACTCATCCATACGGGGCAGCACTATGATGGCTTCATGTCTGGTTCGTTCTTCAGCGATCTCAATCTTCCGCCGCCGGATATTCACCTGGGAGTTGGTACGGGCTCTCCGACCACTCAAACCGCGGAAATTATGAAGAAATTCGAGGCGGTGCTGCTGGAGAAGAGACCAGACGTTGTCGTCGTGGTCGGAGATGTAACTTCGACCCTGGCTTGCGCGCTGGTGACCGCCAGAGTCTCCTTCGATTCCGCGGGTTCCAGACCCTTGATCGCCCACGTAGAAGCAGGCCTGCGCTCTTTCGACCGGTCCATGCCGGAGGAGATCAACCGCATGCTCACCGATCAAATGGCTGACCTGCTCTTTGTGACCGAGCCAAGCGGTCTGCAGAATCTGCGAAGCGAAGGTATCCCGCCCGAGAGAATTCACTTTGTCGGTAACACCATGATCGATTCTCTGCTCGCTTTCAGGCAGAGAGCCGAGTCTTCTCCGATATTGGAAGAGTTGGCCCTTCGAAGAGCTGGCGAGAACGGAGAACGCAGTCCGATCCGTCGTTATGCGTTGCTGACCTTGCATCGGCCTTCCAACGTCGATGATCGACACTCGTTTCTGAGCATTCTCTCGGGACTGGAGGAATTAGCCAGAAATTGCCCGATCGTCTTCCCCGTACATCCTCGAACACAAAAGCGACTGGCAGAATTCGATTTGCAGGGCCGCATGGGTTTGAAGGGAACAATGAGCGATGGTGCCGCACTTCGCCCGGGCGTCAGCGGGCATGGAATCATCCCAACACAGCCCATGGGGTATCTGGATTTTCTCTGCTTGATGATGCACGCGGCAATTGTTGTAACCGACTCCGGCGGCGTTCAGGAAGAAACAACGTGCCTGGGGATTCCTTGTGTGACCGTGAGAGAAAACACCGAGAGGCCTATTACAGTCGAGATTGGCACAAATGTTCTTGCGGGCACGAACGAAGAGAGCATCAAGGATGCGATTCGTACACAGATGGGAAAGCGAGTCAGCGGATCTGTGCCCGAGAAGTGGGATGGCCAAGCCGCGGTACGCATTGTCGACGTTTTGGTCCGTGTTTACGCCCAAAGAGCCGTGACTGAGGCTTTTGTTTCCGGGCGTAGTAACCGTCAATTGATGCCCATGGGAACTTTTGACTGACCGCTTATGGATTCGGAACTTAGAGCGGCGATTCTGAGGCTTTTGGCTTTCTGTCAGGCGAACAATTGGGCCGGTTACGACCCATACGACGCCCTGAACAGCAAAGCCCTTGAGGTATTGCCATTCCTGAACTCGAGGGTCCCGCGGCTCATTCTTACTCAGAGTTTGAAGCGGAGCCCTTTCAATATCCGTCGGCTCTTATTCATTCCGAAGCTGCAGAACGCTAAGGCCATCGCGCTTTTCCTCTCCTCGTTTGTCAAGCTTTCGACGATCGGGGAGATCGACGTGGGTCAGCTCATCCCAGTCATGATCGATCGGCTCGTCGCTCTTCGGTCGCCGGGGGTTCCTTACTGGTGCTGGGGCTACAGCTTTCCTTGGCAAACCCGCACGCTCGTAGTACCTGCCGGCGCTCCGAATCTGGTTTGCACGTCATTTGTAGCGAGCGCGCTTCTGGACGCTTTCGAGCAGTGCGAAAACTCCACCTATCTGAATATGGCGGCGAGCGCCGCGGAATATATTCTGAACGACCTTTACTGGTCCCGTGATGACTCCGCCGCGGGTTTCAGCTACCCGCAGCCATCGCTTCAGGTGGAAGTTCACAACGCTAATTTTCTTGCTGCCGCCTTGCTCTGCCGCGTCTCCAGGCACACCGGCGAAAGGAGATTTCTCGCCGCGGCTCTCAGGGTTGCTCGCTATTCGGCGGCGAAGCAGCACGCGGACGGATCCTGGAACTATGGCGAAGCGCCTTCCCAGCGATGGATCGACAATTTCCATACCGGATACAACCTCTGCGCATTGCGATCGATTTCTCGATATGGCGATACCGCGGAATTTGATTCCTGCATCCGCAAAGGCTTCGATTTCTACCGCGCGCAGTTCTTCCGCGCGGATGGTGCAGTTAAGTATTTTCATAACCGCACCTATCCCATTGATATTCATGCCGTGGCCCAAAGCATAATCACCCTCGTGGAGCTTCAGGATCTCGACCCGGGCAATATTCCACTGGCCCGTTCGGTCCTTCGTTGGGCCTTGGATCGCATGTGGGACGATCAGGGTTTCTTCTACTACCGTGTCCTGCGCTTTTGCACCATCCGCACGCCTTACATGAGATGGTCGCAGGCCTGGATGTTTCTGGCCATGTCCACGCTTTTCTGCGGATCGTCTGCCGCGGCGGAAGATTTGCAAAACGAAATTCCACAAACTTTAGCGGAAGCATGCTAACGCTGCCTACCTACGTCATCGTCACGCCAGCGCGGAACGAAGCACAATTCGTCGAGCTGACGATCAAGTCCGTAATCGCGCAAGCCATCCGGCCTCTCAAATGGGTCATCGTCAGCGACGGATCGACCGATGGAATGGACGGCATCGTAAGCCGCTACGCTGCGGAATATCCGTGGATCGAACTGGTTCGTATGCCGGAGCGTCGTGAACGGCATTTTGCCGGGAAGGTGCATGCCTTCAACGCGGGTTACGCGCGAATGGCGGGATTGCCCTTCGATGTGGTCGTCAACCTGGATGCCGACATTTCCTTTGACAACGACTACTTCTCGTTTTTGCTGCAAAGATTAGCTGAGGATGCGCGCCTGGGATTAGTGAGCGGGCGGCTTGTGGATGCCGGATCGAATCGAGATTGCTACGACTACAGCTACACGGGCATTGAGCACGTCTCCGGCGCATGCCAGGTGTTTCGACGAGAGTGCTTTGAAGCGATTGGCGGCTATCGGCCGATGAAGGGTGGCGGCATCGATCTGGTCGCGGTGCTCAGCGCCCGAGCCAGAGGGTGGCAAACCAGGACATTTGCCGAAAGGGCCTACCGTCATCATCGGCCCATGAGCGCCGCTCAGGTGCACGGCCTTCGCGAAAGACTTCACACCGGGTACAAAGATTATTTGCTCGGTAGTCATCCCGCGTGGGAGGTCTTTCGAAGTTCTTATCAGATGAAGAACAGGCCGTATGTAATTGGAGGGATCTTTATTTTCATCGGATATTTCTGGATGTTGCTGCGCGGCGCCGAACGGACCATCCCGCAAGAGCTCATCGAATTCCGGCGGAAAGAACAAATCCAGCGATTGCGATTTGCCTTCCGGCGCGTGGCGCGTGCGAGCCTTCCTCTGCCCGGCGGGTACAATGCTCCGAGTAATTGATTGCGCGCAATACCGTCTCATTTACGGCTCGCCTTCTGTTCAGCCTCGAATCTCTCTGAGGTTTTAATTGGCCATCTACTCATTTGATCCGCTTCAAGATTCACGCTGGGCGGATTTTGTACAAACACACCCGAACGCCTCGATATTTCACACGCCGGGCTGGCTGCGGGCGCTGCGGTTGACCTATGGATACGAGCCCGCGGTTTTTACGACCACGCCCCCCGGCGTCAAATTGACAAATGGTATCGTCTTTTGCCGTATCTCGAGTTGGCTCACGGGACGCAGAATGGTCTCCTTACCTTTCGCCGACCATTGCGAGCCGCTATGGGAGAGCGCCGAAGATTACGAGGAGATTTTGGGGTTTCTGCGGCGCGCGATCAAAACTGAAAACTGGAAATATATCGAGATCCGACCCCGGAATTCCGAACGGTTGGCGGAAATCAGCACCGAGGAGAAGGGCAGCTCTTTCCATTTTCACACGCTGGACCTGCGTCCAACCCTCCAGGCCCTGTTCGGCGGGCTTCAAAAAAGCTCCATTCAGAGAATGATCCGGCGCGCTGACCGCGAAGGGCTTTCGTGTGAACAAGGGCGATCGGAGGCTCTCCTGCAAAAGTTCTATTCCCTGATGTTGAAGACGCGACGGCGCCACAGAGTGCCGCCTCAACCAATCTCGTGGTTCCGCAATCTGATCGCGTGTCTGGGTGACCGACTGTGCATTCGCGTGGCGACAAAAAACGGAGCGCCTTTAGCCAGTGTGTTGACACTGTCTCACGGAAGCACACTGGTCTACAAATACGGCTGCTCCGATGAGCGTTATCACCATTGGGGATCCGTTCCCTTTTTGTTTTGGAATGCCATTCAAGAAGCGAAAGATAACGGCTTAGAGGAATTTGACCTCGGCCGTTCCGATAGTGACAATCCGGGATTGATCAACTTCAAGAGTCGCTGGGGCGCAAGTTCTTCGATGCTGCAATACGTGAAATTCTCCAGTCACCACGCTGAGCGCCCCAGCGGTGACCGCAGAACACATATAGCAAAGCGGCTTTTTGCCTATATGCCCGATGGGCTGTTAACCGCGGCTGGAAAGCTGCTTTATCGGCACATTGGCTAAAGCCGGTCACTTCGAATACCAGAGTCCAGCCAGCAATTAGAAAGAGCACGTCGGAGAGAGATTGATGAATTCTGCTTTTATCGATTATTACCGCTGTCCGGAGAGCTTTGCGGCGTTTCAGCTCCCTCAGTTGACTTCTCAGGACTGCGGTTACTTCCAATTCGGTCCCAAGGCGCTTTTCTATGGCCGCTGCGCTTCGCATTTGGGAGCCAAGCACGTTACAGATGTCCTTCACGATGCGCTAGAGGACGTTGCAATCGAGGGGCGGACACTCCGGCTCCCGTTCGACCCTTCTGAAATCGCCGCCAACCTCCGCTACGAACGCTATGCATGCTCGAATGGCAATGGGAAACGACGCGGCGCGAGTCCCATCCTTAAACAGGCTTACTATGCGGTGCGGCCGTTTCTCTCCGTTTCCGTTCGAAAGCACCTCCAGAGAATACACTTGAGGGATTGGGAGGAAATCCGCTTTCCTAACTGGCCTGTCGACGCCAGTGTTGAGGGCATTTTTGAAGAGCTCATGCTCCTCCAGCTGGAGGCTAAGGGCGTCGAGAGCATACCCTTCATTTGGTTTTGGCCGGAGGCCCTTCCGGCTTGTGCCATGATGACCCATGACGTTGAAGCATCATCGGGACGAGACTCTTGTTCGCGCCTGATGGATGTAGACGACGGCTTCGGGATCAAATCCAGTTTTGAAGTCGTGCCCGAAGGCAGATATGCGGTTCCAAAAGCGTTCCTCGATGACATTCGGGACCGAGGCTTTGAGATCAATGTCCACGATCTAGACCACGATGGCCATCTCTTCAGCGATCGGGAATTATTCATGCGCCGCGCGGAGCGAATCAACCGCTACGGCAAGGAGTTCGGGGCCGCCGGCTTTCGTTCAGCAGTTCTCTACCGCAATCTAGACTGGTTTGGGGCCCTGGATTTTGCCTACGATATGTCGGTTCCCAGCGTGGGGTCGTTGGAAGCACAAAGAGGGGGCTGCTGCTCTATTACGCCATTCTTCATTGGAGAAATGCTGGAGCTTCCCGCCACGACGGTCCAGGACTACTGCTTGTTTCATATCTTACAGCAATACTCGATTGACCTCTGGAAACGTCAAACCGCACTGATCAGTGAAAAACATGGCATGGCCAGCTTCATTATTCATCCTGACTACATTTTCGAGCCAAGGGCTCTGGATACCTACAGAGCGCTGCTGGCCTATCTTGTGGAGTTGCGTTCAGAGGGAAAGATCTGGATAGCTCGCCCCCGAGAAGTCAATCAATGGTGGCGCGAGCGGAGTCAAATGAGATTGGTACGTCGCGGCGACGGATGGGAAGTCGAAGGGACTGGTAAGGAACGAGCCCGAATTGCCTATGCGAGCCTGGACGGAAATCAACTCGTCTACCGCGTAGAATCTCCGTCTTTGGACAGCGCCAAAACTGTAAATGCCGCTTGAACGACATCCGCCCTCGCTGCGCAGATGCGCGTAAGCATCAGATCATAAGAGCGACTGCCGCAGGTTCTCCACACATATGCCGACTTCAGCCCTCAGCATAGCGTCAAATTCAACCCAAGAGTGCTATCCCATCGCGGATTGTGCCGGCGCCGTAGTCACCGGTGCAGATTACCGGGGCCTTGGCATTGTTCGAAGCCTCGGACGCCGTGGAATACCCGTTTGGGTGTTAAGAGAGGATGGACATTTCCTGGGCGCGGCGTCGCGGTATGCACGCCGCAGCTTGCGTTGGCCTCACGGCGATGGCCTCAGACAAGTCGAATTTCTCGCCAATTTGGCAGTCCGTGAAGGCCTCAAGGGCTGGGCTTTATTTCCTACCACGGACGAGCTTGTGATGCTCGTGGCGCGGCATCACAAGTCGCTCGCCGCGCATTACCGGCTAACCATTCCGCCCTGGGACGCCTTGCAGTGGATTTGCGACAAACGGCTTTTGCACCGGCTCGCTGAAACTCTCGGACTGAATCAGCCCTTGTCCTTTTTCCCGCGTAATCGTGACGAGGTTGCCTCGCTGCAATGCCAGTTTCCCGTCATTCTAAAACCAGCTCTCAGACTGGGCACTAATCGTTTTACCAAAGACAAAGCATGGCCGGCACGCGATCGCGCTTCTTTGTTGGCGCGCTATGACAAAGCTTGTGCGCTTGTCGGTCCGGATATGGTTATGGTCCAAGAAATCGTGCCGGGATGGGGCGAGAGTCAATTTTCATATGCGGATGTGTGC
>Ga0210405_10005214_pt1 | contig 11952 bp, 10 predicted proteins | sample IncBWH11MmetaG_FD_155492 | JGI IMG/M metagenome (GOLD analysis project Ga0210405, IMG submission 155492) | Forest soil microbial communities from Barre Woods Harvard Forest LTER site, Petersham, Massachusetts, United States - Inc-BW-H-11-M | ecosystem: Environmental > Terrestrial > Soil >... | reverse complement strand
ATATAAAACAACCCCGCCAACACAGGACTCAACGAGAGACGAGTTGAGGTATGAGGCTTCTGCCGCTCAGAGACCGCGGACAGGATGAACGCGGTTAAGCTCCGTGTTACCCCACTCTCAACACTGATGGTTCAAGAGATTCTAAGCCTACAACTCCGGTTTCTCGGCCAACGTCGAGGCCAGGCTTACAGTGAAAGCAAGAGCCCCAGTCATACTCATTACACTACTCGCCTCATTCCTGATTCCGATTCTCATCGGAAACGTATACGCCACCTCCGGTTGCATTTCGGGCTGCCAAGTGTCTGTCAGCTCAAATGTTCCATCAGGGGAAGGGACCATCTGGGTTAGAATAGACAACGGCACGGGCACTTATTGTAGCTCAAATCCGTGCACCGTCTCTCTCCCCCAAGGCTCTCCTCCAACCTTTACGTTCGCAAATAACACAGTTCACACCATTACAGTCCTCAACACTACCTTCACGGGAGTCTCAACGCAAGGCCACTACGCCTGGAAGGAATGGGCCAATTATTACACAACGGCAAACCCGATTATCTGGACAACCAGCCCAATGCTGAGGATCCCCGCAGCAGGGTCAACTAACGGGATTCTCTACAACTACACGAGCACAGCCGGCTTCACTGCCGTATTTGACAAGCAATTCCAGTATACGCTCTCATTCAACGATGCTGCGGGGAACCCGTTGACCCCGGCTCCAACTTCAGTCAGTTTGTCTGCGCAAACCGCGGGCACAACAACCACAATCACCCAATATACAGGATTTCTCTCCAACGACATCTACACTGTGACAGGGGCCAATTGGGAAGGATGGTCCATTGGAACAACACCTGCAGGACAAACGGTCGACCTAAGCAACGGCCCCGCGATGAAAACGATATCGCTTCAAGCCTACTTAGCAACGGTACATGTAGTCGATAATAACAACAACCCGATAAGTGGAGCCAACGTCACAGTCACGCTTGTTAATCAGACGAGTAGAAGTATCATCACCGACAGTAAGGGCAATGCAAGAATTGGTGAAATACCTCAAGGATCCTATCAGCTCAGTGTGGTCTTTCAGAATCAACGAATCGGCCCTCTCCAAGAAAATGCCCTCTCTAATCCAACGGCGACAGTCCAGATGAATGTCGGCAGCACAGCAACGAGCACCACTACATCCGCGGTCGTACTCTTAACCATATTCGGACTAGCGTTCTTCCTAATACTCCTAGCCATCAAGGTGAGGAAACCCCCACCCCCGCCTACTATCTAGCGGAAGTCACTGGGTCTCTTTCTTTTTCTTCGGTTTCTTAGTCTGCCTAGCCTTACCCATTTTGGATCAAACGTACTACGAGAAGAGTATTGATAACACTTATACTGGCTGCGAAATTAGAGTCTTTATGCGAACAGACGAGAACGATCAGAGCTCAACAGACAATGAGGACTTGGGCGATATCCGCATCCTCAAGAACTTGCTCGAGCTCCAATCTCGTCTGCGATCGAAGACTGATTCCATGGAGAACGAATCAGACTTGGGAACATCCTCTCAACCAGTTCCTTAGCCGGGTTTATGGGACTTGTTCTTCCTAGTTCGCGAAACGCTGGGCTCTAGGATGTCCGGCGTCACGACTACGGCCGTCTGTGTCTTCTGCACGCCCTTCACGTTCTGAATCTTCGCAAGGACTAGGTCCGACAAAGTAGTCAGATCAGGAACTTCTGCATAGGCGATGACATCGAACGGCCCTGTAACAGCGTGAGCCGTCTTCACCCCTTCAATCTTCGAAATAGCTTCAGTCGCCTTCTGAGCCGTCCCCGGCGCGAGTTCAACGAGGATATACGATACAAGTCTCAAACTTACAATCCCTGTCCTAAGAAATCGTTTACGACGAACTATAGCTGATTAACTCTTCGTCGAGTTTTTCTTGAGAAGTGTACTTCGACAAAGTTCAAGGCAGTTACAATCCCCATTCATACCCGCGGCCGCTGAGCTAAACCATTCGCGTCCTAGAGGCCGAAGAACGGGTTAGCTAGAACGGGGTGCAAATTAGGACTGGAAAAGATAGCCACACCTTTCAAGGATTTCTACAATCTCGTTGGCGGAAGCCTTCCGGACGCCTCCTCAATCCTCATAGCGGGAGATCCCGGTAGCGGGAAAACAACCCTTGCCCAGCAGATTCTGTACGATGAGCTAAGTCGGTCGAGGCCCTGCATCATTGTAACCTATGACACCTTCCCTGCAAACATTTTGGAGAGGATGAACGAGTTCGGTTGGGACCCGCGAAAATACCAGTTGATGAACAAGCTCGAAATAATGGATTGCTACTCCGCCACTGCAGGCGTGACTGAAGGGGTTGTTCCCCAACCCTATGACCTAACCAATGTGAGCATTTACCTGACGACGGTAATGGAGAAACTTGGCAACCGACAAGTAACCATACTCCTAGACTCTCTCATTCCAATATTCAGTGAGACAGAGAGCAAGCACGCCATCAGCTTCATTCAAAGCATTGCTGCGAAAGTCAAAAAAGCAGGAGGCAAACTAATCGTAACTCTGTCCACCGGAAGTGTCCATCCAGAACTCTTCAGAAAGGTGGAAAGCCTAGTCGACGGGGTTGTCGAACTTAGAATGGTCGAAGAGAACCAAATGCTTCACAGATACTTGCTAGTCAGGAAGATGGATAGACGTCAGATAATCCCCCGCCTAGTACGCTTCGACATCATCGGCGGCCGAGGAATACAACTCAAACTACCTAGACTAGGCTTTCTTTTACACAAGAATCCTCAAGGGCAATAGCTCCCAACAGCCAGCCCTGGCTGGACCGCTATCGAGGATACTCTCAACTTCCATTCTTCGAAAATCCGAATACTCGGCTCCCAGATTTCGTCTAACACTTTACCGCAGAAAAATCAACAGAGGACTGAAAAATTCACTAGTCCATAGCTAACCCCATGTACGGGGCACAGGACCGAGCACAGAGCTTTGAGCTTGATTCCGATAGCCCATATCTATTTATCTCCGGTCGGACAATGTGTAGTCAGACCCTGGCATGGCTGAGCAAAACGCGCCAGAATATCCTCCAGCGCTTGAACTTGAGAAAGAACTGACGCGAAAGGAACGCCAGATAGAATATCTTCAAACCGAGCTCCGCCGATATCACAATCTAATGGAGGAGCTCAAACAGGGAATGCGTCCCATCGGCACTGTAGAAGAGGTAAAGGGAGACACTGCTCTCGTCCGTCTCTCGGGCGGACAAGCATTCCAAGTCAGTATCCCACCCGAAGTGAGAGACAAGGTTACCACGAGCGTCGACGCGGTACTCTCCCCTACCAAGGGCGTTATCGTTGACGTTATAGAACGAATGAGAGACCGCAGTCTACTCGAATACCAGGTCGAGAAGGCCCCGAAGATCTTCTACGAAGACATAGTCGGCTTGGGAAAGGAATTGCTCAGCTTGAGGCAGGCTATCGAATGGATATTGGATCCTGAGACGAGGACCCGGAGAGAACAGATTATCCGAGATCCGCGAATGCTCGAAGAGGCCGGATCAGTTCTTCTATTCGGGCCGCCGGGCACAGGCAAGACCTACATGGCCAAGGCAGTAGCGGGAACAATCAGCAAGCATGGACAGAACACCAGCTTCCTGAAGATAGAGAGCTACGAAATAGTCTCAAAGTGGCTCGGAGAATCCGCCAAGAATGTCAAGGAAGTATTCAAACTAGCAAGAGAATCCGCCCCGACAGTCCTATTCATCGACGAGGCGGACGCGATCGGACGGGCCAGAATGGAGGCCACGACTGACGCCGGACGAGACGTTCAGGGAATGCTCAATCAGATCCTGACGGAGCTCGGTGAAGGATTCCACGTCAACCGGAACGTCGCGGTAATTTTCGCTACCAACTATCCCAGCGTCATCGACCCTGCACTCCTAGACAGAATGAAACGGATAATCTACGTGCCTCCCCCGAAGACCCGTGAAGAGGTCAAGAAGATCCTCGACTTCTACCTGTCCAAGGTCGAGGTAGACCCCTCAGTCTCCAAGTATGACGGTGGACTCACTGAGGAAGCCTTCGACGAAATATGGCGAATCATCCGCTCACGACGCCAAGTGTACGAAGCATCAATACCCGACCGTGGAATAATAGTCAAGGACCAGTACGTAATCACGCCGCGAGACATGAAGAACGTTGTACAGGAGGCAGCTAGCGAAGCATCCTTCCAAGGGGAGCCGTTCGTGACGATAGACAGGGTTACGACTCTGTTCCGAAACTTGGGCTCTGAAGAGCGAGACTCCCGCCTGGTCAGCTAGACCATTCCGGTTTTATCCCTCCTCCGTTCGGAGGGACGGTCATGCGCTCAAGAGCGGGAGCAGATCTGTTCTCAATTGGAAAGCCGGACGAGACTGTTGACAGAATCATCCGCTTTCTGAGAACACACTCTGAGAGAATACGCGCGAGAAATCTCGTAGTCGGTATGTCTGGTGGGCTCGATTCAAGCGTCACAGCCGCATTATGCGCGAAGGCTCTGGGCGGAAAGAGAACCCTTGGCCTCTGCCTACCTGAGGTAGAAACGAGAAGCCCAAGGAGCATACACGACGCAGAAGAGGTTGCGCGAAAGTTTGGTATCAGATTCAAGACTCTTGACATGACGAGTCTGGTACAAAGCGCGTCAGATCTCCTTCATCCTTCGAAGAAGAGAGATACCGTCATTCCCTACGGGAATCTGAAAGCCCGGCTCCGGGCGATGATCCTCTACTACTACGCTAACACGAACAGAGGACTCGTTGTAGGGACCGGCGATAAGAGCGAGATCATGCTGGGATACTTCACAAAATACGGCGATGGTGCTTGTGACATTCAGCCGATCGCAGACCTCTACAAGAGCTCGGTGAGGGATCTCGCCAAACATCTCGGGCTCCCACGAAGAATCTTCTCCAAACCTTCTAGCCCTGAGCTTTGGCCCGGTCAGATCGCCGAGGATGAGCTTGGATTACCCTATAGCAAGTTGGACTCGATCCTCTGGAGACTTGAGAGATGGATGCCGCCCAAGGAAATCAGTCATGAACTGGGGATCCCTTTACGAGTGGTAGCAAGGGTCCGAGGCCGCTTGCTCCAATCAGAGCATAAGAGACGACCTCCCCTAGCTATCAAACTCGGATTCAGGACTGCAGGCCAGGACCTACGAATCCCCTACAGTCTATGAATCCCGTTACTCGGTCGTGGCCTGCCCAAACATGAATGCTCGTTCGCGTTGCGGTAGCTGCTCGTTTTCGCCTCGCGACAAACTGATGATTCAAGCCAGAATTCAAGGATAAACCCGAAGAATAAGCCCATCCTGAAAGAGTCCCTAGTCCGACCCCCCTCCCCGGGGGGCGGTCCCTCATAACACGATGCCGCTAAGAACTTGGCGTTCGAGTCTTCTTCTATGCTAGCTCGTCCAATAGTGGAGAAATGTCTCGACTGTAAATATCGTGTTCGACGAAGGGTTTCTCTTTGAGGGCAGGCATTCTATTCGCTAGTTGGTCCTCGAACGTTGCTACTTCCATCTTGAAGAAGACGCCTATCGGAATCTTCTCGCCCCACTCGAAAGACTTTAGCAAAGCGTTCCCTTTCTTCGAATTAGCCTCATCTCGTACTGTAGGGTCGGTCACTCGGCCATCGTAGCCTGTCTCTTCAAGTTTGTAGAGTCGAGGCGCTTTGGATGGAAGGTCGTCACCTGCGTACCACTCTTTCGTGTTGATGTCGTTGTAGGTTGGGCACGTCTGGAGAACGTCAACGAAAGCGCTTCCGCGGTGCTCGATGGCAGCGCGGAGAGTGGCCTTCAAATGTCGCACATCCAGCGCATAACTTCTCGCGACGAAAGTGTATCCTGACGCAATAGCCATTGCGATTGGGTTGATGCCTTCGATAATGGAGGGGGCGGGCATGGACTTGGTTTTCAACCCCTTTGGGAGTGTGGGCGAGGCCTGTCCCTTGGTCAAGCCGTATACTCCGTTGTCGTGGAGTACGTATGTGAAGTCGAGATTCCTTCGGCCGGTGTTGACGAAGTGTCCTGCGCCTATTCCCAGCCCGTCGCCATCTCCACCGACGGCGATGACAGTCAAGCTAGGGTTGGCCAACTTGGCGCCCGTCGCGATCGGGAGGACTCTACCGTGAAGTGTGTGGAAACCGTAGGCGTTTACGAAGTGTGGAGTCTTACCTGAACATCCGATGCCTGAGAATAATCCTATTCTGTGAGGCTCTAGCTGCATCTCCAAGAGAGTCATCTGGATCGCGTTGACAATCCCAAAGTCCCCGCAGCCGGGGCACCAGTCATTGTGGACCTGTGTCCGGTAATTTTTGAGTTCAAGCATGGCTCAGAGTGACCTCCTTGGCACCATCTCTCACAATGTCCTTCACGCCCTCATAAACCTCGTTCTGCGAGAAGGGTCGACCGTCGAACTTGAGAACCTTGTTGTCTACTGCTATCCCGGTTCTCTCTCTGATGAGGCCGGCCATTTGTCCGGAGTAGTTGTTTTCAATCGCGACAGTTCGTTGGGAATTTGAGAGGATCTTCTGGACGAACTCTGTCGGGAAGGGGTTCACGTATCGTATCTGTAGGAAATTCGTCTCTATTCCATCTCCCCTGAGGTCTTCCATCCCATCTAGAATCGCTCCCTTTGTTGATCCCCATCCAACTAGGGTGATTGGCGCGGACGAAGGTCCGTGTAGGGCTGTTTTCTTCGAATTAGGTATAACCTGACCTGCAAGCTCGATCTTGTTCATCCTCTTAGTCATCATACGGACTCGAAGGTCGGCCGCCTCGGTGATGTGCCCGTATTCATCATGCTCATCTCCGGTCGTCCAGAATACGCCACCCTTCAGGCCTGGTCTAGCTCTCGGAGAGATTCCGAGGTCTGTGAACTGGTACCTCTTGTAATCCGGGCTCTTCGCCAGGTCCGCCTCTTGAAGCAGGTCTCCCCTATCCACCTTCATACCGCTCGTGTCGAACAGTGGAATGTCCTTGTACGTGCTGGCCAGGAATTTGTCGGCTAGTATGATGACTGGAACTTGATAGCGCTCAGCGTAGTTGAACGCGTCAAAAGTGTCATAGAAACACTCCGCCACATCTCCAGGAGCAATGATAATTCTGGGAAATTCTCCATGAGCCGCGTGAAGTGCAAATCGCAAATCGGCTTGTTCCGTCCTCGTCGGCAGTCCAGTCGCCGGTCCAGCTCTCTGCCATAGAATAATGACGGGGCCTGGGGCCTCTGTTATTCCTGCCCAGCCAAGTCCTTCAGCCATCAGGGAAAATCCAGGACCCGAAGTTGAAGTTGAAGAACGCAGACCTGCGTGGGCCGCCCCGGTCGCCATGTTTATGGCTGATATCTCATCCTCGGCCTGTACCACAATCATGTTGTAGTCTGGCTGGTGAGACTCAAGATACTCACTCTCGTCTGTCGCGGGTGTTATCGGATAGTATGTCTGGAACCCGCATCCCGCTTTCAGCTTGCCAATTGCGATAGATTGAACTCCGCGTATCATCATCCTCTTCGCTCCTAGCGGTTGTTTTCGTAACCGAGACGGAAAGGCGTTCTGCCCAAACATTTTCTTTGCATAGTCGTACCCGTGACGTGCAGCGCTGATGTTCAAGTCTCCAAGAGCTGCTTTCCGTCCCGTGAAGCCTTCCTTGATCGATTCAATGGCTAGGTCGAAATCGTAGTCCACCAGTCCGATGGAAGCCCCTAGCGCGATTGTGTTGACCATGACCTGATATTTGCTCAACTCTTTGTCTTTTCCAAATTCTTTGAGAGCGTCGATTAAGAGGTCCATGTAAGGAACTGGAAAGAGCTTGATGTCATCTCTTCCGAAGGACTCAGGCTGCAACTTGAGGCTGGAGTCGTAGATTATTCCGCCCCCTGGGCTCACTTCATGACGATGACCTCGATGAGTAGGATGAACCTTGTTGAGGTCTCCAAACATAGTTTCCCTATCCAGGGCGACTAGGAGGTCTACCCAGTCAACATGGGATCGGAGCTCCCTCGAATCGACTCTCAACCGGTAATAGCTATGCTCACCTTTGATGTTGGAGTGATATTCGATATTGGCGAAGACGTGTAATCCTCCCCGGATACAGGCCTTCGCGAAGTTCTCAGCGACAGAATTGATGCCGCTTCCCTGCGGACCGCCAATCATCCAAGTGAAACTGTTGACCATACTCAAGGATTATTCAACACTAATTATTACTGGAACCATAGAAATAATCTTGCTTCTATACAACCGAAGGCATAAGGCCGTTGAATACCTTATGCCGGACCGGCTGGATTCGGCGGCTAAAAACAAGCACTATATAGCCTAAGCTTGGCGATTGGGCTCTAATTTGAATGGGATAAGACGAGCTTCAGCGGCCGAAGCTTACGGAACATTTCTCTTGACGCTTGTTGGGCCCGCGACCATCACAGCAACTAGGCTTGCGGATGGGTTTGGATCAACGGCTGCTGCTCTGGGATTCATAGGATTAGCCCATGGAGTCGCACTGTTAGTCGCCGTGTATTCCATAGGACACATCTCGGGTGCTCATATCAATCCGGCTGTCACGATCGCGTCTTGGGCTACCAAGAGGATAGAGCCTAGAAGGGTGGCCCCTTACATCATTGCCCAATTGGTGGGCGCGACGATAGCTGGACTAGTTCAGCTTGCCTTGTGGTCGTCGTCGAGCGGGACCTATGAGGTTGCAAAGTCAACATTTCTCGGCGATACCACTCCAGGGTCAGGATTCACAATCGGAGCTGCCCTGCTCGCTGAGGTCGTTGCAACCGCCATTCTGGTATTCACAATATTCGGCGCGACTGACAAGAAGGCCGATCAGTCCTGGGCAGGCGTCGCTATAGGACTGGTTCTAGCAGCGTCGATCTGGATGTTCGGACCAATATCTGGCGCGTCCCTGAATCCCGCAAGAACATGGGGTCCAACCCTTGCCTCTGCAGCGTTCAGCCTAACACCCTTTGCCACATTGTGGATATACATTGTAGGACCAATCTTCGGAGGGTTACTCGGCGGCTTCTTGTACGAAGTGGTCCGACCAGACCATTAGATTATTGAGATGAAGATATCCGCGTCCTCGACTCGAAACTCGTAAGTTTTCAACGCTTCCGCTGTGTGAGGACCCCTCGCTTCCCCAGTTGCGAGATCAAATTGGCCCATAATGCTAAGGGCACGTGATAACTCCACTTTTCAATAGACCCTTCTGACAGGGGACCGCCGCGATGGGCGCCATCTCTCGACTAGAGGACAGTAGTTCCCCGCAAGATTTCCAGCTAGGGCCTGTCTGCCTTCAACTACAAAACGACGAACCGCATCGTCCACAATGTCCGACTCAGAACAAGATCGGATATTGACGTTTCGATCGACCGATGTAGCAGAAGTCGGATTGTTAAGGCGCCGGGGGAGGGGTGTAGTCGGGATTAACTCTTTGATTGATCTCGTTCGCCAAGGCATGACCATGAAGGATTACTGTTACCTTCTTCACTCCATCAAGTTTCGAGGTAAGCTGGCGAATGTTCATGCCGATATCCTCCGCGAAAATCGGCGGACAGAATGGAGCTGTGAGATGATACCTGATGGATAACACTCCGCCTTCTTTGATATCGATCTCGTCGACTAGATGCATCTCTGTTATTGGAAGACCGATCTCGGGATCCACCACTTTCTCGAGCTCTTTCGTGACCTCATCTACCGTAACCATCTTGTTCTCCTTAGCTGGAATGGTCATGATTTCATTTATGCATTCGTTTCCTTAGGATCGGCATCGGACCGTTGCATGGACAGCATGACGAGAACTCTTCGAACCTTTGCCCTGTACCGATGAGATCCACATGAATGGAGTATGACGTAGGTCATGTTTAAATAGGCTACTCGTCCTTTTCACTTACCGTTTCTGTTTGATAATTCCCTGCGAAGTGGCCTCGAAGTCTGTTATCCCAGCACTCCGTGCACTTGTAGCTCGGGAGTTGATAGAAGAGTACGGACTGAAGCAGGAACAGGTCGCAACAAAGCTGGGAGTAACCCAGGCTGCTGTCAGCAAATATCAGCATCAGGTCCGTGGAGAGGCAGTAGAACTCGGAGCCGCTCCTGAAGTTAGAGCTATGAGTAAAGACATTGCATCAATGCTTTCCAAGAACCCAAATCCTCTTGCAGTTTCACTGAAGCTATGTCAGGCCTGCACCGATATTCGGGCACTTGGCTTGATGTGCGAGACATGCCGAAAGGTGGATCCGACATGGGATGTGGAACATTGCACCATATGCTTCGGAAACCACAGTTGCTCCGAACTTGTGAGCATTGAACCGAACAGCATCGGAAAGTATCGGCGTATACCCGTACTTTCCTGAAGAATTATCTCAGTCATTCCTAATTCTACAAGAATACGCCCGAGGTCGCGCCTGAAACCGGCCCTCGATCCCTATAGCTCAGTCTCGATTTCGAATCTAGAATAGCTTTTCAGAATTTCTTGGGCGGGGGAAGCTGACTAATACTTGATGATTCTTCCGCTCGAAGCTTTCCGGTAAGGCCCTCGCTTTCTTTTTCGAGACTTCTCCTTCAGCTCGCGTTGCCGTACTAGCTTATCTTCGACGCTCATCTTTCTTTAATCACGCCGAACGTAGTTGCTCGCCAATATCAACATTCGGGAATTAACTCTTAAATGGGCTAGGCTCCGAGGCTGACCTCAGGAAAGGAAGAGAGTGTTCGACTGATGCTCAGTCTATTTGGCAAGAAGAACAACCAGGCCTCTCCTGCGGAAAATCCCCAGGAAAGCCAGGAGCCAATTGTTCTCAGCAAGCTACAGGAAATCACGGCAGGAGACGATGAGATGTATCGGTCTCTCTCTAGACTTCTCTTCCTTGATCCCAAGAAGATCACCACCTCGTTGGAGGACGCGGTTAGCCAGGCGACTGCCTTTGACTCGGCGGGAAATAGGACCAGGGCGGAGGTTTGGTACAGGATTGCAGGTGGGATCTCGCTTTACCGAGGAGATCCCGAAGGGGTGAGAAAGTTTTTCGAGAAAGCTTCTTCAATTGCGGGAGACCGTCGACCAGAATACAAGACTATCGCAAGCCGATCCCAAGACGCGGTGAACTTGGCTCGAAAATTCTACGAAAGCATCTAGGCAGAATCATTACAGGCAAAAGGTCCCGGGTGCCGATCACGTCTTCTTAGCAGCCTCGGAATGATGGTGCTCCGGGCGGGAGTTTCAGCAGCTTGCGGCCGCGTTTGAACCCGCGATCAACGGCTCTGGGGCTTGTCTTCCAGTAAGCCTCCCCGATCTAGTGTTCGACTTGCCGCCTCATGATGTTCTGAGGCAAAGGCCGCTATGCTAAACCGGGCTACACCACCGGAGCTACCGAAGAGCTCGAACGAGGTTTCTTTTACCTTTTGGTAAGACCTAGTACACGTGGCAATCTCTTTCGAGGTACAAATGGGCTCAGGTTGTCGGCGTTCTCTCATTTCGAAATTCTGAATCCTCGAAACTCTCCTAGAGAATTTGACCATTCAACATCCACTCTTCGGACGATTGCGCCGCGAGGACCAACGTGGCAGAATCGAATCAGCTCGTCCAATCGTGCTCTGTCTCCTTCAGCCATGGCCTCCACTTTGCCGTCCGGAAGATTTCTCACCCATCCCGAGATTCCAAGTCTTCTTGCAAGATCGGTAATCTCTCTTCTGAAGAAGACGCCTTGTACCTGACCCATGATCAGAATTCTTGCTCGGGCTTCCATTGACTGGCGCGAGAACTTGGAAGCATTTCTCTCTTCCCTTAGAGGGATGGAAAATACGCTAGCAAAATCCAGTTGTCAGGCTGACGGAGGTGTGGCGATCTGACGTACGGGCGCGGCGAGAGGTGGGAGAGGCATTTCCTTCGACGCAACATCTAGTTCTTGGAGGAAGCCTGTCAGAACGAGACCATGAATTGCTGAGAAT
>Ga0210405_10005213_pt1 | contig 11952 bp, 13 predicted proteins | sample IncBWH11MmetaG_FD_155492 | JGI IMG/M metagenome (GOLD analysis project Ga0210405, IMG submission 155492) | Forest soil microbial communities from Barre Woods Harvard Forest LTER site, Petersham, Massachusetts, United States - Inc-BW-H-11-M | ecosystem: Environmental > Terrestrial > Soil >... | reverse complement strand
TGCAAGTGCAAATGGCCAAGGAAGCTGCGGCCAAGACCAACCTGGACGCCAGCTTTTTGCTGATGGATGCGGAGGACATGCAGTTCTCGCAGCAGTTTGACGTACTTTGGTCCGTCGAATCCATTTCACACTATTATGATCCCCGGAAATTCTTCGCTTCGGCGGTGAAGTTCCTGAAACCCGGCGGCTGCTTCGCCCTCACGGACTGGTTCCAGAAGGAAAACCTTTCGCCAGCCGACAAAAAGAAATTCATCCGGCCGATCGAGAAGGGCATGATGGTCGAACTCCGCGAAATGAATGACTATGGAGACTTTCTGGCTTCTACTGGCCTACACATCGTCCACCGGGAGGACCTCACGCTCCATTGCGCGAAATCCTGGGACCTCGGCCTGGACATCATCAAAGATAAAAAAGTCTGGAGTCTGGTCGCGAAACTTGGCGCCGAATTCGTCACCAACCTGAAGGCATTCCGCGCCATGCGCGCCGGGTTCGCGTCCGGCAATTTCGTCTACGGCCTCTTCGTGGCCAAACTAGCGGAAAACGGCAGCAAACACGACTGATCTCTGGAACTGCAAGGTCTAGCTGAGTTTGTCCCGTAGCAACTGGACTAGAGGCGGGCGTGGGGCCAGCGTTTTCGCAGACGGCGGAACCGAGCAGTGGCGCGGCTGCGAAAGATGCTTACGATCTGCGGTCAGCCTTGGCCCGGTGTATTAAATGGTTGGAGGGCAGGCTGGGGTTCGCTAACTTCTTCGCGGTTTCTGAGCCGACGACGGGCAGGCTGTAGGGATCGAGAAGGCCGAGCTGCACCAGCACCGAAGCTTGATCCCAGTAGATGTGCTCGTTGGAAAGCTTGCCATCGCGAAAGTGGACGATTACGACCAGCGGGCACTCCACGCGCTTGCCCGTGGGAGCAATACCAGGAAGCATCCAGTCCATTTCGATGGTGTGGGTAAACTGAAAAATCATTTCGTCCACGAGCCGCTCCGCGCCGATGGTCCGGGAGATGGGAACGATCTCCGTATCGGGAGGCATCTTGGGGATGAAGTGCTGCGAATAGAATTGGCGCAATTGTTCGCGGCCCACACCGCCGGTCAACACCGGAATGTGGTTCACGTAGGCGTCGGGCACCATGGTGTCCAGTGTGGCATTTGTGTCTTGGGTCGTGAATTCGTCGGCGATGTGCTGCTCCCAAAGGTCGTTGAGTGACTGCTCCGCGGGAGTTAGGCGGACTTCCGAGCATTGCTTCTCATTCATTCGGACTGCCTTTCTGCGTTGCGGATTCGGCCGCATGGGCGATCCGCGCAATTATAATTGGAACGGACTAAATCAGGCGATACCTGACTTTTTCTTTGCCACGCGTCATGATGGAGCATTTCGTGCGCTTACGTTGGACCCGGCATACCCACGGTTATGCGCCTCTCGCCAAGCTCGCACAGCCGCGCGGCTACCGTGAACATGGGTTGCACGGAAAGAGGAAATTGAAGCCGTTCCAGTGCCTGACAGTGGCATCTTCGGAAACTGACCCACAGCCAGATGATGATTGACGGATTTGGCGTGACAGGGGACACTGCGGAAGTCTCGCAAGAGACGGTCATCCATCCTAAAAGCGCAGGATTGGCGGGTATCCATGGGATTAAAGCTGAAATTACTGACTGGCATTTTCGCTTTGCTATGCGCAAGCGCGGGGCCGGCGTTTTCGCAGACGGCGGCGCCGAACAACGGTGCTGCTGCGAAAGATGCGGCTGCGAAGGACGCGGCGCTGCCGAGCGCGGAGGAGTTGTCGGCGAAATGCGCCAAGGGGAGCGGCGGGAAGGAAGCGTGGGCCAAGATTTCGACGCTGGTGCTGAGCGGGACGGTGGAGATTCCGGCGATGGGAGCGACGGGGAAAGTCGAAGTGGTGGCGAAGGCGCCGAACAAGATTTTGCAGACGACCTCGATCGCGGATGGGCAGTTCGTGCAGAAGCAGGGATTCGACGGGCGGGTAGGCTGGAAATTTGACACTCAGCAGGGGCTGAAAAAGCTGGAGGGCGCCGAGTTGGAAGAAGCGCGGATGGACGCGAACTTCGACACGGATGTACGACTGAAGGAGATTTACCCGGACATGAAAGTGACGGGGCGGGCGAAGGTTGGTTCGCACGACGCGTATACGGCAGTTGCTCATGGGGCGGGGGGGAAAACGCTCACATTCTATTTTGACCCGGAGAGCGGGCGGCGAATTGCGGAAGATACGGAAGGACCGGACGAGAGCGGAAAAGTGGAGAAGACCAGCATGACGTTTGAGGAATACAAGGCGGTGGAGGGCATTCAGATCGCTACGCGAATCGGGGTGACCACGCCAGCCTTCAGCTTCGTCATCAACGTCCAGGAAGTGAAACACAACGTGCCGGTGGATGATGCGGCGTTTGCGATGCCCATGGGGACTCCGCCAGCGGCCGAGCCGCATTAAGGCTTTCCGATTGCCGGGCGGGAGTGCGGCAGGCTACAATGGATGGGTTCAGGAGGACTGACTTAGTGTTAACGATACGTCTGTCAAGAATTGGAAAGAAAAAGAAGCCCTTTTACCGCGTGGTGGTCATTGAGAGGACCCGGCCCCGAGACGGCCGCGTGAAAGAAGCGGTGGGCACGTACGATCCGCTGAAAAAGCCGGCGGAGATCAAACTGGACGCAGAGCGCATCAAGTATTGGATGGGACTTGGCGCACAGCCAAGCGACACCGTGCGCAGTTTCCTTCGGCTGCAAAAGATCGCGTAGCCGCAGCGCCTTCCTGAACTTTGTGCCCCGGACTGGCTGGGGCCATTCCCAGGTGCCCGATGAAGGAGCTGGTTGAAGCTATAGCCAAAGCTCTTGTGGATCATCCTGACGAAGTGCAGGTGAAGTCCGTCGAGGGGCCGCAGGTTACCGTGCTGGAACTGCGGGTGCATCCGGAGGATTTGGGGAAGGTGATTGGGCGGCAGGGGCGTACGGCGAAGGCGATGCGAACGCTGCTGGGCGCCGGCGGGATGAAGATGAGGAAGCGGTTCACGCTGGAAATTCTGGAAGACTAATAACTTCACGGTTTTGCTCTCCGTTTATCGAATTGCGTTCATACTTGCCCAGGGCCGGTTTGCGGCCACACACCATTGAGTCCTAAAACTCCACGCTGGGTTCTGCTGGCACGCATCCTGCGGGCGCGCGGCAATAAGGGCGAAGTCGCGGCAGAACTGCTCACCGATTTTCCGGAACGGCTTACAAAATTGAAAGAAGTGTTTGTGGGGCAGGCGGGCGGCACGGATGAGCCGCGGCGTGTGGCGGTGAAAGCGTGCTGGCTGAGCCAGAATCATCGCGGGCAGGCGGTGTTTCACTTCGAAGGCGTGAATTCAATCACGGAAGCGGAACGATTTCGCGGGCTGGAGGTGCTACTGCCGTTCGAACAGCGCGTGACATTGCCGGCCGGACAATATTTCGTTTCGGACCTCATTGGATGCTCGGTATTTGAAAGCCCTGTTTCGGCGCGGCTAGTGGCTTCGTCGCCCTGTTCGCTCAGCGAAGCGCCATCTTTGCTTGGGACCGTCCGCGATGTGCAGATTCCTGGCGACGAAATTCCTGGAACGCCGCTGCTGGTTGTGGACACGGCTCACGGCGAATTGCTAGTGCCGCTTGCGCAAGACATTTGTACGCGCATTGCGGTCACTGAGCGACGAATTGATGTAACCCTTCCAGACGGCCTACGTAACTTGAATGATGGAACGTAAGGGAACAGTTGCGTGGGCGCTGTTCAAGACGGCGGTGTTCACGCTGGTGGTGCCGGGTAGCGTGGGCGTGTTGATTCCGCGGTTTGTTCTTTTGGATACGGGCGGCAGTTATAGCCTTCCGGCTGCTGGGTGGCGATGGATCGGATTCTTGCCGCTCATTGTTGGCGCCTGCTGGTATTTCAAATGTGCGTGGGATTTCGCTGTCACTGGGTTGGGAACACCAGCGCCCATTGATATGCCGCGGAAACTTGTAGTCAAAGGGCTGTACCGGTTTGTGCGCAATCCGATGTACGTAGGCGTGGCGTCGTCCGTTTTGGGCCAAGCGATCCTGTTTGGATCAAGCGCTGTGTGCATTTATATCGGTTGCGTATGGCTGATTTGCAATTTGTTTGTGGTGTTCTACGAAGAACCCACGCTGCGGCGCAAATTCGGGGCGGAATATGAAGAGTATTGCCGCCGCGTGCCTCGTTGGCTCCCTCATCTGTAACTTCTTCGAATCTCTCTTACTGAACGTCGATGGTCGTGACGCTGTACGCTGGAAGCGTGATTGTCAGCGTTGAACCACTCGCGGTCATAGTCCCAATCGAAACGGGTTGTACAGGGCTCTGCGCTTGCGCGGAGGCCGCGGTCATTTGGTAAAGATGCGCCGTGCCGGAGAGCGCTTGGCCGGTGATGGCGGTAACTTTTTGGGCGTTCGAACGATTGATGGCCACGAAAATGATGCGGCCGGGCACGGTGCTGTCCGTGCTGGCGTAGACGACGACGCTGGCGACGTCACTTGAGGTGGACTGCAAAGAAGTGTCGCCGAAGTTGGAGCCCGCGCCGTCGAAATCGCGATAGGCCCGGAAGCCCGCCAGTGCATAGGAATAGGTGCCGTTCGGCGGCCAGAAGTTGGCGGCAAAGAGTCCCTCGCTTCCAAAAATGCCGAGGTTATCGGCTTGCGCGATGGTTCCCGCGATGTGATTGAAGCCGCCGTTTTCGTATTCGGTGATCGAGAGCTTCATGCCGGGATTTTCAGCGGCAATCTTGGCTTGAAGACGGCCCAGAATGTTAATGGGGCCACCAAGCACACCGGTGATCCAAGAATTCTCTGTAAACGTCGGATCCCATAAGCTGCGCGGACTTTGCACGATGGCTTGCACCTGGGCATCGGTGAGGGTTGACCCGGTCATGTTGATAACCCTTGTTGTGCCGTCGGTGGCTTCCGAATACCAATGGAAGTCGTACACATCCACCAGTGGGGCTCCATAGGTAGTGGAAGCAGCCTTGATTCCGGCCAGGTATTTGTCGGCAAACCAGTCTGCTCCATTTGGAGTTGGGCTCAATGTTGGGTCCCCTTGCCAACCGTAAATGCCATTAAAGCCGTAGTTGACAGGCCCGAAGATCATCACATTGGAGAATTCAGTGGGGTAAGGGACTTTCAAATCCTTCAGGGCTGTTGAGAGCGTGACGGTCTTGGCGATGAAGTTGGCCGAAGAAACGTTCGTCGCGCCCTGAATTTCCTGATGCGTGGAATTCCAAAGATCCGGTTCATTGTCCAGGCTGATGAAAGTCGGATGCGCCGGACTGGACCCGAAGATGTTCAGGCCGGTAAATCTCTGATCCAAAGCCCAGGCAAATTCGTCCATGTACACGTTGTTGTCGGTGGTGTCGGGCGGAGGGGCGAGCGTGAAGGGAGCGTTGGATACGGAACTCTTCTTGTCGACCACGGGACGGAAGTAGGTCAAGTCCGGAAAAGGCGTGGGCACTCGGACTGTAGCCGTGTCGACGGACACATACCCCTGCATTTGGAAGGTCACGAGGCTTGCCAGCCCGGCAGTGTGGTCGGCGGCGATAAACGTGCGCACCGCTTCCGCGGGAATGCTCGCGGTGCAGCTCCCGTTGCACAAATAGTTGTCATTTTCGTAGAAATAATCGCTGCCTGCATTCGAGCCGTTGTTGATCCAGTTGTAGGCGGTCCAGCGGTTGCCGCCGTCGCGATCGAAGGTGAAGTTGGGTTGAGGCGAAGTATTTCCTGAATAAAAATTCGTGCCGTAAATGTACGGGGAGATGGGCTTGGTCTTGGTGGGATCGATGGTGATGGTGACGTCGGCGGCGGCGTTGATGGGAGTTGCGGTGGCTTGCGAGGAATTTGCGCTTTCGCCTGCGGAGTTTAGGGCGGAGACGACGTAAAAGTAGGCGGTGCCATTTGTCACGGTCGTGTCGGTGTAGCTTGCAACGGTGGGATTGGCGAGTTGCGTGAAACCCGTGCCGCTGGTGGTGGAGCGTTTTACATTGTAGCTGATGGCACCGGTGCTGGCGGTCCAGATGAGGCTGACTTGGGCGTTACTTCCGGTGGCCTGCAAGCCAGTGGGAACGGCAGGGATCGTTGGTGGAGGCGGAGCAACCGGGGTGGCGCTGGCTTCGGCGGAATTGGCGCTTTGGCCGTAAGAGTTGTAGGCGGAAACGACGTAGAAATACTTTGTGCCGTTGGTGACAGCGTTGTCGGCGTAGGTCGTAGCGGACAGCGCGGCGATTTGAGTCTCGGCGCCGCTGGTGGTGGAGCGCTTGACGTAGTAGCCGGTGGCGTTGGAGCTGGCGTTCCAGGTCAGGTTGACCTGGGCGTTGGCGGCCGTTGCTGCGAGGCCGGATGGAACTGTAGGAGCTGATCCGTTGCCGCCACCACCGCTGTTGCCATAGCCGCCGCAGCCCGCATGAATTCCTGCCAGGAGTAGTACAAGTAGTAGACTTTGGTGTCTCTTCACAGAATTCCAGAACGGCATGGGAAGCTCCCTGAGGGACTGGGTCTGCCTGCGCGCTTATAGTGAACTTCAAGATTATTGTTAAGACGTTGAAAAGACAACCTGTTCGAAGGAACAGAAATGGGGCATGACAATTTGTGTCAGCAACGTCGTCTCGCTGCCGGGCAGACGGCGCCGCACGTAGAATCCCCTCTGTTTGCTACACTGGCGGCGCATGCGATTCGATCTCATAACCATTTTTCCGGAGTTTTTTGCGGGGCCGTTCGATCACGGGATTTTGCGGCGCGCGCGGGAGACGGGGCTGGTGCAGGTGAATGTGCAGGACCTGCGGGTGTTTACGAAAGACCGGCACCGCACGGTGGATGACCGGCCATTTGGGGGCGGAGAAGGCATGGTGCTGAAGCCGGAGCCGCTGTTCGAGGCGGTGGAGTCGCTGGTGGGACACAGCGTGGGGGACGCGAATCAAAAAGCCGCGCGCGATTCGGGGACGGAAATTGTTTTGATGTCCGCGGCGGGGAGATTGTTCGATCAGGAAACGGCGCGGCGATACGCGCGGCTGGAACGCGTGATTTTTATTTGCGGGCGATACGAGGGAGTGGACGAACGCGTGGCGGAGCATCTGGCGACGGAGGAGATTTCGATTGGGAATTTCGTGCTGAGCGGCGGGGAGCTTGCGGCGATGCTGGTGATTGATGCGGTGACGCGGCTGATTCCGGGGGCGCTGGGGAATGAAGCGTCGTCGCAGAATGAATCGTTTGGGGAAACGGCCGGCCCGCAATCGGCGGCGAGCGCTACGCAGCAGGCGCGAGTGGGCGGTAGACCGATGCTACTGGATTTTCCGCATTATACGCGGCCGGCGGAGTATCGCGGGTGGAGCGTGCCGGAAGTGCTGATTGGGGGCAATCACGCGGAGGTGGCGAAGTGGAGGCGGGCGGCGGCGGTCGAGAAAACGCGGCACAACCGGCCTGATTTGTTTTAATGCGCCGAGAAGAGCGCGGCTTCTGTTACGGAGAGTTGGGAGTTGCGGGAATAGACGCGAGTGCGATCCGGTCTGCTGAGGAAGGAAGAACGGCGCTGATGGTTGGCAAACGGTTGATCGACGAGCACCACATGATTTTGGAATTCGATGGGTCGTCACGTTAGGATAGTTCTATGAGCATGGAAACGAATGGCGGCAGCGGGCTTGAAAGGCCGATTGCGATTTATTACGAGCATCCGGATTGGTTCCGGCCGCTGTTTCAGCAGATGGATGAACGCGGCGTGCCGTGGCGAAAGATCGACGCGCGGTATCACAGTTATGACGCGGCTTCGCCGGAGCGCGAGTATTCGCTGCTCTTCAATCGCATGAGTCCTTCGGCGTGGCAGCGCGGGCTGGCGCACGGGATTTTTTATACGCTGAACTACCTGGCGCACCTGGAAGGCAAAGGCGTGCGGGTGGTGAACGGGTACCGCTGCTTCAATCATGAGATTTCGAAAGCGCTGCAGTTGACGAATCTGGAAAAACTGGGATTGCCCTATCCGAAGGCGCACGTCATCAATCATCCGTCGCAGGCGCTGGCGGCGGCGGAGGCGATTGGGTATCCGGTGGTGATCAAGCCGAATATCGGCGGGAGCGGGGCGGGGATTGAGCGGTTCAACACGCCGGCAGAGTTGCGCGCGGCGGTGGAGGCGGAGCGGCTTTACTTTGGGATTGATTCCACGGCGCTGGTGCAGGAGGCGTTTACGGCGCGGGACGGGATTATCACGCGCGTGGAAGTGCTGGGCGGGAAATTTTTGTATGCCATACAGATTCACATCACCGGAGAGAGTTACAACTTGTGTCCGGCGGACATTTGCCAGAACACGCGCGGGGAAGAACTGACGCGCATTGCGTGCCCGGTGGACGCGCCGAAGAGCGGGATGAAAGTGGAAGGGTACGCGGCGCCACGGAAAGTGATTGAGGACGTTGAGCGCATTGTGGAACTGGCGGGCGTCGAGGTGGGCGGGATCGAGTATGTGATTGACGACCGCACGGGGCGGCAACTCTATTACGACGTGAATGCGCTTTCGAATTTCGTGGCCGATCCGGTGCGCGTGGTGGGATTCAACCCGTACGCGCGGCTGGCGGACTTTTTGATCGCGGAGGCGCAGAAGCACGAAGCGAGCCGCGCGGAACGCGTGGGCGCGAGCGGGGGCCGGCGATGAGATTTGGATACTGGATGCCGGTTTTCGGCGGATGGCTGCGCAACGTCGAAAACGAAAACATGGAGACGAGCTGGGCTTATGTGAAAAAACTGGCGCAGCGCAGCGAGAAGATTGGTTTTGATTTGAGCCTGATCGCGGAACTGAATCTCAACGACATCAAGGGAGTAGAGGCGCCTTCGCTGGACGCGTGGTCCACGGCGGCGGCGCTGGCCGCGGTGACGGAGCGCATGGAGTTGATGGTGGCGGTGCGGCCGACGTTTCATTTGCCGGCGCTGCTGGCGAAGCAGGCGGCGAACATCGATCGCATCAGCAATGGGCGGCTGACGCTGAACGTGGTGTCTTCGTGGTGGGCGGATGAGGCGCGGAAATATGGCGTGCCGTTCGAACAGCACGACGACCGCTACGCGCGCACCAGCGAGTGGCTGGACGTGGTGGACGGCGTGTGGAAGCAGGATCATTTTTCGTATTCGGGGAAGTATTACCGCGTGGAGGACAACGTTCTGGAGCCGAAACCGGTGGCGAAGCCGCGGCCGACGATTTATGCGGGCGGCGAATCGCCGGCGGCGAAAGAGTTGATCGCGGAGAAGTGCGACGCGTACTTGATGCACGGCGATCCGCCGGAAAATGTGGGGAAGAAAATCGCGGACTTGCAGGAACGGCGCGCGAAGCACAAGTTGCCGCCGATGAAATTCGGCGTGGCGGGGTATGCGGTGGTGCGGGAGACGGAGCGCGAAGCACAGGACGAGGTGCGACGGATTACCGACGTGCACCAATCGGCGGCGGGATACGCGAATTACCAGCAGTGGCTGGCGGGGACGCAGCTGGAGCAGCGCGTTTCGCTGGAAGATTATTCGGTTTCGAATCGCGGGTTGCGGTCCGGGCTGGTGGGGACGGCGGAGCAGGTGGCGGAGCGGGTGGCGCAGTTCGAAGCCGTGGGCGTGGACCTCGTGCTGCTGCAATTCAGCCCGCAGTTCGAAGAGATGGAGCGCTTTGCAGAGAGCGTCATTCGCCGGCGTACTTCGGTGCCGGCGCAGGCTTAAGCGAAAGCCAAGTCGCTGATTACTTGTGCTGTGGTGAGTACTCGGTCTCCTCGGGAACGTCCGTGGGACTTGCGAACTCAATCCGGTAGCCGTCCGGATCCGAAAAAGGCACGACCCATAGCGCATTCCCCACAAACGGATTTTTTCCGGCTTTGATTCCGCGTGCGGCAGCGTCGTGATAGATCGCCAGCGCATCTTCGCACGTGAAGCAGACGGACACGCCCTCTCCCATTTTGCAGCTCGGCTTCCAGGAATCGTGCCCTTCTTTCCGAAACTCCTGCAGCATCAACGCCGCATCGCCGATCTCCAGCCAGCACCAGCGAAGCTTTCCTTCGTCGATCCATTTCCTGGTCATTTCGAAGCCCAGACCGTCAACGTAAAAACGGAGAGATTCTTCCATGTTGGAGACATGGAAAAAAGGTACGGCTTGCTTCACATTCGTCTGGGTTTTCTTTTCAACGCTCATGTTGCGAACTCCTACGGGCATCGATGGAATGCCAATGTTCCCAACGGGAACCGGACCGGTAAATTGATAGCTTTAGGGGGTGCCAGATGTCAAACGAAAGCTCTGTCTGGCGGATTGCGCTAGGTAAATTGTGAATATTTGGCTATAATTGTGGATTGCGTTTGAAGAGCTGGCCCCGCCTGAGTGGGTCTAAAAGGAAACAGGAACATGAATCCGGTTATACGTAAGTTACATGAAGCGCAACTGCGCAAAGACCTTCCCGAGTTTCGCGCGGGTGACACCGTGCGCGTGAACGTACGCCTCCAGGAAGGCGAAGGTGAGAAGGTGAAGGAGCGCCTGCAGGCGTTCGAGGGCGTGGTGATTTCGAAGAAGGGCCGGGCGTCCAGCGCGACGTTTACGGTGCGGCGCGTCAGTTTTGGCGTGGGGATCGAGCGCATTTTTCCGCTGCACTCGCCGACGATCAGCTCGATTGAGGTGGTGGGCAAGGGCAAGGTTCGCCGGGCGCGGCTGTATTACTTGCGCGATTTGAAGGGCAAGGCGGCGCGCATCAAGCGAGCGGACCGCGAGGAAGTGGTTGCGGCGGCAGCGACGGCGGGGAGCGAGACGCAGGCGTAGGCGGAACTTCCAGACAATTTACAAAAAGAGCCCCGGAATTCCGGGGCTCTTTTGTTTTGTGGACGCTTTCCCGGGAGTGGTCGCTCAGTTTTCGGTTGTAGCGTTAATCAGGCATGTCTTGCGTCTGGTTGCAGCTCTTGCTAGATTCCGGTCATGAAACACATCCTTGTTCTACTCGTTTTAGTTTTCGTGGCTTCCGCAACGGCAGGTTCCCCGCAAGAAGCTCAAAGGCGTAAGGTCGCTTGCAAAGCAGCGGAAAACGCGAAGACATGCTACTGGACCCATGGAAGGGTCAGTTTATATAATGGCAATCCCACTCTCCGACTTTGGAAGATAGGAACTCATCGTCTTTTGGGCATATACAGTGGCCCCGGGGCAGGTCCGTTCGACGACGGACTGGCAGACGAGGATGATGTGGAGCTACCCGTCAACCTCATGAAGCATGACTTCACAAAATCATCTGTCTTTGGCGATTTTGAAGTGTGTCCTTTGGCCCCAGAAAAAGAAGGACGTATGCAGCCTGCTTGCATAGAATCTGCGAGAAACATCGTTCCTGGAAAAGCCCAGAGTGATTTTTAGCCACAAGTGCTTGGTAAGTTTGCTTATCGGAAACTGACGCGCTACCCAAAATTGAGGCGGTGGCTCTCGTTGCCCCTTTCGGTCCGTCATGGTTGGACGTTGGTGATGCCTTCGGCGCCGGGCTTGGGAAAATGTTTTTCGTACCAGGAGATGGAGCGGTCGATGGAATCGATGACGTGCTTGGTTTCGCTGAGGCCGTGGCCTTCGCGGGGGTAGCGGACGAAAACGGTTTCTGTTCCGACGTCTTTGAGCGCGATGAAAAACTGTTCGGCTTCGGCGATGGGCACGTCGTTGTCGTTTTCGCCATGGAGAATCAGCGTCGGCGTGTGGGCGGCGGCGACGTGTTTCAGCGCGGAGCGTTCCCAGGCCACGTCCATCAGATTGCCTTGATGGAGGAACTGCCCGAATTCCATTTCTTCATACTGGTTGTAGTAGGTCATGTAGTTGTAGCTGATGAGATTGGTGATTCCGGCGGTGGGGATGGCGGCCTTGAATTCGTTGGTCTGGGTGATCAGCCAGTCCGTCAATTGGCCGCCGTAGCTGACGCCTTCGATGCCCATGCGTTCGCGATCGATCCACAAGTAGCGGCGGACGGC
>Ga0210405_10005212_pt1 | contig 11953 bp, 9 predicted proteins | sample IncBWH11MmetaG_FD_155492 | JGI IMG/M metagenome (GOLD analysis project Ga0210405, IMG submission 155492) | Forest soil microbial communities from Barre Woods Harvard Forest LTER site, Petersham, Massachusetts, United States - Inc-BW-H-11-M | ecosystem: Environmental > Terrestrial > Soil >... | reverse complement strand
GCCAGTAAGACATACGTGCTGAAGGCTGCGCGTATGTTCGATGGCCAGAGCAATGCGCTGACTACGCCGGGCGTCGTTGTGGTCACGGGGGGCAAGATTGTGGGAGTGGGGACGAGCGCGGCGATTCCCGCGGGGGCGGAAACGATCGACCTTGGAGATGCCACGCTGCTGCCGGGATTCATTGATGCGCACACGCACTTGACGTTCATGTATGTGGAGGACTTCAAACAAGCGCGGCTGGACACGTTGCAAAAAACCGTGGCGGAAATGACATTGGACGCCACCGCGAATGCACGCGTGACGCTGATGGCGGGATTCACCACGGTGCGGGATGTGGGTTCGTCTAACTACATGGATGTGGGATTGCGCAACGCGATTGCCGACGGAGTTGTGCCGGGACCGCGAATGCTAGTGACAGTGCACGCGCTGGGCGCGACGGGCGGCCACTGCGATCACGAAGATGGATACCGGGAAGGGTTGTTCGGGCACGAATCGAATCCGCTGGACGGCGTGATTAATGGAGCGGATCAGGCGCGATACGCGGTGCGGCTGGATCATAAGTACGGCGCCGACATGATCAAGGTGTGCGCATCGGGGGGCGTGCTGTCTCCGACGGACGACGTGGACACGCCGCAACTGACGCAGGCGGAGTTGGATGCCATTGTGGATGAGGCCCACGCGCTGCGCAGAAAGACTGCGGCACACGCGCACGGGGCGGAGGCGGCGAAACGGGCGATTCGCGCGGGAATCGATTCGATTGAGCACGGCAGCTTTCTGGACGACGAAGCCCTGGACATGATGAAGCAGCACGGGACGTACCTGGTGCCGACACTGATGGCGGTTCAAGGGCTGCAGGAGCGGTTTAACCGCGGGACGTACGTTCCGCCAGCGATTGCGGCGAAAGCGCACGCGGCCACCAATGCGATTCACTCCACGTTCCAGCGGGCGCTGGCGAAGGGCGTGAAGATCGGATTGGGGACGGATGCGGGAGTGTATCCACACGGAAGAAATCCGGAGGAGTTTCACCAGATGGTGGATTTAGGGATGAAACCGATTGATGCGCTGAAGGCGGGGACATCTTCCGATGCGGAACTGCTGGGAATGGCGGACAAAATTGGGGCGCTGGAAGCGGGCAAATTCGCGGATGTGGTGGCGGTACCCGGAGATCCACTGCAAAACATACGTGTGACGGAGCAAGTGTTTTTTGTGATGAAAGAAGGCGTGATCTTCAAGAACGAAAAAACGAAGTAGGACAGAAACTCCGAGATTTCTCTTTGTTGAAGTCGGAAGAAAGATTCCTCACTTCGCAGACTCCGTTGGGAATGACAAATTAAAGCTTTGGCAAGCTGTGAGCCAAGCTCTGACGACAAACTCCAGTGAACCGGTTTTGCCGGGCAAGGAAGTGACCATGAGCGAGCTATCGAGGGTGGTGAAGAACGCGCTGGCGAGCGAGTACCGCGAGCGGGCCGCGGAGTTGCACCAATGGGCGGACCCACTCGATGAAGAACAGTTCTGGATGAATCCCTATGAGTACGGGAACAGCGTAGGGCATCTGGTGCTGCATTTGACCGGAAACCTGAGTTACTACATTGGCGCACAGATTGCCGGTACCGGTTATGTGCGGCATCGCGATTTGGAATTCACCGAAACGCGGCGGCCGTCGAAGGCAGAGGCGCTGCGGAAGTTGGATGAAGCGATTGCAATGGTGGCGGCGACGATTGAAGAACAGAGTGAAAAGGATTGGACGTTGCCGTATACCGGGGAACGCGAACCCGAATCGAAGGATCGATTGACGATATTTTTGCGGTGCGCGGTACATTTTTATAGTCACGTGGGACAGATTAGTTATTTGAGCCGGGAGTTGAGGAAGAAGTAGGCGGATTTCTCAGGGGCTGAAGCCCGGTGGGGTGCGTAAGAGTGAATGTCGGAGCTGAAGGTCCGACCGCCCTAAAGAAAAACAGCAAAGTTTGGTGCGTACGGTGCAGCGACACCAAGAATTTGTGTTGGTGGACCGCCTCAGGAAAATGGTCCCTACGGTCAGCCGCAAGCCCAGAACCCAAGGGCCCAGGCTGAAGCCTAGGCTACAAAGCGAAGAACGCCCGCCTCGGAAAGCGGCCGCTATACAACCCAAAATGGCCACCACGTCAGGATTCGAGCTTGAAGCGGGTGGAGGCCAGACGGTACAGGCGGCGCCAGACGAGGCGATTGATCAGGACTACGACGGCGGCCATGATCAGCGTGGAGGCCAGAAGCAGGTCGAAGTGGCCGGCGTCGCTGGCGCGGCTGATGGTGCTGCCCAGTCCGGGAGCCTGAACGATTTTCCCTTGAAAATGAAAATATTCCGCGACGATGCTGGCGTTCCACGCGCCGCCCGAGGCCGTAACCATTCCGGTGACGAGGTAGGGAAAAATTCCGGGGAGGATCAGGTAGCGCCAGCGATCGAAACTGCCGAATCGAAAGACGTGGGAGACTTCTTTCAGATCCGTGGGAATGGCCATAGCGCCGGCGATGACGTTAAAAAGGATATACCACTGGGTGCCGAGGAGCATCAGAGCCATGGCGGCAATTTCCACGCCGCCACGCAAGTGAATCAGGAAAAGAAGAATGACAGGGAACAACGCGGTCGCGGGGATGGAAGCGGCAAGTTGCACCAGCGGCTGAGCGATACGAGCGAAACGCGGGTTGAAGCCGATGGCCACGCCTACGGGGATGGTCCAGAAAGCGCCGATCAGTAAAGCTAGATTGACGCGGAGGAAGGTAAGCGCGGCGCTGCGCAAGAGCAGCAAATAATCGCTGCGGTGGAGATGCGAGAGCTCGCCGACGGTGCGGTAGACACCGTAGCAGACAAAGAGGACGGCGATCACGGCGAAAAGCCAGCCAAGCCAGCGGCGCGAGCGGTGTGAGTTGGCAGCGGAAAAAGTTTGCGCGGCGCGTGAGGCGCCACGGGTGAAGGTCAGGGTAAGCCAGCCCACGATGGGATGAAGAATGCGGCGATAACCACGAATGAGGAACGATTCCCTGCGAATGAAGCTGAGCAGCGAGTTTTGCGCCGTGGAACTGTTTTCGACCTGCTCGAATTTGAATTTGTCGGCCCAGGCGATCACCGGGCGCCAGATGAGCACATCCATCAAGACAATGACGGCGACCATGGTGGCAAGACCCCAAAGCATGGCGCGGGTATTGCCGCCGCTGGCGGCGGTCTGAAGGAACGAGCCGAGACCGGGCAGGCGGAAGTCCTTATCGCCGAGGACAAACATTTCGCAGGCCATGAGGAAGAACCAGCCGCCCGCGACGGACATCATGGAATTCCAGACGAGGCCGATGGTGGAGAACGGAAGATCGAGTTCGAGAAAACGTTGCCACGGGCTGAAGCGGTAGATGATGGCGGCTTCGCGCAAGTCACGCGGAATGGTTTTCAGTGAGGAATAGAAACTGAAAGCGATGTTCCAGACCTGGCCGGTGAAAATGAGGATGATGGAGCCGAGTTCGACGCCAAGCTGACGGCTGGGGAAAACGGAAACCATGGCCAGCATGACAGCGGGAAGAAAACTCAAAACAGGAATGGACTGCAGAATGTCGAGGAGGGGAATCAGGATCATCTCCGCGCGTTTGGATTTTGCGGCGGTGTAGCCATAGACCAGGGCAAAAATGAGGCTCAGACCATAGGCAACCAAAATGCGGACGAGAGAATAGAGAGCATAGAGAGGCAGGCTGCGCGGGTTCTGGGAGATTTCGGCTTCGACCTTAACCGGGCCGAACCAGGAGCGGCCAATGGAATAGAGGCCGAAGATGGCGGCAAAGACAGCCACGAACACGGCGATGTCGATTAGGAAGGCCCAGGCCCAACGAGAGCCGGCGGGACGAAGCAGCGGCGGGGGAATCGGTGCGGGTTGTGTGGAGACAGCGGCGGGAGTGGGCACGGGAGAATCAGCTCTCGGTAAGAGTCAATTTGCCGCTGGCGGCGTCGTAATCGAAGAGTTCGGCGTAGCGGCCCCACTGGATGGCCGTTTCGAGCTGGCGACGCGCTTCGTCCTCGCTGAAATGTTCATCGAGCAAATCCTGAAAAAATTCCGCGGGGAGCGTGCGATTGTTCTTGGCTTTGAGTGCCTGCTCCATTTGACGAAGAAGCGGGACGTTGGCAAGAGCAGCCTTGCGAAAGATAGCCTTGCGTTCCTGAATGTCGGCTTTGGCAAAGGCCAGGCCTTCGGGTGTGATGATGGCGTCGCCTTCTTCGACTTTGAGCAAGCCAAGGAGCGCGGCGGTGTCGACGGTGGGAAGAAGAGCGTCGACTTCGAGGCTGAGTTCATTGGCCAGCACGTGCAAATCGGCACGACCACCTTGATCGACCAGAATTTCGAGCAGACCAGCCATGCCGCCCGGGCGCGTGTGGGGAAGCATGAGGTAACGCTTTTGCGTGTTCAGTTCATGATCCGGAACGTGCTCCGGAGTGAGTTCGGGATGATCCTGGCGAGTGAGGGCACGATAAATAAGATCGACGAGATCGACGAAGCGAGGAGCTTTCCGGTCGCGCGGGTAGGGCAAATCGACGGAGAATTGCGCATGAATGTGGGCGGGATTGCGGCCAAGAACAATGATGCGATCGGCGAGAAGTACGGCTTCTTCGATATTGTGAGTAACGACAAAAATGGCGCGCGTGGGAATCTGTTTGCCCAACCAAAGTTCCAGTAGTTCGCCGCGCAGCGTTTCGGCAGTCAGGACATCGAGCGCGGAGAAAGGCTCGTCCATGAAGAGCACTTCGGGTTCAACGACGAGGGCGCGAGCCACGCCAACGCGCTGCTTCATGCCGCCGGAGAGTTCTTTGGGATAGGCGGATTCGAAGCCGTCGAGACCGACCGCATCAATGATGCGCAAGGCACGTTTGTGGCGCTCGACTTCGGGAACGCCGCGGGCGTCGAGAGGCGCCACAACATTTTCGATAACCGTGAGCCAAGGAAACAGGGCGAAACTCTGAAAGACGATGGAAACGTTAGGGGTTTCACCCGCGACGGGCTGACCATGCCAATAGACGGTGCCACCGGAAGTGGGCGAGAGGCCGGTGAGCATGCGCAGCATGGTGGATTTGCCGCAGCCGGAAGGACCGAGCAAGCAAATAATCTGGCCAGGGTAAACGGCGATGTCGGTGGGAGCGATGACCTGAATGCGGCTGCCATCAGGTTGCGGGTAAAATTTTTCGAGTGCCCGCGCTTCGATAATGGGCTCAGTCGCTGTGGTGACGGTGCTCATAGGCGCGTGTATTATCGCTCAAGTCAGGTGCGCTCGCCTACGAGCAAGAGAGCATGAGGGGGAAGATCGCGTGTCCAGTTACAATTTCATGAACCTCCGATGACACAGCCGAGCGTAACGCAAAAGGCGGTAGCTAGAGGCAGAATCCCTGGATGGTTGCTGGCGCTGGGTCTATCGCTGTTGATATCCGTAGTGATCGTGCTGCCGTTTTTCTGGTATGGCAGCGCGTCGGGGCACGATTTCGTATTCCATGCTGATTCGTGGTTCGACGCGGCGCTGCAGTGGAAAGAAGGGGTGCTGTACCCGCGGTGGACGGCGTGGACCAATCATGGCTACGGGGAACCACGGTTCATTTTCTATCCGCCGCTTTCGTGGATGGTGGGGGCAGTGCTGACGCGAGTGCTGGCGCCACCGTGGGTGCCGGTGGTGTTCATCGTGCTCACGCAAACGTTCGCCGGACTTTCGGCGTTCCTGCTGCTAGAACGGTTGACGAGTGAACGGGCGGCCATTTTAGGAGCAGCGTGTTATGTGCTGAATCCGAACGCGCTGCTGATGACTTATATCCGCAGCGATTTTGCGGAGCAACTGGCCTGTGCGATGTTCCCGCTGGTGCTGCTAGGGGCGCTTAGGGTTTGCAATTATTTGGAGGATTCGGAATCGGGGCTTTCCTGCATCGTTTATTTTGCGATTCCCTTCGCGGGGGTGTGGCTTTCGAATGCTCCAGCGGGAGTGATTGTGAGTTATTCGATCGCCCTGCTAATGGCGTGGGCCGGGATTACCCAACGGTCGTTGAAGATTGCGGTGCGCGGCGCGTGCGGGTTGGCGCTGGGATTGAGCCTGACGGGCTTTTACCTGATACCCGCGGCGTACGAGCAGCGTTGGGTGAACATCGGGCAGGCACTCTCGAATGGGCTGCTGCCCTGGCAGAACTTCCTTTTTACGGCGATTGAAGATGTGGAGCACACGTGGTTCAACTGGATCGCGTCGATGTGCGCGCTGATGCTGGTATTACTGTTTGGAGTTTCGGCTCTGTTGTCGGTGCGGCTGGGCAAGCGTGGAGTGGGAAGCGGCGGCCGGCGAAGCGTGTGGACGGCACTGCTGGTGGTGGGCACAGTTGCAACCGTGTTGATGATGCGGTTCACGCTCCCGCTCTGGGATCATCTGCCAAAGCTGCGATTCGTGCAATTCCCGTGGAGATGGATGTCCATAGTGGCGTTGATTTTTGCGTGCTTTGCGGCCGCGGTGTGCGAGAGGCCAAGAGGGTGGCTGCTTTTTGTGGTGATGGCCGTGGTCAGCCTGCCTTTGGGGCATCTTCTGGTGAGCAACAGCTGGTGGGACACGGACGAAATGCCGACGCAGTACGCCGCGATCGAGCGCGGTACGGGATTCGATGGGACGGACGAATACGATCCGCTGGGAGATGATCATTCGGATTTGCCGGTGCGCGCGCCACTGGTGAAGATACTGCCTGAGAGCAAGGACGGTGGCGGTGTGCCGGAGGCGCAGGCGCACGTGGTGGAGTGGAAGACGGAGAAGAAGGAAATTCGTGTGGATGCAAAAGAAGAGGTGCGGGTGGCATTGCGGCTGCTGAATTATCCAGCGTGGAGAGTGGTGGTGAACGGAAGGGCGATCGCGCCGGAAAGAATGGATGATTTCAACGTGATGGTGATTCCGGTGGAGCGAGGGAGCTCGGTGATCCGGGTGTGGTTTGCGCGGACGGTGGATCGGACGGTGGGGATATGGGTGAGCGTGATTGCGATGATGGTGGTGGTTGGGTTGATGATGTGGGGGAAGAGCGCAAAGCTGAGAGTGCGAGTAGCCAGAGATTTGTCGCGGGTAGAGATCTTGCCACGATCCCCGCACTTCGTGGGGCACAAGGCGCGGCACTCCGGTCGGGATGACAGAAAATAGACAACGCGAGAGCGCACCGCACAAGTACATCGCTTGGGTACCCGGTGTGGCTAGGTTTGTGAGTAAGTAGATCCCTCCGCTTCGTGCCGCACAATGCGGGGCACTCCGCTCGGGATGGCATACGAGCGGTAAGGCTGCAAAAGGCGGCGGCGAGTCGCCGCACCCCACAAGATCAGCGGCGGTCGACGGAGGGGTGGCGGATGTCCTGGCCCTGGACGATGTAGATTACGTCCTCGGCGATGTTGGTAGCGTGGTCGCCGATGCGTTCGAGATTTTTGGCGACGAGGATGAGTTCAAACGCAGGGAAAACCACGCTGGAATCGCCCATCATGTAAGTAAGGAGTTCACGGAAAATCTGATCGCGGTATTGATCGACCTGGTCGTCGCTAGCCATAACTTTTTGAGCGAGCTCGACGTCGCGGCGAACGACAGCATTCAGAGAATTGCGCACTTGCTCCTCGACGACTTCGGTCATGCGGGGTAGATCGACGTAGGGCTTGACGCGGGGATGACGAAGGATGCGGAGCGCACCTTGCGCGATGTTGACGGCCTGATCGCCGATGCGTTCAAGGTCATTGTTGATGCGAGAAACGGCGAGAACGAAGCGCAGGTCGGCGGCCATGAGTTGGTGGAGAGCGAGGAGCTGAACGACGCGGTCGTCGACTTCGAGCTGAAGTTCGTTGATAGTGTCTTCTTCATCAAGGACCCGCTTGGCGAGTTGTTCATCGGAATCGAGGACCGCGTGAACCGCCTGATGAACGGCGCGCTCGGCGAGGCTGCCCATCCAAAGGAGGCGTTCCTTGAGCTCGTTCAAATCCTTTTCGAAGTGTCGTTCCATAACAGCCTTTCCCTATGCATTGAAGTAGTGGCGGCGACGCGAAAGCAAAGCAACAACGAATCTCATCCAAACCTGCCAGTAATATACGCTTCCGTGCGCGGATCGCCGGGAGTGGTGAAAAGGTGCGGGGTGGGGCTGAACTCAATCATTTGGCCGGTGAGGATGAAGGCAGTGAAATCGCTGACACGCGCGGCCTGCTGCATATTGTGAGTGACGATGACGATGGTGGTGAGATTCTTGAGGTCAACAAGAAGTTCTTCGACTTTGGCCGTGCTGATGGGATCCAGCGCGGAACACGGCTCATCGAGAAGTAAGACTTCCGGTTCAACGGCCAAGGCGCGCGCGATGCACAGACGCTGCTGCTGTCCGCCAGAAAGGTCGTACGCGGATTTGTGGAGTTGATCCTTTACTTCCTCCCACAAGGCAGCGTGACGGAGACTTTTCTCGACAATGTCGGCGATGGAGCCCTTGGCGCCGTTGATGCGTGGGCCGTAGGCGACGTTGTCAAAAATGGATTTGGGGAAAGGATTGGGGCGCTGGAAGACCATGCCGACGCGGCGGCGGAGAGCCGTGACGTCTTGCGCGAGAATATTTTGGCCGTCGAGAAGGATGTCACCTTCCAGGCGGGAAGTGCTGACGGTTTCGTGCATGCGGTTGAGGATGCGGAGGAGAGTGGATTTCCCGCAACCGGAAGGGCCGATGAGAGCAGTGACTTTCTTGTCGGCGATGCCCATGTTGACGTCGAAGAGAATCTGCTTGGCGCCGTAGAAGAAATTGAGTTTGGAGATGGTCATGCGCATGGGGAGGCTGGCAAAACCCTCGCGAGCCCCAGGAGCACCGGGATTGGTGGCGATGTTCAAGGAGAGACTCGGTTTTGTGGACGCTTCCATGGCTAAGACCTCGGAACCGCGATGCCGCGCGCGAGGATGGTGCGGGCAACGATGTTGATGATCAGGATGAGTCCTAACAAGACGAGACCCGCGGCCCAAGCCTGGCGATGCCAATCCTCATAGGGAGAGACCGCATAGGTATATATCATGACGGGCAGCGAAGCCGTGGGCTGCGACCAACTGTTGTTCCAGAAGCGGTTGCCAAAGGCGGTAAAGAGCAGCGGAGCAGTTTCACCAGCGACGCGAGCAAGAGCGAGGAGGATGGCGGTGAGAATACCGCGGTAGGCCGCGGGAATAATGACCGTGCGAATGGTTTTGGATTTGCTAGCACCGAGGGCCATGGCGCCTTCGCGCAAATTGTTTGGGACGTTCTTGAGAAATTCCTCGGTACTGCGCAATGTGATGGGGATCATCATCAGGCCGAGAGCGAACGCACCAGCGAAGGTAGAGAAGTGTTTGAACGGCAAAACGACCATGGCATAGGCGAAAATGCCGATGACGATGGAAGGGACACCATTGAGAAGGTCGGCGGCATAGCGAACGACGGAGGCAACAAAACTGCCGCTGAATTCAGCGAGGTAGACACCGCCGAGGAAGCCGATAGGCACGCCAAAGAGCGAAGCTGCGAACAAAAGCTTGCCGCTGCCCACGATGGCGTTGGCCATGCCGCCGCCGGATTCGCCAACGGGTTTGGGAAGTTGCGTGAAGAAAGCCCAGTTGATGGAAGTGCCACCGTTATAAACGAGATAGCCAAGAATGAAAAAAAGCACGCTAACGGAGATGAGCGCACACAGACCAGTCATCGTCATCATGAAGTTGCTGACAAATTTTCTCCAGCGAACGCGGGCGCTACTCATCGGGTGACCCCGCTTCCCTTTTGAGTCGTGACAACAATGAGGAGACGAGCCAGTCCGTTGATGACGAAGGTGAGGATGAAGAGAACGAGACCAAGGGCGATGAGAGATTGCAGGTAAAGATCTCCCGTAGCTTCGGTGAATTCGTTGGCGATAACAGCGGCAATGGAGTAACCGGGGGCGAAGAGCGAAGCGGCGATTCTGGGGGTATTGCCGATGACCATGGTAACCGCCATGGTTTCACCCAGCGCGCGGGCGAGAGCGAGGAAGATGGAACCCATGATGCCGGTTTTGGCAAAAGGAACGACGACCTTCCAAGTGGACTCCCAACGGGTGGCACCGAGAGCCAGAGCGGCTTCGCGTTGATCGCGCGGAACAGAAAGCAACACCTCGCGGGAAACCGAAATGATGTAAGGAATCACCATGATGGCGAGGACGATGCCGGCGGTTAAAAACCCCACCCCGTAGGAGGGACCTTTGAAAATCGGCATGAAACCGAGGGGTTTGTTCAGAGCCGGATAGATAACCGTACTCATGAGAGGCCTGACAATAAAAAAGCCGAGCAAGCCGTAAATGACGCTGGGAACAGCAGCGAGAAGATCGATGAAGAATTGCAGGGCATCGGAGATGCGTGGGGGAGCGAGTTCGGCAAGAAAGATCGCGGCGCCGATGCCCAAGGGAACGGCGAGGAGGAGCGCAACGGCGGAAGTGACCAGGGTTCCGTAGATGAACGGGAGGGCACCGTACTCATCGGCGATGGGATCCCAAACTTCAGTGGTGAAGAAGTGCAAGCCGAACTTGTGGCGGGGGAGGGCGGAATTGACCCAAAGCTGGTAGACGAGAAGGACGGTGATGAGCACAACAGTCATAGCAAAAAGGAAGGTGACGAGACGTGCGATCTCGTCACCATCGCGGAATTTAGAGAGAAACGAGCGCGGAGGCGCGGCGGGCCCGGTGCTCCCGTAGGTTGTACTCGTTGTAACCACAGTTCCCCTGGCGTGTTACTGAACGCCGTTGATGGCCTTCTTCTCTTTTTCTACAACTTCCTTGGGCAGCTTCGCGTAAGAAAGTTGCTCGGTATAACTCTGGCCGTCGGCGAGCATCCATTTGAGGAAACCCTTGATCGAGTCGCGCTTTCCGGAGTCGGAAATTTTTTCCGGGATCAACAACCATGTGAACGTCGAGATGGGATAGGCACCCTTACCCGGCGCATTGGTGATGGAAACGCGAAAGTCGTCTGGCATGCTCTTGGCGGCGCCGGCGGCAGCCTCGCTTACACTCTTCAGGTCGGCTTTGACGAAAGTCCCCGCAGTGTTCTTTACCGCGCCGTAGGGAATGTTATTTTGCGCGGCGTAGATGAGTTCGACGTAGCCGATGGAGTTGGGCGTCTGCTTGACCAATCCAGTGACACCTTCGTTGCCCTTGCCGCCGAGGCCGACGGGCCAATTGACGGACGTGCCCTTTTTTACTTTGCCGTTCCACTCCTCGCTGATCTTGGAAAGATAGTCCGTCCAGCAGTAGGTGGTGCCGCTGCCGTCGGAACGGTGGACCACAATGATATCAGTGCCAGGCAGATTGACGCCCTTGTTGGCACCGGCGATGGCCGGATCATTCCATTTGGTAATTTTTCCAAGATAGATTCCTGCCAGGGCCTCGGGAGTGAAGTTCAGCGCGTTACTAACACCAGGAACGTTGTAAGTGGGAACGACAGCACCGAGAACCGTGGGGAAGTGAAGAATCGGGAAACCATGTTTATCCTGGTAGGCCTTCAACTGGTCGTCGTTCATGGGACCATCGGTGGCGCCGAAATCGACGGTGCCGTCCGTCACTTGCTTGATGCCGGCACCGGAACCAACGGACTGATAGTTGAATTGGATTTTGGCGTCCTTCTTGTGGTACTCGTCAAACCATTTGGAATAGATCGGATAAGGGAAAGTAGCGCCTGCACCGTTGATCAAAAGGGCGTTATCAGCCCAAACGATAGCGGCAAGTGCGAGTGCCGCGACAAGCAAACCTGTAAGACGTTTCATGAGATTCATCTCCTGAACCGAGTGGGGCGTTCAATTACCCTTCAGTGTGGGGTGTAGCCATTACGGGAGTGTTACAAGCAGAGGAGAGTTTGTTAAAAATCCGAAACAATGGCAAAAGGACGCTAAAGCTTTCGCAAAGAAGGGGTTGCTTGAAATATGCACGGGGATAGACAAAAAAGGGCAGCC
>Ga0210405_10005211_pt1 | contig 11953 bp, 14 predicted proteins | sample IncBWH11MmetaG_FD_155492 | JGI IMG/M metagenome (GOLD analysis project Ga0210405, IMG submission 155492) | Forest soil microbial communities from Barre Woods Harvard Forest LTER site, Petersham, Massachusetts, United States - Inc-BW-H-11-M | ecosystem: Environmental > Terrestrial > Soil >... | reverse complement strand
GGGCTAAAAATATGTACCTTGGAACAACATCCTGGCCTGCATCGTTTGGGAGACGCTGTGGGCCTTTCCTATCTCTGCCCGCGTTATTTCTCGGATGGCTCCTTAGAAGCGCGGGTCTTTCCAGTCTAAAATTCAACCGAGATGGAAACGCGCTTCCAAACTTCATGGAGTTGTAAGCGAAGATTAACGACTACAGCACGGGTCTCCAATTACTCGTGGCAGGTTTTGACACAAGTAAGGCGCACATCTTCACGCTTATGGATTACGGCGAGACGAAGGGTGTCCCGCACCGTTACGACATTCCCGGATTCGCCGCCATCGGCAGTGGCGCTACTGGCGCTGATTACTTCATGTACTACCGACATCTCGGTCCAAACTTGCCTGTTCGGGAGGCGGTCTATTACGCCCTTGAAGCAAAATATGCCGGAGAACAACCCGCACGCTGTCCGTATTTACGCAAGCATTTGACGTCACCGCTCTCGATACGTTTTCTTGACTGGAGCTGCGGATGGGCAGATACTTATGCGGGGCTGTTTCATGTTTTACGGTCACGCGTGTACGTTTTGGACCCTTGCTGTAGTCACCGTGCTGACGCTTCCTGCTGACGGACAATCGGTGATCTCTACTCGTTCAGGCATAGTCCATTATTTCGAAGGGGCTGTTTACCTAGGCGACCAGCCGCTGGAATCTCATCCGGGAAAATTTTCAAGCGTGCCCCAAGGCGCCGAACTACGCACGGCGGAAGGCCGTGCCGAGGTGCTGCTTACGCCTGATGTCTTCGTGCGCATAGGCGAGAGGAGTACGATTCGCATGGTTGCGAACAAACTCTCAGATACCCGTGTCGAATTGCTGGCAGGATCGGCAGTCGTGGATTCGGCTGAGCCAGGCTCCGGCACATCAGTTACGTTAATTTACAGGAATTGGAACGTGCGCTTCCTCGAGCGGGGCATCTACCGAATCGATTCCGATCCGCCGCGCTTGTGGGTGCTCCAGGGGAAGGCGGAAGTATCCGCAGACATCAATGAGGGAGCGCTATTGGTCGAGCAAGGCATGTATGTGCCATTCGCGGCTGTGCTTGTGCCGGAGCGATCGATCGACGAGCCCCGCGATGCGCTTAGCACTTGGGCCGAAGGCCGCCAACAATCGATTTCCGCGGACAATACCATCGCGGCGAACATCCAGGACCCCGCGTCGATGAACACCTCTGGCATCGACAGTTTCACTTACTTTCCAATGCTCGGTCTTCCTGCCATGGGTTTGTCCAGCACGTACAGCTCTTTAGGCCCAGATCAGCCGGGGTTCAACTCCATCTACTTGCCCGGCTACACTTATCTGCCTGTGTCTCTGGGACTGGGGCTGGGTGGATTTCGAACGCCTTTTCGTTTACCGCCCTACGCCGGAATCTCACCTTTTCCACGCGCTCCTGGTCTGCACCCGATACCGGTACGCCCTATTTCACCAATGCGGCCTATTTCACCGGGAGGGCCTACTTCACCGGTGCGCCCTATTTCACCGGTTGGAACGCACGTGGGCGTTCACCGCTAGTCGCAAGCAAATTACTGGGCGGGTGCATAATACCCGAGGCGCCAGTGCACTTTGAGAAGAGAACCAAGACCGGGGGGCGGCGAAAGCTTCACCTCCACCTTACGGTACTTTCCCTCTCTGGCTTTATTCCTCGGATAGTAGCCAAGGACGTACTGATTGCGCAATTCGACCGCGATCCGGGTTGCGACGCTCGGCATATCGCCCGGGACCGCCGCTGCGAAAGCCCGCCCTCCAGTTTGCGCCGCAATTTCGGACAGCAAACGTGGGCCGGAGATTTCCTCAGGAGTCAGCCCTAAAGAGAAGACCGGTTCGAAAACACCCATAGCATAGATTTGCACGTCCGCTTCGCGAACAAGCGACTCGATCTGAGCCGCAGTGTAGTGGCTTCGGTTATCCCCGCCATCAGAAACGACCACGATTGCCTTCCGGGAATTCTTCGCTTTTTTGATCTCGCGTAGTCCGCTGTCGATGGCGTCAAGCATCGCGGTCAGACCGCCCGCCTGAGCGTTCTTCAGAACACTCTGAATCTCCTCCGTGTGGCCCGTGAATCCGATCGACACTTTGGCAAGATCCGCGAACTCCACGAGAAACGTCTCGTCTTCTTTGGTCAACGTGTTCAGCAACTGTGTGACGGCGTCGCGAGAAGTGCGAAGCTTATAGGCCATACTTCCGCTCTCGTCGAATAGCACGCCAACCGAAAGAGGCGCATCCTCGCCGGAGAAATGTGCCACGTTCTGCTCCACGCCATCTTCGAACAAATGGAAATCTTCTTTTTGAAGCCCGAGAACGAACCGGTTCAGCGTATCAGTGACTGTCACCGGAATGACAACTAGGTCGGTATACGCTCGGAAGGTCGCCTCTGGACCCTGCTGCGAGCCCGCCGCCGCCGAGGTCGCGTCTGGGGACTTTTGTTCGGGGTTTGTCTGGGCGAGTGCCAAACCCGAAATCAACGCAAGTACGGCTGCAGCGCACCCCACACAATGGGTGTAGGCCCACACTCTCCGCTTCACAATCCAACTCCCAACCACCGACGAGTCTATCATGGTGCTCGTCCGAAAGGGATCACGTTGGGAGCCCATGCGGTATCGGTGCTGCATTAAAGGTTGAAACGTTTATACGTTTCAGCCTGCGTCCACAATGTGCAGGAGAACGGATCGCAAGCCGATCAACGATTGCTGCGACACTTGTTTGACGAACTGTTTTTACCCGACTGACCCAAGTATCGTTCGGAGATCAAGGCGGTGTGCGCGATGCCAGAGGACCGAACATCGAGAAGGGATGTTGCGCTGTGGGGCTTGGCCGGTGTCATGGCTCTCGTGTTCTTTCTATTGGCTGGGCAGTTAAGCGCAGATAACACTGGCAGGGTGATCACCGTGGCGATATCAGTGGCTATCTTTGCATGTAGCATCCATCCAACGCTGCATTCACCTTGGCTGCACAGCAATATCAGTCGCAGAATTGTTTTGTGTTTCGTTGCAGCTGGAATAGCAACAGTTGGGTGGATACTTTGGCCGTATTCGTTGAATGTCAGTCCGACCAACGTCAGATTTGCAGACAGAGATGCTGCTGGTCAGACTTACTGCTTTCGGTTCACTAATCGATCTGACAAAGACCTTTATGCTTCTCAACTGAAGTTTCGTATCCATAGTCGGACGCTGTTCGGCATGGATTTCCTGATAAATATACCGACTGCAAGTCGTAAAGCATACGGCGAGGGTGGTGTCGGGGCGCGGCGTTTCGCCGACATTCAGGGTCTTCTTTGCCACGACAATTATCAGCGTCCTGTTTTTTCGATATTGGTGTTTCACTTGGCTCCTCATGAGTCACGAGAGATCACGATTACGAACGGCAGGCGGGAAGCGCAAAGGTGGGGGCAACCACAGGTTTTTTTTCGACTACCCCTCAGCCGCTCAATGTAAATGGAAACGTAGATTCAACTCCGTTTCGTAGCGACGAATCCCTTAGTGATTGTCAGTCTTTCGGGTTCTTGGTCGATGTGCACGAACACGAGGGAATGTACTGGTTTAACCATGAAGGTGGAAAGCTTGACGGAATGATCGTACCGCCGCAGAGCTAGGACGCTCACGCAAATCGCCCTTAGCGCGCAGTTATACGCATTTATCGCACGTTTCTGGGACGACCACTGGGTCAGCAGAGTAATTTACCTGAACAATTTCGACTGGATACTGTCCCTCTGCACTTTAGCCCGTTGCCTCGAATTGAACACCCTGCGAGTTCTTGGGAACCTCAGCACAGGATGCGGCAAAGTAGACGGCTCCCTCGCAGCATCGATGAGCATTGCCCGCTCATTGGGGAGCATTCCACCTAACAGACGAGAGATGTTGAATAGTGAGCGGCTTCCGCACACCATACAATGATCGTGCGGGCTGTCACTGACCATATCGCAGTCAGCGCACAATACGGCGTTCTGCAGTGAAATAGAATTTAAGAGTCGGCCTTCTTCGGTGCGAATATTGGCCGCAGAATCCTTCATACTCACCCCACAGAACCGAAGAATCAATTGTACCGAGTCCGGAAGCCCACACAAGGAAAAAACAAGGTTGCCTGGTGTCCTAAGCTTGCTAATTGTTATTTCAGTTGTTGTAATCGGAACAGACCTTGGCGGGAACTTCAAGTTGCAATCTTGCTCCCGGTGAGCGCGCAGAAGCACAAATGGCTCAACCAGTCTTCTCAGTTATTTCGTGCTTTCCTGCCTTTGCGATTCTGAGCATCGCCTCCACACTACGCTCCACATCCTCCTCGGTCGTCGCCCAGCAAGACACGCTGATGCGCATAGCAGTATGCCCTTGCCACTGCGTTCCCCCGCACCAACAAGTGCCATCGCCTTGGATCTCTGTGATGACTCGCTGCGTCTCTTCCGGGCTGCCGAACGAGACCAGCACCTGGTTCAGCACCACATCGTTCAAGATGGTGAATCCAGCCCCCCGCAGCCGCTCTGCAAACGCCTTGGCCGCGCCGCAGTTCCGCTCCACCATCTCCCGCAAACCGCTGCGTCCCAGCGACCGCATGGCCGCCCATAACTCAACGCCGCGTGCTCGCCGCGATCCTTCTGGCGCGTAGTGCCAGGGCTCGCGGAATTCACTAGGCGGCAGATAAGCTGCACTTAACGTCATGGCTGTGCGCAGATATTCTGGTTCCCGCACCACGGCGACCCCTGAATCGTAGGGAACGTTCAGCCACTTATGGCAATCAATCGCCCAAGAATCGGCAGCGCCAGCACCATCAAGCAAAGGTGCATACTGTGGGGAAACAGCGGCCCAGAGCCCGAAAGCACCATCCACGTGCACCCACGCTCCCGCTTCATGCGCTCGGGCACAGATTTCCCCCGCTGGATCAAATGCCCCGGTATTTACGTTCCCCGCCTGGAGGCAAACCATGGTGTGATCGTCGAGCTGAGGTAGCGCGTCCGGCTGCATCCGCCCCTGGCCGTCCGCCGGAACCCGAGTTAGGCGCGATCGGCCGAGCCCTAGCATCGAAAGCGCCTTCAGCACTGAGATGTGAACCTCTTCGCCAACCACGACACGAATCGGTGGCGCCCCAAACAGCCCGTCCTCCTCGACATCCCAGCCGGCACGCTTCAGCAGCGCGGTCCGCGCAGCCGCCAGGGCTGAGAAGTTTGCCATGGTAGTGCCGGTGACGAATCCCATCCCCGCCCCGGGCGGAAGACCCAGCAGGTCCACCATCCACGCCATGACTATCTCTTCGATCTTGACCGTGACCGGCGACATCACATACATCGACGCGTTCTGGTCCCATGCGCCCGCCAGCCAGTTGGCCGCCAGCGCGGCGGGCAGCGAGCCACCGATGACGAATCCAAAATAGCGACCCCCGGTCGTGGCCACCGTCGCAGGCGATCCAATGTCATCGAGCAATGCCAAGACTTCTGCCGGATCCGATGGCAACTGAGGGAGCGGCCCGCCCAATGCTTTCAGCCGCGTCACGTCTTCGGGCAGCGGTGCGACTCGCCGCTTACCAATGTCCATCACATATCGCGCTGCTCGATCCGCAGTCTCCGCCAGCAATTTCTTCACGTGTACCTCGCCCACGAAACCAGACTTCGATTCCTAGTCTGCTGACTTCGAATCGCTCACGGAGCACTGTGACCAGTGCACTTCAGCACGCCCAGATAGGCGCTCCACGGACCGACTTCGTCGCAATACTGGTGGGCCATCACGCGGGATAGTTGATGCACATGAGTGAGGTCGTGAACGGTCCATGTCGCCAGAAGTTCCGATAGCGTTACCACTCCCAGGGCTGGATGCTTCCCTCGCCGCTTCAGGTCCTCCGGCTGCAAATTGAGCGCTTGCAGCGCGGCTAGATTCTCCCTTCGAAGGTGGGCGAAGTCGTCCAAGAGCTGCGACAGCGACTTGCCTTGACTCTCTTTCACCTGCGCAAAGCGGTCAAAGGGATCAAATGGCCGCGCCTCATCGTTCTCCAGTATGATCCGCGCCCGCGGCATCCAGTCGGTGCGCTCTCCGAAGATCAGGTGGCCTACGATGTCGAACGCGCTCCAGGTATCTTTTCCTTCGTTGCGGTGTACCCAGATGTCCGGTAGCCCGCGCAATAGTGCATTCAGGGTAGCGGGAGTGCGGGTGAGAACTGCGGTGGCCTCGGCCAAACTGAATTCCGTCAAGCTTGCCATGCTACGTAGATGCATGCTCGACGCTTTGGACTCAAGCGAGGTCGCCTCGATGTACCACTTTATCAGTTCCTCTCAGTTTGAGGGGGCTACGGTTGCGGCGCTGTTTTCGAGGTCGTATCGTAGCCAGCGTCGCGCTCGTCTCAACCTTCAACAAGCGGGCTTGGAGCTATGTGTCAATGCCGTCTCGTCGGCGCGCCCGCCTGCAACACCGTTGTTGCGCTGATGCCGAGCTGCACGCCTATAGCAGCGGATCGAATGACCTTGGGCTTACAACGTCTTGATTTGCAATCCGTGACCAGCATGCGCGGGGCGGCCAATCTTTGTCAAAAGACAATTGGTGAAAATCGATACTACGCCAGCCTGAGGTATATAAAGTGCCCATCGCTTTGACGACGCGATGTGAGCGTCGAGAGCTTCACCGCTTGTCTCGAGCCCCTTGCTTGATTAGGTACCAGCCGTACCAGAGAAAAGCTGTTGTCATTGCCCCGGCGAAGATTAGTACCAGCAACTCCCAAACCCCTGGCTGCGATCCACCCAGCGTGTGCAGAACCGCCACAAGTAAGGCAACACCACAGATGATGAGACTCACGCCTAGTAGCCTATATCCTGCGGCTTGGACTGCCGGAATCTCACGTCGGGAACGCACGCGCTCATTCTATAGTGGCGGTCAATTGTCGAAACATCGCGATTTCACTTATTGACATGGTTCGGAGTACAAACGCTGCCTGCAGCACGAGTGTATTGTTTCGACTGCAGTCGTACAGAAACGTGCACCGAGCCGAAGGTACATATTGCGGACCGCTGGAAATAAGAATATTATTCTTTTCTTCGCTTTTGAGATCACCAAGCAAATTCAGGGAAACGAACTCCATGACTTTTCGTAGTCAGGTAACAAGGTACTTACTCGCTGCCGTGGCTGTATTCGCATTTGCGACAGCACGACCGGTTCTCATCCACGCCTCGAATTGGAAGAAGCTTTCCACTGCCACAACCCCACCGGCCCGTTCCTACTGCGCGATGGCGTACGACCCTGTCAGCAAGAAAGTAGTGCTCTTCGGGGGCATGGGCAAAACCGGAAATCTCAATGATACCTGGGCATTCGACGGAACCAATTGGACCCAACTTAGAACCGCAGTCGCCCCGAAGGTGCGTAACGGTGCCACGATGGCATTTGACCGCAGCACAAAACAGCTGGTGATGTTCGGTGGATTCGACAAGAACAAGTACCTCCAGGACACGTGGGTGTGGAACGGCGCAACCTCGACCTGGACTCAGGCGCAAATGCCGTCCCCGCCACCCAGGGCGACGGGGGCCATGTTGTTTACGGATCCATTCTCCGGGAGGGCGATGATGTTCGGTGGCTTCAATGCAACTCATACGGTTCCTGCTTACAGCGCCACTTGGCGCTTTACGGGAACCGCCTGGGAGAAACTGCATCCCAAAACCATTCCCATCCCGAGGGGCTGGGGAATTGCGACCCTCGACCCACTGAGACACAACGTTGTTCTTACGGGAGGCAACGGTGACACAATTCGCACCGATAACACCTGGACGTGGGACGGCACCAACTGGACGATGCTTTCTCCCGCGACCCAGGTATCTGCGTTCATAGGTGCAGGCAGCGCTTTCGATCCAGCCGCGCAGGCCGTGGTAGTGTTCGGCGGAATCGCTGAAACCTGGTCATGGACTGGGAATAATTGGGTTCAACTTGCTCCAACGAACTCGCCGTCAGCTCGTGAGGGTGTGGGGATGGCTTACGATCCCAAAACGCGTCAAACAATCATGTTCGGGGGCCTGATCGCAAACGGCCCCTTGACGAACGAAACCTGGCAGTTAGTTGGGCGGTGAAAGCTTCCCTCGGTCGGTCAGCGATCCGATCCGATGCTTCAGCGTCAGCTCGTCCAGAAACTCCATCGCGATGAGGAGTGCTCGCCCCTCTTGCCGATGTCGTAAATTGTGCAGATGTTGGGATGGTTGAGAGCGGAGGCCGCCTGCGCCTCACGCTGGAACGAGCCAATGCTTTGAGAGTCTTTGGCTACTTCATCGGGCAGAAACTTCAGCGCGACGAATTGGTGTAGAGTTACATCCTCGGCCTTGTAGACCACACCCATCCCACCGCCACCGAGCTTCTCGACAATGCGATAGTGCGAGATGGTTAGCCCGATCATCGGCGCGAATCTTACGTCGATGAAGCGGCCAAGTCAATGAAAGCTAGGGGTTGCCTGGTCTCCAGCGTTCTCCGCTGTGTTGAAGAGAATCGTCTCAGCAATCCTAGGATTGGGTGTTTGCCTTCGCCGCGGTCCGGCGCTACCCATTTTCTGATCCAACCTCGTCTCAATCTTCTCCGGCAATTCCCGGAACATCACTTTCACTTCCTCAAATTGTTTCGCAATCACCGTTTCATCCACACGGGATGCGCTACTGCTGTGCGCTCCCTTCGTCGATGCTTTGAGCAGTCCGCCGAGGTTATCGAGAAAAGCATTGACCTGCCTTCGGAAGGCCTCCTCGCGAGGTGCGGCCTCTGGGTTTCGTTGTATCAGCTGCAGTACGAGCTTCGTCAATGAATCCTCGTCGGCACTACTGTTCTGGAATTGTGCGAAAGGTCCTACGCTGGCTCTCTCCAAAGGAATACCGATCGCCACTCCGAAAACCGTGGAATCTTGAATATTGGCACGTTCAGCGTGCCAGCGGCTGAATATCCGAGATTATTGATTCCGTCGCTGGAGGTCGCGAAGTGAGCAGAATCGATTCCGTACCAGACATCCAAGGTCAGAGTCGGGAAGTGCTCCGCCCAGGCTGACTGTACTTCGTGCCGCGCCACCTGAACGGCTGCTATGGCAGCCCGAAGTTCAGGGTTATTTTTGGCCGCCATCGCTTGCGCCTCTTCAATACTCGGTAATGGCTCTGGCAGTTCCAAACCGTCTACCGCGGTGAAGTTCTCGTTGAAGGTGGGGTTGGTGATCGAAAGCACGATGCACCTAACCTGGGAACCGGTTACCCTGGGCGCGTTGGCGCTAGGAGCGCCAGGATTGTCGATCTGGCGGCGCAGGGAATCAGCAGCGGCTGCACTCGCAGCCAACTGATTTATCAAGCCGATTGTTGGCGTAACATCGCCATTACGCTCAAAACCCCAAGCCAAGGCGAACAGACAGCGCAAACTTGCGCTGACGATTACAACAGTAACGCGCCTTGTTGCTAGCTGGAGGCCGTCACGGAAACGATTCACGCCATCAGAGTCAACCCGGACGTGTCAACGCCAACACGTCTGTGTCAGGGGTTCACGCTTCGCCAACTCTAACCCACACATTTGCCTGAATTGAGCCGCGCGGCGAGCTGCGTGCTTTTCAAACCAGCGGACGGAACAAAAATCTTATGCCGCTACCCCAGTTACGTAGTTCGCTTTGGATACTGGTCATCGGTCTCGGGATTTCTATGCACGCGCAATCTGGACCGCATGAGTCCTCGTCGAAGATCGTCGAGAAGAATCTGACGTTCCCTTCTCCTGTTCAGTGGACAACCAGCACGGGGGAGATATCACTGATTCGTGTCGCCTGGGGGCCGGCAGACTCCCCAGAAATGCTATCCAAAAGCAGGCCGAAAATGATCCGGGAGCAGCCAGCCTTCGATCCTGATCGTTCGTACGTACTGGCACTGGGCTTCTCGGCAAAGTCCGTGGTCGCGACTCCAACGACCAGCTATGCAACGAGTGGTCTGCTTCGCATCAAGGATACAGACGGAAACACCGAAGTGCCGATGGAACTGACACCCGAGGGTTTTGTACCGTTTTCAGGTTCTCCGGGTATCTACGACCTACACTTCGACAAGAACACGACCACAGAGTATTGGGACCTGTTTCCAGCCGCTCCCGATCAGAAGGAATTTCTCTTCCAAGTGTTTCCCTGGAATGCCCTAAGGCAAGATCCGAAAATCTCATTCGAAGTCGTTCTGCGGAATGGCGACATTGCGATCGTCAATGTTTCGCCGCAGCCAAGAAGCACTTGTCTTGACCTGCACAGCGACTTTGCAGGCACGGTCGGCGCAGGTACGCGCGTCAATGTTCACTTGATTGAAAAGGACGCTAGCCTGTCGGGGACGGAACAGTATCAGCGGATCGGCAAGACACTATGGCTGAGAGGTGCCGCCGATAGCTTAGGCAATTTCGTGCTTGAAGAACACTACCCTGAAAATTGGATCACCGGAATCTTTAAGGGACAATTCTCCGATGGATGCCAGATGATGCGAGGATTTCTCAAAACCCGATGGCTCACGACTGCTGCCGTTTGAGTTCCGCCAAGCCCCTTCGGTCAGAACTCAACGGCAGGTTCCTCATCAGGACGGATCGCAGAACTGACCAATGTTACGTTTCTATGACTCACCTGTAAGTTCCGATAAAACGCAGCCGAGTCAATTAACGAGAAATCCCGATTACGCTCATTGAGGGGTTTTGAGCGCTATGGCCTGATTGCATGAGTTAATCAGATCGCCGCCCTAGGCTGCCTTCGGCTAGGGATAGTCGCAAGATCACTGAGGTCCATGATCTCTTTCGGTTTATGGCATTTCACAAGATCACCTTGGAATAGTTGACCTCGGTACATACCGCTCGGCAAGGCTTTGGCCTAGTATCTCAAAAGAACCCACATCTGGACCGACGTTCCACCGCTCGTAAGACGTAAGCGAAGGAGGGACCGTGAAAACTGGATCTGTTGATGGGATGCAGGTACTAAAGCGCCGAAGTAGTCGCATGGCGCTCAAAGCTCGTATAACGATGTCAGGCGACGACTGTACGAAGTGCGCCTTCACTCTACCCGCCAACGCAACCAAGCTGAACCGACATGGAGCTGCCATTCAACTGAATCGTGAGCTGTTGGTCGGTTCAACCATCGTGTTACAAAACACTCGCCAGACTAAACTTTCGGCCCGAGTCGTCACCCTGATCAGCGCACAACGTCAGGGTGTCTATACATATGGGGTCGAGTTTCTCGAACCAGACGCTGTGGAAAAGAATTTCTGGGGAATCAACTTTCCGTCACCCGCGGTTCCAAAGTGAGAATGGGCACTGTTTAGGTCGACTGCTGAAATATTGCGTGGCTGTTGAAAAACCCCCTCTTTTGAAAAAACAGTCCCAACCGAGGGATAGAAAATGTCCACCAAAATCGAGAACGTTGTTTATAGGGCATCCTAGCGCGATGAAATTTCTGCGGATTTCTCGCGAGTGAGTTTTTCAACAGCCACTTACGATTACGCTCAAAACCCCATGAGCGATATGGCCTGGTTACGTAAACGATCCGCTTGACACTCCGCGAACATGATCCTAAGGTTCCCTTTGTGAACCACGAGTCCCGCTTCCAGGCGATCCATAACGCAGTCTTTCTCGCAATCATTGGCTTATGCGCCTTGGGGTCCGGCTGCCGCCACAACCCGACGATTTGGACAGCGGAGGTTCGATCTCCGGACGGACAATGGCTTGCAATTGCTCGGACGGATCAGGAGGGTGGGTTTGGATCGGCCTTTATTAGCACCATGGTATACCTGAAGCAGACCAATGTTTCACAGCCTCCGGAAATGGTCTTAGCCTTCGATTGTGAAGGCCCAGCTCCCCGACCTTACGTTTTGGACAACACGGCCAATGCCGGGGGAACGATAAATTTGACCATGAAATGGCTAACCCCGTCTCACCTAGAGTTAACGTATAACGGACACGCAACCCTTAGTTTCCAGGCCATCAAGTGCGCTGGCATCAACATC
>Ga0210405_10005210_pt1 | contig 11956 bp, 12 predicted proteins | sample IncBWH11MmetaG_FD_155492 | JGI IMG/M metagenome (GOLD analysis project Ga0210405, IMG submission 155492) | Forest soil microbial communities from Barre Woods Harvard Forest LTER site, Petersham, Massachusetts, United States - Inc-BW-H-11-M | ecosystem: Environmental > Terrestrial > Soil >... | reverse complement strand
TCGAACGCCCAGGACCACAAGCTCGATATCGGAGCGAGTGAGTTGGTTAAATGCTGCAAACAGATCCGCCAATCCTTTTCGCTGTGTCATCGCTCCAACAAACAGAAATCGAAGCCGCCTCCCCTTCCTGGGCATGCGCTCCAACTCAACCGGCGGGGGACACCCATACTTAGCGATCTGGGAATATTTTCCACCCGGAAGCGATTTCTGAACATTGCGACTGGGACAGATCACTAGATTTGCCAGCGCCAATTCTTCGCTTTTCCGCTCCAGCTTTGCTGATGAATCGCGAGTTGCCAGCAAGGTCGGTTCCCATTGCGGATAGCGCATCGCCTCCTCCTGGAGAAGTTTTTGCGTAGCTGTCCAGTACATGATCGGAAGCTCGTAATACCGCTTCGCACCTAATTTTTTAGCGGCTCTAAATGTCGTGAGGGCGGAATCTTCATAACAATAGACCGTGTCGCCTGATTTGACCCGCCTCGCGACCCTCCGATCGAGCATTCTTGCTACTGCATCAACGGATGCTAAACCAGAATCATGGCCGGCCAGCCAATTCTGTCGCAATCGCTCGCCGAGCAAACGCACCAATTCGAAATGCGCGTGCTCAAAAATTTTTCTTTTCGGAATGGCAACCCTTCTGCGTCCGAAGCACAACGTCGTGTGAAATTCCTGCAATCGCCCTTTTGTCTCCAACGCATACAAGAGAGCCCGAACGTATTGATTCACATTCGGATGACTGACGATGATCATCGGTTTCGCGGAACACTTTCGCGAACCGCTCTCGTCAAGAAATCAAGATAACGCTCGGCAACCGCTCGAGCGGTGCGAGGACGAAGCAGCTTCTCGGACGATTGCCAATATTTCTCCCAATCAAATTCCTCGCTCAGTGCGCGCTTTATGGCGCACGCGAGAGCAACGTGATTCTCGTGCTCGAACAAGACTGCTAGCCCTCCGGCTGCCTCTTCTAGTCCGCCACACCGAGCGGCAATTGCTCGACAACCGCACGCGATTCCCTCCAGCACAACCATGCCAAACGGTTCCTGCCAGCGGGAAGGGACAACGATTATGCGATGCCGATTAAGCAACTCGATGAGGGCTGGACCTGTTTGCGTTCCGACGAAAACGACTTGTTCAGTTAGTTGAAATTTTTCGACCATTAACTGTAAACTCCGTAGTTCTGGTCCGCTTCCCGCAATTGTCAGGTCAGGCAAAAAGTTCTGCTCCCGCAGCAGGCGAAGAGCATCAAGGAGAATGTCGGCCCCCTTGTCTCGAACCAAACGCCCAAGAAAAATCAAATCTCTGTTTCTGACGGCCAAAGGGTCCCGACGAAACAAATCGTCTCGATAAGGATTCCCAATGACCACCGCAGGGACGCGCAAATGATCGGCAATGGGCTTGCTGACAGCGATGTTTCTGGCGAACCGTACCATGAATTGCTTGAGGCGATCCTGAAAGCCTATGGACCCATTTGGGCGTGCGATCCAGGTATGATGGGCGACTACCCAGGGACGGCGAACCAGCACCAACGGCCAATATACCCGCAGACTGACGTTGTTATGAAAAATAACCTCGGCCCAGTGCACCAGTTTCAATAAATGCAACGGCGAGGGTCGACGAATGATTTCGAATAAAAAGACGGTTCCATCTGACTCTGGAGTTGTTGTCACGACCTTCACCGAATGACCTGCCAGGGAAAACTGAGTCGCGAGCGTCTGACTGACATGCTCAATGCCTCCAACGCTTGGATAAAAAAAATGGGAACAGAGCAGAATTCTCATTTTCGGGAAGCCGCTTGGAAATGCTTAGCCCGCTAGCTCTGGACTAGATCGCGTAAAAACTGCGTCGCAACTTTAGGCAAGCTTGGCTCTGGGTATAACTTTTTGGCGGTCTTCATCCTGTCTATAAAGTTCCCGTCGACAGTAATTAACCGTTCGGACCCCGGGTTATCCTCGGGAATTCCAGCGAAATGAACGTCGTTGCGGGTCACAATGACGGGCAAACCATGATCCAGCATCGCGGCTACAGTACTGCTCTTACCTATCAGGGAGAAAGGCGTCGTAGCGACGCCGAAATCAAGCGACAGAAAGAACCGCGAAATGTTTTCAGGAGATTGCTCCCCAAATCGCTGGAACTGAATTTCCGCCTTATAACGTTCCACAATCTCGTTCCAAAGAGATTCGCCAGGCCCGATGCGGCCAATATGATAGACTTGGATTGATTTACCCAGGGACTGGAGCCCGGCAAAAAGGTCATCGGGCTCCCATTCCGGATGAACCGATCCAAACAGGCCCAGGCGCAGCGCGTTGTCATTTCGCGGCGACACAACCGCATTCGGCAAAACAGGAACGCTTCCAAAAAGCGGAAGAACTTTTGCGTCTATTCCGTGCCGGGAAAGCAATTGGGCATAAACCGCGTTGCTTGTATGTACGATCCGGCAAGCCAAACCCTTTATCAGGGATTCAATGATCTTGCGCTGACAAAAGCCAAAGACCTTTGCCTTGAACGGAGCGCCTGCCTGCGATCCAATCCAAAGCTCGTGCAGCATCAAATGCGCCGGCACCTTCCCTATAATCGCCTGCGCTATTTTGGGCAGCGCAAAGCTCAGACCTGCGGGATGAAAGCTGTACGGCACATATTGGAGACTGACCAGGTCGGGGCGGCTCTCCGTCACAAATGTCCGGCCCGTCTTAATTCGAGAGGCCCAGGACATTGTTGAAGGCAGACGAAGCGATCGATCTCCTCGCGACGATTTATCGATCCACGAATCATTTAGACTCATCAAAAACGTCTCGTGACCAAGCCGCCTGCATTCGTCCGCCAACATGCGGGTATAGTCACCGACGCCGTCTCTCCAAGGCTCCAACGAACCGACAATAAACAGAATTTTCACGCTTTTGCTTCCAGCCAAAGCCACACCTGATTGCCTGTCCGGAATTCATTTGTCGCACGAACCACTTCCTCTTCGCAAAGTCGTTTGCCCCAGATATGCCCGTTTGCGGCAATCCATTTCGACCTGTCAGTCTGCGGCCTGCGCCGAATATCATGGGTTTGCTCAAACCTGTTACGCATCGTTTTTTCGACATCATCCTGAATATCGCGCGAGTGATGCAACTCCACGATTATATCAGAGCTACGAAGCGCTGCGCATTCATCCGGATCCAACAGATCTATTTCGGCTCCCTCTATATCGACGAATAAGAGCTGTTTCTCGCACTGGAGGTCGTTCAATAGGTTCCAAGTGCAAGTTTTCCGGATCTCAACCCGATCGGCCGCACCGTTCATTTCAGCCAGCGCAACCAATGATCGCCGGGCGAACGGATCGATGTCAAAGGCAATTATCCGAGACTCGCCACTCGCTCGAGCAAAACCGACGGCATAGTAGCCTTCGGCCGAACCGATATTGACGATGCTTTCGTATCCACGCTTACACAACTCGACGACCAGATCCTGGATCTCCGTTTCATAACTTCCAAGCCATTTCGGAGCGATGGGTCCAAAATCCGATGTGTTCAAATACGCCATACCCTGAAAAGGACCCGTAAGCACACGGGGCCCTGAATTCCCTTTGTAAATCTTCTCGAAAAATTCCTTTCTATCGCCTTCAAAGAACCGGCGATGGACCTGCTGTCTTCGATGCGCGCGTATCCGATAGAGTAAACTCCTGAACATTCTTAAAATGCACCGCAACCATTGGGCCTCGGAGGCGCAACTCTAGCCAGATCTTTGGGTATTTGCGAGAAGGCGGGTTCCCATTGTGGCGCGGACGTCCCCGCCCGCACGTGCTTTTTTCGCTTAATATGGCAAAGCTTGATGGTGAATGAATACGCATTGTGAAAGGCATTATTTAGCCGTATTATTATACGGGTGAAAACGACGGTTGAATTGGATGAGCAGAAGTTGCTTCGCGTCATGAAATTAACTGGATTGAAGACGCGGAAGGAAGCAATCGATTATGCCTTGAGCCAGGCCGAGCGCGCGGCGAAAATCGCTAAGCTGTTCGCCAGACCACGCCGAAGCAAGGATGAACTGAAAAACCTTCTCGATCCCAAGTATGATTTGATGGCGCTGCGCGAACAGGAGAAGCCGCGCGCATAAAATGATTGTCGATTCGACAATCTACATCGATCTCCTGCGCCGAGGTGAAGATCTCCCTTTTGTACTCAGGCCTTTCCTGTTGAGTGCGCAACTCTTTACCTGCGGAGTTATACGAGCCGAAGTGTTGCGCGGAATACGCTTGATCGAAATGCGGAACGAGCTATCAGACCTTTTCGACCTGATGGAGGACGTTCCCACTGACGCAGGAATCTGGGAAAAGGTAACGGACCTCGCGTGGCGATTGGATCGTCGCGGAGCAGTCCTGCCAATGACCGACCTCGTGATTGCCTGTTGTGCGTTCGCCGTGGATACCGAGGTCGTCACAACAGATCCGCACTTCTCACAAATCTCCGGCCTGAAAGTGAAAAGAAGCTTGTCTTGAACTCCATCGCCTGAATTTCTCCGTCTTGCCAGGGGAGGGACGGGCTCTGTCCCGTCCGACTTTCGCCTTCTGCAGCGCGGCGGCCACGTCTTGCAGCAAGCCTGCGAGATGAATCAGGACAGGCAATTCATCTCGAAAGAGACTGCAGGTCCGCGACAATTTCGAAGCCCGGAAGTAACCATGCTCACGCACAGTATGCATTTGAATTTCCTTCGCCAAAAGAACAACTTTTTCTTCTGTAGCGCCCGCTACAAGGCGCGTTACGAAACGCCGGAATAGCGGCTTCTTTAGAAAAAAACGATCGAGCAATTGAATTATCTGTCCTGAAAGTCTTTCTATAGCTCTAGCTTGCATTGATTACAAATCTTTGGCAATAGCCACGCAGTCGCCTTCAATCGCGTAGGGATTTGTGATTGATGCAGGCTCTGGCAGCAAATGACTATCGGAGGTTCATCAGGAGAAATCAAAATGGCCCCGTTCTGTAGGCCTTTATGCCAGGGGAACGTCTTCTTAAACAGTCTCTCTTGTGACAAGGCCGTTCTTTTGCTTCCTTAGATCGAGCGCGACAAAAACCGCACTCTAATATGGGAAAGGCCATTTCCAACAAGGCCAATATCTGGCTTACAGGCAGCACGTTCGCGCTATTTTGTCTGTCGGTTGCGGGAATGATTACAGCGGGCGCGCCGAGGCCCACCGGCGACGATCTATTTTTTATCGGCCCGGCAATCGGCCTGCTCAAAAGCGGCAACCTGATCAATCCCTACACCCAAACCTGGCTCGCGGATTTCGGGACATCGTACTTCTACGTCCAGGGCCCAGTTTACTTTTACACCCAAGCGGGATGGTTTTACCTTTTCGGCTTGAGTACTCTCTCGATAATAGCATTCCATTGGCTGGTTTATATAGCTGGCGTCGCCTGTTTGGTTATCTTCCTTCGTCGTGTAGCCGTGCCCACCTACATTGGCTTTCTGGCAGGTATACTTTTTATCCTCTCCTTTGGAAAGGACTTGCGTCCCGAGCCTTTATCATGTGCGCTGGCATTCGGAGCCTTGTTACTATGGGAAGTTCGGCTTAAAACACAGTCTGCCTGGTGGTTCAATTCGAAAGCATTTTTTTCCGTATTCCTAATGGGTCTTTCCATTCTCACTTACCCGCTGGCGTTGGCCTTTATTCCCCCATTCGTGCTCTTGCTACATGTAAACAACGATTCAAGTAAGAGCGTGTCAGCATGGCAGATTATTAAAGAGCGCCTTGTTCCCTTTTGTGTAGCAGGTCTGGCTGTCGTAACTGTCCTCGCGCTTATGGTTCACGGTCACGTGATACAGTTTCTGCATGTATTACTGATGCACAGGAACCTGCGTGCAAGCGGCATTCTCAACGCATTCCCTGAGTTCTGGAAGTCCATTACTGAATATAACGAATGGATCCTGACAGCGCCCTGTTTTGTACTCTTCGCCGTGATCGGAGCAGGCGCCGTTATTAACCGGTTCCTGTTTCGCGAGGGAGATCAAAAACACAACAATATCGCGGCTTCTTGTTTTATAGCAGTTGCGCTAGGCATCTTTCTCTACCCCGAGAGAGCTCAGGTTTTGGGGGAGGTTTTCGCCCTCGTATCAATTTTGATTTTTTTGGAGCGCTGGGTACCTCGGCGTCTTCCCTGGATTCTCTGGATTAATGTCATTTTCGGTGTCGCGATCATATTGCAACTGCAATTTTTGCTGCTTTTAAGCTTCTGGTACCAGCTACCTCCTTCTCCTGGAAATATAGAATTTGTTCAGCACGAGCTGAAATTTACGCAAAAAACAATATGCATCGATGGAGCGGTTGCTCGTTACGTTTTCGACTATCGATTGCCCGACAACGCTGTTAGCTTCTTATACGGAATGGGATCTCGCGCGCAAAACGCTTGCGAGAGGAGGCAACCATTTACCATCTGCATTCACGACGTTTCGCTGAAAAGCCCCGATGAAATATGGGCAGCCAGCCAGAGCAGCTTCATCTTCGCCGACGGCAGCGATGTCATTCATGGGTTACCGGCGGAATTTTACGTTTACAAAACAATTAAGGTTTTTGGGAGAAGCTTCAACTCACTGCCCGAGCAACCATTTAAACTGCTGGTCTACAAATAGGTTTCAATCGCATGTTGGGTTATTCGAGTGATGATTAAATTTCGATGGAACAATGCGGTTAGAGGTCTAACGGAATGGGTACGTGGCAAAATTTATGGATTTCGCGCCCTGATGATATTCGATAATTGGCCGTCGCTGCTTCTCCAGCGATTGTTGCTTCGAGACTCTCCGGCATTCTATCGAAAAGGAGGGGTCTTTTTTTTGGCGGACCACAAGGGGCGCGATCAGGAAGGGCTTCGTGCATGCTTTACGACCAATATGTACTCACGTTTTTTTTCACTCTTTCCTCGATCCAACCCACTGGCAGTATTGGATCTTGGGGCGAATAGCGGCGGATTTGGACTCGCGCTAAGTGCTGAAGGATTTGCGATTCGACGACTCGTCGCAGTCGAGATAACTCCCCGCGCCTTCGCCAGGCTTGCCTTCAACCTCGGATATAATTTCGGGTGCACCGCTACTTCGCTCAATTGCGGCGTATGCGCACGCGAAGGTCCAATTCGTGTGCGTGATAACCTTGGGTGGGTGGGCAATTCGATCTATGAGATAGACAAGGGATCGGATGATTTCGTTACTGTGCCGGGGGTGACGTTCGATCAACTTTATCGTGACTATTTTAAAAGCGATAAAATAGACATCGCGAAAATCGACGTAGAATTAGCCGAGTACGAAGTACTTTACTCAGACACATGTCGGAATCTGACTCAATGTGAATTTCTGCTCATTGAAATTCACCCCCACCCCTCGTTATCTAGCGACGCTCTGATTACACGAATCAAGAAGTTCGGCTTCGAGCTAATCGCGGACGGCAGCCCGGATTGCGCTTGGGTTTACTTGTTTCGAAACAGTTTCATCTAAACCCTCAGCATTGAAGCGTGAACTGCTAAAAGATCTGTTCCTATCTCGCGCGGAACAATTCCGATCTCTGCAAGATGCAGTCGATTCAGACCGGAACGAGAAAACGTGATCCCCCCGGTGGATCGGCCCACTAAGTCACACTCCCTGCAATAAAATACGCGAAAACCGCTTTGCTTCAGGAATTGAACGATATCATCCGCAACAAGGCCATATCGCTGGAGTTGTTCAGTTCTGACCTCAAAGTAGATCACCTCAATCGCGCCGCAATTCAATGCCTTTGATAAGCCTCTCAGAGCAGTTAACTCCTGACCCTCAATATCTATTTTCAAAAAATGAACAATATTAATTCTGTTCGAATTCAGATAGTCATCCAGTATTATATTACGCTGTACTAATGCGCCGTCCCCCGCCACATGCGATTTCCCTGCGTCAAGTGTATGTATGTGAAAATGAGACGCGCCGCGCTTATCACTCAGGCAACCTTCTATTACATCTATTCGGGTCGCTGGAAATAGGGTGCTGCTCATTTCGAGGTATCGAATCAGGCCATGGTTCGCTTCGAAGAGGTGGCATGCCAATCGGTCATGCTTTATCAGCGGGATAAGGCCAAAAGTGCATAGCCCAAAATTCGCACCACAGTCGAAAAAAACACCTCCATCGGACAGAACAGCCAGAGCTATCCTGAAAAAATCAGACTCAAAAGAGCGCTTCAGAAACACATTCCGAGCTTCCGGATCGCGCAGATCAACGAATGCCTTCGCGTGTTTGTTGAATTCGATCCATTGATCATGGGATCCCTTGGAAGCAGCCAACAAAAACTTTACGACGAGATGCCTTCTCAGGCCGTCGGGAACGTTTTCCAATATGGCAGGAATGTTGAGCCTGTTCACAAAGGCGGCTCGTTAGCTCGAAAGGAATTCGTCATGGGTCTTTCGATCCCGCTGACAGTCCATGCATCGATAGAAACGACATAAAGGAAGCTACATCCACTGTAAGATTCGGGAGCCGTATCTTCTCAACCACTCCGCCGCCCGGCGCCCAACATTCCGTATCGTCCGGCAACGCGAAAAACGCGTGGTAGCCCAGGCCTAGAAACTCGCTTAGTCGCCAGAATATATTCCCGCCTCGGGCCTGATATGTCTCGTTCGCGTTATAAGTTGGATTTCGAATCTCGACCAATCTACATCCGGCTGGGGAGAAAATGACATTTGTAAGCCCAGCCCCATGAGCTCCAATGATCCACTCCGCGTTCTGAAAAGTCGCTACTTGCTCATCGAACGAAAGATCCTCCGGGACAACCTTTTCAAAACCCATCAAAGCCAACTCGTGAAACAGTTTCTCCTCATTGGAAATCTTGCCGTGTCCGCACCGCTCTCGAGAGATGTATATACGACTTCCGCGGCAAAAAGAATTGGAGCCACGGGAAATACCCCGCAGAAAGTCCCTGGCAGTCAAGGCAAAGGTTCGACCGTAGTGCCACGGGCCAGTTGTGAAATAGAATTCGTCACTCTCGATATGTTGAATTTTCTCCAGAGGAACGATCTTCTCCTTGCTTATCCCGAGGCGCTCGCAGACCAACTGCTGCGAGCGATGAATCGGCGTGAACATTATGATACGGTCGAAATCGTTGATCCTGAATCCCGCCTTACCTGCAAGCCAGATTCGGGGCAATTCCTCAATCAGAAAATGGTAATAATTCCATTGTCCCACAAGAAGCAGCGACTTTCCCGAAACATGATGCAACGGCCCGAGTCGGATTTTCTTGAAAAGCCAGTTATCATGAGCTCCTCGGCCCATCCACGCGGAAAAAGAAGACAGGATCCGATCGTCCTTTGTTAAAATGGTTCTTGCATCGCGATGGAATCTGCCATTCTGAATGCGGTACAATCCAAAGCCCGGGCTTTCGTGGCGTAGTGGCTGAAATATTGGAAGGTATTCCTCGCGAATCAAACTCGGCGGCCGAAGCATAAGTGACTCAGTCGCAAGAACCGGCCGCTCTTCCGCTGAGGCATCATCGGCGGTTTGCCTGTACTCATTGAACGAAGCGTAAAATCCTTTGGGGGGACCAAGCATTCGCGAAGAGATCGGAAGATATTCAAGAGTCCTGACTAAGCGATCTCTTCCCATTCTGCCGAGTGTGAGTAAAGCTCTTTGCATGCAATGCCTTGATGTTGTGCTAATTAGTTTGCCAAAAATCTCGACACCATGGTAAGCGGGCCAATCATTTGCCGCAAGCTATTGGCAAGTAATCCATACCAAACAAATATTAGCCAGCGGGCACCCACAACGATCGTCAAATAAAAATGGTACGGGACGGGTTAAAGCTGAGTAAAGATCTGGCGAATTTCTGTTATTGCTTCATCTGGGCTGAAAATAGTCGGACGATCCTTTTCGCGACCCAGATGGATCGCTTCCGGATAGCCCCATTGGCGATGGTGAGCGACAGCCGATGGAAATTGCATTCCGAGAAGAACCACGACCGGTCTATGAAAGGCCGCGGCTGCATGCATTGCCATGCTTGGATTAGAGATCAGCAGTCGCGCTGCCCCGATGATTGCGAAACTTTCTCGCAAGCTGAGCTTGCCGGTCAGATCCACGATACCTGCGCTCCTGTCACGCATAAGCGAGGCAAGCCGACCTTCTGCTTTTGAACCAATCACAACCAGTTTGAAGTCTTTAAGCAGTCGGCCAAGCTCAATATAATAACTTTCCGGCCACCCCTTTTCAGGAAGTCCGGTTCCTGGTGCGATTACTATGCTTCTTCCAACTTCCGGGAATTTGTCGAGAAAAAGCTGCGGACGATTTTCCGGCAAGTCAACGCATCCTAGCAATTCGGCGAATCGAATGGCCTGCCGGCCAACATGCTCTTCAGATCGATATTCTATGAAGCACTGAGTGCCAGACTCTCCTCCAGCATACCCACGCACACCCATGCGAAAGGGAATCCCTGCCCGCATCATCAAAAGTGATCCGAATCCACTCCCGAGAACGTCAATACCTAAGTCCGCGCGAGAAGTCACAATCGCGTCTACCTCGTCAGATTGATAAATATATTTTAACGCGGTCACGACTCCTTGTGGTTGAACAAACTTATTATGCCACGGCGCATTTACGCTCAGAACTTGAGACACATGCGGATTGCCGAGAAGAACCTCGCGATTCCAAGACCCGACACCTGCGATGATTGCGGCGTCGGGAAAGATACGCTTCAACGCGTCAAACAGCGGAGTAATAACCAACAGGTCACCGATGTCGTTGTTGCGAAGGACGAAGATTTTTTTGGGCGCTTTCGGCGGTTCTGATTCCTCGGGAGAAATTCTCCGCATGAATCCGACAAAGGTTTCAAACATCTGCCTTCGCCAACGCACGGTCCTCAAAGATCAGAACTCCATCCTTTGAATTGTTCGGTCCGCTGAGCCCGAGTCTCCCGCAATTCTACAGAATCGATGCCGATCAAAACGGCCTATTGCGTTTTCCATCGACGATAAGCTTTTTCAAACAGTTGCGGTAATTGGGGCCAGCTCTTCCAATGAGGGGCCAGATTCCTTGCCATTCGAAGTGCGTTAGGCCGAAAGTGACAATTGAAGCAAATGCTGGCAAATCGCTGGCTCAAGGGATCTGCCTTACTCAGCTTTTCCGCATGATGCTCCACAAAGGCGCCGCGGACACACCTGGACTTCCACCCGCGCTTGTACAGGAATGCGCCGAACTCGAGGTAAGAGGAGCCGAAACCAAAATCCTCAACCATACGCAGGCCTCGATCGAATATTTCACGCGGATAAATAGTCGAACCGTCGGAAATACCCCAATTATTGTCAAGCTGGTCGACTGCTTGCCCGACACCCGCCGCATCTAATTGGCTGGCAGTTTCAAGAGTTCCGACTCTTTCGCCTCTGACGAATCCGATTTCTCCGGTAGTCCAAATTGCGTTCGAGTCGCTATGAACTGCCGTCAAGCACTTTTGAAAATGCTCGGCAGGCAGAGTGTGATCATCATCCATGGTCCGAATGTGGGTACCGATGCAATTGCTGGCAGCGTGGTTTCTATTTGCGTACAATCCTCGGCGCGGTCCTCGAATATAACGGCAGTTAAATTTGTACGCGATCGACTCAGTTTCAGATACGAACTCCTCATCGGAATCGTCCGACACGACGACTTCAAACGGCTGCACACTCTGGGATCGCAAACTGCCCAACGTTCTTTCGAGCGATCCCGGGCGATTCCGCGTGATGAGTGCGACGCTAAGCAGAATCTGTTGATTCATAGGCTTTTCCAGTCGCTTTTCACCCCCAACTGGCGTCGAAAGCGTAGTTCCCACTTCAAAAGATAGGAAAACCAGAGCGGAAAAAAAATCCAGCGTATTAGAATACCCAATGCGCGACTCCATGCTTCTTTCCTGCCAAGGCGCAATACCAGTCGCGCCGTGATACGGACCAGGTCTTTGCACTCGTCAATGACGGCGAATCTCGTGCGTTTTGTCTTGAGACGATATAAC
>Ga0210405_10005209_pt1 | contig 11956 bp, 12 predicted proteins | sample IncBWH11MmetaG_FD_155492 | JGI IMG/M metagenome (GOLD analysis project Ga0210405, IMG submission 155492) | Forest soil microbial communities from Barre Woods Harvard Forest LTER site, Petersham, Massachusetts, United States - Inc-BW-H-11-M | ecosystem: Environmental > Terrestrial > Soil >... | reverse complement strand
GGCATCCTCATCGGCGTCGGTTTCTACTTCCCGGCGCTCGTCACGACACTCCTGACTTTGGGGACGATGACCCTGCTGCGCCGATGGGAGGAGCGGCTACATCGGCGACTCGAATTGAAGTTGCATCTGCGTCAGCAGCGCGACGGAGCGCTACACGAGCCGGCGATCCTGTCGCTCGTCGCGGTGCACGGGTTTACCGCCTCTTCACTCAGCGCCTATGGCGCCGGCGACGGCCGCTTCCTCGACTATAAGGCCATTCTCACCACCGTTGATGAGACATCCAGTCGCCGCCTGATCGAAACCCTGACCAACGACCCTCGCTTCGTCGAGTTCGGGCTCTCGCCGCTCGAATAGGCTCCTCGATCAGATCAATTCTCCGGAACGGAAACATCTACGAAATCTGCGGAATTTGGCGCCGATAGCTCATCGACTCGGAATATGGTGAAGAGCGAGGTCGCGTCCCACTCCATCGTCGGCGGCAGCGTGAGTAGGCGATCGTTTGATCGGCACGAACATGAGGTCGATCACCGCTTGCTGCGCCGTCCGCATCAATGTCGGGGACCAGAAATCGACCTGGCCGCCGACGAGTAGACGAAGGTGACGGCGCTGTTGGCCAAGCCGGTCAGCACGTTGCTCCCGAGAATCGGTCACCGTCGCAAGCGCTGGGGACCAGGAACGGAAAGAATGCGGCCAAGCATGTGCAGCAGATCGGCTTTCCCGAGGGAGTCAACGTCTGGCTTGATCTTGAGGGAGCCACGACCTCAACACCGCACGAGACGATGATCCCGTACTGCAACGCATGGTTCGCCGAGGTTGGGGGCGCGGGATTCGTATCCGGAGTATATGTCGGAGCCAAGGCGATTCTGACTGGGAACGAGCTGTTCTGGCGTTTGACGACCAAACATTATTGGAAGTCAGGAAGCAGGGTTCCCGACATTCCGCATCGCGGTTAAGCCACCGCAGGTCGGCTCTCTCCTTGCACAGGCAGTCGACCTTAGCACGCATCCGGACGAGCAGTGCCTCGGCCGAGACCGTCGAGGCACCGGCCCGCTGCAGCATCCGGATCTCGCGCTCCTGAGCCCGGATCTGTCCGCGCATCCCACGCGACGCTTCCGCTTAGCGGACGAGATTGATCGTGATGTTCTTCGTTTGTGTAAAGCTGTCGAGCATGCCGGCCAAGGAAAACTCGCGCCCCAGGCCGCTTTGTTTGTAACCGCCGTAAGAATGGCCGGGCAGCTGACCGGCGCCCTGATTGACCTGCACCCAGCCCGCCTCGATGTCGCGCGCAGCGCGCAACGCCTTGCCGATGTCGTGCGTCCAGACATAGGCGGCAAGACCATAGTGAGAGTCATTGGCCATTCGGATCACTTCTCCTTCGTCGGTCCACGGGATTGCCACCAGTACAGGACCGAAGATCTCCTCGCGGGCTAGGCGCCAATCATTTGTGCCCTGAGCGAAGATAGTAGGTCGCAGAAAGTATCCATTGCCGAGGGATTTGTCGTCGCGCGGATGGCCGCCGCACAAAAGCTTCGAGCCGCTCTGGTCGAGACCTTCCTGGATGTAGCTGCAGACCTTGTTGAACTGGCGCTCGTTGATGATTGCGCCGACGTCCGTTTCTTCAGCCAAAGGATCGCCGACGCGCAGCTTTGAGGTTGCCTCGACTAAACGCTCGAGGATGTTGTCGTAGATTTTGCTGTGGATGAATAGACGGGATCCAGCCGTACAGGATTGGCTTTGCCTGGTGAAGCGCATGGCGGCGACGATGCCTTCGATCACCCAATCCTCGGTCGCATCTGGATAGACGATCGACGGGCTCTTGCCCCCGAGTTCCAGAGAAACCGGTAGGAGGCGCTTCGCGGCGGCTTCCATGACTAGCTTGCCGACCGCAGTCGAACCGGTGAACGAGAGCTTTGCAACGAGGGGATGATTGAGCAGGGGCGCCCCGCATTCCTGGCCGGTACCGCTCAACATGTTTAATGTTCCGGCGGGAAGAACCTGCGCACAGATCTCGGCAAGGGCCATAACGGCCAGGGGAGCGTCCTCGGCGGTTTTCATGACCATGGTATTTCCCGCGCATAGTGCCGGGCCTATTTTCACCGCGGCAAGCAGGAAAGGCGCGTTCCACGGGATCACGGCTGCGACCACGCCCAACGGTTCGCGTTGCGTAAAGCTCAAGAGGTCGTGGCTCAGAGGCAAGGTCTCGCCCTTGAGCTCGGAGGCAAGGCCGCCGAAGTAGCGGAAGATATCGGCGGCGATCTTCACTTCGGGGCGAGCCTGCGTTCTAAGAGCGTTGCCGGTCTCCTCCGCAATCTTCCAGGCGAGCTTCTCATGTTCGGCTTCGATCTTTTCGGCGATCGTCTGGAGTAGGCGCCCTCGCTCGCGGGACGCCACTCGCCGCCACGATTCAAATGCTGCGAGAGCCTTTTTAACGGCAAGATCGACGTCCTCGGCCGCTCCGCGCGGGACCGTGGCAATGATTTGGCGGCGGCCGGGATTCTCCACGGCAATTGTCTCTCCTGACTGCGCCGGCACCCATTCGCCGCCGATCAGCATGAGTTGCCTCTGCACTTTCTGGTCGCTGACTACAGTGTTCATGTTGTCCTCCGATTTTGGTCTTATTCAGCGGTGGCGATTAGGTTTGTACCGGCGGGGCGCATATGGCCTGCGCCGGATGTTCGATCTCTGTTAAACTGCGAGCGCGCCGATCCGAGGATCAAAGTCTAGTTGACCGCGCTTTTTCAGGTGCGCCGCGCCATCTCGACGACCAAGTCGGCGAATACGCGGCCGCCGATGCTGATGTGGTCGCGCATCGCCTTGCCAGCTGTCTCGCTGTCGCCCTTAGAAATGGCCTTCACGATCTGGCCGTGATCGGCAAATGACTGGCGTATTCGCCCCGGCTTCTGGAACGGGTATCTGCGGTACACCCGCAGACGGCTACGTACGTCTTTGACACTTGTTTCCAAATAGTCGTTACACGAACCGCGATAGAGCAGTTCGTGGAACTCCTTATTGATCGCGTCATATTCCTCGAAGTCTTCGCTCGGAATGCATGCCTCGCTGCGGCGATGGATCTCCTGCAACTCGTCGCGGTCGGCGGCCGACATGCGTAAGGCGGTGAAGGAAACTTCGCGCCTTCGGTCGAAGCCATAGGCGGGACATTCTCGACAGTTGCCATGCTGGAAGAGGATCCTGCCGCGTTTCTCTACACTTCTGGCACGACGGGGCGTCCAAAGGAAGCCGTCTTTTCCCATCGGGCGTTGTCGTACTCGGCGCAGACCTTGGCCGCACAATGGGGATTTTCGTCTCCGGACGTTTTGCTTCATACCCTGCCTATCTTTCACAGCCATGGTCTCTTCATTTCGTTCAACGTTGCCCTGGTAAGCGGAGCGCGCCTCTTGCTCCGCAGCAAATTCGATGCGGCCGACGTAATTGAAGCGCTTTCGCGATCGACCGTGTTCATGGGCGTGCCGACCTTCTATCATCGCCTGTTGGCACTCCCGTCGCTTACGAAGGACGCCTGCCGTAACGTGCGGCTGTTTGTGTCTGGATCTTCCCCGTTGTCTGCCGACGTGCATCAGGAGTTTGAAGCTCGAACGGGACAACGTATCTTGGAGCGCTACGGTTCAACGGAGGCGATGATCCTTTGCTCCAATCCCCTTGTTGGGGAGCGACGACCTGGATCCGTGGGCCTGCCTATCCCGGGCGTAGACTTGCGCATCGCCGGGCAGGCGGACCAGGCGTTACCCGTCAGAAGCATCGGGATGATTCAGGCCCGCGGACCGGGACTTTTCTCCGGTTACTGGAATAAGCCGGATCAAACTCGCGAGGAGTTCACCGCCGACGGCTTCTTCAGGACCGGGGACCTCGGCCGCGTTGACGACAAAGGATACGTATCGATCACCGGGCGGGCAAAGGATCTCATCATCAGTGGCGGCTACAATGTCTACCCCACCGAGGTGGAAGCGGTTATCGATGAAATGTCCTCGGTGCGACAGCGGTGGTCGGTGCGCCCCATCCCGACTTCGGCGAGTGCGTGGTTGCCTTCGTCATTCCCGCAGACCAAGATCATCCGCCTGCGGCCGCCGAAGTCATCCAGCGCGTCAAGAATTGCCTAGCCAACTATAAGGTTCCAAAGCAAGTCATTGTCGTGGACGCGCTGCCGCGCAATACCATGGGTAAAGTGTTGAAGAACGAACTCCGGGCCTCGCTCGTCAATTCGTCATGAAGGCCTACGGCGTGGAAGTTTCCTATCTCGTCGGCGCAAAACGCCTGCGATGGGGCGAACATGAGAGCTCTGCTCGTTAGCAACTATACTTCGGTTGACGTCCTCCGTTTGCAGGACGTGCCGAGCCCCGTGGTAGCGCGAGGTTACGTGCGCGTCCGGGTGAAGGCCGCTGGAATCGGCTTCGTCGACGCGCTGAAGATTGCGGGCCGGTATCAGACCAAGGATGCCCTTCCGTTCGTGCCAGGTATGGAATTCTCCGGAATTGTCGACGAGGTCGGCGACGACGTAACACAGCCCAAAGTCGGGGATCGCGTCTTCGGATCGGCGCCGCGAGGTGCTCTGGCCGAAGAGATTTCTGTTGCCGCCGCTGAATTGTCGAGAATTCCCGATAATGTGTCGTTCGTCCAGGCGGCGGCTGTTCCGGTTAACTATCTGACTGCGGCCTACGGCTTGATCGAATTGGCAGAACTCCACGCCGGACAAAACCTTCTTATCTTGGGCGGCGCGGGGGGCACGGGCACCGCCGCCATAAAAATTGGCAAAATGATCGGCGCACACGTGATTGCAGGTGCAGCGTCCGAAGAGAAGCGCGCGTTCGTCCGCGCTCAGGGCGCGGACCAAGCTATTGACTACACCGCCGAGGAATGGCGGAAGACCCTCGCAGAAATGACGGGTGGCAGACCGATGGACGTGGTCTTCGACGCCGTAGGCGGCGACATCTCACCCATAGCTTTCCGCACCTTGGGGTGGCGAGGGCAACACCTGGTCGTCGGCTTCGCCGCCGGAAAGATTCCGGCGTTACCGTTGAATATCGCGCTCCTCAAGGGCGCGTCTCTGGTCGGCGTGGACAGCGCGCAGATCCGTAAGCGCGAGCCGGACACCTACGATCGTCTCAGGAACGACATCGCAGCTTGGCTCGAAACCGGAGCAGTCGAAGCGCCCCCGACGATGGTTTTTCCGTTTGAGAGGTTTCTGGACGCCTTCGAAGCCATCAGCTCGCGACGGGCCGTCGGCAAGATCGTTGTTGAAATGAACCCATGAGGTTCGCTGGGGATGCGTAGGGTTTGGCCTCGGGGGCCGAGCTGCCGTATTCGGCCGGCGACGCTGGCTAGCTAGAGGCCGCGCGGTAAAAGGTAGCCATCGACGTCCGCCGCGAAACTCAACGTGGTGAGAATGTAGTCTCCGGGACCATCGGGGCATCAGATCGGCAGATCGAGTTGACGTTCTGTTCGGTCGTCGCCTTTCAGCGAGGAAAGCGAGACAGAAGCCGCACTGGTTTGGGAAACGGCATCTCGTCATGCAGCAGGCCGACGGCCACGCGATCGAGATCATCACGACTTCCGACGGCGGCGGGGAACCGAGGCACTCCGTTAGAACTACGGCGTTACACAGAACAGCCTCAGCATGCTGGTCCAGCTATTTTTCAGAACATGAGCAATATTGATCAGGAATTCAAGAACTGGTGAGAGCATGCTAGTTGCATCACCGTCCATAACAACATCGATCACTGGGAGAGTGATATGACGGAACGGGACTTATTCGAGAAGGGACTTGCCGTCCGGAAAGACGTACTTGGAGCCGATTACGTCGAAAAGTCGATCGCCGGAGCGGATGAGTTCACGCGAACCATGGCGGAATGGTCTACCGCTTATTGTTGGGGAGCATTGTGGACGCGGCCCGGCTTCGACCGCCGTAGCCGCAGCATCGTCAATCTTGCGATGATCAGTGCTCTCAACCGCCCACACGAACTGAAACTGCATGTCAAGGCGGCGCTCAAAAATGGCCTGACTCGTGACGAGATCAAGGAGATTTTTCTCCAGGTTGCAGTTTATGCGGGGGTTCCGGCCGGGATCGACAGCTTCCGTATTGCCCGAGAAGCTTTCAAGGAAGTGGACGGTGGGTGAACCCTCTCAGAGGCTCATTGAGCCGCCAGCGCAAGTCGTTTTCATCGGGCTCGGCAATATGGGCCAGCCGATGGCGGCCCGCCTGATCGAAGCAGGGTTCCGGGTTTGCGGCTTAGACAACACCGTCTCTGTGCGGAAGCGCTTCGAAGCCGAGACTGGCGGAACCGCAAGCGACAACATTGAAGCCGCAGTATCGTCCGCTACTGCTGTCGTTACGATGCTGCCCACGGGGAACGTCGTGCGGGCGGTGGTCGAGTCCATACATTCACATCTCCGGCCTGGAACGGTGATTGTCGATATGAGCTCGTCGGAGCCGATCGCGACGCGCAAGCTTGGCGAGCAGCTGATTGAAGCAGGCTACGGCTTCGTAGACGCGCCTGTTTCAGGAGGCGTGAAACGCGCCATTGACGGCACTCTAGCTATTATGGTTGGCGGAGATAATCAAACCATCGACCGCGTGGAACCGATCCTCAGACCAATGGGCCGCCCAATTTTCCGCACCGGCCCGCTCGGCTCCGGGCACGCCATGAAGGCACTCAACAACTACGTGTCTGGCGCGGGACTCATCGCCGCAGTCGAAGCTCTCAAGGTAGGGCGTGCCTTCGGCCTCGATCCCAACGTAATGGTCGACGTGCTCAATGCGTCTACAGGGCGAAATAACGCGACCGAAGTTAAGCTGAAGCAGTTCATAATCTCAGAGACCTATGGGTCCGGTTTTTTCCTCGGCTTGATGTCTAAAGACATTCGAACCGCAGATCGGCTGGCGAAAGAACTTGGAGTTGGCGTTCCACTTGCAGACACAACGGCCGACCTCTGGGACCAAGCAACCGAGCAACTCGGCGCCATGGCTGACCACACTGAGATCGCGAAATTCCGTTCGCCGGTAGAGTAAAATCTTCGGACCATCCGACACAATGGAAACCGCCATGACATCAATCTCAGCCTCAGTCCACCACGTGGCTCATTATCACACGATGGAGGAGAGAAGAAAGAGTGCTGTCCGCGGTGCTATCTTCTCTGAATTTATCGACATGTTCGACATCTATCTACCTGCAGTCGTTCTGTCACCGATGATGTTTTATTTTCAGCCACCTCAGCTATCGCCCGGATTGCAGACTATCCTCAGCTCACTTGTGTTCGTAACTACTCTGGTCGGCCGTCCGGTGGGCGCCACGCTATTCGGTATCGTCGCGGACCGCTTGGGCCGACGTACTGCTTCAATTTACTCCGTTAGCGGCTTCGCATTCGTTACTTTTTTGATCGCGCTACTCCCGAGTTACCAGGCCATTGGTGTTTTGTCCTATTTCCTTCTCGTGCTGTTGCGTTTTGCGGATGGCATCTTTCTCGGAGGCGGCTACACCGGTGCAATCCCCCTGGCTTTCGAATATTCCCAAAAGGAAAAGCGTGGGCTCGTAGGTGCACTTATTATGGTCGGCTTTCCGGCGGCTTACGTCGCCATCACTTTACTCTCAATGTTGATGTTTGCCCTTTTCCCGCTGCACGGCATCGACTCCCCGTACGCCCAGTGGGGGTGGCGCATTCCGTTTGTCATCGGCGCGGCACTCGCCGGTGTTTTGGCCCTGTACTACATCTTCAAAGTGGAAGAATCTGAGGTTTGGGAGGTTGAGACTGGCGAAAAGACAGAGAAGATGCCTTTGTCCGAGCTTGTTCAGGGAGAAAGTGGAAGAAATCTGTTGCAAGTTCTGTTGATGATGACTGGATTTTGGCTGACCCAGAACGTGATTACGATATTTGTTCCGACTACTCTCCTGCCAAATTTTCTGAAGCTGTCTGCATTCGAACTGACCTTGACTCTTCTGGTTTCGTACAGCGCGCTTATACTCAGCTATGTTGGCTCTGGTCTTCTGAGTCAAAAGATTGGCCGCAGACGTTTCTTTCTATTCCTTGGACCGATTATTGCGACAGTCGGTGCGGCAATAATGTACTACTTGTCGACTTCTAAGCAGATATCGTTCCCGACCGTTGTCGTCCTGGTCTGCCTCATGTCGATCATTGTAACCGCCCCCTGGGGGGTGATCATCACATATATAAACGAACGCTTCGTCACCGATGTGCGCGCAACGGGATTTGGTGTTGCGTTCAGTTTGTCGGTGATCATCCCTTCGTTCTATGCGTTTTATATGAGTTGGCTCGGTTACCTTATGCCATACAACACAACCCCAGCCGTTCTGTTGTTCATTGGAGGAATCATCGGCGCAATCGGAGCATCATTGGGGCCGGAGACCAAGGACGTAGATTTCTGAGTCGTGCTGAAGTGTCATTAATGACGTCCTTTTGTGGTGGCGGGGGTATGTCTCCGAAGAAAAGGTTGTGCGCTCGTATGGGGCTAAGAGAGGCGATCCCATGTCAGAGACCACCACAGGTAATCGCGAAGGCGTGCTTTCAAGTTTGCGCGCTCGCCTAGCAACTTCCCTAGCCCGCGATGAAGTTGCCGCGGCGGCTTTAGGCCTGAACGCAAGAATAAGATTTTCGACTGATCAGGGTGCCTCTGACATCTCTGCCGTGGATGGCGTGGTTACGATCAATGTCGCGTCTGGCTCGCCAGACGTTTGCATCTCTGCTCCGGACTCAGCTTGGAACTCCGCCCTAGAGGCACTGCCTCAACCTGGCTTTCAATCCTTTACGGCTTGGCAGATCGGCAATGAGCTTTTCACCGTCTCGGGGGAACCGTTGATCATCGCACAAGCGCGGCCTTTTCTTGAGATGTTGGTCGAGAACCTGCGAACGCATTGGCCTCAGCCAGAGGGGCTGACCCGGCGGAGCTTCGAAGGAGTGGTAGGGAGGTATCATCAAGTAACTGGCCCGTCTGGGATCCGCATTCCCATCTACACCGAAACGGCGGGGCACGGCCGACCGCTTCTATGCCTGCACACGGCCGGCGCAGATTCGCGTCAATATCATGGGCTTATGACCGATCTCGCTCTTTGTGAATCCTGGAAAATCGTCGCCTTCGACATGCCATTTCACGGACGCAGCCTTCCACCCCCCGACTGGGCCGGAGCCCGTTACAGGCTGAATCAGGCAAGCTATCTCAACTGGTGCGTCGCATTTATTGAACAGGTCTTACGGGAGCCGGTTGTGCTGGTCGGTTGCTCGATGGGAGCGGGGATTGCCATGGTGCTCGCGGCCGACAGGCCCGACCTTGTCTCCGGCCTGATCGCGCTTGAGGCACCGCTTCGTCCACGTGGGCGCCGCAACCCCTACCTAACCCATGTGGCGGTTCACGGCGGGATGCACGCTGCAGCCTATGTGCGCGGGCTCATGGCACCGTCCAGTCCGACACGGGACCGCACCGTGGCCGCCTTCATCTATTCGCAAGGGGGGCCGGGTATCTATGACGGCGACCTCATGTTTTACAGCGACGAGTTTGACGGCGAGGAGGTCGCGCGCCGGATCAACGGCAAACGAACCCCGACCTATTTCCTTACTGGCCGCTACGATTACTCTGCAACTGTCGAGGATGCCCGGAGGCTGGCAGGCTGGATTGAAGGCTCGACCGTCATCGAGATGTCCGACCTTGGCCATTTTCCGATGGTGGAAAGCCCAGAGCGCTTTGCCTTCTACTTTAGGCCGGTTCTCGATGCGCTCAAAGCAAGCGGGTAGAGCGTCAGCCTCGCATGGCCGGGTAGACGTATCGGTTCACGACACGAAACAGCGCGATGATGGCGGCCTGGTTGGTCGTGATCGAGTAGCGATTGCACATCGTTCAGGCTTCGATTCGAGGATGGCGAGGTTGCCAGGCCAATTGCAGCAGGATCGCCGGCGGGCGCCGTCCCGCCTTGGCGCACTTACGGCACCGCAGCCGGCTGGCGAGGTCGTGCATGAAGGTAGTTGGCGGATGCTCATCGCCCCGCGAGGTCGACGTCGCTGGGCGTCTTGCACCGCGCGCACTGGATTCCAGCCATGGAAAGCCGCCGTTGACGGCCTGGTCGATCGTTGGTGATGGTTCGATCGGCTCGCCGTCGGACCACATCCGCTCGTTCCAACTTTCGCATAGCGCCTGTCGGCCTGTTTGATCAGCGCTTCTCCCTTAGCCCGCATTTCCACCGATGGCGGTGACGCCGAACTCATATGGCGCTGAGGCCTTGCCCTTGCCGATGCACTCGACCTCGGGCGCGTGGAACAGCGGGTCTTATCGCAGGTACCTGGATGGCTGCCTCGCTCAGTTTCGAGTCTGCCGTTTTCCCGTTGGCAGTCGACGGCTTCACCGTGCCCGGTTACGCAGCGCTTTATGCGCTTGCGATCAATTTTGCAGTGAGCATCGTGCTCTCGCTGCTGTTCAACCGGACCTTGGCGACTCGTGGCACGGACCTCACGTCGGCCGCCGATTATCGCGTCTGATGCGGCTAAATCCGGTTGCTTCACGCCGTTTTGAATCGTGCATTCACCTCGGTCTCGACGGCTGTCCCTGTCGCAAACCAATGCGCCTCGGCGATCAGTTTACCGTTTGTTCGGAATGGCACGGCAACTGCCAACAGGATTCAAGTCCGTTGATAGCTGCAATCCGCCCGCAGATCGGCGCTGGTCCGCTCCACCCGGGGCAGCCTCCATAACCTCTGATCGGCGCATGACAACCCTTGGCCTCTAGCTCCAGTTAGCAAATTGGCATCGGGCACGTGGGGAGGGAACTATCGATAGCCAGCCGCTTGCAATTCAAAGAGTTCTGAATAGCGGCCCGGTTGCGCCATCAGCTGATCATGTGTGCCAGCGGCTTCGACCATGCCGTCGGCGAGGACGAGAATGCGGTCGGCCATGCGAACACTGGAAAAGCGATGCGAAATCAGGACGGCCGTTTTGCCGTCACTGAGTTCCTTGAAGCGCTTGAATACTTCAAACTCGGAGCGAGCATCCAACGCCGCCGTCGGTTCGTCGAGGATCAATACGGCCGCTTCGCGCATATAGGCGCGGGCGATCGCTATTTTTTGCCACTCCCCACCGGACAGCTCGACTCCGTTCTTGAACCGTTTGCCGATCATCTGCTGATAGCCAGTCGGCAGTCTGCTGATCACCTCGTCGGCTTGGCTGCGCCTCGCCGCGCGTTCGATGCGGGCGTGGTCGCTGCGGGCGGCAATTTTACCCACCGCGATATTGTCGCGTGCGCTGAGATTGTAGCGAACAAAATCCTGGAAGATGACGCCCATATTCCCGCGTAGCGCGTTAAGATCGTATTCGCGCAGGTCGTGGCCATCGAGCAGGATGCGGCCTTCGTCCGGATCGTAGAGACGAGTGAGAAGTTTGACCAATGTGGTCTTTCCTGCACCATTTTCTCCGACCAGTGCGAGTACTTCGCCGGCGTGCAGCGTGAAGCTAAGGTGTCGCACGGCCCATCGGTCGGCGTCGGGATAGCTGAATCCGACATCTTCAAAAACGAAGCCTCGACGAATCGGCTGCGGGAAGGGACGCGGATTGTCCGGCGACAGGATTTCCGGCCTGACCTCAAAGAAGGAGAATAGGTCGTTGAGGTAGAGCGCCTGACTCGCCGTCGTCGAGAAGCTGGTCAGAAGCCCTTCGAAAAGGGTGCGCAGACGCCTGAAGGAACCCGCCAGAAACGTGAGGTCGCCGATCGAGAACACGCCCGCCAGCGTGCGCCACGCAATATACGCATAGGCCAGATAGTAGCCGACGGTACCGATCGCCGTGAACAAGCCGCCCCAGCCGGCGCGCCGGATCGCCAGCCTACGATTTGCCGCGTAAAAATCGGTGGCAAGGCGGACGTAACGATCAATCAGGAAGCCGTTGAGGCCGAAGATTTTCACTTCTTTGGCGGTTTCGACGCTAGCGGCGGTCTGCCTCACATAGTCAAGTT
>Ga0210405_10005207_pt1 | contig 11957 bp, 8 predicted proteins | sample IncBWH11MmetaG_FD_155492 | JGI IMG/M metagenome (GOLD analysis project Ga0210405, IMG submission 155492) | Forest soil microbial communities from Barre Woods Harvard Forest LTER site, Petersham, Massachusetts, United States - Inc-BW-H-11-M | ecosystem: Environmental > Terrestrial > Soil >... | reverse complement strand
GCGACTCCGATACCACCTATAGGTCTCTCAAACAGTTTCGGAAGTTTGGATTGGTAGCAGCTCGCCTGCTGGGAACCAGCTTCACTAAGGCCCGGTGGGACGACGTGCTGGACGGATTACTCGTCTTTCGTGAAGAGCGGGCTCCCGAGTATATTCATCGCTAAAGACCGACCGCGTAGTTAGCCTGTGGGAAGTTCCGGTCACTTCCGACCCATTCGCTTGGCGCGCGGTCGCACGTAGTGGAACCGGATCAAATAAATACTCTCGCCTCGACCATGTTTCGCGACCTTCAGCAGGTCCAGAACGCCAAGGAATCCAGACTCGCGCGCCAGTTCAGGAGTAATATCTGGAAACCCTATCGGTTCAATCGGATCGACTTGAATCTCCCCTTCCTCCATACGGTATCGCGCGCCCACCCTGACGCGGGGACTCATCCAGATGCGCACACTGCAAGTGATTTCTCCGCGACGTATTCTCTCGCGAAGCCGTTTAGTGAACGTCATGAAGAAAGTTTACGTCCCCACGGTGCAGCCCGCCTAGTTTGCAAAACGATGGGCCACCGGCAAATGTCGCGAAGCGGGAGCCGGATCCCGCCACTTCTGGTTCTGGAATTGTCGAAGACTCTCAGAACGTGGAAATAACGCGGCAACATGTTCATAAGACTCAGGGCAATTTTCATAATGCGGATCGGTTTTCTGAGCCGCTATAAACGGCCCAAGCGTTGCGCCCACGCAGCGAACTCTTGCCAGGCGATCGTTTTGCCAAGCGGCAGGCTAATCTCATGCATGAAGATCACGAATATACCACCCCACACGGTGGCACGATGGACCAGGCGCATGGACCACACGTCATATGCGGCCAGAATTAGAATGAAGATGTACAAGAACAAAAATGTCATCGGCACGTTTGCGCGGAAAAGTGCGAACGGCCATCGGCAAAACGCTGCGTCGAGCAGCCCGATGGTGGCAAGGAGGATAAGGCGTTTGTGGGTGCTGGAGTCACGGCGTGTCCGAAAGGCGAACAAGACCATCGTCGCAAATAGCACCATATCCAGGAGCGTCACTGCGTAGAATGCCTTGGCATCTGCAAACGGAGGTTCGCCTCTCGCAAGCATGTTTGTCGCCGCGAGCGTGCCTAGCACCACCATCAAGCAGGCAAGACAAAAGCCTGCGATGCCGAGCTTACGGTGAATATCCACCCGGCCAGCGGACACGAGCGATATCTGTGTTATCAGCAGCAGCATCCAGCACGTGAACGCTGCGCCGTGCATGTGAATCAATAGATTTGGTAATGGCGCACGAAAAACGCCCGCCAGAAAGTAGGTTTTCGCAAAGCCCACGAAAACCGTCCCCAGAATCAAAAGGGCCATGACGGAAAAAATAAATTGTCGAAACGGCGTCGCATGGCCGGGGATGGTAGAGTTTGGCTGGACGAATTCCAGAAGCTCCGCTAGAGACACGCGAGCTTTGTTAAGATTACCCACGCCATGACCGTTCAACGCGAACAACTCGAAGCCGACGTCCTGATCGTCGGCGCAGGCCCCGCCGGCCTCTCCTGCGCCCTGCATCTAGCCAATCTCATCAAGAAACACAACGACTCCGGCGTCAAGCCCCCGCTCTCCGCCGAAAATATCTACGTCCTCGAAAAAGGCCGCGAAATCGGCGCCCACCAACTCTCCGGCGCCATCATGAATCCCAAAGCCCTCGCGGAGCTCGTCCCCGACTTCGAAAAATCCGCGCCCCTGGACACTCCCGTCACTGATTCCGCCGCTCTCCTCTTCACCAAAAACTCCTCCTTCCGCTTTCCCATCACTCCTCCGCCCTTCCAAAACAAAGGCAATTACGTAATCTCTCTCAGCAAAATCACCAAATGGCTAGGCGGCCTGGTCGAAGCCGCTGGCGTCAACGTCTTCAAAGAATTCGGCGGTGCGCAACTCATCTACGAAGGCCAAGGCATCGCCGGCGTCATCACCGAAGACAAAGGCCTCGACAAAAACGGCAAACCCAAAGCCAACTTCACTCCCGGCTACGAACTCCGCGCCAAAGTCACCGTCTTGGCCGAAGGCCCACGCGGCTCGCTCACAAAAAATCTCGTCGCCACAAAAAAACTCGACAACATCAACCCGCAAAGCTACGGCATCGGCATCAAAGAACTCTGGGACGTCCAACCAGACCGCATGCAGCCCGGCTACGTCGCCCACACGCTAGGCTGGCCCGTCTCCACCGACATGTACGGCGGCGGCTGGATCTACGGCCTCTCCAACAATCGCCTCTCCATCGGCCTGGTTCTCGCTCTCGAATACGCCGATCCCCGATTCGATCCCCAAGCCGCCTTTCAAACCTGGAAGACGCACCCCTTCGTCAAAAAAATTCTCGAAGGCGGCAAACTCGTCCGCTACGGCGCCAAATCTCTTCCCTACGGTGGCTGGTACGCCATACCCCGCACCTACGTCGACGGTGCCCTCATCATCGGCGACTCCGGCAGCTTCCTCGATTCCCAACGCCTCAAAGGCATCCACATGGCCATGAAAAGCGGCATGCTGGCCGCCGAAACCATCTTCGAGGCTCTGAAGGCCGGCGACGCCTCGGCAAAAACTCTGAGCGCCTTCCCGCAAAAAATCGAGCAAAGCTACATCAAAAAAGAGCTCTGGCAAGTCCGCAATTTCCACCAATCCTTCCAACACGGCATGCTCCGCGGCTTCATCCACACCGCCTTCCAGCAAATCACCGGCGGCCGCGGCCTGATCGATCCCATGCACGCCCACGCCGGCAACGAGGCCTACAAAAAAATCAACGGCCGCCTCGCCCCCGACCGCTTCAGAGGCGATGGCAAACTCACCTTCGATCGCCTGACGGACGTCTACCACTCCGGCACGCGCCACGAAGAAGACCAACCGTGCCATCTGGTAGTCAGCGATCTAAATGTCTGCTCAACAAAATGTGTAGTGGAGTACGGCAATCCCTGCCAATATTTCTGCCCCGCCGCCGTCTACGAAATGGCCAAGCAACCTGACAACTCTCTAAAGCTAAAAATCAGCGCCGCCAACTGCGTCCACTGCAAAACCTGCGACATCGCCGACCCCTATCAAATTATCAATTGGATAGTCCCAGAAGGCGGCGGGGGTCCCAACTACGAAGGCATGTAGACTTTTTCACCGAAGAATCTTCGCATCGAAAAAATCGGACGTCTCACCATAACGGGAAAAGCCCTTTGTTTTTTTCGCGTTAGTCCAGTCTCAGTTCGGCTTCAACCCGTAAACGTCTATCTCGCCCGGAACGGTCGTCCCGCCATTCCCGGTGTCGTTTCCTCGCGTGCCAATGTATACCTTTCCGTTGGCGACTGTTGGCACCGTGAATTTCACCGCGTCCCCCGCTTGATCCCCCGCCGCTTGCGTACTGTTCCAGAGTTCCGATGATAATTGGGTCGCGTCAAAAGCATGCAGTACTGCGGCTCCGCATGCAGGGGACTGGGCCGTGCAATAAAGGCTGTTGTCAATGGCCCAGAGAATTCCGTTCGTCGTTCCCCGCGCGGAAATCGAAGGTGTGGCCCCCGGAAATCCAATCGTTTGCCCGGTGGAAGTGGCCGACCCCGGCCTGAACATTCCCGTGCTTGTATCAAACGGAAATGCCTGCAGCGTGGCGTTCGCTGGCCCAATGTACAGCGAATTGTTCCAGAAAGCCGCCGTCGAAAAAATTCCATTGCCAACACCAAAGATCTGGTACGCATTAGAATTCACGGGAGTAACACTCGCCCCGTAGCGCCCCAGCGAAGACTGCTTCAGCATGAACAGATTTCCTTCTTTTCCTCCACCGATGACAAAGCTCCCATTCGCGGTCGTCACCAGAACGGCCGCTCCTCCCGAGCCATGATCGGTGTCATTCCCATCCAGAACGCTTTGGTCGGCCGGTGTGAACCAGTCCAAAACGTTGAGCCCGTTCGTGGTGCTCAATTTCATCGTGCTGTCGCCATAATTCGACCCGGCGGCATTCGCGTCAAACGTCCCGTTTCCTGTCAGGAAATACAGGTTCCCGCTGGAATCCGCCGCAGGCGCCCCGCCGCCCATCCAGATTCCTCCACGCGAATATGAAGCCGTCCCAACTTTGTTCGGCGTTGAATTGAAGACGGCTCCCGTCGCCAAACCCAACGGAGACGTGTTGAACCCGATGACCCAGCCGTGATACGGATCATGGTCCTCGTGCGACGCCCAGCTTACATACACAACTCCGTTCACGAGTGCGAGTCCTGGCCGCTGGTGTTCGTTTCGCGGGTCGAACGCCACCTTACCGCTCACCGATCCATCTCCAGTCCCCGTAACGGAAATCGTGCCGTCAATATTCACCGGGCTTCCCGTTTTCTCGCTTCCGCTCGTCAGACTCAGCGCATGCAGGCGTTGGCGCACCGGCAGTGCGTTTGAGACGGCCGATTTGCTCACTACATAAATCGCGCTCGTGGATGTGTCAATCACCGGCGTGCCGGTGACTCCTACCTCGGGCATGATGTCTCCAAAGCCGCTGCCGACCAGGCTGTTGCTCGTTCCTGACGGGACCGAAGTCTCTCCCGCCGCCCCGCCGTGGCTTGTATCCAGTAGGTTCGCATGCCACAGCGTTATGCACGGGCTCGCATCCGCGTCAAACGCATAAACGCTGTCGTGTTGCGTGGCCACAATCACCACGTTGTGCGTCACTCCTCCGATCGTCACACCAGGCACCCAAAGTGGCTGCGCGTAGATTGCTCCATCTGCCGTACACGAGAAAAGCTTCCCAAACGTTGCCGTTCCCACGGTGGCGGTCGTCAGGGCGTACTCCTGCGTGTTCGCTCCGTCGCGCGCGAGGTCGTTGTGATAGGTTAGAACTCCCGAAAGATTCGTGACCCCGATCGTCGCCGACGCGCTCTTCGTCACATCGGCATTGCTCTTGGCCGTGATTGTAAACACGCCCGCCGTGGTGGATGAAAATGTGGCTCCCGTCAATGTTTGGCCTGTCAGCGTTCCCCCCGTCATGCTCCAGGTCACGCCCGCTCCTCCCACATCATTTGTAACCGTCGCCGTGAACGGCAAAGTCTGCGTCGTCGTTATTCCGCCACGTCTCGGACTAATCGTCACGCTGCTATTGCCCCCGGCCAAAGTCGAGGTTGCAGCCGCATTCGAATAGCCGCTCAAATTACCCGCAGCGTCGGTTGCGCGCACGCGGTAAGAATACGAAGTGGAAGCCGTCAATCCCGCGTCACTGAATGGAGTGGTCGTGGGCGTCGCAATCTGTGCAAAATTCGAGCATCCAGCCGCGGAGCAGCGCTCCACGAGGTAGTTGCTGATTGTCCCTCCCGTCTCTGTCGAGGCCGTCCACGTGAGACCGATTTGCGTGCTGGAGGCTGCTGTCGCTGTAAGATTCGAAGGTGCAGTGAGCGTTGGCGCCGCCGTGGTCGCTGTCGCTATGCTTGAATATGGCCCCAGGTTATTTGCTGTGTCGCTAGCTCGCACGCGGTAGCTGTAGCTGCTTGAGCCCGCCAATCCCGTGTCGCCGAACGATGTCGTCGTGGAAGTTCCCACCTGCGCAAAGCTGTTACAGCCCGCCCCCTTGCACCGTTCCACCAGGTACTTGCTGATCGTCCCTCCCGTCTCCGTCGAAGCAGTCCACGAGAGACTGATCTGCACCGGGCCGGCTGCTGTCGAGGTCAGGTTTGCCGGAGCCGTCGGTAAATTTCCTCCGGCAGTGGTTGCAGTCGCCGTGTTGGAATACCCACTCAGATTGTTCGAGGCGTCGGTCGCCCGTACGCGATAACTATAGCTGGTCGAGGCAGCTAGTCCCGTATCGTTGAATGCAACCGTCGCGGACGTCCCCACTTGCGCAAAATTCGCACATCCCGCACCTTGGCACCGCTCCACCAGATATTGGCTGATCGTTCCGCCCGCCTCACTCGCTGCACTCCAGCTTAGGTTGATCTGTGTACTTCCCGCTGCGGTTGCGGTCAAGTTGCTCGGTGCCGTCAACGTTGGCGCCGAAGTAGTCGCCGCAGCCACACTGGAATACGCGCTCAAATTACCAGCTGCATCCGTGGCCCGCACTCGGTAAGAATAGGAAGTGGAAGCGATTAATCCCGTATCGTTAAACGAGGTAGTCGTGGGTGCGGCAATCTGTGCAAAATTGGCACAACCCGCCCCCGAACAGCGCTCCACCTTGTAGCCGGTCACTCCCACGTTGTCCGTTGAAGCCGTCCAGGCAAGATTAATCGCCGTAGCCGAAGCCCCCGTCGCCATCAAATTCGTCGGCGCCGTAGGCGGCGTAGTGTCCGACCCCGGCGGAGTCGTCGCGCTACTCGTGTTCGAATAGCCGCTCAAGTTACCCGCAGCATCCGTTGCCCGCACGCGGTAGGAATACGAAGTAGAAGCCGTCAATCCCGTATCGTTGAAGGTAGTAGTCGTGGGCGCGGCAATCTGCGCAAAATTCACACAACCCGTCCCCGAGCAGCGCTCCACCTTGTAACCCGTAACTCCCACATTGTCCGTTGAAGCCGTCCAGGTAAGATTGATCGCCGTCGCCGAAGCTGCCGTCGCCGCCAAATTCGTCGGCGCCGTAGGCGGCGTAGTGTCCGGCCCCGGCGGAGTCGTCGCGCTACTCGTGTTCGAATAGCCGCTCAAATTACCCGCAGCGTCCGTGGCCCGCACCCGGTAAGAATAGGAAGTGGAAGCCGCCAGCCCGGTATCGTTAAATGCAGCGGTAGCGGGTGCAGCAATCTGCGCAAAATTCACACAGCCCGCCCCCGAGCAGCGCTCCACCTTGTAACCGGCAACTCCCACGTTGTCCGTTGAAGCCGTCCAGGTAAGATTGATCGCCGTCGCCGAAGCTGCCGCTGCCGCCAAATTCGTCGGCACGGTAGGCGGCGTAGTGTCCGGCCCCGCCGAAGTGGTCGTAGAAAACACATTCGAGTACGCGCTGTTATTTCCCGCAGCATCCGCCGCGCGTACCCTGTAGGAGTACGAAGTCGAGGCCGTCAATCCGGTATCGTTAAATGCAGCCGTAGCAGGCGTAGTAATCTGCGCAAAATTGGCGCAACCCGCTCCCGAGCAGCGTTCCACTTTATACTCAGCCACTCCCACATTGTCCGTCGAAGCCGTCCAGGTAAGATTGATGGACGTAGCCAAGGTCGCTGTCGCCATCAAATTCGTCGGCGCTGTCGGCGGTGTCGTGTCCTTAGTCGACGGCGGCATCCCTGCGTTGGCGCATCCACCCAGCAGGAACCCGCCCCACATCCCCCACATAGCTATGCAAATCGGCTTTGACCGAAGCCGGAACGCGACTCTGCTATTCATTCCAGAATACCCGTTGAACTTCCACATTCGAGTTTGTGCAGGCGGCGCCACAAGGACAGGAAGACGCCTTTCCACTATTAAAAACCTATCACGAATTTCTCACTACGCGAACATTACGGCAAGCCAGACGGCGTCCTGAACAACCTGAACAATAAGACAGGTGTCGGTTTCCTCCTGCAGGCCCTGACACTCACCACCCGTTTCATCAGCTCGCTCGCGTCCACAATCTCCGGAAAAACGACCGCACTCGATCAACCACTGATCCCTGCGCCGGTGGCGGCCCGGCATTCCCCGGAGCACTCGCGGCGGGCGGCTGCGCCGGCGTCGCGACGGCTGTTGCCACCGTCTCACCGTCAACGCGCCCCTGAAATATCAACGTTGGCCGCACTCGCACCCGCCTCACGATCACCATCAACCTCGGGTCTGGTTCCACCTGCACCTTCGCGCTGGCGTCAAACCGCAGCGGCGGCATATCCACCGTGTAAATCGGCTCTTCGTTCTTCGAACGCTTTTCGGCTGTCCCCGGCGCGTCGTTTGAATTCTGCGCCGTTTCGCTCTTCACGCCCTCCCCGGTTGAGCCAGGCATCGCACTCCCCGGCGGCGGAACAGCTGGAACCGTTACATCCTTAGCAATCTGCAATTCGCACTTGCAACGCCCCGCGCCGTTGCCCAGCGCATCGATCTGCCCGTTCGCCAGCGTCACATCGCCGCCCTGCGGCACCATCACGCTCAGCCCGCTCAACTGCTGCTCCAGGCGCATCGCGCCACGATACGTGCGCACGCACATGGTTCCCGCGCCCTCGAATCCCACAAGAAAATCTCTCGGCTCCTCGCCTATCGCCACTGGCCGCCCTTGAATCTGCGCCGTATAGACGCTCAGCGCCGGTTCGGTTTCCAATCGAGCATGAATCGCTCCGCTCTCCAGCGCCACCGTCACCGCTCCTCCTGATTTCAAAACGGAAAGATGCGCCGGTCCGCAAATCGAAATCTGCCCGCCTTCCACAAGGCTAATCCTCGCGTGCCCCGACTTCACTCGTACATCGCTCCCGCTCCGTAAAATCGTTTTCGCCACTCCGCCCACAACTTCCACGCTCATCGGCCCCGTCACGGAAATGTCTTCCCCTTCTATCAATCCGACCGTGTCACCCACCGGTTGGTCCGGCGCCGCTGCACCCGCCACAAAAATTCCCCCGCAAACCATCGCGCACACTCCGGCCAAAAGCCGCGCGCGCCGCATCGATTCAGGCAAATAACCCTTCCGCAACACCGTCGATCACTCTCCCGCAACCCGCCCAGGAAACTCTCGCCTATACTATACGTCACGCCGCCTTTTTGGCAGGCGCATCAGAAACCATGAACCCACCCGACGCCACCGCCGCTCCAGCGCAAAACCCCGCGCCGGATTCCCCCCCCAAAATCCCCACGGAACCTATCAGCTCCCACTACGACACCCGTCTCCCCGACCTCCCCTGGTCTCGCCGCATCCAAATTCCGCTCATCGCCGCCGCGGTCTTCAGTGTGATTCGCATTCTGGGCCCCACGTTGCGCTATGAAGTCCTCGGCTGGCAAAACGCCGAGCGTGTCCATGCCGCAGGCAAGCGCTGCATCTGGGCCTTCTGGCACCGCATTATCATCCCGATTGTCTGGTGGCACCGCAATCACGGCGTGGTTGTGATGAACACCACGGCCTTCGACGGCCAGTGGACCCGCAAAGTCATCGAATGGCTAGGCTTCGGCACAGCCCAAGGAAGCTCCTCACGGGGAGGTCTCCGCGGCCTGGCGGTTATGGCTCGCCGCCTCGAAGAAGGCCTCGATTGCGCCTTCACCATCGACGGCCCCCGCGGCCCCCGTTATGTCGCCAAGCCCGGCCCGGTAATGCTCGCCCGCAAGACCGGCTGCCCCGTCCTCGTCTTCCACATCGGCGTAAGCCGCGGCAAAACCTTCGAAAAAACCTGGGACCACTTCCTCCTGCCCGCCCCTTTTGCCCGCGCCGTAATCCTTTTCGCCCCGCCCATCTACGTCCCGCATGACGCCAACGCCGAAGTCCTCGAAGCCAAACACGCAGAAATGCAAAGCCAATTAGAACGCGTCCGCGACATCGCCGAATCCTGGTTTTCTCTTAGCGAATCAGATCGTCAAAACTTTCGCGCGCAGTTCTCGAAATAGTCGGACAGACTTCAGTCTGTCTCCGGTTTTTCTCACCTAATTTCAAACCAACAGGACAGACGCCTCCCCCTGACTTCTCTCTTTCTCCCCACAACTCAATTCCCAGCCCGCTCCCCCAGCTTCACCGGCACATCCATCTTCTTCCCGCCCCGATACACCGTCACACTCACCGTGTCCCCCGGCCTCTTCCTGTTCAACACCACGTTCAAATCAAACTGATTTGCAATCTTCTGCCCGTCGACCCCCACGATCACATCTCCTCCCGTTGCAATCCGCCGCATCCCCGCCATTGCCGCGTGGTCTCCTCCATGTAAACCGGCCGCCGCTGCAGGCCCGCCCCGAGTCACTTCTTCGATCAATAATCCGTCTTTTACAGGCAAATCCAGTGCCTCCGCAAGCCACCCGCCCACCTCCAGCGTCTGCGCGCCAAGAAACGCCTGCCTCACACGCCCTTCCGTCATCAAATCGTGCGCAATTCTCTTCGCCGTATTCACCGGAATCGCAAACCCAATCCCCGCGGTCGTTCCACTAGGCGTATAAATCGCCGAGTTGATCCCAATCACCTCGCCGTGCGAATTAATCAGCGGCCCTCCCGAATTTCCCCGATTGATCGCCGCATCGGTCTGAATCGCCTCATCAATTATAGTTGTCTGGCTCGTCTGAACGTTCCTCCCAAGCGCGCTCACCACTCCTGTCGTCAACGTGCTCTGAAACCCGAACGGATTCCCGATCGCCAAAACTTTTTGCCCCACCTGCAGCTTCGCCGAATCCCCCAAAGGCAGCGCCACCAGCGGTTTGCCTTTCGGCTCGATCTTTAGCAGCGCCACGTCGTTCCTCTGGTCCGCTCCTATAAACTTCGCCGGATACCGCGACTGGTCCCCAAGCACCACTTCAATCGACTGCGCCTCCTGCACCACATGAAAGTTCGTCAAAATATATCCGCGCGGATCAATCACAAATCCCGACCCCGCTCCTTCCACCGGCACAGGGTCCATAAAAAAATCGTACTCGGTCGCTTTCGTCAAAATGTTCGCCACCGCCGAAGACGCCTCTCGGTAAACACGCACATTAATAGATTCGTCGTCAGTCAGCGCCGCGGCTCCCGTGGAAACCTCCGTCAGTCCCGTCCCCAACGGCAACGCCTCCACCTTCCGGGGCTGCCGTTGCCCCCAGCGCCCTCCAGCCCAATACGCCCCGCCAATAATCGCCACCGCCACAACAAACAATCTCACCGCATTCGCTGCTTTTCCCGCGCTCATTTTCGTAATCCTTCCTCGACCTCACTTGCATCCAAGAGTCCCAGAACAAAACTGCGGGGGCGGGGCTTGCCCGCCCGGCCTTCTATCCCCGGGCGCCTGCTCTCATCTTAGACGTTGCGCCTGCCAATTTTCGTCTCTCCTCCGTCTTTATTTCCTTGCTTCTTTGCTTCTTCCCCGCGCCTCAACTTCTCCGCCAACTCCCCAACCTGCCGCTGCGTCTCCTCCAACGACCCCGAACAATCAATCTTCTCCGTTGCATACTTCAGCTTTTCCTCCGCAGGCATTTGCGCCGCGATCCGCCGCCTCGCCTCCCCCTCGCTCAACCCGCGCGCCATCAATCGCTGCATCTGCTGCTCCGGTTTACACCACGCCACCACCAAACCATCCAAATTGTTCTGATACCCCGCCTCCACCAGCAGCGCCGCCTCGACAAACGCGGCATCGCGCGCCGCGCTCTTCTCGCACTCCGCAAACTGTCGAACAATCTCTTCTTCCACCCTCGGATGCACAATTCCATTCAACCGCTCTAATTTTCCGCGGTCCGCAAAGACCACCGCCCCGAGTTTCCCTCGATCAATCCGCTTGTCCTCTCCCAGAACACTTACTCCAAACTCCCGCATAATCTCGTCATAGGCCGGCGTCCCCGGCTCAATCAATCTATGCCCCAACCCATCCGCATCGATCACCTTGAATCCCAACTCGCGCAACATCCCCGCAACGGCGCTCTTCCCGCTGGCGATTCCACCGGTAATTCCAAGCCGCTTCATCCTCGGCTTTTACCGTCCACCCAAACCAGATGGCCCGCCCGCTGAAATCGTCCGCGGTATCGCCTTCGCACGCCGCATCCGCGCCGCCTTCACCGTATTGCTCATCAACATCGTAATCGTCATCGGCCCCACGCCCCCAGGCACCGGCGTAATTGCTCCCGCCAAATTAACGGCATCGGGATGAACGTCCCCCACGAGCGCATTGCCCTTGGCCCTGAACTTCTCCAAGCGCGCCGGAAAATTCCTGAACAATCGCTCCGCCTCGGCGGCATCCGTCACGCGATTCGTCCCTACATCAATCACCGCAGCTCCAGGCCGAATCCAATCCGCTTGCACAAATCCCGCCTTGCCCATCGCTGCCACCACAATGTCCGCGCGCCTCACGACCTCCGCCAAATCCTTCGTCTTCGAATGGCAAATCGTCACCGTCGCATTCGCATGCATCAAAAGCAACGCCAT
>Ga0210405_10005206_pt1 | contig 11957 bp, 10 predicted proteins | sample IncBWH11MmetaG_FD_155492 | JGI IMG/M metagenome (GOLD analysis project Ga0210405, IMG submission 155492) | Forest soil microbial communities from Barre Woods Harvard Forest LTER site, Petersham, Massachusetts, United States - Inc-BW-H-11-M | ecosystem: Environmental > Terrestrial > Soil >... | reverse complement strand
TTCGGCCCATCCGGACGGTCTTGTCGTCGGCGAAATTCAGCAGGAACTGGATATTCCCAACTCCACTCTGTCTCATCATCTTGAAAAGCTCAAAGCCGAAAACCTCGTACTTGTTCGGCGCGAAAGCACATTCCTCCACTATACGGCGAACACCGAAGCCCTTCAGGAGCTATTGCAGTTCTTGTACGCCGAGTGTTGCACTCGCAACAAAACACTCAAGCCAGAATCAATCGTTACATGTTGTAAATAGGAGGGCCAATGAGCAACCCGGATCTAAAAGATGTGGTGAAGGAAAAGTACGCAGAAGCAGCTCTCCGGGTGACCAAAGGTGGCAGTTCTTGCTGTGGAAGCAGTCCAGCAACAGCGAGCGGTTGTTGTGATCCAATCACGTCCAACCTTTACGACTCGTCGCAAGCAGGCCAGATTCCCGAAGAAGCTCTCCTCGCATCGTTGGGTTGCGGGAACCCGACTGCACTGGCCCAACTGAATCCTGGCGACATTGTGCTTGATCTCGGCTCCGGCGGCGGCATCGATGTTTTGTTGTCCGCCAAACGCGTCGGCTCAACGGGAAAAGCCTACGGTCTCGATATGACCGACGAGATGCTTTCCTTGGCCAACGAGAATAAGCGCAAATCGGGGATTGCCAACGTCGAATTCTTGAAGGGGGAAATTGAGCGAGTTCCGTTGCCCGACAATTCTGTCGATGTCGTCATTTCCAACTGCGTCATAAATCTCTCTGCGGACAAAGATCGCGTTTTACGGGAAGCCTTCCGGGTCCTTAAGCCGGGAGGACGCTTTGCCGTCTCGGATGTCGTGACGCGTGGGGAGATGCTCCCCGAGATTCGCAAGAACGTGCTTTTGTGGGTCGGTTGTGTTGCCGGAGCGCTTGAAGAGACCGATTACCGCAGCAAATTGGCGTCGGTTGGATTCGAACAAATTGAGCTCGAGCCCACTAGGATCTATCGAATCGAAGATGCTCGCGAGTTCCTATCGGGCCAGAACATTGATGTCGATGCGATTGCACCGCAGGTGGACGGCAAGTTCATGAGCGCTTTCGTCCGCGCCGTGAAGCCCCAGAAAACTGAGCCTTGCTGCGTGCCAACCTGCTGCAGTTGAGCACACCCCGATGCAAGTACGTTACAACATTTTGTTTCTGTGCACCGGAAACTCCGCCCGCTCCATCATGGCTGAGGCCATCATGAACCATAAGGGAAGGCCTACCTTCTCTGCTTACAGTGCCGGCAGTCATCCGTCTGGCACGGTTCGGCCAGAAGCGCTGAAACAACTCAAAGTCGCCCATATTCCGGCAGATGGTCTCAGGAGCAAGAGTTGGGACGATTTCGCCATGCCTGCCGCTCCTAAATTCGATTTTGTTTTTACCGTCTGCGACAATGCCGCGAACGAAAGTTGCCCGCTCTGGCCAGGCCAGCCGCTGACGGCCCACTGGGGTGTTCCGGATCCGGCTGCGGCGCAAGGAACCATAGAACAGATTGACAGAGCCTTCCGTGACGCGTTCTTCCTTCTCGATCGAAGAATTAACCTGTTCCTGTCCCTCCCCTTTCCCGGTCTCGACCGGCTCGCCATCAAGAAGGAAATCGACAAGATCGGCCACCAATGAGATTTCGCCTGCCTACCCGCCTGGTATGTCCTGTGGTGAGATTTGAAGGAACAATCTTCGGGTGATACGACTGTGATGAAAATGCCTGCTGTCATCCATGGCAGCGAAGCCAAGTTTCGCGAGCGTATAAAGGCAACGCCGCACAGCAGCACGCGAAAAGCTGGTCTTCGCGCTGATTTGAGAAACGGTGAGTTCACGCTGGCGTGCGAAAATGCATGAATCACTGCCAAGCCCCTCGCAAGCGACGTCATGAAATTGGGATCGCCGCTATATCCGTCAATCTGTGCCGACATGGTAAGCGGCAGCCCAACGGATGCGTTCGAATCAGGTTTGCCCGGAAGCATTTGCTGCGAGGCAAATCTGCTCGTAGCTTCCTGTTTCGAGAGTGAGCCGCTTGAAGGTTGATTCTTCGAATCAGTTCGGTTCGACATGTGTTGTTTCAAAGCCAAACCGCTTTGAACTTGCTGTTTCGGAGCAGGCTTGCCTGAGACTTGGCGTTTCGAAGCGGGTCCGCTTGGAACTTCTTGCCGGGCGCAGTGGAATTGTCACTAGGGGGTTCTTGGATGAAAAAGATTCCGGGATATCGGCGCTATGTCCCCGGCACGCAGCCGCCTCATTTGCATCCTCCCTATGTTTCTTCGATTAAGCGTGCTCCGCTGCAGCCTCTTGTCGCGCTTCCTCATACACTTTCTGAGATTACGGGGCCCCTGTTCGAACGAGATATTGCTGATGTGAAGGCTTGCGATCTGACGCGGCAACACTCCGGCGAGCCACTGGGCGAACGAATTATCGTGAGTGGACGCGTGCTTGATGAAAATTCAAGACCTGTCCCGCACACGCTCGTGGAAATTTGGCAAGCGAATGCCGCAGGAAGGTACCTCCACAACATTGATCAGCATCATGCTCCGCTCGATCCGAACTTCACTGGTAGCGGGCATGCCGTGACGGATTCGGAAGGGCGCTATCGTTTCGTGACGATTCGGCCGGGCGAATATCCTTGGGGAAATCACCACAATGCCTGGCGCCCGGCGCACATTCATTTTTCGTTGTTCGGTCCGGCGTTTGCCACGCGGCTTGTGACGCAAATGTATTTCCAAGGCGACCCCCTGATTCCCTTCGACCCAATCTTCAACTGTACGGAAGATGAAAAAGCGAGGAACCGGCTCATTTCGCAGTTCGATTGGGAGACGACGATTCCGTCGCAAGCGCTAGGCTATCGTTTCGACATCGTTCTGAGCGGGCGCGAGAGCACTCCCATGGAGACTCATGCGCACGGAGAAAAATTATGAGCCTTCAGACCACAACCTGGCAGACCGTTGGACCATTTTTCAGGATTGGTTTCTCCTGGCTTTATCGGGACAATTTGACGGAGCCTGGCGTTTCCGGTGAACGCTTGGAAATTGCGGGCCGCATCCTCGACGGGGATGGCAAACCAGTGCCCGACGGGATCGTTGAAATCTGGCAAGCGAATTCGCACGGCAAATATGCTCATCCGGATGATCCACAGGAAAAACCGGGCGAATTGGGCTTTACCGGCTACGGGCGCGTTCCTACGGATGACGCGGGAAGCTTCCACTTTACGACGATCAAGCCAGGGCGCGTTCCTGGGCCGGATGGAAAACTGCAAGCGCCGCATCTCGCGGTTTCGGTTTTTACGCGTGGGCTGCTTCGGCGGCTTGTCACTCGAATTTACTTTCCCGAGGAACCGAGCAACGCAGAAGATTTTGCTTTGAAACTCGTTGAGCCTGGCCGTCGCGAGACGCTAATTGCGAAGAGAATCGAGGGACGGACCGGAGAGCTTGAGTGGAACGTCAAGCTGCAAGGTGAAGGAGAGGCAGTTTTCTTTGATATTTGATCGGATAGGGATTCTCCAGGTTTAGACTCCGATGTGCCCGGAATGATTTGCAGGGTTGATGACGTCGGAAAACGCGGACGGTGGCACCTCAATCGTCTTGCCGCCAATATAAGGGGTCGAAAACATACTGCCTCTTTTCTGTCGCGCGAGAGGATGGACGGGTAACGCTGAAATGAAACTCAGACATGTACGGCATTCATTCTCGAAATAGTCTCGAGCGCTACGATTTTTCTCCCCGCTCTCCGGAAGTCAAGCGCGGCCTCAAATGGCAGGAGAACGCACCAGAAGCGCTCATTCGTGACGCAGGGCATCCAGCGGGTCCACACGAGTGGCACGTCGTGCCGGAATGACCATGGCCGCGAGAGCGACGGCCGTTAGTCCGATCGAAACCGCACTAAAGATCAGAGGATCTGTCGGGCTGACTTCAAAGAGCAGGCTCTTCAGCAGGCGCGTCAATCCGAGAGCACCTGCAATTCCGGCGATCAGGCCAGCAGCTACTGGAATCACTCCCTGCCCCAAGACCAGCGCGAGCACGTCGGCGGACCGCGCGCCAAGAGCGACTCGAATTCCGAATTCGCGCCGCCGCTGATGGATTAGGTAGGCCATCACGCCATAGATGCCGATGGCCGCGAGGAGGCCTGCCAGCAAGGCGAACACGGCCATCAGCTGGATTGAAAATCGCTGGCGGACGAGCGAATCGGCCAGGATCTGATCCATGCTCGAGAGATCGACCGGCAAACTGGAATCGAGCGTGGTAACTTCGCGCCGCACCGCTGAGACCAAAGCGAGAGGGTCATACACCGTCTTCATTACGATGGCCAGCGAGCCGAATGGAACTTGTGGCCCGAAATAGTAGATTCGGGGCTCGGGCGGGGCCGACGGGCTGAAAGATTTCGTCGCGGCAACCACGCCGACGACTGTGAATGTGCCTCCTGCTAGCGGGACCTTGATCTGTTCACCAAGCGGATCGACGTTCGGAAATAATTCCTTGGCGACTAGCTCATCGATGACCGCCGCTCCAGGTGAGCCCTGCTCGTCAGAAGGAGCGACATCGCGGCCACGCAAGAGCGGGATTCCGAGAGTTGCGAAGAACCCGGGCGAAGCTCGAGTTTGCCAAATGATTCGCTGGGGTTCGTTTGGATTTCTGGGATGGCCTGCGATCTCGACGCCACCGCTTCCTGGGCCGCCATTGTATGGGAGGAAATCGACCGTTGCGGCAGAGCGCACGCCCGGAATCGAGCGGACGCGTTCGAGCAGCGATCGTCCGAAGGCGGCCCTTTGCGCGGGCTCCTTGTACTGCGCGACTGGTAAGGAGACGAACGCGGTCAGAACATTTTCTGACTGAAAACCGGGGCTGGTGCGCTGCAAGCGAACAAAGCTCCTCACCAGCAGGCCGGCGCCGATCAACAGAACCAGAGAAATGCAGACCTCAAACGCGACCATCGACTCCCGCAAAAGCTTACGTCCGCCAGCCGATCCCCTTGCGCCCTCTTTTAGCGTTTCGACAATATCGACTCGCGAGGTCTCCAGAGCGGGCGCGAGGCCAAACAGCGTGCTCGCGACAATTGATACGGATACGGAAAACCCCATGACCCACGCGTTGAGGGAAGGGGAAGCTCCGCGAATCAAACCAACGGGACCGAACTGTGCGTAAAGATGAAGTCCATAGAGCGCGAGAAGAGCCCCGGCAGCGCCGGCAACGGAGCCAAGCAGCAGAGTTTCCGTCAACAACTGCCGTATCACGCGGCCGCGCGACGCGCCCACCGCCGAACGAATGCCGATCTCCCTGCGGCGCGCCATCGCACGGGCCAGCAGAAGATTCGAAACGTTAGCGCAGGCTATCAACATCAGCGCACTCACCGCCGCGAATAGCATGAGCAATGGCGACTTCAAATCGCCTGCCTGCTTTTCCGCGAGCGGCTTCAGGTCAATGGAAAATCCGCGATCCATGGCGGCCTGGTTCGGATACTGTTCGACGATGCCGGCGCCGATGCGGCGAAATTCATCGCGCGCTATTTGGATGGTTTCGCCGGCCTTGAGCCGCCCGATTACGTCAATGTTATGCGGACCTCGTGTGCCCGGCGCGGTTTCCGAAGGACTGAAGGCGAGGGGCATCCATAAATTGGCGGCAACACGATAGTCGAGAATTGGCCGAATCACGCCAGCAATGCGGTAGCTTTCGCGATTGATCTGAATGTTCTTCCCGACAATCGATCGATCGCGGCCGTAGCGGCGCGTCCACAATCCTTCAGAGAGGATGACGACGTGATCCCTGCCGGGCTGATCGTCATCGGCGGTGAAGAGGCCACCGACAATCGATCGATCGCGGCCGTAGCGGCGCGTCCACAATCCTTCAGAGAGGATGACGACGTGATCCCTGCCGGGCTGATCGTCATCGGCGGTGAAGAGGCCACCGAGAATCGGGACGACACCGAGCATGGGAAATGCGCTGGAAGTGAGCCGCAGTGCCGGGACATCCTCTGGCTGCCCGTCACCGGTCAAAGTCGCCACGGCACCCGTCACTGCCGCGATCTGGCTAAAGCATTTATCTTGGCGGCGGAATTCCGTGTAGTCCGCAGCCGTTGGTGCGATGCCGTGCAACGAATAGCGAGGCAGAGTCTCCTGAACAATGAGGAGCCGGTCGGGATCAGGATAAGTCAGGGGATGCAAGAGCACCGCATCGATAGCGGAAAAAATCGCGGTGCTCGCTCCGATCGCCAAAGCGAGTGTCAGGATCGCGACGAGGCTGAAGCCGGGGCTTCTCAAAAGCTGGCGGAGAGCGAAGCGAAGATCTTGCAGCATGATTTAGCGCCTCCTCCTTCGTTTTCCTTCTGAAAGCCGAATCAGCCCCAGACGCGACGGGCGGTGTCTACAACCAGTTTCAGTTTGGCCCATTCGCGGTCTTCGGTGATGAGGTTTCCTTCCGCAGTGGAAGCGAAGCCGCACTGCGGGCTGAGGGCAAGGTTTTCCATGGGAACGTAGCGGGAGGCTTCTTCGATGCGATTGGCGAGATCGGCAGGATCTTCCATGCGGGGGAGCTTGGAGCTGATGAGTCCGAGAACAACTGTTTTGGCCTTCGGGACGAAGCGCGGTTCGAACGTGCCGGAGCGATCGTCATCATATTCGAGAAGAAAGCGGTCCACGTCGAGAGTGCCGAACAATTTTTCGGCTATGGCGTCGTAACCGCCTTCGGCGTACCAATGGCTGCGATTGTTTCCGCGGCAGAGGTGAATGGCAAGCGTCACGCCCGGTCGGCGAGCGGCGCGGAAACAGGCATTGTCGGCTTTGATGGCTTCGTCGAGCGCGGCGTCGGGATCTAGGCCGATTTCAGTGCGAATCCACTCGCGCCATTTGGGATCCATGTAGTAGCTGTAGCGCGGCGCGTCTATCTGAATGTATTTCACGCCGTCACCGGAGAGCGCCGCAAGATCGGTCTTCATAATTTCGACCACGGCCCATAAAAGTTCAGAGTGGTTTTTGTAAATAGGATCGGTTACGCCGCGCTTGAAGGAAATTGCGGGAAACTGAGTTGCGCTCGGGAGGGTCATTTTTATGTCGCCGGGGCTGTGCGCTTTCAAGAATGGCAACTCGTGGCCAGTGAGCGGCCGAACCTGGCGCAGCTTCTTTGTGACGATTCCGGCGATGCTGCTTACGGGAGCCTCTCCTTTATCGCCAGCGTTCCAGTTTCTGGCCACGGCGTCGCCGAAATCGAAGCCTTCGACGGCATCCGTGAAGTCGCTCATGAAGTTTCTACGGCGCAACTCGCCATCGGTAAAAATCTCGAAGCCTAGATCTTTCTGTTTGGCGAGCACGCGCAGGATGTTCTGATCTTCGATGGCGCGAAGTTTCTCGGCGCTACCGGCGTGGCTTCTGGCCGCGAGCAAGTCGGGTGGTCTCAGAAGACTGCCTATCTGGTCAGCGCGAAGGGGGTTCGCCATGATGGTTTGGACCTCTCTCCCAAGCTGGAGCCGGCCAGCGGCTCCATGACGGTGCCGAAGTTGGCCGGGCCGCGGCTGAGCGTTTTGGAAAGCCTCGCCGCGAAATCTAGAAGCAAAGGGATCTTTTTGGCGAGATCCGGGCCAACTAATCTCAGCGTGGGCCCAGCCATGCCGAGAGCCGCAATGACGCGACCCCCTTTGTAAAGAACCGGAGCGGCAATACCGCTCAATCCCTTTTCCAATTCTTCGTGGTCGGTAGCATAGCCCTGACGACGAGTGAGGTCGAGAGCAACCTTGAGTTTCCTGAGACTTGGGATCGTGAGCGGCGTGTATAACTTCATGCCATTGCGGAAGAGGATGTTGTAGGCCTCACGTTCGGGGAGCCACGCGAGGATAGCTTTGGCTGGCGCGGTGCAGTGCGCAGGAAAGCGTTCGCCGATGAGTGTGCGGACAGTGATGATGGAAGTGGGGGAATCGACGCGGTCGAGACAGATGATACCGCCGGCGCCGGGAACGGCGAGGCTGACGCTTTCGTTGGAGCGCCGGGCGAGTTCGAGGAGAAAGGGGCGTGCTTCAAACTGCAGGGAGCGCGCGTGGAGAGCGCGGCTGCCGAGTTCGTGAAATTTGATGCCGAGACGATATTTTTCGTTTAGAGGGTTCCGCTCGATGAGATGGAATTTCTGCATGGCGGCGAGGAGACGATGGACGGTGGACTTGTTGAGGGCGAGGCCGGAAGAGAGCTGAGCGAGGCTGATTTCGGGGCCTTGCTCTCCCAGGCGAATGAGGATGCGCATGGCCTTTTGCAGCGATTTGCTGGAGCCCGGAGAGCGATGCGATGTGGCGCGCGGCGACATGGCGTTCGGATAGGTAGTCACAATGTGAAACTACATTTTGCAATATAAAACAATAGAATTTCGGAGGAAGCAAGGCGATTCTTAGGGAGACACGGCTGAAAATTGATCGCGGAGCGGTTTTTAGTGACTGGCCGGTGGGGAGGACGCAGGGAGGGATTGGTTGGCGCGAAAGATCACGTAGGCGCGGATGGCTTCGACATTTTCCTTCGAGAGTTCTTTCGAATAAGAAACCATTCCATAGGCTTTAAGCGAACCACCGAGAACCACATCGGTCCATGCTGAGTTCTCTAGGGTGCCGGAATAGCGCAGGTCCGGAAGGACACCACCGCTTACGGCGACATCTCCATGGCAAGTGGAGCAGTAATTCTGGAAGAGCCCTTCGCCCTTTTGCACTGTTGCGGCGCTGGCCGTCGGTGGGGGCGGCTTCAATTGAGGTTGCGTTATTTGTGGGAGCGGCGGCAAGCTCGCGTTGCCGCCCAATTTAAATGCGAGCACACGGCTAATATTCTGGGGCCTGCCCACTTTCAGCGCGATTTCTCCCGTGGCGAGAGGGAATGCGCCACCCCAACCAACTACGACGGCGACGTACTGTTTTTTACCGACTGTGTAGGTAATGGGAGCTGCAACAACGCCGCTTTGCGCCTCGGCGGACCACAATTTCTTACCCTTATCGGCTTGATACGCTTCCATATTTCCTTGCGCTGTGCCTTCAAAGAGAAGATTCCCGGCGGTCGATAGAATTCCGCCGTTAACCGGGCTGGTGCGATCGATTCGCCAGACTTCTTTTTGTTGGATGGGATCCCATGCGGACAAATGCCCTTTGATGCTATCGAGAACGGCTTTCTTCACATCCGGTTTTTGTGGCATGCCCGCGGCTGCGAAGTCGATGGCAGTGTTGTACGCTAGATTTCTTGCCTCAAAATGTTCTTCCGACTTGTAGAGGAAACCGGCCTCCTCCACGGGAATGTAGACCAATCCCGTTTGCGGGCTGTAAGACATGGAGTGCCAGGTGTGACCGCCGAGCGGACCGGGAGTAAGCGGCGCGCCCTTGCCAGTGGCTTCGTATCGCGCGCTGACGCTTTCGATTGGACGGCCGGTCGCCGGATCGATCCCCGTCGCCCAGGTGACCGTGGTATACGGCTTTGCGGAAATGACTTGTCCCGTAGCGCGATCGAGCACGTAAAAGAATCCGTCCTTTGGAGCTTGAAAGAGAACTTTTCGCGGAGCGCCTTCAAGGGTGACGTCGGCGAGGATGATCGGGGCGGCCGCATCGTAGTCCCATGCATCGCCCGGAACTTCCTGGTAGTGCCAAACGTACTCGCCGGTATCGGGCTTCAGCGCCACGATCGAACTTGTGAACAAATTGTCTTTCCCCTGCGGGCTGCGCGCTCGGCGGTTCCACGGGGTTCCGTTGCCCGTTCCGATGAAGAGCAAATCGAGCTCGGGGTCGTAAACGATGGAGTCCCAAACAGTGCCGCCTCCGCCGAGCTTCCACCATTCGCCGCTCCAGGTATTCGCGGCTTTCTCAAGGACCGGGCTTTCGAAGGGTTTCGAGGGATCACCGGGAACGGTGTAGAAGCGCCACGCGAGCTTGCCCGTCTCAGCGTCGTATGCGGAGACGTAGCCGCGCACGTCCATTTCCGCGCCGCCGTTGCCGATCAGCACTTTGCCTTTGACGACCCGCGGAGCGCCGGTGATGGTGTAGCGATACTTGGGATCGATGGTGAGAGTTTCCCAGACGGGCTTTCCTGAGGCAGCGTCGAGTGCGATGAGGCGGCCGTCGAGTGCGCCGATGAAAACTTTTCCGCGCCAAACTGCAACGCCACGATTGACGACGTCGCAGCAAGCGTTGACAGCCCACTCTGGCGGCACCTTCGGATCGTAGGACCAGAGTTTCTCGCCTGTCGCCGCGTTCACCGCGAAGACTTTGCTCCACGCCGTTGAGAAGTACATCACTCCGTCGACGGCGATAGGGGTTGCTTCCTGTCCGCGCCGCACGTCCAGATCCACATACCAGGCGAGCCCGAGCTGGCCGACGTTTTGATCGTTGATTTGTTTCAACGGACTAAAGCGTTGCTCGTTGTAGGTCCGTCCGTAACTCATCCAGTTCCCTGGTTCCTGATCCGCGTGCAGCAACCGTGATTCGTCCACGTTGGCCGGAGATAGCTCCACTCCGGCCTGTCCGCCGCTTGCCTTATTCGAGTGGCATCCCGCGATATTCAGAAACGTTACGCCGAGCGTGAGACAACGAAGCATTTTTCGCTGCATGAAAACTCCTGGCGACGTCCGGTTGACGAAATGCTACGGCATCTGAGCCTTTGACATAGTTCGAACCTGGCGGTGTATTCTGTGGCTACCTATATATACTTCGCGTTCGCACTTTCCAAGAAGAACGAGTTGCTCGCTTGAGGCGCTTCTCTCAGGGGGCTTGCTCCTCCGAAGAGTCTGTAATAGTTTTGAAGCCGCCTCGCCGATAATGCAGAGGGACAAAATCCATGAATACGAGAAGCGCGAGAAAGGATCGAAGCGGGAGATAGGCGGAAATGAAGACGAAAGTGGTGAAATTCCAGGAATTTGGCGGGCGGGAAGTTCTGCGATTCGAATCGCTGGAGGTCGGAGAGCCGGGCGCTGGAGAGGTGCGTGTGAGCATCGAAGCAATCGGCCTCAACCGCGCTGGCTCGCCCACATCGTGGACGGTAAGATGTGGATGCTGTTTCTTGGGCAAATGCGCGAAGGAATCGGCTGTGCCGACGCCGGTATTGACGGCCAAGGCAAACGCACCGCCACGATGCGCCATCGGAACTTCCAGCGAGGGGTCGACGCCCACCACAGTGAGTTCCTTTGTTCGAACGCCAAGCTGCCGGGCCGCGCAGCGCAATGCTTCGAGCGATGGTTTGCCTATGACGTGAATGCGCGCACCGGTGAGGTCTTTAATCATCGCGGAGATCGCGCGGGAAGTGCCGAGTGCCTTTCCTGGAGCGATAGCAAAATAGAGCGACTGCGAACAACTGTATACCTTCGCGCCGTTCCAGGCGACGTGGCACGCCGCTTCGAGCGCGCTCATGGTGAACTCGCGGAACCAGCCAACCAGCACCGCGTCCGCATCAGGCTTTACCTCCCCGGCACATCGGCAAGTTGGGAAGGCAGAGTAAAACTACGGGCTTTTGCCGTCAGCGCCCTTTGGTTTTCTCCACAGTACGAGCTTCGGCTTTTTCGCCGACGCTAACCTGGTCGGTGACGAGCGAATAATCATTCTGGGTCTTCGCGTAATTCACGAAAAAATCGAGCGAATCGGGATTGGCCATGGCGTTGCGGTTGGCGGCTTGCTCCACGCATTGCCACAGGGCGTCGTAACTGCTGAAGTGCAAATCACGCTCGCGCGCCAGCCACTCAGCGAACCGAGTCAGGTTTGCGTCTTCCACTTGCGCAGCACTCGGCGTCCACAGCAGTTCGCCTTCGCGGAGGGCAGGCCCCTCCGTTTCGGTATTTGCCACGCGGTTTGTAATTCGGTCAGTCATGCTTCATCCGATTGTGCCGTCCTGCGACAGGCTATTCACCTTCGCCCCTTGCGTCAAGCGAGCCAGGCGGAGGAACATTTTTGCGCCCATGTTCCCCTCATAGCGCCGAATTGGAATGCTCGTAACGCCAGCGAAGCGCCAAGCGTCTGACTCAAGGTGATATGCTGCTCCGCG
>Ga0210405_10005205_pt1 | contig 11958 bp, 11 predicted proteins | sample IncBWH11MmetaG_FD_155492 | JGI IMG/M metagenome (GOLD analysis project Ga0210405, IMG submission 155492) | Forest soil microbial communities from Barre Woods Harvard Forest LTER site, Petersham, Massachusetts, United States - Inc-BW-H-11-M | ecosystem: Environmental > Terrestrial > Soil >... | reverse complement strand
CTTCAACGCGTTCTGTCTGAACTCGTCGGTGAAGCCGGACGTCATTGCGGTTTCGATGAAGCCCGGCGCTACTGCGTTGCAGGTTATATTGCGCGAGGCAACCTCGCGAGCGATGGCCATGGTCAATCCGATGAGACCGGCTTTCGACGCCGCATAGTTCGCCTGCCCGGCCTGACCCATCTGACCGAAGATCGATGTTATGTTGATGATTCGGCCCCAACGCTGCTTGAGCATGGAACCGATCACCTGCTGGATACAAAGATAAGCAGACGTCAGGTTGGTATTAAGTACGGAATCCCAATCAGCACGTTTCATGCGCATCACGAGTTGGTCGCGAGTGATTCCGGCATTGTTGATCAGAATATCGATTTTGCCGAGCTGTCCGATTGCAGCCTTAAACACAGTTTTGACTTGTTCTTCGTCAGCCACGTCAAGCGGAAACACGAAAGCTTTTCCGCCATTGGCTTCGATCTCTCGCACAAGTTCGGTCAGCTTCTCCTGGTTGCGCGCTGCCGCCGCCACGGTAACACCTGATGCCGCCAACGTCAGAGCACAAGCACGACCAATTCCTTGCGATGCACCGGTCACGAACGCGACCCGACTTGAAAGGGTCATGATTTCTCCTTAATTGATCGAATCGGAAATTATAGCCGTAGACGAGCAGGGGCAGCGTGCTGATCTCCGCTTCGGTCTCTGACGGGACCGCAAGAACGAAAGTGTAGGTTACAACGCCGGAACCCGCTCCGCGGTCACTGCCGTATTGGCTACGGCATTGGCGACAGGCTGGTAGTCCCGCTGATAAACATCCACAACGGCGCGACCGACAATGCGAGCTGTGGCTTCCGAGTGCATGTGCGCGGGAAAGGTATATGGACCGATGTCCTCGTAATCCTGAACGAATTCGATCTTCTTGATAAACATCGAAGGCGATTTAACCGGCCTGCCCTCGGCCCGCACCAGGCTGCCGGTGTAGGCGTCGACGTAAATCCGGCCCTTGAACAGGCTCGCTCGCTTCTGGCGTGGCTTCAATTGGTAAACGTGCACCGTGCGGCCTTGCAACTCGTTCGTTCCCTTGTAAGAGAGTTTGTAGTTCGCGGGGCTGATCGCGTTCAGTGCAGGATCGTCCTTTTGCACATGGTCCACTTCAGACTGTAACAACCTCGTGATGACGTTGGTTTTTACGAAGGCATCGCCTGTGAAACGTACCGCTTTGAATGCGAGCGTACGCGGAGCCGAGTAGTGCTGTTGGACTTCATATTCGCCAGACTGCGAAGTATCGGGTAGTTGAGCCCGGATCAAGGTCGTCGCCGAATAGGAGGCCAGTTGCTGGGCTTGTATCACCGAACGCCCGCGATAAACTTGCAGCGCAAGTTCAGGAGCCATGCGGGGAAGTACGGCCGGCTCGGCCAATGGAACCGCGACGTCATCCCCTGAAGAAATGGCCGCGGGCGGGACGTCAGATGTCGGAACTCCAAAGGACGGCATCGATGACGGTGGGATGGCATCGGCGCCAGGTTTCATGAGCAACGGAGCCTGAGCAACCGCCAATCCCACCAGCCAGAAACACAAACACAAATACTTAAGAGAAGTCCGCTGCATGCAATAAGTTGGGTACGTTCTTTATATATGATTCAACCTGCGAGGAAAAGGTTCCAACCCTTTCAGCGGATACTCTTAATGGTACCGTACAGATTTTGCTGGCGTGTGAGCGTAACCCTTCGCGGAATGTGTTGGTCAACTTCATTAAGTTCCATTCTCATTGCGCATCCTAAGATCGGACAGTAAGATTCAAGTCTCATCAAAGCGTGAGGTCAGAGCATACATGCCGGAGGTAACAGATACGTCCGCAACGAGTGGGAACCATGTGTCTACCGACGCACCCTCCGTCGAGGTCTACGCTGTGTACGGCGTGGAGCCGGAAGTTCAGGCCTACGCCATGGCCAAGTACTCGCGCTCGGCGCTCTCCATGAAGGAGTCTCTCAAGGAGATCAGCCAACAGAAGGCAGAGAAATTTCTCAACACGTTCTACTTCCAGTACGGACACCGGTCGATTGCGGATTTAGCGCATGTAGCGCTGGCCATCGAACGCTTGTCGATCCTGGCGGCGATTGCCGTCGCCGACGAACAGCGCTGGGACGGCCAGGAACGTTCCACCCGCTACCAGGATTTCAAGAAGAGCGGCTACTTCACACCCGACTTCGGTGAGGACCAGCAGGCCCGATCGTTGTATCGAGAGACGATCGAAAGACTATTTGCGGAATACGAAACGCTCTCGGAGCGCACGTTTCGCTACTTGCTCGAGATCACACCCAAGCCGACGGAGATGAAGCAGGAAGCTTACGAGCGCACTCTAAAGGCTCGAGCTTTCGATATTTCTCGCTATCTGTTGCCGCTTTCAACCAACACGTCGCTGGGAGAAATTGTCAATGCCCGCACACTTGAAACCCAAGTGTCGCGCTTGCTCTCGCATACACATAAAGAAGTCCGATATCTGGGCGATTTGCTGAAGCGGGCGGCAGTCTCCCCGGCGTACAACGCCAGCCACGCGGCGTTGCACGAACTGGTGGACCAGATCCGGGCAGTTTCCACGGAGCTTGGAGATCGGGCTGCGCAAGAGTTGCTGCGAGAAGTGCGCACGGCCCCGACTTTGGTGAAGTATGCCGATCCGAATTCCTACGAGATCGAGACCCGCCGGGAATTGCGTCAGGCTGCAACCGAGCTGTTGGGGAACTTGCAGGTCGCACCAGCGCCCACAGTTGATCTACTCGACGACGAACCGCTCGAAGTGGAGCTCGCGACGACTCTGGTTTACGAACACAGCCACTATCCCTATCGACAGATCCGACAAGCAATTCAAGGCGCGGGAGAACCCATTCGCCGCGACATTATTGACCTGGGACTGCGCCATCGCGGCAAGCACGACGAAATGCTCCGCGCCTTCTGCGCCGGACAGCAGTTCCGCTTCGACATCCTGATGGACGTGGGCGGCTTCCGCGATATGCACCGGCACCGCCGCTGCATCCAGATTGGACAGGAATTCACCACCAGGCACGGCTACGACGTCCCAGACGAAGTAAATGCAGCGGGAGCACGAGGAAGTTACGACGCGGTAATGAAGCGGACGGGGGAAGCTGTGGAACAACTGGCCGAGCGGCCTGGGACCGAGGCGAAAGAAAATGCCCAGTACGCGATTCCGCTGGCATTCCGCAAGCGCACACTGTTCAAAATGGATTTCGCCGAGGTCGTCTACATCTCGGAGCTGAGAACAGGGCCCGCGGGACATTTCTCCTACCGCAACGTGGCCTATGCAATGTATGAAGCGGTGGCGAAGAAATATCCTGCCCTGGCGAAGCATCTTAGGGTGACGGACGTACGCGAGCCCGTGGATTTGCTGAAGCGATAATTGCCCTCCAACTTCGTTTTTAACATGCATGCACATGCATGTTATAATGTCGATCATGCGAACTACTGTAGAAATGAAGCCGCAGCACCGCAGTGCTTTATTGGCATTAGCCGCGCGCCGCGGCGAGAAAGGCTTCTCCTCTGTCCTCGCCGAGGCGATTGAAGCTTATCTTAGCGAGGAAAGAACGCGGGTTCAGCGACGCAAGGAAGTGTTGTCGCTTGCCGGGTCCCTCTCGGACGACGAGGCTAAGAGCCTCCGCAGTACGGCTACGTCTCTGCGGGAGAACTGGCGTTGATTATCGCCGACACTGATGTCCTGATCGACTACCTTGCGGGAACGCAACCGGCAGCGGATCAGGTTTTGGCGTATGCCGAGTCCGACAGCCTGCAAACCAGCGCCATCACCTGCTTTGAGCTTCTGAGCGGTGCGCGGTACGGCAAACGCGGAGACACAGTAAGACGTCTGGTTGGCGCAATTCCGGTCCTCCCCTTAGATCGCGAGGCAGCGGCTATGGCCGCGCAGGTCCGTCAACGGTTGGCGCGGGGCGGGATTTCCATCGGAATGGCCGATAGCTTGATCGCCGGCATTGCTCTGGTAAGCAAACTGCCATTGCTGACCCGCAATCGAAAACACTTCGAGAATGTGGAAGGTTTGCGCTTGGTTCCGCTTGAGCAACCCACCAACTGACGAGATCGCTTTACGTGTACATCACCTTTCGGTCACCCTTCACAATCCGTCCCACCGTAAACGCCTTCTCTCCCGCACGCTCCAGCAGAGTTTGAGCCTTCTTGAACTTCTTCGACGGAACCACTAACAGCATTCCCAACCCCATGTTGAAAGTCCGGAGCATCTCGTCCCGCGGCACATTTCCGAGTTGTTGCAGGTGTTCGAAGATGGGCGGCACCGGCCAGGAATTGATCTCGATCACCGCCGCGACGCCGCGCGGGAGCACGCGGGGAAGATTTTCGGTAATGCCTCCGCCGGTGATGTGCGCCATCGCCGAAACGCATTCGCCATCCGCGAGCAGACGCTTCACCGCCGGCCAGTAGCTCTTGTGAGTCTTCATCAGCTCGTTGCCGACTTTGCCTTTGAGTTCGTTCACATAGGACTCGGGCGTGTAATGGCCAACTTCGAACAGCAGTTTGCGCGCGAGCGCATAGCCGTTGGTGTGCAAGCCGTTCGAGGCTAATCCTAAAATGACATCGCCAACCTCAACCGCTTTTCCTGTAATGATACGTTCGCGCTCGACCACGCCCACGATGAATCCTGCCAGATCGTACTCGCCTTCTGGATAGAAGCCCGGCATCTCGGCAGTTTCACCGCCGATCAGAGCACACCCATTGTGCTTGCAAGCCTCCGCCAGGCCTTCAATTACTTTTTCGGCGACCTCCGGTTCGAGCTTGCCGGTCGCGAGATAGTCCATGAAGAAGAGCGGAGTTGCACCCTGCACCGCGATGTCATTGACGCAATGGTTCACCAGATCCGCGCCAATAGTGTGATGCACCTTCATCTCAAAGGCGACTTTCAGTTTGGTGCCGACCCCGTCGACGCTAGAGACCAAGACCGGATCGAGATACTTCGTCTTGTCAATGGCGAACAAGCCGCCGAAGCCGCCAATTTCGCTCAGTACGCCCCGCGTGAAAGTCTTATGGGCGAGATACTTGATCCGCTTCTTGGTGCGGTTGGCGCGGTCAATGTCGACCCCGGCGTCGGCGTAGGTAATAGGCGCGTCGTTCGCTGGACTCTGGGCCACGAGTGCTGGTTCCCTTTAAAGGTTGCGGGGTAATGCTGGGCTTCGTGTTGCTCGAAAGGAGCGTTTAAGTGCGGCTCATTGTAGCATGTTCGCGGGTGTCGCTGCGGAGCTGCCGGAGTGGTTATGAAACGACCGCAAGGACCCACGATAAGCTGATAAGCTTTGGATACACTAACCCAGCGGCATGCCAGCCGATTCGCTCGCGTGACTTTACTGGAATGCTTTCTAACTAACGGTTTAAAGGCCTCTCCGCCGCTAGTGGGTTACGTAGGTTGACACGTAATAAAAAAGTATTCCGAACAGCGCTAATCCAGAAATGCCATACGCGGTGAGAACCCAGACACCGCGGCCTTCGCGATGCGCTCCAGAAGATTGAGAACCACGTGCATCTGTCGAGGAATTACCCAGGGCCCGATTTTCCACGCAAACCTCCGAGGTTGGAAACATGGTGGCGCGGGAGGCGTCACATTACCCCACACTGCCGCTTGGCAGGTGTTGATGCCGCGAATGTTACTACAAAATCGACTTCGTTGGATGGGAAATAGGTGCGGGTTTTGTCAAATCGATGTCAAACCTTGCGAAGCGCAGGACGACCCCGCGCGCCAATTCGGGAACTTTTCCACCGATTGTTGTCGAATTCGCTTTTCCTTCGCTTAGACTCACATGTATAATTCGGCTTGAATCATCCTGCTATCACAAAGGAGCCGTCTCATATGGGCGACGAACGAGCAAAAGCGATTGATCTGGCCTTTGCACAAATTGAAAAGCAGTTTGGCAAGGGTTCGATCATGCGCCTGGGATCGAAGGAAGCGATCGTCCCCATTGCTGTGATCCCCACGGGCGCGATTTCTTTCGACGCAGCTTTGGGCGTCGGCGGCTTCCCGCGGGGACGCGTGGTCGAAGTTTTCGGCCCTGAATCCTCGGGCAAAACCACGATCACGCTGCAAGTCATCGCTGAGGCCCAGAAAATGGGTGGCATGGCAGCATTCGTGGACGCTGAACACGCGCTTGATCCGGGTTACGCGAAGAAGCTCGGTGTGGACGTTGACAACCTCCTGGTCTCACAGCCGGATTACGGCGAGCAAGCACTCGAAATCACAGAGGCTCTGGTGCGCTCCGGCGCGATCGACGTGCTGGTCGTCGACTCCGTGGCCGCGCTGGTACCTAAAGCTGAACTCGACGGCGAAATGGGGGACAGTCACATGGGCCTGCAGGCCCGGCTCATGTCGCAGGCTTTGCGTAAGCTTACCGGAACGGTTTCGAAATCGCGCACGTGTTTGATCTTCATTAACCAGATCCGCGAAAAGATCGGCGTGATGTTCGGCAACCCCGAAACCACGACCGGCGGCCGCGCCTTGAAGTTCTACTCGTCGGTACGCATTGATATTCGCCGCATTGCCGCGATCAAAGAGGGCGACGTAGTAACCGGCTCACGCACCAAAATCAAAGTCGTAAAAAACAAAGTGGCCGCCCCCTTCCGCGAAGCCGAATTCGACATTATGTACGGCGAGGGCATCTCGAAAGAAGGCGATCTGCTCGACATTGCGGCGGTTCACAACATCGTGGAAAAGTCTGGCGCGTGGTACAGCTACAAAGGTGAACGCATCGGACAGGGCCGAGAAAACGCGCGCGCCTTCCTCAAAGAAAACAAAGACACGCTAATCAAGCTTGACGCTGAGGTGCGAAAGCAACTTGGATTGACGCCCACGGCGGCTCCAGCCGCTGTCCCAGCGCCAGCTCAAAGTGCGCCGCAGAGTGGGCGTGTGACAACCATGCCGAGCGCAGCTCCGGAACCGGCCAAGGTATCTGCTACACGACGTTAGAACGCATTGGTTTCCCTGCCATCGCGTTGTGATCCCTCGCTCTGCCCGGGATGACAACGCGTTTATGGGCTGAAGCGGCAAACTGAGAATCTGCCGGAAGATCGACGTCCAAGAGACCGCTCTACTGCACCAGCCATTCGGTCACGGCGTGCATCTGGTTGAGGACCGAGCCGTAGGTCGCAACCACGACGACGACCGCGGCTGCCACGGGTATCGCATACAACCAGCCTCGATGGGTTTGCGGCTTCCGCTCTTTTTTCCACGCCACCAGCCGTTGTACTCGTGCACGTAGTGCGGTCGAGCTGTGCAGCAAGGCCATGGTCAGCTCGCCGGGAAACTCCATCGTGCCAAGTCTTGAAACTTTGATCAATGCAGCGGCGAGATCGAGCGCATCATGGAAACTTGATACGGCGGCATCGTCAGCGGCCATCTCGGTTTCCTCCGACCAGGCATGCTCCAAACCCGCCATCGCTGGAAACACAGAAAAACGGAAGACCAGTTTCTTCAGGTTGTCATAGCGGAGTGCGTGCGCGATCTCATGCCGCAGCGCTGTCCGGAGCTCGGCTGGACTCAGCATGGCAACGGCAGCCTCGGAAACTAGCACCTTGGGAGCGCACACGCCGGCGACGGTTAGAGTCGGAGCGTCGTTGCCAGTGCGAAAAATAGGGACAGCCTCGCCAGACTCCGTGATCTGGGATCCCATCAGCATCGAGCCGTCCAGCCATTTCACCAGTGCCCGCGAAGCCCTCAGCTGAGCCATCCACGCACGAGCAACTCCGACCCCAATCAGGATCAAACAACAGAACCCCAACGCGAGGGGAGCCCTGCCGACCGCTTCGTTAGTCGAGTGCGGTTCCAGCAACAAAAAAGATGGCAAAGTAAATCCCAGCGTCACCACGGAAGACAGCGCCAGCGGCAGCACACGCAGAACGAACAACAAATCAGCCGAGCCACGTGCCGAGCGCGGTTGAAACCAGCCTCGTATCAGACTCCATCCCCGAGAAACTGCCAGAGAGAGGGACACGTACAGCAGCATGAACACGGCGAGCGAAACCCCGATGCAGCGCGCTGCGAACATCAGCGCTTCTCCTTACTACGGAGTTCACTCCGAAGCTCGCGGCGCTTTTCATCCAGCAAGCGCTGTAGATCGTCCAACAGACCAGCATCATGTTCGCTGACCGCTTCCACCAGATATGACAGTGGAAGCGCGGCCGCTTCGCCCGAGCCCAGCAGTTGCCGCACGGCCTCGCCCACCGCCGCTTTTTCAAGTTCTTCCTGCGTGTATCGTGGGGAGTAGCGAAAGGCTCGGCCCTCAGCGGAGCGGTTCAGCAGTTGCTTTTTGTAAAGCCGGTCGAGGGTTGTCATCACTGTGGTGTAGGCGAGGTTGATGCCGCCGGCATCGATCATCTCGCGAACTGTCGCGCTTCCCCGCATCCACAACGCGGAAAGCAGTTCCTGCTCCAAGGGTCCGAGCCGCGTGCTTGGAGACCGTCGCAGCAGACTAAAAATCCGTTTCATACTCACTCACCAGGCAACTTAAATTTCTTTCCGTAGCTCCAGCGAAACGAAACCGCCGTTCGCAGCGCCGTTCCGCCATCCCGTCCAGGGGTTCAAGTTACCCGAGAACCGGCCAAATCGCAAGGAGAGAAAAGCCGCGTCCGTCCGCTGCCCGTGAAGGAATTTCCCGAACAGGTGACAAAAGGTATGGTCTGCTGTCAGAATTGAACGGGTACCCGGCCAGATGTAATTCGTGAACAACGGAGGATCTTGATGGCACCCCAACGCGGCACCTCGAACTCTAACCGGCCCGGAGGGACTAACCCGCCCACTTTGTTGGAGAGTTCGTTTGATAAGGTGGTCGATTCCCTGAAGCTCTCACCCGAACAATACCAAAGCTCGTCCGAACTCCGAGAGTGGGTATTGCAAAACAAAGACCACAAATATGTTCCCCCAGACCTGCTCAAGGCCTTTGGATTCCAGGTCAATCTGGAACCCTGATTCTTTCCGACAGTCCTGGCCCATTCTGCTGTTGCGCGAGCTGGAGGGAACGGCGCGGTAAATTAATTCCTTCAAGGGACCGTATCAGCAGATGGAATCTCATCCAACTTCACGGTTATGTGGTCACCCTCTTCGACGTGAACCGCTTTGCCACGGTCTTCATATTGGGCAAGAAATTCCGGATCGAAGAAGGCGTCTCGGTCGACCTGCTCCCAGGCGAAAAGGGTATAGTTGCCGGGCACGATATTCCGCAGGACAAATCTGCCCAAATGATCGGTGAACGCCTGCCGGTAATAGTTCGGCTGAGCACGCTGCTTCCCGTCCGGCACCAGTGCCACCACGGCGCTCGGAACAGGTTGTTCGTCACTTTCCACCGTGCCATCCACTCGGCCAGCACCGGGGTTCAAGACCAATTCCAGGGTCAACGGAGAATGACCTCGACTGACGGTGATGCCGGCTTCGAATGTTTCGCTGGCATCACTCGACCTGAGGTAAAAGCCCGACGGCACAGGGGAAAAATTGATGCGGTAGCTGCCTTCGGGAACCTCGCGGAAAATGAAAGTTCCGTCGGACCTGACCGAGGCGTTGTCGATGTCGGGGGTGAGGCTGGCCAGGGACTGAGCTTCCTGCGGTTCCAAAACGCCCACCATACTGCCGATCTCTTTGCTGAAATCGTCGGCGGCCTTGCCTTCCACCCGAATATGGCCGGTCACATCCGCTCCCGGACTAACGACGACATCTACATGCTCAACGTCGGTCTCTTTGACTTCGACGGACGTCCATCCCCACATGGTTTTCGGTTCTTTCGGAGTGCTCGGTTGCTGAGCCACCACGACGTAGGATCCGGGAGGCACGCCGCGAAACTCAAAGGAGCCAGCGGAGAACCTCCTGCCCGGCGAAAAAACCGTTTCCCCCTGATCGCTCAGCAATGTGACTTCAGCTTCGCTGCTCGGCGAGGCGGTTCGCGCGTTGATGACCCGTCCTCGAATGTGTACCGTGTGCACGGGTACGAGATTCATATCGATTCCCGCAAGTTCATCCCCGGCGCGAACTACGAGGGCGATCGCGTGGGCTCGGTCATTGGCAGCGGGATAATAAACAGGCACGTAACTCTTATCATTACTTTTACTTTTATCGTGCGCCGCCACGGGCTTTGGTGAAGCAGGAGGCTTGAAGTAAAGGCAGTATTTACCCGGGGGCAGGCCCGTGATCCGATATTCACCGCCTTCGCTGGTCACGGCACGGGCTACGTCATGAAGCTCGTGCCTACCGCGCAGATAAGAGGATTTCATCGCCTGCACGGAGACACCGCGAAGCGGTTTGCCGGCTTCGTTGGTGATATGGCCTGAGATCGAGGAATTGGGCAGCAAACGAACAGCGACATCGTTAACGTGCTGGCCGGGCGAGAGCAAGAGCGATTTTCCCCGTAAGTCGCCGAACTGAGACTTCACGTAACCGTCGTGAGATGCCAAAAGAAGATATCGGCCAGCCGATAAGCCCTCAAACCCGAACCGGCCGTTGGAATCGGTGCTCGCGAACACGGATGGTGCAGCGGGAGCGGGGTCATTCGGCATAGCGGTACCCGCCAGCTTGACGACTGCGCCTTTCAGCGGCTCCCCGCTCGCCGCATCGATTACTATTCCTCCGATCATGCACTTGTCCTGAGGCAGCGCACCGTTCTGCGCGAGTACATGGGGCGCACAGAGGACGGCGAGCGCTATTGGAACGACCATCAGGAAGGGTAGCTTCATGGCGATTACCGTGAGTTTATCCGAACGGGATGCGCAGAGGTACTCGTACTTCGAAACCGGACTCCGGATGGATTTGCCCTAATGCGAGCCAAACAGCTCCGGGTAAACTAAAAGGGCGGCGGCTGGTGTAAAATCTTTGAGTCAACCCCAATCCGCTGCGGCAGGAGTGATGCAGGGGATTTCCAACCGTCGGGACGTGGCTCAGCCTGGTAGAGCACTCGCTTGGGGTGCGAGGGGTCGGCAGTTCAAATCTGCCCGTCCCGACCATTCTTGATTTTTCGCTCGCTGAAAGATCAGATCGAACGGCTTTCTATAAGCGGGCGAGAGACTTACCCCGTCCGTCGTGCAGTTCAAAGCACTGACTTGAGCAGTTCCCCTCGCTCCGCTACATTCCTTGTAAGATACAGAGAATACGCCTTGTTCGCGAGTTCAAAAATCCTTTCTGTCGTCAGCACGATTTTCGTCGTGACCGGCGCATTTAGGGTCGAAGCCGAAGCTTCCAGTTGCCGCTCTTGCTCGCGATATTCAGCTTGCTTGCGCTTCCAGAACTCCTCATCGATGTTGCCGTCCAGCTTGTCCTCATAGATCTGATCCATGCGCGTGCGTATCGTCGACAGTCGTTGTTGGAGCGCCGCCGCTTGCTCCTTCCTGTATGCTTCGGACCTCGCCAGGTCCGTTTGCAGAGAATCGACCACGGTTCGGGCAATCGTTTTCGGTACGTAAATGCTCTTCAGGAGGCCGCCCAGATGTTCAGACAGCGCCTCCTCGCGCATGTACGGCAGCGAGCATCGGCCACGTCCGTGCGAGCACCGATAGTAAACGTATCTGCCTTTCTGGAGTTCCGTCGTGACGCTACAGCCGTCGTAGGCACAGCGCAGTAGCCCGGCAAAGGCGAAGCTGTGCTTGCGGTATTTCGGTTTGTTACGACTCCCGAACGCATTCTGCACCCTCTGGAATAGTTCCGCAGAGACCAGTGGGGCATGCGTGCCTTTGTACTCGACATCCCGCCAAACGAACTGCCCTACGTAAAACGGGTTCTTCAGGATCGTTTCCAGGTACGAGCGATTGATCCGTACGCCGGCCTCTGCGAACACAGCCTTTTGGAGAGTTGTTAGTGAATAATTGCGGGTAGCGTACAGCTCGAAAATACGCTTGATAACCGGTGCTTTCTGGGCATGTACGGCAATCGAGCGGCTGAGCGAGTTGTTTTGATAGCCGAACGGCGCTCGC
>Ga0210405_10005204_pt1 | contig 11958 bp, 11 predicted proteins | sample IncBWH11MmetaG_FD_155492 | JGI IMG/M metagenome (GOLD analysis project Ga0210405, IMG submission 155492) | Forest soil microbial communities from Barre Woods Harvard Forest LTER site, Petersham, Massachusetts, United States - Inc-BW-H-11-M | ecosystem: Environmental > Terrestrial > Soil >... | reverse complement strand
TCGTTGCAGCAGGAAGCCGTCGCCGCCGAAGATGCCCGCGCCCAGCGACTGCTGAAAGCCCACGCTAATCTGTATCTGCGGAGTGGCACAGAGAAAGCCGTGACGGTGAATCATGTATTCGTGTCCCGGCGAGACTTCGACGGGCAAGATGTGGCCCGGCAGTTTAGTGGCGAAGGCAAGTTCACCGTCTGAACCGACGGCCCGATATTCAGTCATGAAAATGGATCCTCCGCCAGCTACCCGTTTCAGCACGCCGAACAAGCCTCCGCCCCCGGCGTACTGGGTGTGCGTGGTCATTTGAATCGAACCACCCATCCACGACAGTTCTCCTGCTTCGGAAATAATTGACTCATTGGGCTTAAGGAGGAATTCCAGAACGGGCATGGTGGTACCGGTGATGCGGCTCTCCATAACAGGTCTCCTGAAATTGGGAATGTGCACGGTCAGGAACGCGGTTCGGCTCCAGTGGAACGATCAGAGTATACATGCAGCCGGACGGAGTGAGAGCAAGCCGGACGACAGAGAGGCTTGGGGTGCATGGCCGATCCGGGTCAATGAGTGTAACGGCGATGTTACAACAGCGAATCCAGCGAACCGGCTGAATCACGGCGTGATCTCAAACACCGAACCGAGGTCGATGTCTCGCGCTGTTGCCGCTCTCTTTTAGCGGCACACTTCCGTCCTCTTCTCATTGCCTTCAGAAAGGGCAGGATGAGCGCGTTCAGAGCTTCTCCCAGACGCGTTTCGGCTGCGATGATCGAGGGGATGCCCTGGTGCCAGCAATTTCTTGCGAATCGTCGTGCTACTTTGGCGCGGCTGCACTTTCTTTTTGGTAGACCGCGCTCAACATACCCTTGCTCTTCGCGATCGGCAGCAGGGTTGGATAGAACTGGACAAAAGTCGTATCAACCGCCCCATGAGAGGCGTGGCACGTATAACAGTTCGCTTCTACCGGAACCATAGTGGCGAGCTTCTTGTCATCGAATCCGAAAAATGCCCATCCCCCCGAGAAGCGTGCCGAGTCCTTTACATGGACTTCGAGGCCCATGCGCTCGGCACCCTGGTAATTGCCTTGTTGGTTAATAGAGCCCTTACCCTCGGCCATGCGCGCCTCCAGGACCAGCAAGGTCTTGTCCGGCCACGTCCCGGTCTCGATAAAAGCCTTGTAAGACGCGGGATCGACAAAAACATTGTCGAACATGTGATGGCCTGGCACCTGCAATCCCGGGTTGTAATTCATATCGAATCCGGAAGTGAGATAGACCCACTCGCGATAGTTCTCGGGCAGCTTCAACTGGCCGTCAGCCGTGTAGTCCGGTCCTTTCGCCGCTTGACCCATGGCCATCCACGCACAGAGAAGCAAACCGCTGAATAGCAAAGTTTTCATTCCAGTCAGCATATGAGGAGTATCCATCTTGCCTGCTTCGAGCGCTAGTCTGGTTCCTGCACTAAATAGGCTATTGGCTGCATTTATTGCGACGACGGAAGCGGAGGCTCGGCAAATTATTGCTTGCGCGCGAGATGGTACACCATATCCGTGTCCTTGCCATTCTTCTGCCAGGTCCAGCGTTCGGTGACGTGGTCCTTGTCCTCAAAGTCCAGCACCATCTTGTGCTCATGCCCAACCGCGATACTGGGGAGATTGCCGGCACTCAGGAACGAGAAGGTCAACTGCTTTACGTCCCCGGAGGATGGCACTGCGCGCATATGCGGTTGATTGTTGGTGGGGCAATAGTGCAGCAAAGAAATCCCGTCCCCGTCGACGCTGTAAAGCGTAAACATCTCCTCCATGCCAGAGGCATTGAGCGTTTCCATCACGACCGTGTTCGAGATGGCCAGTTTGAAATTGCTTTTCACTTCCGCACCCTGCTCGTCTTTCCCCACCCAATCACCCGCAAGATTCGCTAGCTTCTTGTAGGCTTCTGGAGCAAAGTTCGGCTGATTTTGTGCGGAGATTGAGAGGGCAAGCACGATGAAGGCGCACAGAACGCGAGCGGTATGCTGAATCATTGTCGGAGTCTCCTATCTTGAGTCTCAAGCCCGGCTGCCGCCCGGCATAACAGTACAAATCGTAAGCGTTTTGGGCAGCCAACATCTCTGGGTAGAGACGCCAGGCTCACAACTTTAGTTAGCGACGGGTAATTTCTCTTCAACTGAGCGAGTTGGCATCCATACGTGAAGTATCTATGCAGTAAAGCCCCGGCACCAGACCAGCAACTGCAGGGGACCAGCCAGTCGCTGCATTTCTACGTCCGCTGGGCGCGCTGGGAGTACTATTCACCGGTGAGCCCGGAACGCCTTCCTTCCAAGTCGCAGTGGTTCTGGATCGCTTCGATCTGGCTGGGTCTTGCGCTCTTCGATGCCACCCAGACGGTTTTCGTCATGCGCTCGGAAGGCATGCACCACGCCTGGGTTCGCCTGTTCATTACTCTGCTCGTGGCATGGTTGCCGTGGGCATGCGCAACGCCGCTCGTCCTGCGCCTCGGCCGGCAACACCCGTTGTCGCAATGGACGCATATCTCTACCTGGGCCATTCACATTGGGGCCTGTCTCACGATAGGTCTGGCCTATGCCGCGTGGAGAGCTTTGCTCGAAGTCCTTCTCAACCCCTGGGCCAATCCGACTCCCATGCCCTTCGAAGTGGCCTGGCTTAAAGAATTCGAAAATGGCCTGCTGGCGTATTTCATTCTTTACGGCACGGTCCTTGCCGTGGGTTCGATGCTGGACTCGCGCGAGCGCCTGGCTCAACAACAAACGGAAGCCGCGCGTCTTAGTGAACAACTCTCCAAAGCCCAACTCAGCGCACTTCGCCACCAGATCGAGCCGCACTTTCTGTTCAACACCCTCAACGCGATCGCAGGATTGGTCCGGGAAAATCGTAATGACGATGCGGTCAGCATGATCGTGGGCCTCAGCGACTTCCTGCGCCGTATCCTCAAGGACTCCCATCGACAGGAAGTGCCCCTGGCCGAGGAAATGGATTTTCTACAAAGGTATCTGGACGTGCAGAAAATTCGCTTCGCCGACCGCCTTCACCTCTTTGTGGATGTTCCGCAGGAATTGCTCGTAGCGCAGGTACCGAATCTGATACTGCAACCCATGGTCGAGAACGCCGTCAAACATGGCATCGCGAAGCGCGCTCAGGGTGGAACCATTCGTATCCGCGCCTCGCGCCTGAATGCCATCCTAACGCTCAGCATTTTTAATGATGGCCCCAGCCTAACGGCGGATTGGGAGACATCCGGTTCCGGCATTGGCATCTCGAACGTGCGCACGCGGCTACGAAGTCTCTACGGAGACTCGTTCGATCTGCGCCTCCGGAATCAAGACAACGGCGTTGAAGTCTCAGTCTCCGTGCCCTTCCGGGAGGCCTGATTGGTACGTTCCGAATCCACAACCCCAACATTGCGCGCGCTCGTGGTGGACGACGAACCGCTTGCCCGCACAAACCTCACCGTACTTTTGCGGAAGGATCCAGAAATCGTTGAGGTGCGCGAATGTGGCTCGGGCGCAGAGGCGGTGGCCGAGATTCGATCCAGCCAGCCCCAACTGGTATTCCTCGACGTTCAAATGCCCGAATGCGATGGCTTTGACGTGCTCGAACTACTGGGAGCAGACATGCCTCCTGCTGTGGTCTTCGTCACCGCTTACGATCAATATGCCTTGCGAGCTTTTGAAGCAGGCGCGCTCGACTACCTGCTGAAGCCTTTCGATAACGCCCGCTTCGAGCGAGCCCTTAACCGCGCCAAGGGAAGAATCGCGACCGACCTGAAGCAGCCCCACAAAGTGGATCGCCTCGCTATCAAGAGCGCCGGGCGGGTTTCTTTCGTCAAGCCTTCCGATATCGATTGGATCGAAGCCGCCGACTATTACGCCTGCCTGCATGTGGGTGGAAAATCCCATCTTCTGCGGCGCAGCCTCTCGGATCTCGATAAGGAGTTGGACCCGACCATCTTTTGCCGGATCCATCGCTCTACGATCGTCAACCTCGATCGCGTGTGTGGGCTCAAGCTGAACGCCGATGGCGACTACGACGTGCTCCTCGATCATGGAATAAGACTGTGCCTGAGCCGTCGGTACCGCAAGCAACTGCAGTGGCGTATGGGCCTTGGCCGCTCGCCTGACTCAGCTTAGGTTCCCGCGGACGTTTTGTAGTTTTTATTGTCGATTTAGGGCCTCGAGCACGTCGCTCCTTCGAGGGCTAAAGGGACACGAAGTTCCGGCGGCCGGAGGAACTGTATGAAAAACCGTCGTTTGCTTGCGATTTCGAGCTTGTTTTTGGCCGCGACTGTCTCCGCGGGCGTTGCGGCAAGGGCCGCTGCCAATACCAAGGTGGATCCTGGAACAGCCTTTTCGCGCCTGAAGGTCCTGGTCGGCGATTGGGATGTCGAGAGCAGTCGGGGCAAGGCTCACAGCAGATTTGAGCTGATTGCCGGAGGCTCGGTGCTTCTCGAGCACTTCACCGAACCAGGCGGACAGGAGATGCTCACTGCGTATCATCTGGACGACAGGCGGCTGGTTCTGACACATTACTGCGTCGCGGGCAACCAGCCGCAGATGGTGGCGGAGAAGTTTGATGGCGCGTCGGGCGAACTGGATTTCGCGTTCGCGGGTGGCTCGAATATTGCCCCCGGCGCGGGACACATGCACGACGCGGTCTTCCATCTGGCTTCCAACGATCACTTCGACGCAAAGTGGGATTTTGTTGAGGCCGGCAAGGTGAAATTCAGCGAAGAGATCCACTACACCCGCACAAACTAAGGTAGCCGATTCCGGCACTCTGAGGACAGGCCAGTCGGCGCTTTCATCGGGAGGCTTGGCGCGTCGGCCCGGAAGGCGGAGGATGACACGGTGAACGTAATTCCTGAACGCAGTGCCGCTGTTGTCTCTCTGGTCCGACGCACATGCGGAGCGCCAGAGGAAGTTGTTAAAAGTGAAAGCACGTCAGATAATCCCCAAAAAGAGGAGAAAGGTCATGCAATTTCTATTACTGATCTACGAGAATGAACAGCGTTTTGCTTCGGGTTTCAATCCCGCCGAGATGCAGGAATACGAGGCGTTCGGCCAGGAGCACGCCAGCGCCATCAAGGGCGGAAACGCCCTGCAGCCCACGACCGAAGGACAAACCGTGCGCCTTCGAAATGGCAAGATGCTCACCACAGATGGCCCTTTCGCCGAGACCAAAGAGCAATTCGGCGGCTACTATCTCGTTGAGGCGCCCGACAAGACCGCTGCAGCGGCGATGGCGGCGAAGATCCCCGGCGCTCGTTTTGGTTGCGTGGAAGTTCGTCCTATCATGACGTTTTCCTGATGCTGGTTTCGGCAAAAAGGTGAAGAGGATGAAATGTGCAGCAATTCGCGCGATAGTGCTGGCGCTTGCGACGGGAGAAAGCGCTCAGCAGCAAAGCGGAAAGATGCGGGGGATGGAGCATTTATGCCAGCCACTTCGCTATGTGCCGTAGGGTCAGCCCTGCTCGTGTTGTCTGTGTAGGGACATACCTACGGCTTTCTGTTGCACGCGCGGTACCGGCTTCCTCTATTTTGTCCGCCAGGTGTTATCTCTGCTGGTTGCGTTACTCGTAGGCTTGGCTGCTTGGCTGGCGCCCAGCTAGTAACAAGGAAGCGTCTGCTCGTGAAAGGAGATGGCAATGCGGTACATGATGTTGGTTTATACGCACGAAACAGAAATGGAGAAGGCTTCACAGGAAGAGATGGCCAAGGTCTTTGCCGGGCACGTTGCCGTTCAACAGGAGACCCAGCGGCGCGGAATTTTTCGAGCGGCTGATCCCTTGAAGTACACTTCCACTGCAACGACAGTTCGCCTCAAGGACGGGAAAACGCTCGTGACCGACGGGCCGTTTGCCGAAACCAAGGAGCAACTTGCCGGCTACTACATTCTCGACTGTGCCGATCTCGATGAAGCCGTTGAGTGGGCTGCCAAGATTCCCACTGGCTGCGGCGGTGCTACGGGCTGCGTGGAAGTCCGCCCGATTCACGAATTCCCCAAGGGGTTGCAGGGTGAGCCCATCCTGGCGACTGGCCGCGGCTGACCGCGCTGAAAAACGCCGGGCCTCGGCTGAGCACAGGTTTTCATTCACCGAGACAGGTCTCCGAAACTGACAACTGACAACTGACAACTGAAGGATGACTGATTTTCGCAGCACCGTCGAGGAGGTCTTCCGAAGGGAGTGCGGCCGCATAATTGCCGGCTTGATCCGCGTCTCCCAATCGTTTGACTTGGCCGAAGAGGCCATGCAGGACGCGCTAGCTTCGGCGCTAGTCGATTGGCAGCGCAACGGCCTTCGATGAATCCTGCGGCGTGGATCAATGCCGCTGCGCATCGCAAGCTGATCGATTACGCGCGGCGCGTTCAGACGCGGCGCAGCAATCAAGATCAACTGCTTTACGAAACACCGAAGTCCATCGCGCCTCCGCCGGTTTGTGGCCATGCTCCAGCCGAAGAGATGAACTTTCCCGACGATCGGCTGCGCCTCATCTTCACTTGCTGCCACCCTGCTCTCAACGCGGAAGCGCAAGTCGGCCTCACCTTGCGCACGCTTGGCGGACTCACGACCCCGGAAATTGCGCGAGCCTTTCTTCTGCCCGAGCCTACGTTGGCCCAGCGGCTGGTGCGAGCCAAGCGCAAGATCCGAGATGCTCGCATTCCCTATGAAGTCCCTCCAGAACGCGCGCTGCCGGAACGTCTGGCTGCGGTCCAAGCCGTCATCTACCTGGTATTCAACGAAGGATATGCCGCCACCGCAGGCGATGCTTTGGTGCGCCGTGAACTCTGCGCGGAAGCCATTCGCCTGGCCCGAACGCTTTGCGAACTGATGCCGAACGAGCAGGAAAATCTCGGCTTGCTCGCACTAATGCTCTTGCACGATTCACGCCGCGATGCGCGGGTCAATGCCGCCGGAGAATTGGTGCCGCTCGAGGAGCAGGATCGCTCCGCCTGGCACGTGGCGCAGATTGAAGAAGGACTCCAGTTGGTGGAAAAATCCCTCCGTATGGGCAGGGCGGGACCTTACCAGTTGCAGGCGGCGATTGCGGCGGTGCACGCCCAGGCCAAGACGGCAGAGGAAACCGATTGGGACCAGATTGCGGCTCTTTATGCGGTTCTTGCGCGAAGCACGCCTTCTCCGGTCATCGCGCTCAATCACGCTGTAGCCGTGGCCATGAGCCGGGGATTTGAAACTGGCTTAGAGCTGATTGAGCAAATCGCGGCATCCGGCGATCTCGATTCGTATTATCTACGCCACGCCGCGCGGGCGGACCTGCTACGCCGGCTCCGGCGGAATGAAGAAGCGTTGGCCGCCTACGAGCGAGCGCTGAGCCTTAGCGCGAATGCCGTGGAGCGACGCTACCTCCGCCAGCGCATCGCGGAACTCAGCAACGTGTAGCAAGGCGCTAAGGTCAGGATTGCGACAAGCCGGAAATGAAGGCCAGTAAACGACCGTGCTGCGAGAGGAGGAACTGCAATGGAATTTTTCTGAGGCGCCCACGGAGATTTCACTAGTCCGCTAGGGGGTGGAAAACTTATGGCCTACACGCTTGAGGTCGATGAATTCCTTGCTAGCCTTGCCGCCTCCTTCGAACAGGAAATCTAGGGTAATGTGATCGGCATTGAGCAATCGCATCTCAAGTCCGTAGACGTGAGGGGCGTCTGGAGAACTGAGGTTGGTCGCATCCAGGAACTCGAAATCCAGGATACCCTTCGCGATGTCGATCTGGCGAGCTTTTAACCGCGGTTGGTTCTGTGCAGCGCAATAATGAGTCATGCGCAGGTCCCCGCTATCCAGGTGATACACACTCATCATCGAGGGCACTCCATCCACAGCTAGATTCTCGACGACGGCTGAGCCATTACCAGTCTCGGAATAGGTGGCGCTTATTCTTCCAGTAGCAGTGCGTGCCCCAGTCCATTCGAACGATCCTTCCCATTCACCGGCCAGCCCACGAAGCTGTGCGAGTGCTGCGGCGCTAGCGCCTTCCTGGGCCTCCGACGTGCCCATGGCGCCTATACCCTCTTCACTTGTATTTGCCGCCTGCCCGATCTGCGCCAAGATGAACGCCAGGATGAGGAGACCTGCGCGTTTCATGATATGGACCCTCCACATCCGAAGAGACTGCAGAATCTTAGTTTAGTTAGCACACTGCGAAAAGGCTTTCCGTTGCCAATCCAAATGTTCTATCCGAAGTCGCAAACGAACGCGGCGAGATCGCTTTAACAAACGCCGAAACCCCACACGGTTTGCATTCGAATCAGTACGCAACCAGGCTACTCGAGAAAATCGAACAGAAAATCGACGCGGAGAGTTTAACGGGGACCGATCCCTGGGTGTTGTGCAGCTAGGTAGACGACAACAAAGAAAGATATCACCTGTCTCCAAGGCATGATAGTCGGACAACAACAAGCTGTTTAGTGTGCCGTTGATCGAGTGCCGAGTGGTTAACTTAGTTCCCTGAACTAGCGGTTGTCAAATCTCGTACCTACGGCTGAACGGTTGACTATTCAAAGCCCCATACTCGGAGGCTCAGTGGGAACTCTCTGGCAGGACGTGAAGTTCGGTGTGCGCATGCTGCGGAAAAGCCGGGACTTCACGATTGTCGCAATCCTCACACTTGCGCTGGGGATCGGTGCAAACGGTGCGATTTTCACCATCGTGAACGCCTTCCTCTTTCGCCCGCTGCCGGTCCCAAACGCGGACCGTCTAGCCGTTGTGGCCGTGCAGAGCGGAGCGCAATCGATTCCGGCGGAGCTCTCCTATCGTGATTACGTCGACTACCGGCAGCAATCTGATGCGTTCACCGATCTGGCGGCCTACGCGATCAACGTTACGGGGCTAGGAACAAAGGGCCATGCCGACCGAATCATCGCGAGCTATGTAACCAGCAATTATTTTTCCACCCTGGGGGTCCAGCCTGCAGTCGGCCGGTTTTTTGCGGCTGGAGAAGGAGATCAGCCAAACTCAAGTCCGGTGGTCGTCCTCGGCCACCACTATTGGGAACAACGTTTCGGCGGCAATCCCGATGTCGTCGGAAGCGCTGTGAACATCGATGGCCGACCGGTCACGGTCATTGGCATTGTCCCCAAAGAGTTTCGCGGAACCTTCACGATTGCGGAAATGGACGCATACGTACCCATTGGAATGATTGCGAGTGGTTCAGAGAACTTAGCTCTCTTCACCGACCGCAAACTCCGCCAACTGCGAGTGATTGGAGCTTTGAAGCCTGGCTTGAGCATCCAGGCAGCCCAAGCGTCGCTGACTGTCATCGCGCAACGGCTTGCAAACGAGTACCCGCAAGCGGACCAGGGACAAAGCATTTACGTATATCCCGAGCAACGCGCGAGACCTTCTCCGTCAGCAGGAAGAACTCTGCCTCTGGCAGCGACGGCGTTTCTAGCGCTGGTGGGGCTAATCCTGCTGCTGTCCTGCCTGAATGTCGCCAATCTGGTGCTTGCCAGAGGAGCCGCGCGACAGAAGGAAATGGCTATCCGCGGCGCGATGGGCGCCAGGCGCCCACATTTGATTCGGCAGGTGCTAACCGAAACCATTCTGCTGGCCCTCGGTGGCGGAGTAGCTGGGGCCCTGCTGGGAAGTTGGTTGTGCCACTCTTTGGAATCGTTGCGCGTTCTCGGTGATTTCCCCGTCCGGTTTGGATTGACACCAGACTGGCGAGTGTTTAGTTACATTACCGCGATCGCTTTGTTATCTGGGGTGATTGCCGGTTTGGTTCCTGCGCTGCGCGCCTCCCGCACCGATATCAACGAAACTCTGCGCAAAGGTGGTCGAGGCCTGACTAACGACAGTGGTCATTTCGCTCGAAATGCGTTGGTCGTCGCACAGATATCTGGCTCGCTAGTGCTTCTGATCGCAGCGGGACTCTTTGTACGCAGCCTGAACAACGCAGAAACCATCGACCTGGGCTTTGATGCGCACAATATCCTGAATGTCGGCATCGATCCCGCGCTACAGGGTTACGATCAGCCGCGGAGCGAAGCGTTTTTCGGCGAACTGCTGCGGCGCGCGAAACTTCTCCCCGGGGTGCAGTCCGCCAGCCTTGCTTTCACCGTTCCCATGAACTATTCCAGCCTGGCCTCGGGGATTTATATCGAAGGTCAGGAGTCTGCACCTGCGAACAACCTCCCTGAAGCGGGATACAACGTCGTCAGTCCCGAGTATTTTGCCACCAGTCGGACTCCGCTTCTCAGCGGACGCTCCTTTACCGAAGCGGACACCAGCACGACCGAGCCGGTTGCGATTGTGAACCAAACCTTCGCGGAACGGTTCTGGCCCCATCAGAATCCGATTGGCCGCCGGTTCAGCTATACAAGCGCGACCGGCCCGTTTGTCTCCGTCGTAGGAGTCGCGCGGAATGGAAAGTACGGCGAGATCCTGGAATCGCCGAGCATGTACTTCTATGTGCCGCAAACCCAGAATTATCAATCTGGACGCGTCTTGCAACTGCGTACAGCAGTTTCACCCGAGTCGCTAATACCGGCAATCGAGGCGCAGGTTCGTGAACTTGATCCGAATTTGCCGGTTTTTGACGTTATGACCATGGAGCAAGAGCTTGCCGGGTTGAATGGTTTCTTCCTGTTTTACGTGGGAGCGGTTTTTGCCGGCGCAATGGGATTTCTCGGCATGCTTCTGGCCGTGCTTGGCTTGTATGGCGTCGTGTCTTTCAACGCAACCCGTCGAACGCAAGAGATAGGTGTTCGCATGGCATTGGGCGCGCTGCCCCGCGATATCTTTGCACTCGTGCTCCGGCAGGTCTTGATCCTTGTGGCGACCGGAGTGTGCGTTGGGATCGTCAGCGCAATCGCTATTTCACGAGTCCTTAGTGGGTTGTTGTTGGGCGTGAGCTCACGTGATCCGATGACCTTCGCAGGTATTTCGGTGTTGCTAGCCGCAGTCGCGTTGGTGGCCTGCTATCTTCCTGCGCGCCGCGCCGCACGTCTTGACCCATCGACGGCCCTGCGATGCGAGTGAGTTGATGACGAGTTGTGACAAGCGGACCGCAGGGACGCTGTGCGACTCCACCTCTCTTCCGTTGCAGCAAGGCGGCTAGCTTTCGGGCGGTCGCGATCACGGCTCGTTTCTTCCCATTCTTACCGCCACGCTCCGCCAGCTTCAGACCCCAGCGCCGCAGATCGCGGTCCGCTCCAAACGGCCCCAGAATGTGGTGCGCACTCTGCACCAGCAGCGTTCTTAAATATGGATCGCCTTCTTTACTGATGTGGAGCTGCGGTTCACTCTGCCCCGAGTTCCTGCGTCCGGCTGCAACCCCACATAGCAGCCCACGTCGCGGCTCTTGCGAAAACGCTGCGCATCTTCCAGCGTCAGCAGGCAGGTGAGCGCGATCAGCGTCCCCACTCCCTTCGCCTGTTTCAGCCGCGCCACTTACGGTTAATTGTCCCGGGCGATCTGCTCGATCTGTTGGTTGTATTCGTAAATCCGTTCGCTCAGCGATTCGATGGCGGCCAGCAACGGTTCCAGCACCACTTGCAGTTCCGGGCTTAGCTCGGTCATCCTCACTTGCCGAGCACGAACAGGACACCGTCGTTTAGGGCGTAAATTCTGCCATCTGGCCCCAGGGAGACCGGCGTGTACGCGGCACCGATGGCTCGATTCAGGAAAATCCTCCGCTCCATCTTCCCATCTTGATTGAGGACGTACAGGTTGCCGTCCTCGCTGTTGACATAGACTGAGCCGTTCACGTCATAGGCCGCTGCATTGACGCACCACTCGAACCCGCGCGGGTGTTTCTTGTCTACGGTGCGGTCTTTGAACTTCCATTCCGGCTGGAGATCGGCGTTGAGCTGTGTGATGTAATACGCCGCCGGCAACGGCTTGCAGTAAATGTTGTTCGGGAAGTAGCAGTAGAGGCCCGCCGGGTAATGATTTTCTTTGATAGCGAGCGAGTAGGTGCCATCCTGCGGGAAAACGGCTG
>Ga0210405_10005203_pt1 | contig 11960 bp, 5 predicted proteins | sample IncBWH11MmetaG_FD_155492 | JGI IMG/M metagenome (GOLD analysis project Ga0210405, IMG submission 155492) | Forest soil microbial communities from Barre Woods Harvard Forest LTER site, Petersham, Massachusetts, United States - Inc-BW-H-11-M | ecosystem: Environmental > Terrestrial > Soil >... | reverse complement strand
CCTGGTGGCGGCGTTGCGGGCGCGCGGGCACAGTAATATTCGGGCGGTGGATATCAAGCCGAGGGAGGAGTGGTACCAGAGATTTGAGGACGTGGAGAACCTGACGCTGGACCTGAATTTGAAGGAGAACTGCGAAATCGCGGCCGAGGGCGCGTGGGAAATTTATAACTTGGCGGCGAATATGGGAGGGATGGGGTTCATCGAGAGCAACAAGGCGCTGTGCATGCTGTCGGTGCTGATCAATACGCACATGCTGCAGGCGGCGTTGAAGCATGGCGTGAAGCGATATTTTTATTCGTCGTCGGCGTGCGTTTATAACGCGGACAAGCAGCGGACGTTCGAGGCGCCTTCGCTGAAGGAAGAGGATGCGTATCCAGCGATGGCGGAAGACGGGTATGGCTGGGAGAAATTGTTTTCGGAGCGGATGTGCCGGCATTTCCGGGAAGATTACGGACTGAGAACACGGGTCGCACGATTTCATAATGTTTACGGGCCGTGGGGGACGTGGTACGGCGGGCGCGAGAAGGCGCCGGCGGCGATTTGCAGGAAGGTGATCGAAGCGAAGATCAAAGGCAAACATGAGATTGAAATTTGGGGCAGCGGGGTGCAGACGCGGAGTTTCATGTACATCGACGATTGCCTGAAGGGTATTGATCTCATCATGAACTCGGACATTCTGGAGCCGATTAATCTGGGTTCGAGCGAAGCGGTCAGCGTGAATCAACTGGTGGACATGGTGGAAGAGATTGCCGGAATCAAGCTGAAGAGGAAGTACGACCTGACAGCACCCAAGGGGGTGAACGGGCGGAACTCGGATAACACACGGATTCAAGAGCTGCTGCACTGGGAGCCGGGCACATCGTTGCGCAACGGGCTGGAAAAAACCTACGGCTGGATTTGTGACCAATATGTGGCTCGCGAACGTGGCGATGCGGGCGTGGTTCGAGAGTTTTTCACCGCCTCTCTTTAGGATTGCGAGTAGACGAGAGACAAACTAAAGGTGCAAGTGCTTGCAGCATCGCGCTTTATCATGGGTTCGCAACGATGAGATCACCGGCTCGATCCCGGTCTCGTCCACCAAGTTCTCAGCAACTTCTTTCTTTTCTGCACCTATCTGCGAGGGGCCAATGACCAAATTGCGAATATTCCTTGTTTTGTTTGCGTGGGGGTCCGCGGCATTTGCGCAAGCCTATCACCCTGCTGACGCCTACCGGTATGTAAGCTCGCGGGGCAGCGACTCGAACGATGGACTCTCGCCGGGAACGGCATTCGCCACGCCGCAGCATTGCAACGCGGTGGTGGTGGCCCTCGGCGGTGGGACCTGCGATGCGCGGACGCTCTACTACTTCACGACAGGTACGGAGATTGATGTTGGACAGCACAGCCCCGCGGTTGCTGTGACTTTGCTTGTTCCCCCACATGGACTGTGGAATGGATCGGTATCAGGTGGAAGCTCCAATGTTCTAAAGGTTTTTAGTTTGGGTTCCGTGATCGGCACGAGTGCTGGACAGGGAAATCCATTTGTCATTGAAGCAAGCTCAGGCGCAAGCGTCATCGATGTGTGCGGCACGGAACCATCTCCGACTAGTGGCAGCTCCTACATTCATATGGAGGGGTTCGGTTGTCAGTCCCAAGGCGGAGCAACTGTCTCTGGCGCGGTCATCCACATCCAAAGCCTTTTTGACGTAAGCAGGATTAGCGACCTTTCCGCCTCAGCGTCAAGTGCCAACACGAAAGCGCTTTGGATTCATGGCGTCTGCTGTGGGACGATGGTAGAACGAGTAAAGGGACACGGAAGTGCGATATCTGGCAACGTTCCGTGTACTATTGGCAGCGGTTCCGATTCAAACCAGGGAGGCGACATTGGGCCCATCAGCTGCACTGGGGCGGGCTCAGGGCAGAATGATCTGGTAATAATCCAATCGAGCGTCGGAAACGCGCCGGGTCACTACCACGATGTATATACGGAAATGTATTTAACAGCCGATACGTCCACCGCCGTGGTTGCAGTGACTGGGTCTTCTGGCCTCTCTGATTTTCTTGACCGCTTAACGCTTGGCGCCGACCACCTTGGTTCTACTCGTTACATGATTGAAATAGCCAACGGAACTTCTCTCATTGCTCGTAACATTCAATTAGGGGGCTACTCCGGGAACGGCATCAATGACCACAACCCGGGACACGGGTCGGTTTCTCCGGGCGCCTCGGCGGTCATCACCGACTACAGCACGCAAAATGTATGTTGTGCCCTCGCAAGCTATTTTACCTCTTTGGATGCCTCTGGAATTAAGAACGATAAGGGCCTGCAACTCTTTGACGCAACGGCCACCTGCACCACTGCGGCTTCCGTAGGGGCAACCTGCACGACGGCGTCGATCCCGCTGCCCGTGGCTGAGCCGGACACAAATTATCGCGTGGTCTGCACCGGCAAGGGTGGCGGGTCGGGCGTGGCTGTTATCCAGTCAATAATAAATTCCAGCGCAACCCAGTTCACCATCACCATCGCTGCGCTGACGGCGGCCGCGGCAACTTTCCCGAGCTATGACTGCATGGTGGGGCACAACTGATAACTGATTAAATCAGATTTTACGAAATAGTGCAGTACCGCAAATATCCGGGATCTCCACGATGGATTCGGGCTTGCCTTGCAGGAAGTCTCGTGTGGCCTTGCTCACAGCCCAGTCGGATTCGCTGGAATTGAAGTCGTGTAGGAAAAAGTAACCGCCCGGCGACAGGCGTGGATAGAAGAACTCGAAAGCTGCCGTCGCCACATCGTACTTGTCGGCGTCGAAGAGCACGAAGCTGAAAGTTTCTCGCTCGAGGCCAGCCGTGGTTTCAGGAAAAGTGCCAATGCGGAATTCGACGTTATTTAGATTCTTCAGTCGCTCTTTGACGGTCCCGCCCCCAGTATTGGTGAATCGGCTATCAGCCTCCACTGTCAGGCAGGATTCACTCTACTGCCGCGAAGCTCACCGCGTAGGTCTAGTCATAGACGGATCGAGTCGGGCTTTGCGCTGAAATGCTGGAGAACTCTCCGACGGTTTTCCCCTATAACTGAATAATTTTATTCCTTTCCACTACCACACCACTTCCGGAAGCTTTCGTCATTGCTACCACACTGGAATTTGCGCATCAGGGTATAGAATCTCGACTCATGGCTGAAATCCGAAACGGGACGACTGCATTCACCGCAACTGGCTGGGAAGAGACATTTTACCCAAAAGGATTGAAGCCGGTCGGGTACCTCTCCTAATACGTCACGAAATTTGATATGGTGGACCTGAACAAAGCTTCGTACCGGACACCTTCGCTTTCAACTGTCAAAGGATGGGCTGCGACGTGAAGAACTTTCGCGGTGTTCTGCCAAAAGCTGCAGTTCTTGCTCTGCTGTGCGCTAGTCTGACAATACTTGCGAGTACTCCGTTTGCACAAGAAGGCACGTTTGTGCCTACCGGCAGCCTGGGCGGTCCCCGCGAGTCTCACACCGCTACGTTACTGAACAACGGAACAGTGCTAATTGCCGGCGGCGATACTGGGCTCGTCTTTCCGGCCATTGCGGAGGTGTACGACCCCGCGACCGGGATTTTCGCCCCAACCGGGAGCATGACCGACGCCCGCGACGGTCACACCGCGACGTTACTGAACAATGGAACAGTGCTAATTGCCGGCGGCAGCACCAACACCGGCAACTCAGCTACTGCTGAGTTGTATGACCCCACCACCGGGATGTTCACTCCCACCAGCAGCATGAACGCCGCCCGCGAATCTCACACCGCGACGTTACTGGGCAATGGAAAGGTACTGATTGCGGGGGGAAATGCTAAGGCCGTTATTCCGGGGATCAGCTTAGCTAGTGCTGAGGTGTACGACCCCGCGACTGGGACATTCACTCTTACTGGCAGCATGAACGCCGCTCGCCAATCTCACTCCGCGACGCTACTGAACAACGGGAAAGTGCTCATTACTGGAGGCTTTGAGAACTCCCCCTTCCCTTCACTGGCCAGTGCTGAGTTGTATGACCCCGCGACTGGGACATTCACTCTTACTGGTAGCCTGAACGCCGCCCGCGAATATCACACCGCGACGTTACTCAACAATGGAACGGCGGTGATTGCCGGGGGCTATGGTGTCTTTGGCACTCTCGCCAGTGCTGAGGTGTACGACCCCGCGACCGGAACTTTCGCCCCGACCGGGAGCTTGAACACCGCCCGCTACTATCACACCGCTACGTTACTGAACAATGGAAAGGTGCTTGTTGCAGGTGGAATTAACCCCGGCGACCTAGCCAGTGCTGAGGAGTACGACCCCGCGACTGGGACATTCAGTCTTACCGGCAGCCTGAACACTGCCCGCCAGAATCACACGGCGACGCTGCTGACCAACGGAACGGTTCTTGTTGCAGGGGGCGTGCTCGGATCCGGTCCCACAGTCCTGGCCAGTGCCGAGTTGTACGAGCTCGTCGCTGCTTTCCCCGCGACCCTGTCCTTCCCGAACCAGCCCGCAGGCACGACCAGCGCCCCCCTGAACGTCATATTGACAAACAATCAATCTACGGCGTTGAGCATCACGAGCATCGCTATCAGCGGCGCGAACGCCTCCGACTTTGCGGAAACTGGCAATTGCGTCGGAAGTGTGCCGGCAGGAGCTAGTTGTTCAATCAACATGACCTTCACTCCCGCTGTGGCAGGGAGCCGATCGGGAAGCCTGAACATTGCAAACAACCTTTCTACCAGCCCGTTGCCGGTCCCGCTTACCGGTACGGGGGAGACGGCTACTCGGATTGTTAGTCTTTCAGCGAGCAGCCTGACATTCACGAATCAGATGGTTGGGTTAACCAGTCCACCCCAGGTCATCACCTTGAACAACACCGGCAACTCGGCTTTGACCCTATCCGGCGTGGCTTTCACGGGTACGAATGCCTCCGAATTTGCGGAAACTGATAACTGTGGCGGGAGCGTGGCAGCAGGGGCAAGTTGCGCCATAAATGTGACCTTTTCCCCTATTGCAACAGGAACCCGGACTGGAACACTAAATATTACAGACAACTCGACTAGCCCATCGAGCCCGCAGACGGTGGCGCTGACTGGCACAGGCATCCCGCCCGCGCCAATCGTGAGCCTATCTGCCACGAACATTATTTTTCCGACCCAAGCCCTCGGCACTTCGAGCGCCCCACAAACGGTGACCTTGCGCAATGCGGGAGCTGCTATTCTGAGCATTCAGACAGTTCTGCTCGCAGGCGCTGACTCTGGCGACTTCGCCATCGCAAGCGGTTCAACCTGCACGAACGGGGCTAGTGTTGCCCCAAATGCTTCTTGCGCAATTCAACTAACCTTCACGCCAACAGGGTTGGGGACTCGCAATGCGACAGTGGGAATTACCGACAATGCTGCGGATAGCCCTGAAACGATTGGCCTGAGCGGCACGACCGCCTCAACTTCGTTGGTATCGGTAACTCCGTCGAATATTTCTTTCCCGGCTCAGTATGTAGGTACCTCGGGTCTGCCTCAAAGCGTGACCGTAACGAATAATGGCAATGCTCCCCTTAACATTACAAGCGTAACGGCCAGCCCTGGTGATTTCGGGACTCTCAACGCTTGCGGAAGTGCCCTCGCCGCAGGCGCGAGCTGTGCCGTCGGTGTTTTCTTCGACCCGACGGCAAGCGGCACAAGACCGGGGACCTTGACGATTAACGACAACGCCTCCAGCAGTCCACAAACAGTTGCGCTCACTGGAACAGGACAAGATTTCTCGCTGGCGCCCAGCGGGCAAGCGACAGCGACCGTCACGCCGGGACAAACAGCTACTTACACAGTGACTGTTATGCCCGGTGGCGGGTTCAGTCAGAGCGTGATGCTGAGTTGCAGCGGCGCGCCGGCGCAGTCTACTTGCTCAGTGTCGCCGAATCCTCTTCTGCTCAGCGGTTCGGTCGCTGGCTCGATTGCGGTAAACGTGACGACTATGGCTTCTTCGCTTGCCTCGCCAGCCCCGTCCGCTCCGCAACGTTACTGGCCCCTGTATCCAATCACCGTGTTGCTGGTGCTCTCACTTCTGATCGCATTGCTTAATCCGCGTACAGGCCGTCGCTCAGGCTTGGCCTATGGACTTGCGCTTTTTCTCTTCCTCTGCACGGGAATAATGATGTCCGGATGTGGCGGCGGAAGCAGCAGCGGTCGAGGCGGTGGAAATCAGGGAACGCCAGCCGGAACCTACACCATAGCGGTGTCGGGTACGTTCGCATCAGGCTCGACTTCATTAACGCATAATGTGAACTTGAAACTCGTCGTCCAGTAGATGTCCGTTGATGAATCCCCGGCCCCGTGGACCAAATTGTGCCGGTGCGCTGCGTCACCATGATCAGTGGTCTGTGAATCTGAATACTATTCCGTCGGAAACTGCAGCGATATTGGCCCGATGGCAGGTGTCCAAAACAGCCTACGAGCCTTGTCCCGAAGGCTGTTCATGGGCGACAATCTCTGCCCGGACGGGAGAGCCGGGTGCACCGGAGAAGATGCCCAATTATTCCGAATCAGCAATCACTGGCTATTCTCTGCGCGTTACTCAGAGCGAGCGAAGTTCCCCTCACAAGATCCGGATTAAACACCGAAAGTTTCCCTAGCACCCGATTCCGGTATATACTTCGCCAGTATCAATAAATCTAAACGCTTCAGGCAGGTCGTATGGTTCCTCGCTTGTTCGGGCATCCACTCTCCTCTCGTGTTGCAAATTCCACTCACTTTATTTTCTTGTGCTTGTCGCTTCTCCTACCCACTCTATTGCGCGGACAGGGCAACTTCCTTCCCGGTGTGAACTACCCGGTGAATGATGTAGCGGCAGGTTTTGCTGTCGGTGACATCAACGGCGACAAGAAACTGGACGTGATCGTCGCCAATCTGGACGGCAGGGTCGGAATTCTCTTGGGCAACGGTGACGGTACGCTTCAGGCGGAGACATTTATAAACGTACTAACGACCTCTCCCCCTTGCACCACGTATGGCGTGGCGCTAGGCGATTTCAACGGAGATGGCTTCCTGGACTTGGCCGTGGTCTGCCATAACATCGTCCTTGGCAAGTATCCCGACAACGGATCCATCCAGATATTACTCGGCAACGGTAACGGGACCTTCCAGACTCCGGTCGTCTATTCCATCGATGGGTTGAATCCGTCCTCGATTTTCGTCGCCGACTTTAACGGCGACAAGAAACCGGACCTGGCGGTCCTCAACCTGGCAAGCAACAACATCACGATTCTCCTAGGCAATGGTGACGGTACTTTTGGGACTGCAGTTGACTACGCCATGCCCAGCGGCACGACACCAAGATCATCCATGGCGATTGGCGACCTCAATGGCGATGGGCGTGCCGACATCGCGGTTGTGGGCGTCACATCGCAGGTGGGGGTGATCACTGTTTTTCTTGCCAATCCGGACGGAAGTCTTGGCACGGGTACAAACTGGATTACGAACACTCCGACCGTTTGTGCACAAGCCTCTTGCAGTGCGCCGACCGCTGTGGAAATCACCGATGTGAATAACGACGGCAAGCTTGATCTCGTCGCTGATGACAATGCTGGAGCCGGTCTTGTGTGCCTGCCGGGGAACGGTGACGGTACATTTGGCGCCGTCATCGTATCCGATGCTGCTAGAGTTTTCGCAACTGTTCCAGCTAGTTTAGCTGCGGGAGATTTTAATGGCGATGGCAAACAGGACCTGGCCGAGGCTCTAGGCACTCTAACTCTTCAGGATGTAGCAATCTATTTCGGAAAAGGTGATGGCACGTTCCAGCCCCCCTTCTTTTTGTCAGAGGGACAATCATCCGTCAGTGCAGCGGGTCCCATAGTTAGCATTGACCTCAACGGCGACGGATTCACTGACCTCGTTCTGGGTACAGGGCAGCCAGGTGGCCCCAGTGCGATCACTGTAGTCTTGAATTGCGGTCTGCGTTGTACGAGCACGAGCATAACCTCGTCCTCCCCGAACTCGTCTTTCAACCAGCCGGTAACCTTCACCGCGACGGTTTCACCCATCAGTTCAAAGGCCACAGGCACTCCCTCGGGAACGGTTTCTTTTCAGGACACAGGCACATTTCCAGCGACGAATCTGGGGACGGCCACATTGGCTGCCGGTTCTGCAGCCTTCGTCTACTCCGGGCTTTCCGTAGGGGGCCACGCGATTACCGCGACCTATGAGGGTGACCAGAATTTCACTCTCAGCACGTCCAGCCCATTTACGCAGGGCGTCAACCAAGCTTCGACTACGACCGCGATTAGCTCATCACCAAATCCTTCCAGCAGCGGTCAGTCCGTCACCTTCACCGCGGTCGTGAGCCCATCTACATCGGGGGTTCCGACCGGCAGCGTCGTCTTCTCGGACAACGGCTCCCAGTCGGTTTCCATTGCATTGGACGCAACCGGCTCCGCCGGTTTTTCGATCTCCTCGCTGACGACGGGAACACACTCGATTACGTGGGCTTACAGCGGAGATGCTAATTTTGCTCCCAGTACCTCTCCGACTCTCTCTCAGATTGTTGGCACTTCGTCTGCTCCGCTCGCGATTTCCTCGAACCGGACAAGCGCAACAGTGGGAGCCGGGCAGTCTGCCTCCTTCGTGTTGGCAATTACGCCCTTGACTGGCTTCAACTCCAGCAACTCGATTTCGTTTAGTTGTTCAGGTTTGCCTGCGCTGGCCAATTGCAGTTTCACTCCTGCAACACTCAACACGAGTGGGCGCGTCGCAACCACCACGCTTTCGATCACGACAAAGGGATCTCACACCGGCTCTGCGGCGTTGCAGCCCTTCTGGACCAAGGTTTTTGCCTCAGCTTGGTTGCTTGTCAGCGGCCTGATCTTTCTGCCTCTCTCAGGAAAGCCCAGGAAATTCCCAGGTGTGCTGGGCTTGGTATGCGCAATATCGCTGGTGATGCTATTTGCCGCAGCGTGTGGTGGTGGCGGCAGCGGTTCTTCCTCATCGACAACCACGCCAGCCGGTACCTATGCGATTGTCGTGACTGCCACCGCAGGCAGCGGCTCACAAACGCAGAATCTGTCTCTCACGGTGACTCAGTAAATCCGGCTTTGAGAGCTTCCCTACTCAGGACAGGCATATACTGGTTAATCATCAACTGTTACTCGCCTTCGGTTTCTCGACAACGTTGAGGTCTAGAGAGAGAGTGGCGGGCACTGTTGACGCTCCAAGAAGAACGATTCCTATGGTTAAGGACTTCCGAGGCCCAGATTAAACACGGAAAATGGTGGTCTGGCACTTGATTTGTGGTATACACTTCGTTAATATCGACAAATCCAAACGTCTCCGGGTGGTCCTATGATCCCTCTCTCCTTCTGGCATCCGCTCCCCGCTCGTTGTCTAAATTTCCTTAAATTCATTCTTTTATTCTGGGCGATTCTGCTCCCCAATTCACTGCATGCGCAAGGCGGCAATTTTTCCGCCGGTGTGAACTATGCCGTGCCCGGCAGAGGTGGGGTGGCCATTGCGGACCTCAACGGAGATAGCAAGCGAGATATCGTGATCGCCAATCAGGACGGAACGGTCAGCGTCCTGCTTGGGAATGGCGATGGAACGTTTCAACAACAGTTTACGGTGACCGCTGTGCCGGCCACGGGGCCCTATTCGGCCTATGTGACTGAATCCGTGGCTATCGGCGATTTTAACGGAGACGGAAAAATAGACTTGGCGGTTCTTTGCAATACTGCGAATGTTCAGACTCCAGCCAGCGTTCAAGGCACCGTAAACATTTTGCTCGGCAACGGTGATGGCACATTCGGCGCTCCTACAGCGTTTGCACTGGATGGCGCGCAGCCTCTCTCCATCCTGACAGCAGATTTCAACCATGATCAGAAGTTGGATCTCGCTGTGCTGAATATCGCGAGCTCCAGCGTAAGCATCCTGCTGGGTAATGGAGACGGCACGTTTCAATCGTCCGTGGATTATCCGACCACCTCGCAGCCAGCCGCGTTTGCGCTTGGAGACTTTAATAGCGACGGCAACTTGGATCTGGCCGTCGCCGGAACAAGTGAGCCAAGTGGCGTTAACAATGTTGTGAGCGTGTTGCTCGGAAATCAGAACGGAACATTTGGAACGGCGGTCAACTGGATCACAGCGGTGGGTTCCATTTGCTTTGCGAACTGCGGACCTCCGACAACCATTGCTTTGGGAGACTTTAATGGCGATGGAAAGATGGATTTGGCAATTAACGACGGCTTCTTTGGAGGGGTGTTCGTGCTCCTTGGAAACGGAGATGGCACCTTTCAGACACCTCCCATCCATTCGGGCGCTGTGGGTACTAGAGGTCTCGGTGCCAATGTGGTGGTGACCGGAGATTTCAATGGAGATGGCAAACTCGATCTGGCCATCGCCGTCGGCGGTATCGATCCGTATTCTCCTGACCTTTTGGTTCTTTTGGGAAACGGCGACGGAAGTTTCCAGTTTCCAGTAGAAACAAGTGTCGGCACAGCCGGTACCAACTCTAGCGCTACTACGGTGGCCGCCGCTGACCTGAATGGCGATAAGTTTCTGGACTTGGTGCTCGCTACCAATACTGGTTTTGCCACAGGGCTTGGGTACAATGCAGTCACGGTTGTGCTGAACTGTGGACTGCGCTGCAGCAATATAACCCTCAGTTCCTCTCCCACGACTTCGGCGTTCAACCAATCCGTGACATTTACAGCCATAGTTACTCCGGCGAACGCTCAAGCTACCCAAGCTCCCACGGGTTCGGTGATTTTTCAGGACGTAACCGGCATTCCCCCGGTCACCCTTGGGACAGCAACACTGTCGTCAGGAACCGCAGCGTTTACCTATTCCGGTCTTGCGATTGGCACGCACAGTATTTCCGCTGCGTATCAGGGTGACACCAATTTTGTCCCAAGTACCGCAGCTACGATCACGCAGACCGTGACTATGGCCAACACGAGCATCTCGATAAACTCGTCGCCGAATCCGGCGGCTCCTGGCCAGTCAGTTACATTTACAGGCGCGGTTATGGCGTCCACTTCCGGAATTCCGACCGGATCGGTGACTTTTTCTGATAACGGAACGCCGTCTGTTTCTGTACAACTCGACGCCACCGGGTCAGCAAGCTTCGCTACATCCTCCTTGACCGCAGGAACACACTCGATTACGTGGAGTTACAGTGGCGACAGTAATTTCGCGGCCAGCACATCTCCCGCTCTCACCCAGATCATTGGCACAAATGCGGCTCCATTTGCGATCACTCCCAATTCGACGAGTGCAACTGTGCCCGCTGGCCAACCAGCTTCGTTTATGGTCTCCCTGGTATCGATACCGGGTTTCACATCCTCGGTAGCTTTCAGCTGTTCCAGTCTGCCAGTAGATTCCAGTTGCCAATTTCAGCCCTCCTCCTTGACTCCGAATGGAAAAACCCTGAAAACGATGGTCACAATCACGACGACTGCCCGTCATTCCGTTTTGCTTCCTACGGCTCGGTGGTTTCCTACCCAGGGTGCTTACTCCCGGTTAGTTAGCATCATTTTTCTGATGGGGCTTATTTTTGTCTTGGTACTTGCGACGCAGGCGGAAAGGAATCGGACGCCGGCTTGGGCCTGTCTGATTTGGTCTTTTGTTCTCGTCATCGTCATTGCAGCCACAGGTTGCGGCGGCGGAAGTTCCTCAACTGGACCAAGCGGCACCCCCGCGGGAACATCTCAGGTAACAGTGACCGGCACTTCTGGAAGTTCTACGCAGTCTGTCATGTTTACGTTAATCGTGCAGTAATCAGACCCATTGCCGTTTCTCAAGGCAGTGGGGCACGGCTTGGATGGGGTTCGCCGTACTGGCTAAGGCGTATAAACCGGTTACCGGCGTAATAGAAGACACGAGCACGACTTCTGACTTAAGACTAACAACTTACGACTTGCTTGACTTCGCCCCGCGCACGGCTGCCGCCACGCCCAGCGTATACCCGCCTTCGCCGCGTCGTTATGA
>Ga0210405_10005202_pt1 | contig 11965 bp, 14 predicted proteins | sample IncBWH11MmetaG_FD_155492 | JGI IMG/M metagenome (GOLD analysis project Ga0210405, IMG submission 155492) | Forest soil microbial communities from Barre Woods Harvard Forest LTER site, Petersham, Massachusetts, United States - Inc-BW-H-11-M | ecosystem: Environmental > Terrestrial > Soil >... | reverse complement strand
GCGCCACGGGGTCCGGCGAAGAATCACGCTCAAGCAAGTTAGTAAGAACCACCGCGCCCTCACCGACATTGAGCTGGGCGCGATGACTCCCCATGTCGATCCGCAAGCTGAAGCCGAAAACGTCGCACAACCACGCAGACGCTTTCTTAACATCAAGATAGGCAAGCTCCGGAATCACGGTGCACTTCGGTATCGAGCGATTCTCGATCCTGTTTTCTCCTATGCCGGTTCCGGCAATTCCAGATGCGTCGTCCGCCTGGCCAGCCTCAATTTTTTCCTCTTGACATCCACAATCATGTAACCGTACAGTTACGCATTATGCGGAACCGATCGGTTACATATTCGGCCGAAGCCACTTTCAGCGCCCTGGCCGATCCGACCCGCCGGGCTGTGCTTGACCTGCTCCGCAAGGGACGTCAGCCGGCCGGCCAGATCGCCCAGACGTTTCCCGTTTCGCGACCCGCGATCTCGAAGCACTTGCGCCTGCTGCGCCGAGCGCACCTGGTAAACGAGCATCGCGAGGGCCGGCACCGTTTCTACCATCTCAATCCAGAACCGCTGCGAGCCGTTGACACATGGCTCGAGCAATACCGCACCTTCTGGACCACCAGCCTTACGAACTTAAAAGCATTTGTCGAAGCCGAATACGCCAAGGAACTTGCCCAACGGGCGGACTCGGAGCAATCCGGCTCGCTTGCGCACGCGGCCGCGCACGTTCCCAGCTTGGCAACCTCCCACGGGCCAAAAGAAAAATCAGGAAACGTTGAACAGAACCGTAGCGGGCATCGCCCGCGAAAAAACCGAACTTCCAGAAAAGGAGATCGTCCCTCATGAAATCCCTTCGTATCGCGCTCTGCATTCTTCTCGCTGCCGCGTCGAGCGCTGCCTACGCGCAGTCGGACGCCAAGAAAACCTTCGACCAACTCAAAACGCTGAACGGCAATTGGGAGGGGAAGGCGAGCAATGGCAAGGATCTCAAGGTCACCTTCCGCCCGACCTCTGGTGGTTCGGCACTGATGAGCGAGATCCTCGGCGACGAAGACATGATCACGATGTTCCACATGGACAACAATCGCGTGCTTGCCACTCATTACTGTGGAGCCGGCAATCAGCCCCGCATGCAAGCGAGCATGTCGCCCGACGGCAAGACCATCACCTTCACGTTCGTCGACGCCACCAATCTCGCCACTCCGAAATCAGGCCACATGAACACGCTCGTCATCACGATTCCTGACGCCGACCACCACACCGAAGAGTGGACATTTGTTTCGGATGGCAAAGAGATGAAGGAACATTTCGAACTCGCGCGCGCACATGGAGCGCTCTAGATCGAACGGCTGCAAGGAGCTGCGATGCCGAAGACCATCATCACTCCCGATCGCGATGCGGTGGTCTCGGAAATCGAGGTCGCAGCCCCTCCCGACCGCGTGTTTGAAGCTCTCATAAACCGCGACCAGGCGATACAGTGGGGTAATAGCGATGCTTTCCAGATCATGCATTGGGAGCTGGATCCTCACCCTGGCGGCAAGTGGCAATTTCTGTCTCGTGAGAGAAACAGCGGCCGTGAATTCGATCACCATGGCGAAGTCGTGGAAGTCGATCGCCCACGAGTGCTCGCCTACAGCTGGTTCGCCAATTGGCACAGTGATCCTTCGCATCGCACAATGGTTCGCTGGGAATTGACGCCAACGCCCACTGGCACTCACCTCAAAGTAACGCACAGCGGTCTCGGCGCATTGCCCGACGCTTGCACCGGTTACAGCCAGGGCTGGCCTGGCTTGCTCGTGCAAGTCAAGAACTTCTGCGAGCGAACGAAAAATAGCTAAGGAGCATTGGAATGGCTTCCGTCGTCGTCACCCCCGACCAGGATGCTCTCGTCAGCGAGATTCACATTGCCGCACCGCCCGAACGCGTATTCCAGGCGCTTATCGATCCTGCGCAGGCGATGCAATGGTGGAACTCGCCCGAGTGCCCCATCGAAAGCTACGCCATGGATGCGCGTCCCGGAGGCCGATGGCGCTACGCGACCAAAGACGGCAAACTGAACGTCAACGGCGTCTCGCAGTTCGACTGCGAAGGCGAAGTGCTCGAGTGTGATCCGCCGCGCGTGTTGGTCTATACCTGGATCGCCAACTGGCACGAGCATCCCGCGCAACGCACTGTGGTTCGCTGGGAGCTCGCCTCCAGTAAAGGCGGCACGCTGCTGCGCGTCACCCACAGCGGTCTCACCGGCCTGCCAGCGTCCCGCAAGGACTACGCGGGCGGCTGGCCTGGAGTACTGGAAGCACTGAAGAAGTTTATCGAAAGGAACTCGGAGGTTTGAGCATCATGGCATCAATGAGCATCACTCCAGACCGGGACGCGATTTCAGCGAGATTTATATCGCGGCACCTCCCGAGCAGATATTTCAAGCATTGGTTGAACCCCGACAAGTGTTGCATTGTTGGGGCAGGCTGGCGTCTATCGCTGCACGAGAGTGATGTGCGCACCGGCGGTAAATGGCGTAGCGCCGGCGAGGGGGGAGACAGCGGCAAGTTCACCGTAGCGGGCGAATATTTGGAGGTTGATTCCCCACGCCTGCTGGTTTACTCGTGGGTCGCAAGTTGGGCCGGCAATGTGAGGACCACAGTCCGATGGGAGCTCGAGGCAAGTAGCAAAGGAACACTCGTCCGACTCCGCCACAGCGGACTCGCCGCCCACCCCGAAGTTGCACAAAGCTACAGAGGCTGGCCAAGAATGTTGGGCTGGCTACAGGCTTTCATCGAAAAAGGGGAGACCATCGAGATGCGCAAGCCGCTTTCGGCTTAGCGGCTCGAGTCAGGCATCAGCATAGTTGTTAACAAGCTCTTCCCAGCGAGCAGAACAATTCCAGGAGGCACCATGGCAACTCTCGCCGTCACTCCCGACCAAGACGCAATCGAAGCGGAAATCTTCGTGGCTGCACCTCCCGAGCGCGTCTTTCAGGCCATCACCGATCCTATCCAGACGGCGCGCTGGTGGGGACAAACCGGTCTCTACAAGATCACTGAGCGTACATCTGATCTGCGCAAGGGCGGGAAATTTTCGAGCGTCGGCGTCGGTGCCGACGGCACGAAGTTCCGCGTCGACGGCGAGTATCTGGAGATTGATCCACCGCGCCTGCTCGTGCATACATGGGTTTCGAGCTATGGCGGTCCACCGAAAACGGTCGTGCGTTGGGAACTTGAGTCGCGCGATGTTCATGGGTTGCAGTCTTCCGGACCGCGCCGAATGGGAACGGGCACTGTCGTGAAACTGCGCCACGAAGGATTCGCCGGATACCCCGAATCCTGCGCCGCGCATGGCCAGGGCTGGGTGCGCGTGCTCGGCTGGATGCAAGCCTTCGTGGAGAACGGCGAGACCGTGGAGACTCGCCTGGTGGCGTCACCCAGCGCAGGAAATAAAGCCTGAACGAAAAAAAAAGGACCAACTTCTTTTCTTGGGCATGTCTTCAGGCATGCCCAAGAGAGAAGAGAGCGTACGATCGCTTGGGTTTGTCAGTCCCCATCCTCCCGACACAATCGTGTTACCGAAGGGCACCTCCCACCGAAAACTTAATTCATAAGCAGACATCTTCCGCGAAAGGAGTACAATCCCCGCGACATCAAGAATCTTTGGGCAAACGACACCAATTCCCGGTGTCGCTCGTGACGGCGCTGTGCGCGAAGTACGTACCTCTTTTGAGGAGTGAGCAGTCATGAGAATCTTGCTCTATAACCCCGACAACGGGGTAACTCGTAATTTCATGCCGCATCTCTGGATGTTCCTCTTGCAGGCGCTGACTCCGCCCAGCCACGAGGTGCTGCTGATCGATGGAAACGCGCAGCCCATAGACGAGGCTCAGATCGCGCAATACGTTCGCGACGAGAACATTGGACTGGTCGGCATCGGCGCAATGACCCGAATGATCGCCAAGGCCTATCGCATGGCGGATGCAATTCGAGCGACGGGAGTTCCGGTCGTCATGGGCGGACCTCACGTGACAGAGTTGCCCGACGAGGCACTGGGGCGCAATGGTGGCCCTCGCCACGCTGACGCCGTGGCTCTCGGCGAAGCTGATGAGAGTTGGCCGCAGATTGTGAACGACGCCGCGCGCGGCCAACTGAAAGACATCTATGCGCCGACGGACGATGCTGGCAAACCGCGCAAACCGTCCCTCAAGGAATACCCGGCCATTCCGTGGCAATCGTTCGATCTCGACCAGTTCAACCTTCTGCCCAGACCTGTGGCCCCGCTGCTGCAGAAAGTAGGCGAAGGCTGGGGAACATTTCGCATCATTCCCGTCGAATCCGGACGAGGCTGTCCCTACGGCTGCGAGTTCTGCACCGTGACCGGATTTTTCGGAGACTCCATCCGTTTCCGCACCAACGAGAGCGTGGTGAACGAACTGCTTCGATTGAAAGCACGCGCTCGCAGCGAGAAGGGACAAATCGCGGTCTTCTTCATCGACGACAATTTCGCCATTAACGTCAAACGCACCAAGTCGCTGCTCCACGACATCATCGCCGCCGGTGCCCAGGTCCATTGGGTGGCACAGATCAGTGCTAATTTGTTGCGTGACGAGGAATTGGTGGACCTCATTGCGGCCGCAGGAGGCAAGTGGGTCTTCATCGGCATGGAGTCCATCGACCCGACCAATCTCAAAGACGTAAACAAAGGATTCAACAAGCCCGGCGAGTATGCCGCCGTGCTGGAACGACTTGCCAGGCGCAACGTCTATGCCATCACGTCGTTTATTTTTGGCATGGACAATGACACGCCCGGAGTAGCCGAGCGCACGCTTCAGCAGGTCCATACCTGGCCCCCGGGCCTGCCTATCTTTGGCTTGCTGACTCCGCTGCCTGCAACCCCGCTCTACAAACGCTTGGAGACTTCTGGTCGCCTTACGCGGCCCGAACACTGGAAGGATTTCGTTCCTTTCACGATGGCCCACACTCCGCTGAAGATGACCGTCGAAGAAGCTCATGCTGAAGTGAACTACGGTTGGGCCCATGCCTACAGCCCCGAGGCATTGGCTCAAGCCGTCGACGCGCTCGACCACCAGCCTCTCGGCTATCGCGTCAACATCTTCCTCGCACGCCTGTGCTTCCGCGGGATCTATTTCCCCATGTTAGGCCGCTTGGCATGGCTGAGAGTGATCGCACAAAACCACAAAACGATCTTCAAGTTGCTTGGAGAAGCTGTCTTCGGCCGTAAGCTCCGGCCAAGGGCTCCCGACCAGGAGAGTCCCTATCAAGATGCCGTGCCCGCGGAGGTCACTGGCGAGGTCAGGGCCTAGCAGCCGCCTGGATCGCCTTCATTGCTGCGATATACTGGACCCAGCAATGTCCGAGCGCGCTGACAAAAAGTTCTACCTCGAAACCTTCGGCTGCCAGATGAATGTGCATGACTCCGAGAAAGTCATTGGCACGCTTATCTCCGAGGGCTTTCGTCAGGTGCCGACCGTCGAGGAAGCCGACCTCATTCTCTACAACACTTGCTCCATCCGCGACAAAGCGGAGCAGAAGGTCTTTCATCGCCTCGCCGATTACAAGAAGCTTCAAAAGCAAGGCAAAATCTTTGGAGTCCTAGGCTGTGTGGCCCAGCAGGAAGGCGAGAAGATTTTCGAGCGCGCTCCACACGTCTCCATGGTGTGCGGCTCGGCGTCCTATCGAAATCTTCCGCAGATGCTGGTGCAGATCGAGGCAGGGAACCGCCACGTCACCGGACTCGACGACCGCCAGACCGACGAGTGTTTCGAGACGGAGTTCACCTCCCGCACCAATCCGCATCGCGGCTACATCACCATCATTGAAGGCTGCGACAAGTTTTGCGCCTACTGCGTCGTCCCTTTCACGCGCGGCAAGGAGCGAAGCCGGACCTCCGACTCCGTACTCGCAGAGGCCGGCCAGATGGCCGATCTCGGCTACACCGAAATTCAGTTGCTTGGACAGAACGTTAATTCCTACAAGGATCCGACAGGGAAGAAGTCCTTCGCCGAGCTTCTTGCCGCCGTCGGCCAGGTTCCTGGAATCAAGCGAGTTCGCTTCACCACCTCGCATCCTCGTGACTTTGGCAAAGACATTATTGACGCCATCGACGCATTGCCCACGCTCTGCGATCACGTGCATCTGCCTGTGCAGAGTGGGTCTACCCGCGTGCTTGATGCCATGCAGCGTCTCTACACGCGCGAGCAGTATCTCGAACGCATCGCGTGGATGAAAGCCGCACGTCGCGAGATCAGCCTGACCACCGACATCATCGTCGGCTTTCCGGGCGAAACCGAAGCAGAATTCGAACAAACCCTTGGCTTGCTGGATCACGTCGAATACGACGGCGTTTTCTCATTCAAGTATTCGCCGCGGCCGAACACTCCCGCTCTTGCTCTGGATGATGCAATTCCCGATGAAGAGAAATCGCGCCGCCTCGCGATTCTCATGGAGCATCAGCGCGAGATCCAGAAACGTCGGAACCAGCGGCATATCGGCGATGTTGTTGAAGTGATGGTTGAGGGTAGACATGAAGCCCGGGAACAGTGGGCTGGGCGCACGTCGCAGAATAAAGTGCTGAACTTTTCCGCGGGCCAGAACGCGCCGCAACCATCCATCGGCAGCTATGCTGCCGTGCGCGTTACGGGCTGTTTTCCCAACAGCTTGCTGGGCGAAATGGTGATATAAGGGGCAGATGGAAGTCGAAATGAAAATTCGCGGCCTCATGATGGATCCCGTCACCAACATGCCCATCGTGATTCTGAAAGACGTTGGCAGCGATACCGTTTTGCCCATCTGGGTTGGCGTCTACGAAGCTAATGCCATCGCCCTCGAGATTGAGAAAGTCCCGACGCCGCGGCCCATGACGCACGACCTGATCAAGAATGTGCTGGTCGGCCTGGAATCCCAGGTACACAAAGTCGTCGTCACTGAACTGCGCGACGATACTTTCTACGCCGTCATCTGGGTCGAACGCGACGGCCACATCATCAGCATCGATTCGCGTCCCTCTGATGCACTCGCGCTCGCACTGCGCGTGGATTGTCCAATCTTCGTCGAAGACGAAGTGTTGAAGTCCTCCAAACTGGCCGCTAATATGTCCGACCGCGTTAGCTCCGAAGAATTGCGCAAGTGGCTCGAGGGTCTTAATGATGAGGACATGGGCCGCTACAAGATGTAGGGAGCGCGGTGCGCGCTCCGCGCTGAGAAATCCGAAGGGCTCCCAATAGCCTGCGAAAGTACGTGTGAGGATGGGGGTTCTAACCCCTCATTGCGTCATTCATTGCTTCGCTGTTGTTTTGCTCAAAGCTCGAAGCTCGTAGCTATGCCTGATTCCGCCGAACAACTGCAGCGCATTTATCTCGCCGGCTTCGAACTCCAGACGTTCGACCGTTTTCCAAAATGTATCGGTGTTGTGCGGGATGGCTGCATCGCTCTGCTTGTTCCCGGTGTCGATGGCCTTCAGATTCTGGGGACGCCGGGTTGGCGAATGGGAGAAGCGATCGGCGTGCTCGTTGAAAGAGGAGGCCGGCAAATCTTCCAGAACAAGCAGCAGATCGTAGAGGCCACACCGGAAAGGCTTGAGATCCTTAGAAAATTCCAGGACGATTTGAAAGCCCTACTATTGCAGTCGGAGCCGCAAGAGAGTTGTGGAGACGCAACCCGCAAATTGTAAAACACCACCGCGGTTAACTGAATTTTCTTAGTGCGTTTTCGTTTCTCGGCCAACCCTCCCACTCACCGATCCATCCAAGCCGCTGGCCGTCGGGGCGCGAAGGGAAGCGCGCCACGGGGCAATTCACTCTCAGGATTCGGAACATCGACTCATGGACGCCCCCCAGCGTGCTGTAGGTGATCCTCACAGAATTACTTGGCTTGAGCGCTTCACAAATCGCAACCAGAATGAAACCCAGGAGGCCGTTCGGGCAGCAGCAATACCTCTCCCATCATTCTTCATCGTTGGCCCACCGCGAACCGGCACCGCTTGGCTGCACGAAGTTCTTCGTGGAAAAGTCGTTTTGCCCGGCCCGACCAAGGAGACGCGCTTTTTTGACACACACTTTAATCGCGGCGTCGAAGGTACCGCGCCCACTATCCCGGAAAGATCTCTGGCGAGCGTGTTGGCGAAATTGCCCCTACCTACTTTGCGTCGCCGGAAGCTCGCGAACGCATTGCGCAACTCGTGCCCACAGCCCGCGTGGTTTGTATCTTTCGCGATCCCCGTGGAACGTCTTGTCTCGCTCTACCGCATCAAGCGTGCCTTTGGGCTCGTGCCGTGGAGCTTCGAGCAGGCGTTGATTCGTGACCCGGAGTTCCTCGAAACGAGCCGCTACAGCGCCAATCTCAAAGCCTGGCAGAGGACCTTCGGCTCTGCCAACGTTTTAGCCACACTCTATGACGACCTCCGTGGTAATACGCAGGGCTATCTGGATCAAGTTGTCGACTTTCTGGGAATTCCTCGGTTCACGCTTACGACGTCGCAAACGCATTCAGTACATGCCTCGGATAGTTTTACTCATCCTCGCAGCTTCGCGCGTACCCGCAATGCCGCTCGAGTGGCAGACTGGCTCAAGACCCAGCGGATGGACAAGCTCGTTGCAGCCGTCCGCAATTCGCCCTTACGGAGTTTGTTTCTGGGAGGTGGCAAACCATTCGCCGCGCCGTCCGCTGACTTGTCGGCGCAGCTCAGGGAACTCTTCCTGCCCGAGATCGATGAGATGGAAAGAATCCTGAATCGAGATCTCTCGTCATGGAAACGTGCGGAAAAGCCGCTCGCTGTCGGAGCCGCCTCCGCAAGCCTTTGATTGCGGTAACCCAAGTAGCGCCGACATCTTGCCGGCTGTTACGAAGGCATCTTGCCCTCGGTTGCGTTCGGGCCCAGATCCGGCCACGGGGGTGGAGTTGGGGGACGATCCGGTCCTGCCGTATTAGACAATTAGACATAATACCTGTTATCGGACATTGCTTAGCTCGAGCTTCTGCTCGCGCATCCTTGACGGCCTCCCTTCACCGGTCGCACTATCGAAGCCGCCATGAGAACCCTGCGTCGCCTCCTCCTCGTCGTTTCCTTTCTGGTTTCTGGATCTCTTTTTGCTCAAACCGCTCCGGTTGCACGTCCCAAGGTTCTTGGGGTCGCGCATATCGGTTTGCGCACTGACGATCTTGAAGCCGCCCGTAAGTTCTATGGCGGTGTCCTTGGCTATCAGGAGCCCTTCACGTACAGTCGTCCGGCCTCGGAAGGTGGTGGTTTGCTGTTGACCTATTTCAAAGTGAATGACCACCAATACATTGAAGTCTTTCCCGAGCTCAAGGATCCCAAGCAGGACCGCCTTTCGCACATTTCTTTCGAGACTGATAACGTCGAGCAGCTGCGCTCATACCTGGCCAGCAAGGGCGTCAAAGTGCCTGACAAGCTGGACCCGATGGGAGACGGGAATCGCGGCTTCGACGTTCTCGACCCGGACGGCCATACGGTGGAGTTTATCCAGTACATGCCGGGGTCGCTTCACAGCAAAAGCTTCGGCAAGTTCCTGCCATCCACGCGCGTTTCCGATCACATTATCCATGTGGGCGTGGTGGTTCAAGACCGTGCGGCAGCTGATCGTTTCTATCGCGACATCCTCGGCTTCAAAGACATCTGGCACGGAGGCATGACCGATGACAAAACCGACTGGGTTGACATGCGTGTTCCTGACGGCACCGACTGGCTGGAATATATGCTAAATGTCCACGACCCCGATCCCCACACCTTGGGAGTCATGCATCACATGGCGCTCGGAGTCCCCAGCGTGAAGGCTGGTTATGCGACAGTGCTACAGCGCGAACTGAAGCCGGAACCACCGCAAATTGGCCGCGACGGCAAGTGGCAGCTGAACCTGTACGATCCCAACTTCACACGCGTGGAACTGATGGAGCCTAAGCCCGTGCAGAAACCGTGCTGCTCACCGATTCTGCAATAGGTGGCGCACTCGACTCGATAGTTAAAGTTTAACTTTAACAACGGGCGGGCCGAACGATGGAGTCCCGGAGTCCTCGCCGGTTGGAGTTACGTTCAGCCGTCCATCAATCGAGTGACTATCGTGGAATCGCGACAACTCCACGATCCGCGCCCGCCATCAGCACGATCTTCGGATGGAAGAGAGTTCCCGCCACCCGGGTACCGATTCCAATCAGCTCCGATTGTCCATAGAAAATCTTCACCTGCTTCGCGCGCGAGAAGTCGGGCAGGTTCACGGCCCGCCCACAGCGCACGTGAGCAGCGACTTCGTCGTTGCGGTAACACTCGGCATCTCTGGCAATAGTTTGCGGGGATGCACAGCAATCTCCTCGATGTGATCCCGGTGATTGGCTTGTTCGACTCCTTCCAGCGTGTGGGCGTCCTCGATGGCGAACTCTGCGACTGCTGTGCGACGCAGGGAAGCCAGGTGTCCGCCACAGCCCAGTTCCCTTCCCAGATCGTGAGCTACCGAGCGCAGATACGTTCCCGACGAGACGCGCGCACGGAATTCCGCGCAGTCTCGATCAAACGAGGTGATCTCGAACTCCTTGATTTCCACCTGCACTGGTTCCAGCTTCACTTCCTTTTTCCTGCGCGCGAGCTTGTACGCTGGAATACCCTGGATCTTCTTTGCCGAAAACGGAGGCGGCGTCTGTTCTACAAAACCGCAAAATTTCTTCGCTGCTTCCTGCACTTGTGAAATCGAGAGCGCCACGGTGTTCACGGGGGCGCAGATCTCGCCCTCCGCATCGTAGGTATCGGTTGCAAAGCCGAACCGAATCGTACCCTCGTAGCTTTTTTCGGATGAAGTGTAGAACTGCGCCAGTCGCGTCAGGTTACCGACCACCACCGGCAGAACACCGGTTGCCATCGGATCGAGTGTGCCCAGGTGGCCGACCGACTTCTCTCCTACAATACGGCGCACGCGATTGACGACGTCATGTGACGTCAGACCCGTGGGCTTGTTTATGATGAGCACGGCGTTCATGAGAAAATCGAAGTTAGTACGAACCCTGTCTCCCGGCCGCAAATTCGGTCGTTACAGATTACTAAAAGCACACGAATAACCAATTACAAATTTTCCCTGAGTCTCTATGATCCCCCTGCGCGACGACCAGCCGACCTTCAGTACTCCTTTCATCACGTACTTTCTGATCGCGCTTAACTTCGTCATCTACTTCTTTGAATGGCAACTTGGTCTGCAGAGTCGCGGCAGCCTGAATGCACTGATTGTTCAGTTTGGAGTGATTCCGCACCACGAGATCGGACTGCTGACGGGCACACCGGTCTTCAGCCCCGCCGGGGCGCTGATGCCGATCTTCACGTCGATCTTCCTGCACGCGTCCCCCTTCCACGTCCTTGGCAATATGTGGATGCTCTGGATCTTCGGCGACAATATCGAAGACCATCTCGGTCACTTTGCCTACCTCGTGTTTTATCTGCTATGTGGCCTTGCGGCCGGACTGACTCACATCCTCTTTAACGCGACATCCCGCGTGCCCACGGTGGGCGCGAGCGGCGCGATCGCCGGCGTGATGGGCGCCTACTTCATCCTGTATCCGCGAGCCCGCGTTCTGATATGGTTCCCGCCAATTTTCATCTTTCCGGTGCCCGCCTGGCTGATGCTGGGATACTGGGGAGTGAGCCAGTTCCTGAGCGGCGCAGCGAGCTCAATTGCTGAAACCAACCAGGCTGCCGGCATCGCGTTCTGGGCACACGTAGGCGGATTCGTCGTAGGGATTTTTTTGATTAAGCTCTTTCCGCAACGCCGCCATCGCTTTCGTTACGGGACTTGGTGAATAAGACCAGAGTCGGATGTCCTTAATGTTTCGCTTGAATGTTCCACGTGGAACACTGCTTGTGGAAAGGGACAGAAAGGGGGGAATTATTTTGACGCGCTTTCCCATTTTGGGAATGTTCGTCGTGCCGACCAAACGCCGGCGCAGGTCCTAAAGCGCCTAAAGCGCTCCCGCCGATGGCA
>Ga0210405_10005201_pt1 | contig 11966 bp, 8 predicted proteins | sample IncBWH11MmetaG_FD_155492 | JGI IMG/M metagenome (GOLD analysis project Ga0210405, IMG submission 155492) | Forest soil microbial communities from Barre Woods Harvard Forest LTER site, Petersham, Massachusetts, United States - Inc-BW-H-11-M | ecosystem: Environmental > Terrestrial > Soil >... | reverse complement strand
GGAGTAGTCTGCACCTGCAGCCTGCATGTATTTCCCGCCTCGAGCCGCTTCTGGTTGCAGATAGTTTGGTTGCCCGCCTTGGCGGAAAGGTCTTTTTCGCCGGAAGGTACACCACCACGCAGTCCAGTTCCGGGTCGTAGTCGGTCAAGGAACAATCAACCAAAACTTAAAGTTAGGATATATGGCAAAAGAAACGAGTACAGAAGGAAACAATCAAATCAGCATCAGCCTTGCTGAGCTGAAAGAAAAAAACATCACCGACCTGGCGAAAATCGCCAAGGAATTGAACATTCCTGGCGCCAGCGGGATGCGCAAGCAGGAGCTGATCTTCCAGATCCTCCGCGCGCAAACGGAGAAAAGCGGCCTGATCTTTTCGGAAGGCGTCCTGGAATGCCTGCCCGACGGCTTCGGATTCCTCCGCGCTCCGGAATACAACTATCTCCCCGGCCCCGACGACATCTACGTCTCGCCTTCGCAGATCCGCAAGTTCGACCTGCGCACCGGCGACACCGTCTCCGGCCAGGTGCGTCCTCCCAAGGACGGCGAGCGCTACTTCGCGCTTATCAAAGTGGAGGCTGTCAACTTTGAGGATCCCGAAGTCGCCCGCAACAAGATTTTCTTCGATAACCTCACGCCGCTCTATCCGCAGGGCCGGCTGAAGATGGAAACGAACAAGGACAATCTGACCGGTCGCGTGCTGGATTTGCTCTGCCCCATCGGCAAGGGCCAGCGCGGCTTGATCAACGCGCCCCCGCGCACCGGCAAGACCATGATGCTGCAGTCCATCGCCAATTCGATCACCGTCAATCATCCGGAAGTGGCACTCATCGTGTTGCTGATCGACGAGCGCCCGGAAGAAGTCACGGACATGCAGCGCACGGTGAAAGGCGAAGTCATCAGCTCCACCTTCGACGAACCGCCGCAGCGCCACATTCAGGTAGCCGAAATGGTGCTTGAAAAGGCCAAGCGGCTGGTGGAGCATAAGCGCGACGTCGTCGTGCTGCTCGACTCCATTACGCGTCTCGCGCGCGCCTATAACGCCGTCACGCCGCCTTCCGGCAAAGTGCTCTCCGGCGGTATTGACGCCAACGCTTTGCAGCGCCCGCGCCGTTTTTTCGCCGCCGCTCGCAATGTGGAAGAAGGTGGTTCGCTCACCATCATCGCCACGGCGTTGATTGATACCGGAAGCCGCATGGACGACGTCATCTTCGAAGAGTTCAAGGGCACCGGTAACATGGAAATTTATCTCGATCGCCGGCTTGCCGATAAGCGCGTTTTTCCGGCCATTGATATTCAACGCTCCGGCACGCGTAAGGACGAATTGCTGTTGCCGCCCGACGAGTTGAGCCGCGTCTGGGTGCTGCGTAAGGTTTTGAGTCCGCTTTCGACCGTTGAGGCGATGGAGCTTTTGCTTAGCCGCCTTTCGAAGACCAAGGCCAACGCGGAATTCCTCAATTCGATGTCCGCCCCGGCCTGAGAATCGTCAGTCCCCCCACGGCACCCCACCCGTTGGCCCTTTCCCGGCCATCGTCACCGTGGTTCTGAAAGAAACGCTCGCCGCGGCGATCCACGGTGCCTGTATGCATGAAAAATTCATCGCCCGCCAGCCGATTTTTGACAAACGGCTGCGGGTATATGCCTATGAGCTGCTCTTCCGCGGCGGCCCGCAGAATTTTTTCCAGCCGCGCAATCACGCTTCTTCCAGCGTGATTGCCGATTCGCTGACCCTCTTCGATCTGCAAACGCTCACCGGCAAAGCCCGCGCGTTTATCAACGTGGACGAACTTGCGCTCCGCCTCGGCGCGCCCCGATTGCTTCCGGCTGACCGCATCGTCGTTGAAATCCTGGAGAGTGTGAAGCCCACCGATGAAATCGTCGGCATCTGTCGCGAACTTCGCCAGGATGGCTATTCCCTGGCCCTCGACGATTTCCTTGGCGATCCCGCGCTTCAGCCGCTGGTCGATCTTGCCCACTACCTGAAAGTCGATTTCACGCTGCTCGATGCGGATGGCCGCAAGCGCGTCGCGGGAAAATATCTCGGCAACGGCCTTTCTCTCCTGGCCGAAAAAGTGGAAACCCAGAACGATCTCGACGAGGCGCGCAATCTGGGTTACTGCTACTTCCAGGGCTATTTCTTCTGCAAGCCCTCCATGCTCGAGACCCGAGACATTCCCGGCAACAAACTCATTCAGTTGCAGCTGCTCAGCGCCGTCGCCTCCTCAGAACTCAACTACGATGCCATCGAAGTGCTTCTCAAGCAGGACCCTTCCCTCCTTTACCGGCTCCTGCGCTATCTCAATTCGCCCGCGCTTGGCCTGCGGAACGAAGTCACCAGTATCCGCCACGCCATCACGCTGCTCGGCGACAACGAATTTCGCCGTTGGGTCTCGATCTTTGCGATCGTCGCCATGAGTTCCGGCAAACCTCCGGAACTGATTCACACCGCCCTCACCCGTGCGTATTTCTGTGAGGATTTTTCCGGTCCCGCCGGCTTCCGCGATAAAAGCGCCAACATGTTTCTGATGGGACTCCTCTCTGTCGCGGACGCCCTGCTTGACAAGCCGATCAAGGATGTTCTGCAATCCCTCCCCATCGATCCCGAAGTGAAAGCCGCGCTTTGCGGCGGCGAAAATCGCTATCGCGATCTGTACGAAGTTCTCCTGGCCCTCGAGCGGGCCGAGTGGCCCAAGCTCGCCACCTACACCGAACGTCTCGGTTGCCCCGAGGACAACGTCCCTGACTCCTACCAGTCCGCCCTGCAAAAAGCTTCCGCAGTCAGCGTCTAGAATTCTCTTATGCTCGTGGGATTCTGGCTTTCAGGTTTGAGGGTTCCCACAACGTTTGCTCGATCTCAATTCGCCTTCCGCGCGGCGATCCATGCATCCATATGAGTTTCCAGGAAACTGAGCGGCACCGCGCCCTGCTCCAGCACCGCATCGTGAAACGCGCGCACATCAAACCGGTTCCCCAACTCTTTCTCCGCGCGTCCTCGCAACTCGCGAATCTTCAGCTGCCCCAGCTTGTACGCCAGCGCCTGCCCCGGCCACACGATGTAGCGGTCCACTTCCACCGTAATGTCCTGATCCGTTTTCCCCGTGTTCTCGCGGAAATAGTCAATCGACTGCTGCCGCGTCCAGCCCATCGAGTGCATTCCCGTGTCCACCACCAGCCGCACCGCGCGCCACATCTCATAGGTCAATTGCCCGAACTTCGAGTACGGATCCTTGTACAGACCAAGGTCTTCGCCTAATCCTTCGCAGTAGAGCGCCCATCCCTCCACGAACGCCGAATACCCGATTTGTTTCCGGAACATCGGCACGTTCTCCTGTTCCTGCGCCAGTGCAAACTGCAAATGATGCCCCGGTACGGACTCGTGCAGCGACAGCGCTTCCATCTCCCACTTCGGCCGCGCATCCAGTTTGTATGTGTTCACGTTGAAATAGCCTGGCCGATGCGCTTCCGGCGATCCTGGCTCGTAGTACCCCGTGGTCTGCGATGGCGCATCATAGTCCGGAACCGGCTTCACGCCGTAAGGCAGTCGCGGCAGCTTTCCAAATTCAAGCGCGAGCTCCGGATCGATTTTTTTCGCGATTATGCGATAGCCGTTCACCAGGTCTTCCGGTTTGTCGTAATAAAAACGCGGATCGGTGCGCAGAAAATCGGTGAACTCGTGAAAGCTGCCCTTGAATCCAGCGGACTGGATCACCTTGTCCATTTCGCCGCGAATGCGTTTCACTTCCGCGAGGCCAATCTCGTGGATCCGCTGCGGCGTCAGATTCATCGTGGTTTCCCAACGAATGTGATACGCGTAAGCCGCGGCGCCGTCCGGCAGAGCCGACGCCGCGATGAACTCGCGGCACGCCGGGATATAGGTGTTCACCAGATAGTCGTAGATTTTCTGAAACGCGGGCGCCATGCTGCTCGTATAAATCTGTTTCGCGCGCTCCGTCAACCGCTCGCGATCCGCGGCGCCGATGCCGGGTGGAAATTTCTGAAAGGGCTGCAGCAGCGCGCTCTTCATCGGATCGGCTGGCGCCACATCCGCAATCTGCTTGGGGACATCGCGCAACGTGATTTTCGGTGGCGAAAAACCCCGTTTTAGCCCCTCCTGCATCCACCAGATCGTCTGTTCCAGCGGCGTGTGCAGTGTCTCCATTCTCACCAGGATGTCTTCGTAGTCGGATACCTTTTCCTGGGGCATGATCGCAAACAGGTCCGCCACCCGCGCCGGGCTGCCCATTTGATTGACGGGCATCCAGCGATTGCCGGGCACGACTCCGCGGAACGGCATCGGATCGTCCCCGTATTTAAGCCCTTCGATGGCCGTCTCGAGCAATTCTTCATACAGGTCGAAATTCAGCTGCTCGCTCGTCGGCAGGGCTGCGCGGTTTATTTTCTTCAGTCCTTCCAGGCTTTGCTGCAGATGCTTTTCCCGCGCGTCAACGCCCGCAGGCGAATCATCCGTCCATCTCCGGTTCTGTCCCGGATAACCGACGGCCGTCGCCATCTCTGGATACTCTTCCATCCACATCTTCCAGTCCTGCTCCAGAAACCCGCGCAATTCCACAGCCACCTCGCTCTTCGTTCCTTCCCTGCTGCTTGAAACCTGCCCGAGTGTCACTACCGGACACACCAACACCGCTGCCGCAATCGCTAGTATCGCCAAAGCAATCCCTCGCAGCATTTTGCCCTCCGGAAAATTCAGGCCGTAGCTTTTTCCCGCTCCCGCGCCAGCAGGACGATCAGCCGCGCGGTCTCTTCGATTCCCATCGCCGTGTTGTCCACCAGCACGGCGTCTTTCGCGCGCACCAATGGTGAAACTTTCCGCTCCCGGTCCCGTTTGTCGCGCTCGCGCACTTCTTCCATCACTTGCCCCACCGAAACTTTCTCGCCTTTTTCCTGGTGCTCCATCCAACGCCGTTGCGCCCGCGTTATCGCTGACGCCTCCAGAAAAATCTTCAGCTCCGCGTTTGGAAAAACCACCGTGCCGATGTCCCGGCCCTCCATCACCACTCCGCCGCCCGCGCCCGCTTTCTGCTGCTCGGCAACAAGCACATGGCGCACGCCAGCAATCGTGGCCAATCGCGAAGCCGCCTGGGCCACATCCGCCGTCCGAATTTCCTGGGTCACCTCGCGGCTGTCCAGAAAAACCCGGTTCTTCAGGCCTGCCGCTTCCTGATCCGGAGTCGGCGGCTGCAGTTCAATGTGTGTTTCGCGTGTGAGATTTTCAAGTTGGTCTTCGTTTTCGAGTGGGATCTTTCGTTCCAGCGCCTTCAGCGCCACGGCGCGGTACATCGCGCCGCTGTCCAGATAAACATAGCCAAGCATGGCCGCGACGCGACGCGCCACCGTGCTCTTGCCCGACCCCGCCGGTCCGTCAATCGCAATCGTCAGTCGCAATGCCATCCCAAGGTGAGTCTCTTTCCGCTTTCTGTTTCTCTGCCTCCGGCCACGCTCCGCACTAAAATCCCATAATGTTGTAGCCGCAATCTACGTACAGCGTCTCGCCCGTAATTCCAGAGCCCGCCGGCGACAATAGAAACGCCGCTGTGCCTCCCACTTCCGCCGGATCCACGTTTCGCTTCAGCGGTGCCCGCTCCGCATGCGACTTCAGCATCTCGCCCAACTGCGAAACTCCCCGCGCCGCCAGCGTCTTGATCGGTCCCGCCGAAATCGCGTTCACGCGGATTCCCTTCGGGCCCAGATCGTTCGCCAGGTAGCGCACTGTGGCTTCCAGCGCCGCCTTCGCAACACCCATCACGTTGTACTTCGGCACAACTTTCTCCGCGCCGTAATAGGTCAGGGTCACCATGCCGCCGCCGCTCGTCATCAACGGCGCCGCTGCCCGAGCTACCGCAATCAGCGAATACACGCTCACGTCATGCGCGATTCGAAATCCCTCGCGCGTCGTATTCAGGAACTCGCCCTTCATATCTTCCGCCGGCGCAAACGCTACACTGTGCACCAGCCCGTCGAGCACGCCATAGCGGGCCTTCAACTGCTCGAACAATTTCGCGATCTCGGCGTCCGAAGTCACGTCACACATGAAGCCGTCCGCGCCCGGCAAGTCCGTGATCAAATCCTTCGCTTCCTGCTCCAGCCGCTCGTTTTGGTACGTAATCGCCAGCCGCCAGCCCGCCTCGTTCAGCTTCTGCGCAATCGCCCAGGCGATGCTCCGCTTGTTCGCCAGCCCGAAAATCACCGCCGTTTTCTGCCCCTCGCTCACGTTTCCCTCGCTTCTCTCGCTTTTTCTTCCCACCAGTCAGTAGCTAAATCCGATGAAACGCCCGTTCAATCTCGCGCACCGAATACCTCAATACCACCGGCCTTCCGTGCGGGCAACTCATCGGGCAATCCGTCTTCGCCAGCGCACCCAGCAGCCATTCCATTTTTGTCTGGTCCAGCGGCATGTTCACCTTGATCGCCGCGTGGCACGCCGTCGAAGCCGCGATCTTCGCCTGCAGCGTATCAATCGAAATCGCCGCATTTTCTCGCTCGATTCCGTCAATAATCTCCGTCAACAAATGCTCCGCATCATTCGCCGCAACGCCCGCGGGCACCGCCTGGATCGCCACGCTCTTCGGCCCCATCGGCTCCACTTCAAAGCCGTTCGCCGCCAGTTCTTCCGCAATTTTTTCGTATGTCACGATCTGCCGGGGCGAAAGCTCGAATACCAGCGGCATCAGCATGCGCTGCGCTTCCACTTTTCCCGCGCGGCGCGCTTCCAGGTGCTGTTCGAAGAGCACCCGCTCGTGCGCCACGTGCTGGTCCACGATCCAAAGCCCCTCCCCGTTCACTGCCACAATAAAGCTCGCGCTCACCTGCCCCAGCGGCTTCAGGTCCGCAATCTGTTCCGGGCGCGGAAGCGTTGCTGGAGCGTCAGCGTTGGCTCTCGAAAAATTCTCCGCCCAGTTCGGCTCGCGGCCCTGCGCGGCTGGCATCGCTCCGGGTGAATATCCGCCCGCAAATGAATTTCCCGGCTCAAACGGAAATCTTTGCGGCACAGGTTGCGCCGGAGCCGTTGCCAGGTCAAATCCATTTCCTGCCGAATAATCCGATCCCACGCCCGACCCGACTCCCAACTCCTCCATCAGCGGAATAATCGCCCGGGGCACGCCCGAATCCGGATTCGCATCCGTCAATCCGCCCGCAAACGAAGCCGGAGGCGCCGCCGGATTTGGCGCTATCGCCGCAAAAGCCGCAGTCGCAAAACTCGCAATTGGCCGCGCGCCCATCAACGCCTGCCGGATCGCGTCGCGGGTGAAATCGTGCACAAACTGCGAACGCCGGAACCGCACCTCTATCTTCGCCGGGTGCACGTTCACGTCCACTTCGTCGTATGGCATTTCCAGGAACAGCAGCGTCGCTGGAAACACCGAAGGCGGCAGAATATTCCGGTAGGCCTCATGAATCGCGTGTAGGATCAGCCGGTCACGCACTAGCCGCCGGTTCACAAACACATAAATTCCATTGCGATTCGGCCGCTGAATGTCCGGCCGCGATGTGAATCCTGTCACCGTCAGCGTCGCCGCTTCTTCTCCCGCTTCCATCTCGGGCTCGGTGATCGCAGCGCGAAACGCCGCGGAAACACTGGGGATTTCCACCAGCTCGTCCAGCGCCTGCCGCCCGAACAATTGATACACGCGATCTGCCAGCTTTTCCGTCGGCGGGCAATTCACAATCTCCTGCGTCGGCGTCGTCAGCGTGAATTGCCTCGTCGGATTCGCGAGCGCGTAATGCGTCACGAGCGAAGCGATATGCCCCAGCTCCGTCGTGTCCGACTTCAAAAACTTTCGCCGCGCCGGGACGCAATAAAATAAATCCGCCACGCTCACCGTCGTTCCAGGAGGTAATCCCGCCGGCTTCACGCCGACCAATTTTCCGCCGGCAAACTCCACTCGGGTTCCTTCCGCCTCGCTCGCGTCGCGCGTTTCGAGAAGCAGCCGTGAGACCGATGCAATCGAGGGCAGCGCCTCTCCGCGAAATCCCAGCGTAGAAATCGTGATCAAATCATCCGCCGATCGCAGCTTGCTCGTGGCATGCCGTTCGAACGCCAGCAGCGCATCGTCGTGCATCATCCCGTGGCCGTCGTCAATCACGCGGATCATGCGCTTGCCGCCCACCTCCGTTTCAATCCGCACGGAGTTCGCGCCCGCATCCAGCGCGTTCTCCAGCAGCTCCTTCACCACCGAGGCAGGCCGCTCCACCACCTCCCCGGCCGCAATCCGGTTCGCCACCGCCTCCGCCAATATGCGAATCCTAGACATCCACCCTCAATCCGCTTCCCCTCTTCTCTGCGTCCTCAGCGTCTCTGCGTTAAGCTCTCTTCTCTTTTCCGTTCTGTAGGTTTTACTTCCCCACCTCACTGCTCTTCTTTTTTACTTGAATTCCCAGTTGCTCCAACTGCGCCTGATCCACATCGCTCGGCGATTCCGCCATCAAGTCTACTGCCGCCGTCGTCTTTGCAAACGCAATCACCTCGCGAATTGATTTCTCTCCCGCCAGGAGCATCACCACGCGGTCAATGCCCAGCGCAATTCCGCCGTGCGGAGGCGTCCCATACGTCAGCGCATCCAGGAAAAATCCGAATCGCCGACGCAGCTGCTCTTCGCTCAAGCCCAGCGCCTTGAACAGCCGTTCCTGAATATCCTGCCGGTGAATTCGAATGCTGCCCGAGCCCAGCTCCACGCCATTCAAAACCAAATCGTAGCCCTTTGAGCGAACTTCCCACGGCGCTGTCTCCAGCTTCTCCAGATCCTCATCCACAATTCCGGTGAACGGGTGCTGCGCGCTCACCCACGTTTTGTCGGACTCGCTCCATTCAAACAGCGGAAATCCAGTCAGCCACAAGAACTTCCACTGAGTTTTGTCAATCACGTTGAGAGCTTCGCCCAATTGCAGCCGCAACTGCCCTGCAACCAGCGCCGCCGCTTCCGTACCCTTGATCTCTTCCTTCGCCGAAACCGCCACCACCAGATCGCCGGCCTTCGCGCCGCAAGACTCCGCCAGCTTCTTCACGTTCTCCGCGCCGATCAATTTCTCTACCGTCGACGTCGTTCCCTCCGCCGCCAGTTTCACGAAATACGCCCCGCGCGCTCCGTGCGATTTCGCTTTCTCCGTCAACTCATCTAGTTGCTTCCGCGAATATCCTGCTGCTCCCGGCGCGGCAAACGCAAACACGTTACCGCCAATCTGCAGTTTCTCTTTCGCCTCGGCCGGAAAACACGCCGTCACCTCATGCAATTTCATCCCAAATCGCATGTCCGGCTTGTCGCTGCCATACTTCCGGATTGCATCCTTATAGAGCATGTGCGGAAAGGGCGCCTTCGCCTCCACTCCCGCCACCTGGCAAGCGCGCACCATCACATTCTCAATCACATTGAAAATGTCTTCCTGCCGGGGGAACGACATCTCCAAATCCAATTGCGTGAACTCCGGCTGCCGGTCCGCGCGCAGATCCTCGTCGCGGAAGCATTTCACGATCTGGAAATATCGGTCCAGCCCGCCGATCATCAGGATCTGCTTGAAAATCTGCGGCGATTGCGGCAAGGCGTAAAACTGTCCGTGATGCACGCGGCTCGGCACCAGGTAATCGCGCGCGCCCTCCGGCGTCGAGCGGGTCAACATCGGTGTTTCCACCTCGATGAATCCCATCTCGTCCATGGTTTTGCGGATTTCCAGGATAATTTTGTGCCGCAAGGCCAGGTTGCGGTGCGGCTTCGGACGCCGCAAATCCAAATAGCGGAACCGTAGCCGCGTCTCTTCCGCCGCGTTAATGTCCTCTTCAATCGCAAACAGCGGAGTCTTTGCGTTGTTCAGAATGTGCAGCCGCGACGCGACAATTTCCACTTCACCCGTGGGCAACTCGGGATTGGCCTTCCCACGCACGGTGATTTTTCCTTCCACCGCGACCACAAATTCGCTCCGCGCCTGTTCCGCCTTCGCATGCGCTTCCGGCTGCGTCTCCTTGTTGAACACCACCTGCACGATGCCCGCGCGGTCGCGCACATCCAGGAACAGCAAATTCCCCAAGTCGCGCCGCTTCGCCACCCAGCCCATCACCGTCGCATCGCGCCCTGCATCCGACGCCCGGAGCGCCCCGCAATAATGTGTCCGCTTGAGATTCCCCAAAAAGTCCAGCACGTTTTTGTTCTCCCGAATTCCCTCGGAAATTTAGCAACCTTGTCATCCTGAGCCTATCCGATAAGGATAGGCGAAGGACCTCAACGTAATGCCAACCGAGGCGCTTCCACAGTTGAGGTCCTTCGAGCACCCTCGTCGGGTGCTCTCAGGATGACAACGTTTTCCTTCTCGCCAAAAGTTCCAAAAACTGCGCCTCGCTCATTTTTGCCTGCGAACCGTCCGTCAGCGTTTTCACCGTCCACTGCCCTGTCGCGATCTCGTTGTCCCCCAAAATCAACGCATACCGCGCGCCCAGCTTGTCCGCCTGCCCCAGCGCCTTGCCGAATTTCTGTTCCACCGGCGGCAACTCCACCCGAAATCCCGCCGCGCGCAATTTCTGTGCTGCAGCAATCGCCGTAGCCTGCGCCTTCTCTCCCATCCACGCCACAAAAACGTCGCGCCCCTGCGCCACACCGCCCTTGCCTGCTTCCTGCAGCGACAAAATCAGCCGGTCCTCGCCGATCGCAAATCCAATTCCCTTCGTTGGCGGACCGCCCAGCAATTCCACCAGCCCATCATACCGCCCGCCCCCGCACACCGCATTCTGCGAACCCAATCCCCGGGCGGTGATTTCAAACGTGGTCCGCATGTAATAGTCCAGCCCCCGTACCAGCCGCCAATTCTCCGCGTACGCCACACCGCGCATTCCCAATTGTCGCTTCACTTCCGCATACTGAGCCGCGCAATTCGCGCACAGGTGATCCGCAATTTTCGGCAGCCCCGCGATAATTCCATGCTCGCTCTCCAGTTTCGAATCGAGCACGCGCAGCGGATTCGTCTCAATCCGTCGTTGGCTGTCCGGCCCCAACTTGTCTTTTACCTTCATCAATTCCGCCCGTAGCAGCTCCACATACTTTGGTCGGCACTCGCGATCGCCAATCGAATTAATCTCCAGCTTCACGCCTTCGAGGCCGAGCCGCGCGAAGAACGCCATCACCATCTCGATCACTTCCGCGTCCACCGCCGCGTCTTTCCCGATATTTTTCGCGGGGTCCTGGTTCGGCGGCACCATCTCCAGCACTTCCGCGCCAATCTGATAAAACTGCCGGTATCTCCCCTTCTGCGGTCGCTCCCGCCGGAACATCGGCCCCGTGTAGTACAGCTTCACCGGCTGCGGCAGCGCGTGCATCCCATGCTCGATATACGCTCGGCACACCGAAGCCGTCGCTTCGGGACGTAGACTAATCATTTCCTCTATATTCATTTCCGAAAGCATGCCCAATTGCCCGGCGTCTCCGCGAACCTTCCCGATCTCACGAAACTTTGCGAGGAATTCGGCCGACGCGTCAAACGTGTACATCTCCTTCGACACGATGTCCGTTTCACCGCCGACGGCGCGCGTGAATAATTCAGTTGGCTCTAGAACCGGCGGACGAATTTCGCCAAATCCAAACGTGCCAAACACCTCGCGCGCTGTCTGCTCCACCCGATTCCACAGCTCTGTCTCCGGTGGAAGCAAATCCCGCGTGCCCTTGATTGCCTGAAATTTCTTTTTCTCAGCCATGAGTCCCTGGAATGCCGCGTCCGCCTGTTCAGTCTTCCAACTTACTCCAATCAATTTGTTCCCCGCGCTCCGCCGCTTCCTCGCGGTAAATCACGCCATATCCGGCGTACCGCTCCGCATATTTGCCAATCGATTCGCAGTCCATTTCCGTCAATGCTCGTTTCACCTTGCCCGGCGAACCCATCACCAAACTTCCAGCCGGAATTACCATACGTTCCGTGATCAATGTCCCCGCCGCAATAATCGAGTTCTCGCCAACCACCCCCCCGTCCAAAATAAT
>Ga0210405_10005198_pt1 | contig 11972 bp, 11 predicted proteins | sample IncBWH11MmetaG_FD_155492 | JGI IMG/M metagenome (GOLD analysis project Ga0210405, IMG submission 155492) | Forest soil microbial communities from Barre Woods Harvard Forest LTER site, Petersham, Massachusetts, United States - Inc-BW-H-11-M | ecosystem: Environmental > Terrestrial > Soil >... | reverse complement strand
TGACTGGGCCTGCGATCTGAGCGAAGTGTGCGAATCCCAGCCCGAATTCAAAGGAGAGCACAATGCCAGTGACCACGCCGACACCGAACGCCATGGCGAAGATGCCGAGCCAGAAGCGGTAGATTTTCAGGTAGACGAGGTTCCTGGTCTTCAACCACAGTCCTTCCACCACGGCAAGGAACATCGCCAGGCCGATGGACGTGGTCGGGAAGATGATGTGGAAGCTCACCGTGAAGGCGAACTGCACGCGAGCGAGCATCGCCGCATCCAGGTTCATGACAGATCTCCTTCTTCCGGAGCGCGCCCGATGATGACGCCGGCCGTCAGTATCGCAAGGGCCAGACCACCGATAGCGACCCACAAACCAAAAACCCCGATGATGGCAAAGAAGAAGGCGATGCCGATCACGACCGTCGTCAGTACGCCTGCAACCTTCCGAGCGACATTAGGTTTCGGCTGCGACATCTGTACATTCAGGCTAAACCTCATCTCGTGCCACTCACCGCGTCTTGTGCTGAACTGATAGGGGCATCGGCGCTTTTCTGCGCGAGGAACCGCTCAATGAACTGTTCGCCCCAAACCATACCCAATAGTCCGGCCAATGCCACAAGCGGCGGCGCAGGACTTTTCACGCGCAGGAGCGCGTATGCTATGCCGACCAAAAGACCTACTGCAAAAGAAATGAGCATCGCTTTCATATTCAACTCCATACAGGATTGTCTAAATCTTTGAGCTTTCGGATGCCGTCGGGACGCTTCGTGAATCACGTCCACGAAGATGAGGAAACCATCCGACTACAGCGAAGGCGCATGCGACCGACGCGATACCGCACACGCATAACGCCTCCACGACCGAACGTTTCACCATAAGGCTACCCACGGCGGCCCCCGAAAACATCAGCAGCACGGAGGCAATGCGCCTCCGCCACCGCGGATTGGTTCCCCCTGCCAAAAATGAATCCGCCGCCAACCCCGTAATCGTTAGGGTTAAGACCGTTGTGGTTAGATCTGGTACGCCGAGCTTGCGCGTCGTGGCGTTTCTGAATCCCATGGCAAGGGCTGTAAGCCCGATAACTCCAAAAAGAGGAATGGAGTTCTTGTCACCTGGACTCCTTAACGTGAGCGAAGCCAAGGCAGCGCTGATCAACAATAACCCGTCTATGCAAAAGGCTCTACTGGTCCAATAAGGCGCTGGGCGGGAACTCATGTGAGTTGCCAATCGCCCTCCTGCTGCCGCGCCAAGCAAGAAGGCCATCAAGGCCATGGACGATCTCGGAATCGAGAAGCCCGGCGCACCTGCGATCGCGAAACCGAGGAACACAACGTTACCGGTCATATTCGCGGTGAAGACGTGGCCCAAAGCCAAGAGACTCACAGCATCGACAATTCCCGTTGTAGCCGTCATGCCCAGAAGGATGTAAGGAAACACGGGGTCGGGAGATGATGGTCCGCTCATTTTCTGACCTCCACTATTTGACGATTTTCGGTCTCGCCAGCCTTCTCGCTTGTGACCGTCCTCCGCGGCAGCACACATGGTTGCCCTACCGACCCGGCAATGAACAGAAGACCACCCCAAATGGCTATATTTTTCGAGAAGTTGATCAGTTGCCCTTGGAAGGCCGGCGTACCTGCAGCTAGCCAGAACGAATGTGATATGAATGTTGCGGGAATTAGAAAGGCCAAAAGTGCGAGCGCCATCAAGCGAGGGAAAACGCCCAACGCGAGCCCGAACCCAGCGGCAAGTTCCAACACGCGACCAGCCAGCATTATCACTGGGACCAAACTGACGGGCGCGCCCCGTTCCATCAATTCCTTCGTGGGAATGGTTTGGTCAACGATCCCGAGGCCGTTGAGGACAAACACGACTGCAATCAGAATACGCCCCGCAACAATGCCACCATGAGAGAGCCGGTCCATAAATCGCTCCTTAAAACTTGTATCCCGCCCACAACTCCAGATAATTAATGTTGCGCCCTGGCGAGGCTTCCTTCAGGAACTCGCCGGCGTAAAAGACACCGTAGTCCGCCTGGAGATAGGCGTGGCGGTCAATCTGCCATTTGACCTCCACGCCTGGCCGATAGCCTACGAACCGGGCTCGGCTCGTGCCGGCCGGAACAAGCAGGAAGCCAGGAACCGCATAGACTCCGTCGTGCAAGTTCTCTCTCCACTGAACAACCAAGTCGGTCGAGACGGATACCGCATGCGGCAACTGTGTTTGAATCCGCGGATGCACATCGATGAAATTCACGGGGCCCGGGCCCGTATCCGCTATAACCCCAAAATAATTGCCAAGGGGGAATACCGGATAGAACGTTCCCAGCGTGTGAGTTCGAGGATCATCTCCGCTGGAGATATCTGCCTTAACACTAAACCTGGGTTTTAGCGGCAGGTTGGGAAGGCTGTACCCGTGATCTGAGGCGACGGTCCATGCGCGGATGTCATCCGAGCCGAAACTCCCAAATTGCCATACCGCCTCATCATCAAAATCCCACCCGGATTCCTGCGACGCGATCGGCCGCGAGAGCCTCATTGCCAAGCTATGGCGAAGCTCTGTGGCCGTTCCGCGATCGAATGTCGCTCTTCTTCGATCCTCGCCCACGTAATAAGCATCGAAAGAAATACCCCGGCGCCAGGGTCGTGTGGCATAAAGCCCCCAGAACGCAGTTTGATGGTCAGGCACGTTGTCGAAAAAGCCGCTTTTATCCAGATCAGGACGTACGGCCCACGCGTCGACGTTCCAGGCGCCTGCCTTGCTTCTGATCTTGACGCCGTCAAAGCTCTGACGAACATTTGGCCCTTCTCGAACGGACACAAGCCTGCCCGAGCCGTAATTCAACTCCTGCCGGCCGACTCGCAACACGATCCAGTTTTTCTTATGCAAGTTGCCGACTTCGAAGTATGCCGCTTCGAGATCGAGTTTCTTTTCGTCAATCGGACGGGGCCCGCCCTGCCGGAATGCCTCCAGTCCGCTTTTCATTTGCACGAACACGCGAAAAGACTTGCCGAGATGCCAATCAGTGTGCAGCATATATCGCTGGAGAGAGAACGCATTCATGTACGGCTGTTTGCCCCAGTTGTCGTTACCGACTCGCTCGAATACTTCCCTGATGTCACCGCCGATCGTGAGATACCATCCGTCCTCGCCCAGAGGAATGTACTTGATCGGATCCCAGAAATCCTGGCGCAGTGATGGGTCCTTGAGGAAACTCCAGTCCTCGTTCTCCCGCAGCAAACTGTAGGTGCGAACTGGGCTCACGGGTTCCGTGGTCTCGTCCGATTGGGCACGAACAGACGATACGGCAATTAAGAACGCGATCACGCAAGCAGGAGCGACTCGCATGGCACACTTACTTCCCGGAAGCTTCGGAAGAATGGATCTCGGCGATATAGCCGCCGGGGAATTGCACGATGGCCGCGTTCCGTTTATCGGCCGTGTAGGGAGGGACCAGGACCGCGACTCCGGATACCTTGGCCTTGGCCAGGGTATCTGCAAGGTTGCTGACCTGGTATCCGGTGATTTCTCGTCCGTAAGGATAGGGAAGGTGGCCGTCCGTCACGAGCACCGTCAGCTTGCCGAAAGTCGATTCGATACGGATACGCCGATAGTTGCCGGCCGGCCGCCCGATCTCGATGCCGGGCGCACGCGGATCGTCGGAGACGACTTTGCCGTGAGAGAAGTCGAGAAAGCTGCGAACGAACGCGGACGCCCTGTCTGCCGACACATAGACGCGGTTCTCCGGAATCGTTTCGAGCGGCGCGTAGGATGGCGCGGTCGTATGCCAATAGAGCTGCGTATTCACACCTCCCGGCCATTGGATGATCGCATCTTTGCCGATCGGATCGTTGAACGGATTGACCAAGACATCCGCGCCGGTCGCGCGGGCAGCGTGGATCGCCGCTTCTATATCGGTTACCAGATAGCCCGTCCGCTCCACCCCGAATGGGTACGGGACCGGGGTCTTGAATCCGAACACCGACACGGTCCCTACAGGCGTCAACACCAGTTGTGAGATGGTGCTGCTCGAAGTTGGAGTCACCGTGAAAACGCCTTGTTTGGAGGTAGTGCCCCCGAAAGTGGCGCGAAGGCTAGCCACGAAGCGGTCGAAGTCCGCTGGCGCGACATAGACGTGAGTCGTATCGTATTGTGGCCCCACAGCCACGTTTGGCGTTTCCGTAGCGGCGTAGGCCATTCCCGGTGCACGAATTGGCAGCAGCGATGGGACGACTCCCAAGCTGAGAAGGACACCAGCGGTCACTGCCATGAATTTGGTCGTTCGCATTTTTGAATTTCCTTTCTCGACGACGAATTCGGATCGGCTAACGACTAGAAAGCCCAGCAGAGGCAGCCAAAGCCCCCCGCGACGCCGCAATCCGCGCTTACGTGCTTGTCGTTGTGTGCGAGTGCCACAGATGAGCGAGCTGAGGCGGGGGCCATTGCCGGCTTGGCGTAACCGCCATAGGCCGCCACTGGGGACCAATCAGGTAGAACCGGCGGAACTGCAGGAGAAAGCTCGGCGAATTCCTCGGCGGCGTATACGGCCTTGCCTCCGACAACTGTAAGCACTGATTCCAGTCCCTTGATTTCTTCTTCAGGTATGGAGAAGTAGTCGGAAGAGAGCACGGCTAGGTCCGCCAACTGGCCCGGAACGATGGCGCCCTTCTTGCCATCCTCGCTGGAAAACCAACTGCTCCCAACGGTCCAGAGCCTCAGGGCTTCCATGCGATCCAGGCGGTTTCTCTCCGGATACATCGAAAGGCCGCCGACGGTTTTCCCTGTCACGAGCCAGTATAGCGAGATAAACGGGTTATAGCTTGCGACGCGCGTCGCGTCCGTGCCGCCGCCGACGGGAAGTCCCATCCGCAACATTTCTGCAATGGGCGGCGTACGCTGGAGGGCGGCTTCCCCATAGCGATCGCGGAAGTATTCACCCTGGAACGCCATCCGATGCTGGACCGCAATGCCGCCGCCCAGTGCCTTGACGCGTTCCATATTCCGCTTGGATATTGTCTCGGCATGATCGATGAACCAATGGAGACCCTTCAGCGGCACTTCGCGATTTACCTCTTCGTAGATGTTAAGGGCCCGCGTGATCGACTCGTCATAAGTCGCGTGCAGCCGGAACGGCCAGCGGTTCCGAGCCAGCAGGGTCACCACCGGCTTCAGGTCCTGCTCCATTGAGACTGGAAGCTCCGGGCGAGGCTCCAGAAAGTCCTCGAAATCTGCTGCCGAAAAAACGAGATTTTCACCAGCACCGTTGTGACGATAATAATCGTCGCCCTGGCCGGGTCTCAGCATGCCGGTCCAGCAACTGAAATCGGAGAGTTCTCCCTTAGGTTTCTGTGTGAACAGGTTATAGGCGATTCGTATAGTCAGCTCTCCGTTCTTGTGAAGCTCATCGATGATCTGATAATCCTCCGGGTAGTTTTGGAAACCACCGCCGGCGTCAATGATGCTGGTGATGCCTAGACGATTCAATTCCCGCATGAAATGGCGACTGGAATTCGCCTGATACTCCGGTGGCAACTTCGGCCCTTTCGCCAGGGTGGAATAGAGGATCGTCGCGTTAGGGCGCGCGATCAGTATGCCAGTCGGGTTTCCGGCGGTGTCGCGCACGATCTCTCCGCCGAGTGGGTTCGGCGAATCCTTGGTATAGCCAACGACGCGCAAGGCGGCGCGGTTGAGGAGTGCGCGATCATAGAGATGCAGAACGAAGACGGGCGTGTCTGGGGCAGCTTGATTCAACTCCTCCAGAGTTGGCATCCGGCGTTCGGCGAATTGGAATTCAGACCACCCGCCCACCACGCGGACCCACTGCCCCGGCGGCGTTCTCTGCGCCTGCTCCTTCAGCATCCGCAAACCGTCGGCGAGCGAGGGAACGCCATCCCAGCGAAGTTCCAGGTTGTAATTGAGCCCGCCGCGGATCAGGTGCATATGAGAGTCGTTGAGGCCCGGGATCGTCACTCGCTTGTTGAGGTCCACCAGCCTGGCGCCTTCGGTGCGAAAAGCCATCACCTCGCGATCGGTTCCCACCGCGGCAAACTTGCCTTCTCGAATGGCGACCGCTTGAGCGACCGTATGGCGGTCGTCCTGGGTAGCAATCTTACCGTTGAACAAAATCAAATCCGCTCGATTGTTCGTCATTTGCTTCTCCTGAGCCGTGTTTGTCAAATGACCGGGGTGGACGAACACTTGTCTGTCACGCCCACCCCGGCCGCCGCTATTTGTGCGCCATTGCGAGGGCCGGAATAGAGTATTCCGGGTATTTCGTTGCTGGGGCGCCATGGACCATCGTGTAAGCGTACTCGACTCCCACGCCGTATGCGCCGTAATGGTTCTTCACGATGTCCATCACCGCGTCATAGGTGTCACGCTCCGCCCAATCCCGCTGCCACTCCAGCATCACGGAGAGAGAGGTGACCGGCTTCGCGCCTGCCTGAATCACGCGCTTCATCGCGTTTTCGTGAGCAAGCTGGCTGACATCGCCGCAGCAGTCTTCCACAACGTAGATCTCATAGCCGTCGTTGACGGCCTGGATAGTGGGGAGCGTAACGCACGTCTCGGTCCACAAACCCGCCAGGACGATCTTCTTCTTCCGCGTTTTTTCGATTGCGGCGACAAAGTTCTTGTCGTCCCATGAGTTCATCGATGAGCGTTCGATCGGCGTTCTTCCCGGGAACAGCGCCGCGAGCTGCGGCCACATGTATCCGCTGAAGCTCTTCGTTTCAACCGTGCTCAGGACCACAGGGAGGCCGAATACCTGAGCCGCCTTCGCGAATGCCAGGGTGTTATTGATGATGGATTGCCGGTCGGTACTTGACACACCGAACAGCATTTGTGGCTGATGATCGATCAGTGCGACAACGCAGTTATCGGGAGTCAGAAGACCTTTTTCAGTTCGCTTTGATAGACCGTTTCTTTGAGACATCCTTATCCTTCCTTCCTTCCTTTCTTTCTTTCTTTCGTGACATTGCATCAGACCAGTCGACGAGCTAGCGATCACGCCGTGGCGTGAATCGATGCGCTTCCGGAAACTGCACATTCTTACGAAACATCAAACGGAACATACCAATCCGCTGCTCATTGGACAGGCACAGGTCGAACACCTGACTGCAGGTCGTTCGCCTACTCTTTGCCAATTAGCCCAGCGTTATTCGATCCAGTTGATTCGCGAGGCACTGCTCTCCCAGGCAGACACCGTTGGCTCGATCCAGGGATGGTGTCTGCCCAAAAAATCAGTGAAGCTCTTGTCTTCTTAGCCAGTCTTTTTCATCCGCGCAACTGGTTCGCTCTCGACCTGTTTTGATTTCACGAGATCGGCGGAGGACGATCCTTCGAGCGCAAGCCCATAGCCGACTTCCCGCACCACGCGTTCCTTCAACGGCTGGATGAAATGTACGCGTGTGTTGCGACGTGTAACCTCCGGAGCCTTCAGGTACAGTTCGGCCAATTCTCGCGCTCGATTGAGCGCCTGCCCGTTCGGCACAACTTCCGCGACCACTCCCCATTGCTGCGCAGTGCCCGCCGGCAGAGGCTTCGGATCGAGCAGAAACGCCTCGGCACGTCCCGGTCCACCGCGATAACTCCACGTGGTGAAGATGCCGTCACCCGGCGCAACACCTTGGGCGTAGTGCGCCACATCCTGAAAGGTCGCACCCTCGCTCGCCACAATGACATTGGCGAGCAATGCATAATCGGAGTGCACGTAGGCGCGCCCCTCGATCGCCGCGATTACCGGCACGCGTATGTTGGCGATGTTTTCCAAAACCTGAATACCCTCGTCGTGAACCTGGCTCCAGACTTCGGGATCGGAGACCTCGCCGAAAGATGACCAGTCGACATCGATAATAAAGTCCCCTCCCGCGCCGGTGACAATGACGATCTTGTTAGCACGGTCCTGTCCGATCCGGTAAAACGCGTCGACAAATTCCGTGTGGCCTTGTGCGTTCATAATGCACGAGCCGCCGTTACTATGGAACTCGACCACCAGCACGCCCTTGGCGTCCCGCGTCAGTTTCAGTTGGCGATAGTCCGAGAAGTAGTCCGATTGAGCTGTTTGCATGGCATTTGTCCTCTCATGATCTGCGCTCTCTACAGTCGCAACCCGAGTGCCAGAAGGCAGCGTCTCGTCACCGCTTGCATTCAAAAGGGTTGCGCAATGGCAAATCTCGCCGGTATTCGTCGCGCGTCGAATCTCTGACGTCAAGGCGGAAGGCTGACTGAAACGTCGCGAGCGCAGTTCGGTCACGCGTTCAACCTTACGTTCAGACGAACCGGAAAACACCGACTCTGAAGGCCTTCGCCTGATGATGGGTCAGCAGAGAGAGAAGTATGTTTTGCCCAGAAGGAAAAAGGTTTGTGTGCCCATCGTGTCGAGGGTGGGGCGCTTCACTCCCCTCGCACGAAAGGAACAGTGCCTGCACAACTCTGGCGATCTTTTTCGCAAAGATCCAGACCAGCGACGTCTGGGAGGTGGGCCGCCAGTTCGTCCGGTCCGGCTCCGTGACTCTGGTACCACACTGATTGGCTGGATGTAGAATCGCGGATTTGCTCGGCTTCGGATCAAATACTGCAGTCACGCAGAACGGCAACACTAGTCCGAACCTATCCGCGCTGCGGTCGTGCCCGTGCCGCGTCGATCTGTATTCGGTCTTGACGTCAGAGATTCGACGCGCGGCGAATACCGGCGAGATCTGCCATTGCGCAACCCTTTTGAATTCAGGCGATCCTGCGACGCTGCTTCCCGGCACTCCGCATGCCCCGGTAAAGAGCGTGGACGTTCTCTGATCCCGACCGAACAGTTCTTAAATTCTGTTTCAGGAGATTTTCAATGAAGAAGAAGGATACATCTATGGACAGGCTTGATCCCGCCCGAACGGCTCTCGTGGTGGTGCATATGGTCAAGGGGGTGGCCGGGGATGTCGACACCCCCTTCAACCGCCTTTTCCGGCACCGAGCTAAGGAGAAAGGAATCATCAAGGCCCAGCTACGGCTGCTGGACGGGTTCCGCAGGGCCGAGGCGAAGGTGGTCTACACCGCGGTCACATACCAGCCAGGGCTCCCTGGGGTCAGTCCGAATTCTCCGCTGTGGCGCACCCTCTTCGACTGTGCCTGCCTGATGGAGAGTACTCCCGCAGTCGAGCTCATGGACGAACTCGCCCGTCGGCCCGATGAACCGTTCGTCAGGGGACAGGCGGCCAACGGGTTCGACCGCACGGTACTCGACACCATTCTCCGCTTGGCAGGCGTCGACACCCTCGTGATTGTCGGCATCGCCACCGACGTCGCCGTCGAATCCACCGCACGCGCTGCATCTGACCTGGGATACCGGACGACCGTCGTCTCCGATGCCTGCACCGCCGACAGCGATGAGAGCCACGCCCGCTCGCTCAACGCGCTCCAAAAGTGGTTCGCCGAGACACCAACCGCCGACGAGGTCCTCAGCGCCCTGGGAGATGAGAGAAACGACAGGCAAGCATTTGGCGATTGAGCAGCGAGGCTCCAAGTCCAAGCAAAGAGGTCAAGTCTGAGACAAGGAGAACATTCATGCAGTCAAAGTGGCTCTCTACTATTCTCGTCGGATCCGCCGTCATTTTCGGCGTGTCGTACACGATTGCTTCCCAGCAAGGTCCCGTCAGCAATCCGGACGGCGGTGACTGGTTGTACGTGGACCACGACCTCGCGGGAACCCGCTACTCGCCGCTTACGCAGATCAATACGAAGAATGTCTCGCAACTGGCCAGAGTGTGCACGTACTCATTCCCTGACAAAGAGCCGTCTCAAACGGCTCCAATCGTTTCCGCTGGGATCATGTATTTGACGACTGCCCATTACACCGTTGCTCTTGATGGCTCCGATTGCCACGCGATCTGGATGAGCAAATGGTCGCCGCGTGATTACGAGACGCTCAACACGCAACGCGGTGCGGCACTCGCCGCCGGAAAGATCATCCGCGGCACTGCTGATGGCTTCCTGCTGGCGCTCGATACAAAAGACGGGCAAACCGTTTGGGCCAACAAGATTGCTGACTCGAAAAAGGGCTACTTTATCAGCATGCCGCCGCTGGTTCACGGTGATCTGGTTTATATCGGACCGGCGGGCGCCGAGTGGGCCTCAAGCGGTTGGGTCGGCGCATTCCGAGTCAGTGATGGCGAGCAGGTGTGGCGATTCAACATTGTGCCCCGCGATGGCGAGCCCGGAGCAAACACGTGGGGGGCAGATCCCGCAGTGCGCAAACACGGCGGAGGAAATCTCTGGACTCCTATGACGTTTGACGAGAAGAAAAACCTGCTCTATGTGCCCGGTGGAAACGCCGCGCCCGATATCTATGACGAAGGCCGCCCCGGGCCCAATCTATACACGAATTCGCTTATCGCTTTGGATGGCGCGACGGGCCGCCTGGCGTGGTACCGACAATTCATTCCGCACGACGTACACGATTACGATGTCACGCACGTCGGCCCAATGTTCAGGACGGTGATCGGTGGATCGACTCGCGACGTGGTCGCCAGCACGGGCAAGGATGGAATACTGCGGCTCTTGGATCGCGATTCGACTGACATCCTCTACAGTGTTCCATTCACTAGCCGAGTTAACGCTGGTGCGGTTGTAACCGCGACGCCCGTGCGCGTCTGCCCGGGGCCTTTCGGTGGGCAGGAGTGGAACGGCTCCGCATACGACCTGAAACTGAATTTGTTGGGAGTGCCTACTACCGATTGGTGTGCGGAGTTCAAAAGGGACACGGCGCCGCCGGATGCGGAGAAAGAGCACGCGCACGGCTTTTACTTCGGCGGTGAATTGAAGTTTGATCCGTGGTCAGCAGCGCATGGACGGCTCACTGCATTCGACGCTTCCACAGGCAAGGAGAAGTGGCGCTACGACGCCCCGAAACCGATGTTAGCGGGCGTCACCGTGACAGCTGGTGATCTGATTTTCACGGGTGAATTGACCAGTGACCTGCTGGCTCTTGACGCGAGGACGGGCAAGGTACTTCTGCGAAGCGCCGTGGATGGCCCATCTGCTGGCGGCGTGGTCACCTACGACGCTCGCGGGGTGCAAAACGTGGCGATCGTCTCAGGCTTCGTGGGGGTATTCAACTCCTACGCTCCCGATATCGGCGGCGCGAACACTACCGTCACAATCTTCCGCCTCCGCGGGAAATGAGGGTGACCGAATGCATCGCAGCAAAGAGCTATCCGCGTGAGCGGACGATCCCGGAATTTCAAAAGTAGAGCCAGCCGACGGTTGCACACGGCGCGTAGGCGGCACTGCTTTCTTCTTACTCCTCGCACACTGTGAACAAGGGCTCCGCTACGGGAATCCTTACTCCGCGGCTCTGAGTGGGTCGAAAGATGCCAAGCCTTTTCATTTTATATATCAGGGTGGTGCGCGCGAGTCCTAGTCTGACTGCTGCGCCTTCCGGTCCGCCGATCATCCAACCGGATGCATCTAATGTCCGCAAGATTAAGGCCCGGTCAACTTCTTTCAGTGTCGTCGACTTCGACGTCACAGTTACCGTTTCCAGGCGATCCGACGGCCGCAGGCCGGCCCGAAGCTCTGCTTCCGGCTGCACCCACTCCTCTTCCACAAATAACGTGTCCGAGTCGCAGAGGATCATGGCTCGTTGGATGATATTTTGAAGCTCTCGGATATTGCCGGGCCAATGATAGCCCTCTAGAAGCGTGGCTGCCCGCGGTTCTATCTTTCGAATCCTCCTTCCCTCTTTGGCAGCGTAGCGTTCGATGAAATACTTTGCGAGCAAAAGAATATCTTCCGGGCGCTCGCGAAGGGGGGGGACACGGATTGGAAAGACGTTGAGCCGGTAAAACAGATCCAGACGAAACTTCCCGGAACGAACTGCCGATGGCAGATCGCAGTTTGTAGCGGCAACTACACGCACGTCGACTGGAAGGCTTTGAGTGCCTCCAACGCGCTCGAACTCGCGTTCCTGAAGCACCCGCAACAAGGCGACCTGG
>Ga0210405_10005195_pt1 | contig 11981 bp, 10 predicted proteins | sample IncBWH11MmetaG_FD_155492 | JGI IMG/M metagenome (GOLD analysis project Ga0210405, IMG submission 155492) | Forest soil microbial communities from Barre Woods Harvard Forest LTER site, Petersham, Massachusetts, United States - Inc-BW-H-11-M | ecosystem: Environmental > Terrestrial > Soil >... | reverse complement strand
CTCGGGTTCGGGCACATACTGCAGCACCGTGTAGTGCTGTACAGCGCGCAAGTCGATGGCGGTGTCGAAACCGATCACGTCGGCCAGTTCCAGCAGGCATTTCTTTTCGCTGGCTACCGCGGTGCCACCGGTTCCGGTCGCCATGAACAGCGGTTTGATGCCGAAAGGGTCACGGGCGCAGAATAATTCGCCGACGACGTTGTCCCACAGCGCGAAGGCGAACATGCCCCGCAGCCGGGTCAGGGCGTCGGCGCCCCAGTAGTGATAGGCGGCGACGATGGCCTCACCGTCGCCGTCGGTGGCGAAGACGGCGCCGTGCCGCTCGGCGAGCTCGGCCCGCAGCTCCAGATAGTTGTAAATCTCGCCGTTGAACACCAACTCATACCGGCCCGGGCTTTCCGATGGCCCCCAGCGCAGCGGTTGATGGGAATGCGCGATGTCGATGATGGACAGCCGGTTGAAGCCGAACACGACGGTCCCGGCGGGATCGGCCCAGGTGCCCGGCTCGTCGGGTCCACGGTGGCGCATCAGGTGCGATGCGCGGGCGACGGCGTCGGCCGTATCGCGGGCACCGCTCGACGAATCACCGCCGGCCGCAGCGCTCACGAAGGCCAGCAGTCCACACATCGCGCCCAGTATGCCGCAACGCGGCAAGGTCGGCGCTGCCGCAGGTCGCGGGCCGGCCGGCGGTCGGGGGGCGGGCGCGGGGGCTCCGACACGGCTTGATTACCTGGCGTGGTCTACGCTGCGTAGTATTCGACATGCTTGCTGTCGGTCCCAGCTTGTGATTCAGGAGGAGCCACGGTGACACCTCGCGGACCAGGCCGTTCGCAGGGCTTGTTGGGAAGCCGCTCCGCATGCTCCCGCCGGCTTCGGCTGCTGGTTTTGGCCGGCCTGCTCGGCACGCTGGCGGTCACGCTGAGCGGATGCAGTTGGTCGGAGGTCTTGGGCATGGGCTGGCCGAGGGGCATCACCCCGGAGGCCGACTACAACCGGCAGCTGTGGGTCGGCGCAGTGATCGCATCCCTGGTGGTCGGCGCGATCGTCTGGGGCCTGATCTTCTGGACCAGCGCTTTTCACCGCTGGAAACCCACCGACAGCGAATTGCCCCGCCAGTTCGGCTACAACATGCCGCTGGAGCTGGTGCTGACCGTAACGCCGTTCCTGATCATCTCGGTGCTGTTTTACTTCACCGTGGTGGTGCAGGAGAAGATGCTGCACCTGGCGTCCGACCCGGAGGTCGTGGTCGACGTCACGTCGTTCCAGTGGAACTGGAAGTTCGGTTACCAGAAGGTCGATTTCAAGGACGGCACGCTCAATTTTGACGGAGCCGACCCGGCCCGCAAAGCGGCAATGGTCTCCAAATCGGAAGCCAGGAACAAGCAGGGTGAGGAGATTCCCGGTCCCGACCATGGAATCACCATGCAAGACCGCAGCTATCTGAACTACGACAAGGTCGAGACGGTGGGTACCAGCATCGAGATCCCGGTACTGGTGCTGCCTGCGGGCAAGCGCATCGAGTTCCAGCTGGCCTCCGCCGACGTCGTCCACGCTTTCTGGGTGCCGGAGTTCCTGTTCAAGCGGGACGTGATGCCCTATCCGCATGAAAACCATTCGGTGAACGTCTTCCAGGTCGCTGACATCAACCAGACCGGGGCATTCGTGGGTCGCTGCGCCGAAATGTGCGGCACCTATCACTCGATGATGAACTTCGAGGTCCGGGTGGTGCAGCCCAACGACTTCAAGGCCTACCTGCAGCAGCGGATCGCCGGTAAGACGAATGCCCAGGCCTTGCAGGCGATCGCCCAGTCGCCGGTCGCGGTCACCACTCACCCGTTCGAGACCCGCCGCGGCGAGCGTGCGCCCCAAGCGAGTAACTAGGAAGCCCCCATGCATATCGAAGCCAGGCTGTACGAATTCGTGGCCGCGTTCTTCGTGTTCTGCACGGTGCTTTACGGCGTGCTGACCAGCTTGTTCGCCACCGGGGGCATCGAGTGGGCCGGCACTACGGCGTTGGCGCTGACCTCTGGAATGGCGCTGATCGTGGCGACGTTCTTCCGCTTCGTGGCACGCCGGCTCGACACCCGCCCCGAGGATTACGAGGGCGCTGAGATCAGCGACGGCGCAGGCGAATTGGGTTTTTTCAGCCCGCATAGCTGGTGGCCGATTCTGATCGCGCTGTCCGGCTCGGTAACCGCGGTCGGCATTGCGTTGTGGCTACCGTGGTTGATCGTCGCCGGGGTGGTGTTTGTCCTGAGCTCGGCGGCCGGGTTGGTCTTCGAGTACTACCTCGGTCCCGAGAAGCACTAGTCGGCGCTCGCAAAGGTCACAATCAGGGCATCAGTTGATCCGTGACCCGTTCACCGAGAATGCCGCGCAGGTAACGGTTGGGTAGGGTTTCCGAGGCACAATGAGGAACATCGGAGCGCGCGCTCAACAACACAGCCGCGGTGCTGCGCGCGTCGGTGAAGTAGTCGGACAGGACAGGCAAACATGAGCGGGCCCAATCCACCAGGACCGGAGTCCGAAGAACTGGAACCCGGAGTCGAGCCCAGCGAAGGCGACACCAAATTCGAAGAGGGCGGCAGCGAATTCGGCGAGGAGTCGACGGGGGACGGGACCGAACAGGACGGCGAGACAGCCCAGACCGATATCTATTCCCGGGCTTACTCGGCTCCGGAGTCCGAACACGTCACCAGCGGCCCATATGTCCCCGCCGACCTGGACCTCTACGACTACGACAGGTACGACGAGCTAGCCGACGAAGAAGCCACCGCGCCACGTTGGCCGTGGATCGTCGGCATTGCCGCGATTGCCGCGGCGATCGCCCTGGTGGTGTCGGTGTCGCTGCTGTTCGTTCGCACCGGTACCAACCAGATGGCGACGCCCAGCACTGCGCCCACATCGACGCCGCCGATGCAGGACGAGATCATCGTCACCACACCGCCACCCGCGCCGCCTCCGCCGCCGACGACCAGCGTCCTGCCACCACCGCCGCCGCCGACCAGCGAGGCTCCGCCACCGCCGCCTCCGCCGCCGACCGAGGCGCCGCCGCCACCGCCTGCTCCGGCGCCGGCCCCTGCGCCGGCGCCCCCCGCCGCGGCGCCGCCGCCCGCGGGCGCCCCTCCCGCAGCACCCCGGCAGGTCACCTACTCGGTGACCGGCACCAAGGCGCCGTTTGACCAGATCACGATCACCTATACCGACGCCTCTGGAATGCGACGGATCCTGAACAACGTCTACATCCCGTGGACCCTCACGCTGACACCGATCTCGCAGTCCGATGTCGGTTCGGTCGAGGCGTCCAGCTTGCTGCGGTTGAGCAGGCTCAACTGCTCGATCACCACCAGTGACGGCAAGGTGTTGTCGTCGAACGAAAACAACCAGCCGCAGACGAACTGCTGATGGTCGACAGGTACTCCCAAGTCTGGGGCGCGCGGGGAAAGATCGCGCCCGTTACCGCCGATCGCATACTGGTTGGCTCGTGCGCCGCCGTCTGGCTGGCGTTGGTGGGGATGAGCGTGGCGGCCATCGTCGCGCTGACGGACCTCGGCCGGGGCTTCCACGACCCGAGAGGGAACCCGCACACCTCGTCGGTGCTCTACGCGATCATCGTCATCTCCGCGCTGATCATCTTGGCGTCGATTCCGATGCTGCTGCGTGCCCGGCGCACCACGCGGGACGGGCCGCTCACGCGATCGGCGAGGGCGACAGCACGCACAACGAGTGGGCAGCCCATCAGGGCCGAGCACACGCCTGCGCCGACGATCACGGGGCAGGGCCATACCGAGCGGTTGACCACGCTACGGCCCGCCTTGTCGGACGCGGCAGTGGACCGCGTCTGGCTGCGCGGCACCGCCGCTTTGATGATCACCATCGGGGTAGCGCTGCTCGCGGTCGCGGTGGCCACCTACCTGATGGCCATCGGCCATGATGCCTTCTCGTGGACCAGCTACGGGATCGCCGGGTTCGTCACGCTGATCATGCCGTTGGTGCCGTGGCAACAGGTGCGCCAGCTACGCCGCACGCTCGCCGCATAACCGTCCAAGCGGTTCGCTGCTAGTGGTGGCCGTTCGATGAGCCGTTGCTGCCGTCCTGGTGCTCCCGCAGTGCGGTGAGGGCGCGTTGTTCGGCGGCGTGGTGGGCCTCGGACAGCGCGGCGTCTTCGGAGACGGGGTCGGCGAACAGGAAGCTGCCCGAGCCCGGTGAGCCGCCGGAGCCGAGCTTGTTCATCTTGACCGGTACCGCGGCGCCTTGGTATTCCAGCGGCACGGGGTGGCCGTGGTCGTCGACGGGGCCCAGTGGCTGGTGTAGTTCGATGTAGGCGCCGTGTGGCAGGCGTTTGATGATCCCGGTTTCGATGCCGTGCTCGAGGATGGCGCGGTCGCTGCGCTGCAGGCCGATGGCCCATCGGTAGGTGATGAAGTAGACGAACGGCGGCAGCACGATCATGCCGATGCGCCCGATCCAGGTCGTCGCGTTGAGCGAGATGTGGAATTTCCAGGCGATGACGTCGTTCATCGCGCTGAGGGTGAGCACCATGTAGAAGGCGATGGCCATGGCCCCGATCGCGGTGCGTACCGGCACATCCCGCGGGCGCTGCAGCAGGTTGTGGTGGGCGTAGTCGCCGCTGAACCGCTTCTCCAGGAACGGGTAGATAATCAGCAGCGCGAAAACCAGGCCCATGATTATCGCGACCCAGACCACCGCGGGGATGGTGTGGTGGCCGATGTAGAACTCCCACGACGGCCAGATACGGGCCAGGCCTTCGGTCCACATCATGTAGAAGTCGGGCTGGCTGCCTGCTGAAACTTGAGATGGCTTGTAGGGGCCCAGGTTCCAGATCGGGTTGATCTGCAGCAGGCCACCCATCAGGCCGAGAATCCCGGTGGTCAGCGCGAAGAAGGCGCCGGATTTGACGGCGAATATCGGCATCACTCGCACGCCGACGACATTGTGCTCGGTGCGTCCGGGGCCGGGGAACTGGGTGTGCTTCTGGAACCATACGAACGCCAGGTGTGCACCGATCAGCGCCAGAATGATCCCCGGCAGCAGCAGGATGTGCAGCCCGTACAGGCGCGGGATGATGTAGCCGGCCGCGGTGCAGTCGTTTCCCACACCGCCGCAGGGGAAGTCACCGCCAAACAGGGCCCAGTGCAGCCAGGTGCCGATCACCGGCATTCCCAGCGTGATCGACGACAGCGCGGCACGCAGGCCGATGCCTGACAAGAGGTCGTCGGGCAGCGAGTAGCCGAAGTAGCCCTCGAACATGGACAGGATCAGCAGCAGTGAACCGATGACCCAGTTGGCTTCGCGAGGCCGCCGGAACGCACCGGTGAAGAAGATACGGGCCAGGTGCACCATGATCGCGGCGGAGAACATCAGCGCGGCCCAGTGGTGCACCTGGCGGACGAACAGGCCGCCGCGCACCTCGAAGCTGATGTCGAGTGTGGACGCGTAGGCCTTCGACATTTCCACGCCGCGCAGCGGCTGGTAGGCGCCGTTGTAGGTGACGTCGTTCATGGAGGGGTCGAAGAACAGCGTGAGGTAGACGCCGGTCAACAGCAGGATGATGAAGCTGTACATCGCGATCTCACCGAGCAGGAACGACCAGTGCGTCGGGAACACCTTGTTGAGTTGGCGGCGCACCGCAGCCGAGGGGTGATAGCGGGTGTCGATATCCTCGGCCTGGCGGGTCAGGACGTCACCGACCTGGGGCGGTTTGGGCGGACTCAGTTTTGGACTCATGATGTTGTGCGCTCCCAAAATGCCGGTCCGACAGGCTCGATGAAGTCGCCGTTGGCGACGAGGTACCCGTCGGCGTCAATGGTGAGGGGCAGCTGTGCCAACGCGCGCGCGGCCGGCCCGAAAATCGGTGTGGCGTAATGCAATGCGTCGAACTGCGACTGGTGGCATGGGCACAGGATGCGATAGGACTGCTGCTCGTAAAGCGATGAGGGACAACCCAGGTGCGAGCAGACCTTGGTGAAGGCGAACAGCTCACCGAAGTTGAAGCTCTCCTGGCCTTTTCGCTTCACTACCCGCGACATGTCGGCGGGCTTGATACGGATCAGCATCACCGGGTTACGGACGGCGGTCAGGATGGCTGTCAGCTTTTCGTGTGATTCCACGGTGGTGCCGTCACCGTCGGACTCGCGCCACGGGAAGACCGTCTCCATGCCGCCGGCTTCGATGTCTTCGGGCCGCATCTTGATGAATGGCGCTCCTAGGCTTTCGCCGGTGGACCGGGCCACGTAGATCGTCTCGCCGTGATAGCGCGGCGTCCAGCCCGAGGTCCACAGCACGGCTTTCTTGCCGTCGGCGGTCTGCACCACCGGTTTCCACGGGTTCTTGATAAGGCCGCCGGCAAATGCCACCAGAGTGCCGAGCCCGAATGCGCCGAGCCCGGCGCCCAGCGACAGGCCGATCAGTTTGCGGCGCCGCAGCGTCGAACCCTCGAACGCGTCGGTCAGGTTGGCGGCCACGGTCTTGCGGTCGATCTCGGCAGACCCGGAGCCGGCGCCGTCGTGGCGGTCCTGAATCGAAATCTCTTCGGGGATGAACTTTTTCTGGAAGAGCACCGCGCCCACGGCGATGCACAGAACGGACAGCCCGAAAGTCAGGCCGTAGAGCGGGGTAGTCAGGGAGTACAAGAAGCTGCCCTGGGCTCCATGCGGTTTGTACTCCCACGGCCAGAACAGAAAAACGACCAGCAGCGCGAACCCGAAGAACCCGCCCAGCAAAAGCCATATCGCGACGAGGTGTTCGGCCCGCTTCTCGGCCTTGGTGCCGGCAACCGGCCACCGCGGCTCCTTGTAGACGGTGTCCACGCCATCGATCCGGCCGCCGAGAGCGACGAGTTCTTCACGCGACATGGCGTTCAGTTCGGCATCGGTGGGCTGGCCGGTGCCTTTCGCGTCGTCACTCATCGCGCGCCGCTCCTCCTCATCGCTTCGCTCTGCATCGTCGCGACGTCACTCATTGTGCGCCGCTCCTCCTCATCGCTTCGCTCTGCATCGTCGCGACGCTCATGATCGTGCCCCAATCCAGAGCGCCGCGCCGATGATGGCGACCATCCCGATGATCCACATCGCCATGCCCTCGGGGGCGGGGCCGAACCCGCCCAGGCCGTTGCCGCCCGGACTACGTTCCTCCGTAACGGATTTCACGTAGGCGATGATGTCTTTCTTGGCATCGAAGGAGAGTTGGCGATCGGAAAACTTCGGCATGTTCTGCGGACCGGTCAGCATCGCGTTGAGGATCTGCTGCTCGTTGGCCGGCTCCAGGTCGGGCGCGAATTTGCCGGACGACAGCGCCCCGCCCTTACCGGTGAAGTTGTGGCACGAGGAGCAGTTGAGTCGGAACAGATCGCCGCCGCGGCCGATGTCGTCACCGCGCAGCGAATGCATCGCGATACTGCCGTCGGGGTTGCGCACTACGGTGGGTCCGCCGCCGTTGGCTTCCACGTAGGCGCCCAGCGCGTCGATCTGCGGGCCGTCGAAGATCGGGTCTTTGCGGACCGCCTGAGCCTCCCCGCGCACCGCCGGCATCCGGCCCGAAGACACCTGGAAATAGACCGCGGCCTCGCCCACGCCGATCAGGCTCGGCCCGCGGTCGGGCACGCCCTGCAGGTTGGCGCCGTGGCACGTCACGCACGAGGTGTCGAAAAGCTGCTTCCCGGTCCGCAGCAGCGCTGACGACGACTCGTCTGCAACAGCCACTTGCGGGCTGGGGGTCAAGACGGCGGCCAGCCCACCGGCCGCCGAAAGTGCCACCACCAGCAGCAGTCCCGCCGACAAGCGGCGGTGCAGGCGACGCCGCGCCCGGTCAGTCAGCGATCGCGTCAACCCCAGTCTCTTCAACCGAGCACTCCTGTTCTTACGCGCGCTGGTCATCGGATGAAATAAATCGTGGCGAACAAGGCGATCCAGACGATGTCGACGAAGTGCCAGTAGTAGGAGACGACGATCGACGCGGTCGCCTGCGCCGGGGTGAACTTGCTCATCGTGGTTCGGGCCAGCAGGAAGATGAAGGCGATCAGCCCGCCGATGACGTGCAAGCCGTGGAAGCCGGTGGCCAGATAGAAAACGCTGCCGTAAGCGCTGCTGGGGATGGTGGTTCCGTGGCTCATCAGGTGGTGGTACTCGTAGGCCTGCCCCAGCACGAAGAACAATCCCATCGCAAAGGTGAGCACATACCAGCGACGCAGGCCGAACACGTCGCCGCGTTCGGCCGCGAACACCCCCATCTGGCAGGTGAACGACGAGGCGATCAGCACCAGCGTGACCGGCACGGCTTGGTAGAGATTCAGCTCGGTCGGTGGGGGCGGCCAATTGCCGGCCGCCTGCGCACGCGCGGTGAAGTAGAAGGCGAACAGTCCAGCAAAGAACATCAATTCGCTGGAAAGCCAGACTATGGTGCCGACACTGACCATGTTGGGTCGGTTGAGCGAATGTACGCGCGCCGTGATTGCAGTACCCGAGGTCCCTACCGCACTCGTCACATCCGCAAGTATGACGCTTTGTAGTTGTCGACCTCCACTCGGGGCGGCAATTTGACGAACGGAATTTTTTTCGTCGCGCCCGGCTTGGCCGAGCTTGCGATCGCCATGGGAGCATCTGCGGTGTGGCGGTGTCAGCTTCCGGGTCATCGCAGCGGCCCCCGAACGAGGCGCTGTCGTGGCCGCAGATCCTCACGACATTGACCGCGGGGCAGAACCTGCCCCGCGGACAGGCCGGGTGGGCCATGGAGCAGATCATGACCGGATCCGCGACGTCGGCACAGATCGCCGCCTTCGCCGTAGCGCTGAAGATGAAGGTCCCGACGGCCGCGGAGGTCACCGAGCTGGCCGACGTGATGCTGCAGCACGCCCGTCGGCTGCCCACCGAGCAGATCGGAACCGACACCGTCGATGTGGTGGGCACCGGTGGTGACGGCGTCAACACCGTCAACCTGTCCACCATGGCGGCGATCGTGGTCGCGGCGGCCGGCGTGCCGGTGGTCAAGCACGGCAACCGGGCGGCGTCCTCGCTGGCCGGCGGCGCCGACACCCTGGAGGCGCTCGGGGTTCGCATCGATCTGGGTCCCGACGACGTCGCACGCAGTGTCGCCGAAGTCGGAATCGGATTCTGCTTCGCGCCGCAGTTTCATCCGTCGTACCGGCACGCGTCGGTGGCGCGTCGTGAAGTCGGTGTGCCGACGGTGTTCAATCTTCTTGGGCCACTGACCAATCCGGGACGACCACGAGCCGGGCTGATCGGCTGTGCGTTCGCCGACCTGGCCGAAGTGATGGCGGGCGTTTTCGCCGCACGCCGGTCCAGTGTTCTGGTGGTGCACGGTGACGACGGCCTCGACGAGCTGACCACCACCACGACCAGCACGATCTGGCGAGTACAGGCCGGCACGGTGGACAAGCTGACATTCGATCCCGCCGGGTTCGGGTTCGCCCGCGCCGAGCTCGACGACTTGAAGGGCGGCGATGCGACGGCCAATGCGGCGGAGGCACGCTCGGTGCTGGCCGGTGCAAAGGGCTCGGTGCGCGACGCCGTCGTGCTCAACGCCGCGGGCGCGATCGTGGCCCATGCCGGGCTATCCAGCCGCGCCGAGTGGCTGCCGGCGTGGGAAGACGGGCTGCGCCGCGCCGCCGACGCGATCGACAGCGGAGCGGCCGAACAGCTGCTCGCGCGATGGGTGCGGTTCGGCCAGCAGCTCTGAGTCCCGGCTCGTTACGGCTTGTTCGGCGGCCACCCGCGCCGAGCGGGCCGATGCGGCCCATCCCGCCCAGGGGCCGGCGGATCCCAACGGGGAACACCAGCCGGCAGCTGCATCGTCGCCGCCGGTGGTTTTGCGGCGCTCTCCCCCGCAAGCGGGAGGTGCCCCCACCTCATCGCTCCGCTCTGCATCGTCGCCGCCGGTGCTGACACACACGATGCGCACGCCTGGTGCCGCCAGCCAGCGCACGATCAGGGCCGTCTCCTCCACCAGCGCGCCGCCCAGCGGGGCGGGCTGCTGCAGGACCACCTGCGCGCCCGCGCGGATGGCGTCGACGACGGGCATCGGCGGCACGCCGCGACGGGCGGTGCCTGCCGCGGCGAGTTGGCCGTAGCGGATCACGGCCAGCTGCCAGCCCCCGTCGCCGTCGGGGGCGGCGGCCACCAGTTCCGGCAGCGTGGCCAGCGCACGCAGGCGCTGGCCACGCCAGAGCACCTCCACCGCGGTCACGGTGTGGTCGCGCAGCCGGGCGGCGCTCTCGTAGCGCTGACGACCGGCCAGGTCGGCAATCTGCTGGACGGCCGCGGCCAACGCGGTGTTGTCCGCGCCGTCGATCAAGGCCGCGGCGCGACCGGCCGCCGCGGCGTATTGGCCGGCCATCACATCACGAGCAGCCGGGCACGGCGAAACCTCATGCTGTGGGCAGGCCGGTCCGTGCAGCGCCGAACGGGCAAGCCGCTTGGTACAGGTGCGCACCCCGGTGAACCGCGCCAGCAGCGCGGCGGTGTCGGCGGCGTCGGCTCGGGAGCGAAACGGGCCGACCGCGCGATCGTGCCGCGGCGTTCGCACCGCCGAAAACCGAGGGAATGCCTCGTTGCTCAGCACTATCCACCACCAGCGATGCGGGAATCTCGACCGGCGGTTGTAGGGCGGGGCATGCGCGCTCAGCATCCGCAGTTCGCGAACACCGGCTTCCAACGCGTGCGCGCATTCGACGTGCTCGACGGTGCCTGCCAGCGCGACCATCTCTTTGATCCGGCCACGCTGATCTGAGCCATTGAAGTACTGACTTACCCTGCGCCGCAAGTCAATTGCAGTGCCGACATAGAGCACCTCGCCCGTCGGCCCACGGAACAGATAGACCCCCGGCCGGTGCGGCAACCCCTCGGCCAGCACCCGCTTGCGCCGTTGCGCCGGCGTCACGTCGGGCAGATACGACCGCAGGTCGGCGTACGTGTGCACACCCTGATTGCCCACCCGCTCGATGAGCGCGTGCAATACATCGACGGTGGCCCGCGCGTCATCGAGTGCCCGGTGGGTGGGCTCGCTGGCGACGGCGAACAGCCGCGCCAGCGCTGCCAGCCGCACGCTGGGGGCTTCCTCGCGGCTGAGTACCCTGCGGGCCAGTTGAACGGTGCACAGCACTTGCGGCCGCCGCCAGCCGATGCCGCACCGATCGGCGGCGGCCCGCAAAAACCCGACGTCGAACCTGGCGTTGTGGGCCACCAGGACCGCGCCGCGAGCGAACTCGAAAAACATCGGCAACACCGCGCCGATGGTCGGTGCATCGCACACCATCGCCGTGGTGATGCCGGTCAGCTGCACGATCTGCGGCGGGATGCTGCGCTGCGGGTCGACGAGGGTGCCGAACTCGCCCAGGACCACACCGCCGCGCACCTTGACCGCCCCGATTTCGGTGATGGCGTCGGCGGCTGTTCCGGCACCGGCAGTCACGCGCCCACCGGTGGTCTCCAGGTCTACGACGACGAATGTCGTTTCGCGCAGCGATATTTCGGCAGCCTCGTCGAGGTCGGGGAGGCTCAGCTGCTCGCCGGCGGGCGTGCCCATGGCCGAGACGTTAGGCAGTCGCACCGACATCGCGTGGATTGAGCGCGGCGCGCCGCGCCCGACGACGATGCGGGCCGCGCCTGCGAGATATGTCGGTGCCGACGGTTAGCGTGACGGCAAGGCCACCGAGAAGACCGAGAGGACCAGCGAGATGGCGCACATCAGCGAGCCTGATCCGGCGGCGGCAGTCCCGCCGGACGCAGGAGAACCAGTGGTAATCGACTGTGACGACTGCGCGGTGCGTGGTCCCGGATGCCATGACTGCGTCGTCAGCGTGATACTCGGGGTACCGGAAACTTTGCTGGAGGATGAGCGCGCCGCGTTGGAGGTGCTTGCCGATGCGGGATTGGCTCCGCGACTGCGGCTCGTTCCGATCCACCGACAGCGACCCGGCGTAGCCTAACGGCGTTACGTTTGAAATC
>Ga0210405_10005193_pt1 | contig 11984 bp, 10 predicted proteins | sample IncBWH11MmetaG_FD_155492 | JGI IMG/M metagenome (GOLD analysis project Ga0210405, IMG submission 155492) | Forest soil microbial communities from Barre Woods Harvard Forest LTER site, Petersham, Massachusetts, United States - Inc-BW-H-11-M | ecosystem: Environmental > Terrestrial > Soil >... | reverse complement strand
CAAGTACAGGTACAAATAACGGTAGCCGCCGCGCTTGCCTTTGCCGCGCTCGGGATTGCGCTCAAGGTCACCCTGAATCGCTCTCAGTACTCCGTAGGCGCTGGCACCGGCGAGCCTATGAAGTTTCCGCGTGAACGGCTGAGATTCGATGAACTCCCACATTGTGATAGTACCACAATGTGATATACGGTGGCTACGAATTGGAAGATGCGGCGAGGCGAGCGAGACGCGAGGAAGCAACCCCAAGACCCAGTGGCGGTGCGGGAGCGTTAGCGAATAAAAAGGCGATGCAGGGTGCCGCCTGTACCGGAGTTGGTACGCTCAAAGCCTGCTGCTTCGTACTCAATTTGCAGGACCGAGAACCGCTTGGAAATCTCTTCGTTGTTTCCTATAACCTTCTGTCCGGTGGAAGCCTCAAGCAAAAATGAATTTGAACCGTCTTTGGCCACATACACATAGATCGTCCGCTTCTCGGACGAACCTTTGCTATACGTGGCGTGGTAGGCCATGCCGCCCTTTGCAAAAGCTGGAATATCCGCGGGCTTCTTCGTATTCTCGGCAAGCTCTTGAAGAGGTTTGTTCCGCTCCGCAGCAAGTTCAGCCGTAAGCTCACCGATCTGATTTTGAAGGTCATTCTGTTCGGAACGGAGACGATTTGCATCAGCGCGGAGGGCGTTTGCTTCGGCGGAGTGGAGCAACTCGAACCACGCGAGAACAGGAACCGCAATTCCAGGCACAGCAGCCAATAAGCTATGCCACAAAGGATGCATCAGGAGAAAATTCTTGATGTCCGGCAACAAAAGAAAGAGCCCGAGTGCCCATCCGATGATCGCCGCTATAGCAACCGCTCGTCTCATGGGCGGATTCTATCATCCCGTGCTTACTTCGCGGCGGCGTGATGGTCGTAGCTGTTCCCAGCGGCCAAGAGCGAAGAGAGATTTGATGGTGCCCGAGAGAGGACTCGAACCTCCACGACCTTGCGATCACTAGCTCCTGAAGCTAGCGCGTCTGCCAGTTCCGCCACTCGGGCACGAGTGCTGTGGGTGAAACCCCGGCCAAACCGGGGTTACCGATCCAACGAGGCTTTTTCATTGTGCCCGCCGCCCCTCGCTTTGTCAACGAAAGCGCCGTGACGAACGTTAAGCCCCGACTCCGAAGTAGAGAGAAAGAAGCCGCGACACGACCGGGGACCCGCAAGTGGGGACTCGGGCAAACCCAGCTAAACACAGGCTTTGTATGGCCATCCCCCACACTTTTGTCGGCGCAAATGGGTTGCCCGGAAGGCCTTCTTGCATCGATTCGCCTTATGCCAAGCAGTTGAAATTCAAATGGTTAGTGCTATACTCGGCCTAAGAACGGGGTCTTACACCTTCCTTGCCAGTGCAAAAAAGACTACGTTCCGGTTCCAGTGGGAGGTGACCATGGAAAAGCTCACGGGTCCTATCCTTTACGTTTTGATCGCCTGGGGGATCGTTACCGGGGTATTCATGTTGTTGTTGATTCGGCGGAGCCTGCTTGCCAGCCACGAAGACGATCAGATCTTTCTCGATGCGGCGCAGGAACACATGGCGCGGGAACAGCGCGAGATCGTCGCTAAAATCCAGACCCTCTCGCGGCCCCTCATGACCAGCGGTATCGCTTCAGGAGCGCTCCTGTTGGTTCTTGCAGGTATGTGGCTCTACAACGGCCTGAAGAGCTTCTAGCACGTCCGGCACTACCGCGTCCCCGGCATCCTAGTGGCCGGAATGGTCTCTAGTGGGTTGATGGGCGGCTTGGCTGGGGCGGGGCAATTTGCGGTGTGCTCGCAGGCACGATGGGTTGAGATGTTGGCGGCAGCGAAGTGTGGTTGTGTACGATCAGCCAGTGGTCACCCCTTTTTTCCAGTATGAGAGTCGTTTGCCCTCGGGCTGCGGAAGGCTGCCCGTCCACCACCGCTGAAAAATCCCATTGATAGCAGGCCCACGCGAAATTGCCGCTCAATTTGATATAGGTGTTGGACCTGTCCATGCGCACCTGTTGCATGCGGGCGCGCTGCTGCTGGTACACGGCGAGATAGTTGGTCCAAGTGAATACCGGCGGCGCCCAGACGCCGTTGACGATCGAGACGTCGTCGGCATAATCCTTGTGCAGTCTTTCCACGTCCCCGAGCTGCCAGGCTCCCAGCATTTCCGAAATCGTGTAGTCGATCGCCTGCTCATCGCCCATAGGAATGACCGACTTGGTATCCGTGGCCGGCGGTTCATTTTTCTTTTTCTTCTGCGCGCCAGCTGGTGCAGCGCAAGCGAGGAAAAGAGCCGCTCCCAGAAGGAGCGCAACGGCTGTCTGTTTCGTCAGGCCGGCAAAACCTGCGGAGAAATAATGTTTCATGCGTCTTCGACCCCCGGTGGAAGAGGATAGCACGCTGGTTTGCGCCCGGCAGCGGTGTGTCCAGTTGATGTACTTGGACTTATTCTGTCCCTCCCCCATACCCGGGAGCTTGAGGCTATGCTCAGCTCAGTTTGGTTGAGTAGCGCTAATCAGGTTTACAAAAAGCCGGTAAGCGCCGGGCACACCTTCCGGAATTTGCCGGAAGAAAGCGATGCCAGTGTAAATGTATATGCCCTTGCCATAGGGTGTGTAGACGATCGCGCCGTGGAGGTCTGGCTCGCCAGGATCGTTCATGGCCAGGATAGCCGTGTATTTTGGATCGAACTGGGTCCAATAGTAGAGGCCGCGCTCTTGCATCCAGCCTTTGAAATCGTCCAGCGTGATTTTGTTGGGACGGTTCAGCAGAGGATCGTCAGGCTTGAGAAATTTGACTGGAGAATTCTCGTCGGTGATGCGCGGCAGCGGCCCGCCTTGCGCCGTCACGATTTTCGCCGGATACGGTGCGTACTGTTCCTTGTTCCACGCAAAGTCCCGATTGTATTGCACGACAAGCGTGCCGCCTTTCGAGACGTAATCGAGAAGCCGCTGATTGGCGCCGGGGAGCTCCGGACGCAGTTCGTAGGCGCGCACACCGACGACGATGGCATTGAATCTTGAGAGATCGCCGAAGGCCAGCGCCTGCGCATCGAGCGATTCCACTTGAATTCCCAGCGTGCGCAATGCTTCGGGGATGGGCTCGCTTTCGGCGGTGATATAGCCCACACGAAGATTCTGCGGCACATGCAGATTGAATGCATGAACAACGCATTGCGCTGGTTCGCTCCAGAATTGTGTGGGCAGGGAGGGCAGCGGCTCGAGAGAGGTTGAGAATTTTTCGTCTCCGCGTTTTGCGTACGCAGTGATGGTGTACCTGCCCGCGGCCAGGTTGCCGGGCGGAGTAACAGTCAGCTTCGCGTACTTATCGCCCGCGCCATCGAATGCGACTTCCACAGGGGCGGTCGCCGTAAAACTATCGGGCAGATCAAGCCCGACGGAAACCTTATTCGCCTGCGTTGCGTAGGAATGCACTCGCAATAAGACATCGAACGGTTTCCCGGGTTTGCCCAGCACTTCGAGCGCTTGTTTGGGATCCACCTTCAGCGTGTACGCTGGCACCATTCGGAGCGGCATGCGGTCGACGCGAGTGGAACTTGGGGCGATGTGCGTGACAGGAGCCGTGACGGTGAATTTGTAGCCGCCCACGGTGACTTCCTGCTGCACGGTGAGCCGCGGCGGTGGTTCTGGCTGCAACCGTTCCCAAGCACTCAACTCCGCGGGAGCATGAATTGCAGACACTGTGAACTGATACCCTTTCGCAGCGTCGCCCTCCCGTTTGGTTTCTTGGAAAGATGGAGACACGTTCAAATTTACCAGCCCGAGTTCGCAACTTGCTTCCTTGCGGCACAAAGCCTGAGCCGTTACGACAAAAGTGTCACCAATCACGACCGCATCCCGATCGGCTTCCGCACGGACCTCGATGGCGGCAACTAGAGCCAGCGCGCGTTCCATTCGCTTACGTGCAGCCGCGAGTTCGAAGGCGAGTTGCGAAGACGGAGCACCTCGAGCGGATGAAAACGAATCCATTTGCCTCGCGGCGCTGGCTAAATTCGAGGCTGCTTCGGCCCAGTTGAGAGCGAGGGCGGCATTGTGTGCCTTCGCAATGGCCAATTCCGCTTCCTGTATGGCATGGCGGTAGGTTCCTTGTGGCACCGCCTCGCTGGGAAGCTCATAAAGCGACTCGGAAAAGCTTGCCGGATCGAGCTTCTTTCCGTCCTCGCGCACCAGCACAAGCGGCCGCCGCAGGAACGGTGAATTGACAAAGCCAGTGATGCCTTGCGAGCGGTGGTTGGAAAAGGCATCGAGGCCGATCTCGCGCCAGGTTTTACCCCACAGCGGAGAGATCTCGTCGACAGGAAGCGAATAACCATTCGCCGTGGCACCGGTTGCACCGCCGCGCTCCGTGTCCAAAATCTGCACCGGATACGTTGAAGTTCCCCAGACAGACAATCCGTCCGTGGATATTTGCCCGGGAAATGCTTTGGGATCGGCGGCGAGTTCCACGGCGCGCGGCGTCCACAATCCGGAAGTCTGGTGGTGCCCGTGGCCGCCATGTACGCCGCCCCAGCCGTTAATCACGATGTTGGGGCGATACGTGCGGATTACGCGCACCATTTCCCCGAGGACCGCGTCACCCCACACTTTTTCCGTTTCCTCGGGAGTTTTCGAGAACCCAAAATCCGGCGCGCTTCCAAAAAAAAGTTTTATGCCGTAGCCGTGCGTAGCCGCGAGCAATTCTTGCGTGCGAATGAGTCCGAGTTGCGGCGCTTGCTCCGGCCCGAGGTCATTTTGTCCGCCTTCTCCGCGCGTAAGCGTGAGCAAAGCAACGTCGGCATGCATTCCGCGTGCGAGATAAGTGAGCAAAGTCGCGGATTCATCGTCGGGGTGCGCGGTGATATAAAGGATACGCGTGGTGACGCGAGCGCTGTCGATGGCCTCGATGGTTTCCGGCAGGCCGGGGCCTGTTCCAGGAGCGGGAGGAAATTGCGGAGCTGCTGGCTGCGCCAAAACGGATGCGAGCACAATCCCAAAGATAAGTGATCCGACCGACTTCTGGAATAGACGATTCACGCAGCCTCCGGTTCATTCACTTTTTGGAACGCCCTCTTTTGCAAACGGCCATTGTCGCATCTTACGGGTCCAGATAAGAAATGCGAGCGCACCCAATGCGATCTCCGCCAGTCCCCATTTTCTCGCCCTGCCGGTCTGCCAGAAGAGCCAAGCCCACCCGAATATCGTCAGCACTGCCGGTAACGGGTAAAGCCACATTTTGAACGGCAATCGCCTCGATCCCCAACGCCGCCGCAGCAAGATCACTCCCACAGCCTGCCCGATGAACTGAACGAGCAGGCGCATGGCCAGAATGCCAGCGATGGCGGTCTCGAGTTTCAGAGTCACGCTGAAAAGGAAAGCAAGCCCGCCAAGCGCCAGCAGCGATACGTGCGGAAAATGTTTCGTCGGATGCAGGCGTCCGAAGATCGGGAAAAAATTTCCGTCCAGCGCCGCCGAATACGGCACGCGCGAATATCCCAGCAGAACCGAGAACACCGACGCGAGCGCGATCCACAGAACCATCCAAGTGGCCGCTTGTGCGGCGTGAGCGCCGTACAACCTCTCGACGAACGTGCTGACGATAAATTTCGAGTTCTCCGCCTCTCGCCAGGGCACGACTCCCAGAATGCTGATCTGCATTGCCAGATACAGCACCGTGATGCCGAGAATGGAAAGAAAAATTCCGCGCGGAATATTGCGTTCCGGATCGCGAATTTCCCCGCCCAAGTGGCAGATGTTGTAGTAGCCCCAGTAGCTGTAAACCGTATTCACCATCGCCGCCCCCAGGCCCGCAAACCACACCCAGGAAAGCGAAAACGCTCCGGGAGGAAAATCGAACGCCATCTTGGCATTGAAATGGCTTGCTCCTCCCCAGATGAGCCAGAGAAGCGTGCCAACCACGCCAGTCCACAGCAGAACGGAAATCTTCCCGATGGTAGTAATGCGCCGGTAGAGCAAAACGACGAGGAAAAGAACTAGTCCGCCCGAAACCGTCTTGGCTTGCAGCGTCGAGAGCGGATGCAAATATCCGGCATATCGGGCGAATCCGATCGAGGCCGATGCGATCGAAAGCGGCGCTTGCACAAATGTCTGCCAAACAAAAAGGAACGACATTAAACGGCCCCAGCGTCCAGGCCCGTAGGCTTCGCGCAAAAAAACGTAAGTTCCGCCCGCACGCGGCATGGCCGCGCCAAGCTCCGACCACACGAAGGCATCGAGCGAAGCCAGCACTGCTCCCGCTATCCAGGCAATCAGCGCCTGCGGCCCGCCCATCGCCTTAATCACCAGCGATGTGACAACGAACGGACCGATGCCCACAATCTCGATCATGTTGAGCGCGACGGCCTCTTTCAGGCCCAGTCCGCGCTCCAAACCAGTGGGTTGCTCCGGCGGAATGCCTCCGGTCTCTGCAACAGCAGCATTGTCAGGCGTTGTCAGCACGCCGCCGAGAATAGCAAATGCGCCGCGCGACAGCTAACGCGCAATTTTGCGGGCTGTTCCAGATTTTTCACTCAGCACCGACACCATTTCGTTTTGCAACCATCGTCGAACGGCTTAAACTCGTCGGGCGCAGGGCCAGCCCGCGCGTCTATGTCTCATCGAGATCTTTCGGAGATCCATCGGGTGCCGGCATGACCTTGATCCGTGCTCTTTCACGGGGCGCGATACACCTCTGCTTGATGCTCTCCGCAGTAGCATTGCCTTCGGCCCCTTTCGAAGCCGAGGCGCGCGCAGAAAAGCTGGCCTTGCCCCCTGGAGCATCCGCGGCGATCGACAAAATCTATTCCTTCGACATGGATGGAGCCATCGCGGATGGTCAGCGCCTGCAGAAGGAACAGCCCGACCACCCCCTGGGCTACCTCCTCGAAGCGGAAGCCCTATGGTGGAAAATCTTTTGTACTTCGGCGGACTTCAAGTACGGCATGACGGACGCGCGCCATCGCCCCAAACTTGCCTCGGACCAGCGCTACATGGAGTTGGCCGCAAAAGCTTCATCTATTGCCCAGGCGCGGCTAAAAAATCACGAAACCGCGGATATGCAATTTTATGCAGGCATGAGCGACGCCTTCGCCGCCCGACTGTATGGACTCCGCGGCGAAAATCGCGCCGCGGCTCGCGCCGGAGTCCACGCCCGCGAGCATTTTCTCCACGCCATCGAGCTGGACCCTGCGCTCGTGGACGCCGACTTTGGACTCGGCCTTTACAACTATTACGTCGACACTCTGAGCGGTATCGCCAAGTTTCTGCGCTTCTTTATGGGCATCCCAAGTGGCAACAAAAACGAGGGCATACACCAGTTGGAACGCGACATCGCCGAAGGCGTTCTTACCCCTCCCGCTGCCCGGTTTTATCTCGCGCTGGATCTGCACCGTTACGACCAGCAGTATGAAAAAGCCCTGGCCGTCATCGGACCGCTAATCGAGAAGTATCCCTCCAACCCTCTCTTTCAACTGGCTCGCGGTGATCTCTACGCCAAACTGGGCCGCAAGGAGCGAGCTCTGGCGTGCTACCGTGCTGCCTCAGCGCTGCCGGTTCAGGATGCCGAGTGCCGCACTCGGATCCAGGAGCTTGTGCGTGCTTCGCTGGCTGCTCAAGAACTCACTAACAAATCTGGGACCCACTGAAAATGGGAGGCTTGCCAGCCCAGCGCGCCCCCATCTCGCGTATAGAATTGCGCATTGACCTTAACTCAAGGAGAATGATAAGCATGTAGGGTTGACCGGACCCCTCAATTCAGGGCATGCGGCGTAAGTAGCGCCGTACGGGCCGGGCAAAGTTCGCGTAGCCCCGGCAAGACCGGGGTCAACGCGCCGCGCGAATTGCGCATCTCACACGAAAAGCATACTGGCACCGGGGGTTCCCCGCCGTTTGCCCAGTCTGGTTGAACCCAACACAGTCGGGGCGACCAGTGACGACGAAGGAGTCTCGATAATGCGGTTTTGCAGAGCCATCACTGTCGCGTTCGCGGCCATTTTCGCCGTAACGGGATGCAACGATTACGGCAACACCTTTCAAGGCAACACCGGCGTATTCCTGGCGTTTATTTCGCCTTCCAACGTTACCGCTGGCGGACCTGATCTGACGATCACTTTGACGGCTGGTGCGGGAAGTGCCTTTGTGGTGCAAACCACTGTGACTTGGGACCAGAAGAATCTCAAAACATGCGTCGTCACGACTACCGCGGCTGGCGTATGCGCCCCGTCGAATGATACCGGAGGCGTTATTTCAGTGACCGCGGTGGTCCCCGCTGCGCTGACCACCAAGGCGGGCACGCACTTCGTCCAGACCGTCCAACCTCATTCCGGCTCGGGCACGAATGGGCTTTCCAATCCCGTGGCTTTCGAAGTTTATCCTCCTCCGAATCCCGTTCCTACGGTTACGAGCGTCAGCCCCAACACAGCCACAGCAGGCAGTGCGGCGCAGACCCTGACCATCACGGGCACGAACTTTCTTTTAACGTCGGACCCTTCAGGCGGCTCCCAGGTGCGCTGGAACACGACGACGCAAACGAATCTTTCGGTAACGAGCATCACGGCGACACAAATCCAAGCGACAGTGCCCGCGACCATGCTCGCCACCGCGGGCACCGCGACCGTAACCGTTTTCAATCCTGCACCGCCACCGCTTCCTTCACCACCATGCACGATCAACTGCAGCGGTTTTGGAGGTGGCGGCACAAGCAACGGGACAACCTTTACGATCACCGGCCCGGGAGGGGCTGCCGCAAGCGCGAACGCCGCGATGGTGGCGGAGGAAACGCCCGCCGTCAGCCTGGACGGCCGCTATGTAGCGTACTCAGCTTCGCAGAACGGTCACTCGCAGATTTTCGCCCGCGATACGTGCCAAGGAGCCGACTCTTCCTGTCAGCCCCGCACCATGCTCATTTCTTCCGCGCTGGATGGCACTGCCGCGAGCGAAGACAGCCACGCGCCTTCTATGAGTTCCGATGGCCGCTATGTGGCGTTTAGCTCGGCGGCGACAAATCTCGCCTCCGACTCGACGACGGGCCGTCAAGTATATGTTCGCGATACTTGTTTTGGAGTAAGTGCTGCCTGCACTCCTTCGACCCAACTCATCTCCACTGACCCCAACGGTGCACTGGTTGGAACGGAAGCCATCTTGCCATCCGTGAGCGCTTCAGGCAGGTTCGTTGCGTTCCTGGCTGTGACGCCGACTCATTCTTCAGTCTCGTCTGTGGACAAATCCAGTTCGGGCGCTTCCAACAGCGGCTTACGCCAGGTCTTCGTTCGGGATACCTGTCTTGGCGCGGCGAATTGCACGCCTAAGACGACGCGCATTTCCTTGCAACCCGGCGATGGCTCAGGAACCGGAACAAGCAAGCCAGCGGGTCCGGCGATCAGCGGCAGCGCCAATCACGTTGCCCTTGCGGGAGGGAACACGGCGACGCTGTTCACCCGCTCCGTGGCCGTCGACGACGGCGTTTTTCTGGCGCTCACCAAAAATCCGCAATAACGCCTGATCTCATTACCCGCAGAAATTTGCCAAGGCCCAGCATGCTGGGCTTTGGCGTGTCCTTGTCAAAATGTCTGCTCTTAACCGAGAAAACCCGGATTCGAGGTTGGGAAGTTGGCGAGATTTGGGTACTGTTCCGTTCAGGGGAAATCTTCGATGTAATTCTAAACAGAGATCGTTCTCGGCCAATGAGCTATTGAATGGAAGCCGGCGCTTGCGCCGCCGCTGGCGAAGACTTGCTAAACCGAATGAGAGAAATCTTTGTGCCGCCCGAGTCGATCGAAAGCGCCACGATTCGGACCATCTGCTCGCGCTCGGCTACGAAGGCGATATCGCTATCCGAGACCGGCGTATCGCTAAATGTCATCGACGCTGGCCTGTCGCCCGCGTCTCGACGCGTAAACTCCGGACTCAAATGTTTGCTGTACCACTCATCCACAAAATCCCGCGTGTCGGTCGTGTGATACGTAGAAGTTTCGATCCCGCTTTGCGCCTGCTTGACGGCTGCGGCAGCCGCCGCGTCGTCCGGCACGATCAGCGACGACCGCGGATACACCGGCAAACCCGGACCAACCTCGGTCTCTCTTTCAAGCCGGAAACTTCCTCCGCGAGTTCGCACCGTATCCTTGGCGCTAGCTGCCGAAAGCCCCATCGATCGCACCACCCGGCTCGCAACGAACAAGCCACCAGCCAACAGCATGGCAAGGCCCGTAAACAGCCCGATCATCATCCACATCAGAGATTTGGACGAAGACGAATTGCCCGACGAGGATCCCTCAGCCATAACCTGTTTCTCCCATGTGGGCACAATTCGCCCAACTTTCAGTCTGGCAGATGCGCCGTCGCCCCTGCAGGAAATCCGCCAAGATGTGCTCTAAGTGTTCCTGTTCCTAGGTTCAGGCCGCATTTTTTTCGTGGCCAGGCAGAGTCGCCGTGCTTTCCACCTAAAAAAATGCATGAACAATCTGTAGGGGCGGGGCTTGTCCCGCCCCTAGGGTTGCCTCGTTGGCCTCGCCTGGGCTAGTTGAACCGCACCTTAATATCCGGCCTTTTATCCAGGTGCACGGAATCCACAAACCGCACCTGCCGGTCATCCAAAGTAAGAATCATCGAGGAAGTTCGCACACCTTCCCCAAAAAACCGCACGCCCTTCAAAAGGTTCCCATCGGTCACACCGGTACACGCGAAAATCATTTTCTTCCCCGGCGCCAAATCCTCCGTGTCGTAAATCCTCTTGGGATCTTTCACTCCCATTTTCTCCAGCCGTATCTGATCTTCCGGTTTGCCAATCACCAGCCGCGCCAGTATCTGCCCATTCAAACATCGCAACGCCGCAGCCGTCAGCACGCCTTCTGGCGCCCCGCCGATGCCCATCACCGCATGCACCCCCGTGCCCACCACCGCCGCCGAAATGCCCGCCGACAAATCGCCGTCCCCGATCAATCGTATCCGCGCTCCGGCCCTGCGTATCTCCTCGATCAGCTTTTCATGGCGCGGCCTGTCCAGCACGATGACCACCAGATCTTCCACGTCGCGGTCCAGCCTCTTGGCGATCGATTTTAAATTGTCCGTAACAGGCGCATCCAGATCCACCGCGCCTTTGCACGACGGCCCCACCACAATCTTTTCCATGTACAAATCCGGCGCATGCAGCAACCCGCCGCGCTCGCTAGCAGCCAGCACCGCGATCGAATTCCCAGCGCCCGTTGCGCAAAGGTTCGTCCCCTCCAGCGGATCAACCGCAATATCCACTTCCGGAAAAAGCGCCTTGGGCGCATGCGTCGCCAGCCCCACTTTTTCCCCGATGTACAACATGGGCGCCTCGTCGCGTTCGCCCTCCCCGATCACAATCGTGCCGTCCATCTGCACGGCATCCATCGTCTTGCGCATCGCTTCCACAGCCACTTCGTCGGCCTTGTGACGATCGCCGAACCCCATCGTCCGCGCAGCCGCCACCGCGCCGTTTTCCACCACGCGCAGAAATTCCAGGCTAAGTTGTTCTTCCATAGCGAAGCGCTCTCCCGCGAGCGCCAATGATAGGTCAATTTGCAGCTTATAGTCGTTGAGGACGCGGAAAGAGTCAACAGCCGGGAGCTAGCGCTTCATCAATTGCAGCAAATGCATTTCGAACGAAGCAGGCCGGCGCTTTTCTCTCCACTTTGCTCCTGCAAAGTGTCGGCCTGCGCAGAGAGAAATCTCTCTTCGTCCTTATCTCCGTCGTTATCTCACTCACGTTTCCCTGATTACGCTGAGTCTGCCTTCATAACCGCCGGCTCGAACAACAAAGGAAAGAACTGCCCTTCCATCTTCCGACCGCGAGGAATCACCGGAACGCCCGCGAGCAACGGCTCATCCGCGTTCGACATCACGCCATCGCGAAACACATTAATCACCGTCGCCCGCCGCGGCTTTGGCGTATCGTTTGCGCCTGACCCATGCATCGTCCGCGCATGATGAAACGCGCTTTCGCCCTTCTTCAACTCCACCGCCACCGG
>Ga0210405_10005192_pt1 | contig 11985 bp, 10 predicted proteins | sample IncBWH11MmetaG_FD_155492 | JGI IMG/M metagenome (GOLD analysis project Ga0210405, IMG submission 155492) | Forest soil microbial communities from Barre Woods Harvard Forest LTER site, Petersham, Massachusetts, United States - Inc-BW-H-11-M | ecosystem: Environmental > Terrestrial > Soil >... | reverse complement strand
CATCAAGCGCGTCACCAGTGCGGAGCATGGCTTGATGGTCGGTAAGATCGAGGACCGGCTGCTGGCGCCGACAGATTATTCGCCCGCGCGGAGTTTCATGCCAATGGCCGCCGCAAACTGATGTCGCGCGGGCAATCTGCGCATGCTTGTCATGCGCAATTTGCCCGTCGTGCCAGTTTGTCGCAGCAGATCGACGTTCTGTTTTTCAGAAAGCGACTTTTCGCCGACCCCAAATCAGATGCATCTTCTCGCTCGTCCTACACCCTTAGCGAGGGGCGTTTCGCGATCGTCACGAACGTTGGGAGCAGGATGCGATGGACGACGTCTCTGGAATGCTGGATCGCCCGGTCCCACCTGCCCAAAGGCTTCGGCGGGGCCCCAAGCTCAAAGAGCGCGCCGGGGCTCTAGCGATGGCGGCAAGCCGGGCGATGACGGTGTCACAAGGGGCCTACACCGGTTTTCCAGTATACGGCATCGACGCGGTGAGGCCGCCGTCGACCGGAAAGGCTTGGCCGTTGACGTAGGAGGCGTCGTCGCTGGCGAGAAACAGCGCCATCGCCGCGATCTCGTGCGGCTGGCCGGCACGTTTCAACGGATTGAGCTGGCCGATCCGGTCGGAGGTGCCGCGCTCCTTCGCCCGATCGAAGATCGGCCTGGTCATGCCGGTTTCGATCAGGCCGGGGCAGACCGCGTTGATGCGCACGCCGGTGCCGGTGAGCGAATAGGCCGTGGTCTGCACCAGGCTGATCACGCCGGCCTTGCTCGCCGCATAGGGATGGCCGCTGGCGCCGGCTTTCAGGCCCGCAACGGACGCAGTACAGACGATGGCACCATATTGCTGACGGATCATGTGCGGCATGGAATGTTTGACGGCCAGGAACGGCCCGATCAGGTTGACCCGCAAAACCTCCTGCCATTGCTCGACGGTCTGTTCCGCCAGCGGCACCAGCCCGCCGGAGACGCCGGCATTGGCCCAGATCGCGTCGAGCCGGCCATGGGCCGCAACCGCCCGGTCGATGAAGGCGATGACGTCCTTTTCGGATCCCGCGTCGGCCACGATCGCTTCCGCAACGCCGCCCGCTTGTTTCACCTGCTCGACCGTCTCCTTCACGCCTTCGGTCTTGTCGACCGCGATCAGCCGCGCGCCTTCTTTTGTGAAGAGCAGAGCGGCCGCGCGGCCGATGCCGCTGCCCGCGCCGGTGATGATGACGGATTTGCCTTCGAGGCGGCCCATGCGTTGCTCCCTTTGCTGTTCCGCATGCCTGCCATGGCGCGGAATTTCATTTTCAAACAAGATTTCAAACGTCCCGCAACGGCAATGTCACTTGAGACGATGCGTGCTCTGACGTACAGCGACAGCGAGTGAAATTGAAGGGCCTTGCAATGTCCTCTTCCGGAAAACCTTCGGCCGTCATCACACGATGGTGGTGGGTGCGCCACGCGCCGGTGCGCAACGACGGCGGCAACATCTATGGGCAGACTGATCTCGCCTGCGACACCTCGGACAGCGAGGTGTTTGATGCGGTCGCAAAAATCCTGCCGCGCGACGCGGTCTGGTACGCGAGCAATTTGATGCGCACGCATCAGACCGCGGAAGCGATCTGGGCTGCGGGTTTTCCAAAACCCGCCACGATGGTCCAGGAAGCCGCGTTCGCCGAGCAGAATCTCGGGCGATGGCAGGGGACGAACCGCGCGGCGTTTTTGGCGAGCCAGCCGCCCGGCAGCAGCTGGTTCGCCGACATCAATGAGCCCGCGCCTGGTGGCGAGAGCTTCATGGATCTCTATCGCCGCGTCGTCGGAGCGATCGAGCGGATCACGGCAGAGCATGCGGGCAGGGACGTCATCGTGGCCGGCCATGGCGGTACGATCAAGGCGGCCCTCGGCCTCGCGCTCGGCGACTTGCCGGACAAGGGCCTCGCCTTCGACATCGACAACTGCTCGGTGACGCGGCTGGATCATTTCGCGAGCGCTGATCGGCGAGTCTGGCGGCTGCCGATGGTCAACCAGCAGCCCTGGATCGCGGACGCGTCGCACCGGGCCATGCATCGGCCGGCGGGGCTGGTGATTGCGACGAGCAAGCTTGCGTAGAATTGAAAAAAACCGGCGTCGCCGGATCAACGCGGGAGAGAAACATGACCTTGTTCGACATGACCGCAAAAGTTGCCGTCATCACCGGCTCGACGCGCGGCATTGGGCTGGCGATTGCCGAGCGCATGGCCGAGCACGGCGCCAAGGTCGTGATCTCCTCGCGCAAGGCCGACGTCTGCGACAAGGTCGCCACCGAGATCAACGGCAAATACGGCAAGGGCACCGCCGCCGCGATCCCGGCCAACATTTCCAGCAAAGAACACCTGCAGCACCTGGTCGACGAGAGCAACCGCGCCTTCGGCAGGATCGACGTACTGGTCTGCAACGCAGCGTCGAACCCGTATTACGGTCCGCTCGGCGGCATCTCCGACGACCAGTTCCGAAAGATCCTCGACAACAACATCGTCGCCAACAACTGGCTGATCTCGATGGTGGTGCCGCAGATGATCGCCCGCAAGGACGGCGCGATCGTCATCGTCTCCTCGATCGGCGGCCTGAAGGGCTCGACCGTGCTCGGCGCTTACGCGATCTCGAAAGCCGCCGATATGCAGCTCGCGCGCAATCTCGCCTGCGAATACGGGCCGCACAATGTGCGGGTGAATTGCATCGCGCCCGGACTGATCAAGACCGATTTCGCAAAGGCCTTGTGGGACAATCCGGAGACGCTGAAGGCGTCGACCGCGCGCTCGCCGCTGTTGCGGATCGGCGTGCCCGACGAGATCGCGGGCGCCGCGGTGTTTTTGGGCTCGTCCGCCGGGAATTTCATGACCGGCCAGACCCTGGTGATCGATGGCGGCGCAACGATCAGTTGACGCGAGTTGCTGCCGCCGTCGTCATGGCCGGCACAAGGCCGGGCATGACGAAGATGAGGAAGTATCCACTGCCGCGTCTATTCCACGGCCGCGTACACGAGGCTGCGGATCAATGCGCGGAAATATTCGCGCTGTCCCGGGCCCTGCGACATGAACACGGCGAACAGGTCCTCCTTCGGGTCGATCCAGAAGAAGGTGCCGGCCATGCCGCTCCAGAAAAACTGGCCAAGCGTGCCGGCGAATGGCGCAAGCCCCGTATGGGTGCGCACCGCAAAGCCGAGGCCAAAGCCGTGGCCTTCGGGCAGCAGCGTACCCTTGATCCGGACCTGAGGGGCGAGGTGATTGGAGGCCATCAGTTCCAGCGTCTTGCGGCCGATGATCCCCGCGCCGTCGAGCGTGCCGCCATTGAGCAGCATCTGGCAGAACCGGGCATAGTCCATGGTGGTCGACACCAGCCCGCCACCGCCGGATTCCATCACCGGGCGCTCCAGCATGTTGAAGAGCGTGACCTTCTCCCCGGTCCAGGGATCGGTCGGGAACGGTTCGGCGAGCCGGGCGGCATTTTCGTCGCCCGCGAAGAACGCGGTCTCGGTCATCTGCAGCGGCGCGAGGATGCGCTCGGTCAGGAACGCAGCCAGACTCTTGGCCGAGACGATCTCGATGATGCGGCCGAGGATGTCGGTGGAGCGGCTGTAGTTCCACTCCGCGCCGGGCTGGCAGATCAAAGGAAGTTCCGCCACCAGGGCCGCGTGCTCGGCATTGGTGATCTTGCGGCTGCGCAGCCGCGTCTCCTTGTAGAGCTGCTGCACCAGGCTGTTGCCGGTGTGGTCGTAGGTGATGCCCGACGTGTGCCGCAACAGGTCCTGGATCGTGATCGGCCGCTCGACCGGCACCAGTTCCAGCGTGCCGTCGGTCTCGATGCCGACCTTCTGGTTGGCAAACTCCGGGATGAATTTTGCGACCGGATCTGTCAGCAGGAAATGCCCGTCCTCCAGCAGCATCATGATGCCGACCGACACGATCGGCTTGGTCATGGAATAGATGCGGAAGATCGAATCGTGGGCCATTGGCGCAGCCGCGGCCGGGCCTTGTCGGCCAATGGCCTCGAACCAGCCGATCTGGCCCCGCCGCCCCACCATGAAGGTGACGCCGGGGATGGTTCCCTTGTCGACCTCGCGCTTCAGCGCGTCGGAGGCGCGCGACAGGCGGGTCGGGGAAAGTCCGAGGGTTTCGGGCCTGGCCTCGGGCAGGGGCGGGGTGTTGGGGGCCGCGGCCTGTCTGGGGGCGGTTTGGGCGTTCATGGTCTCTCCCGTTGGCTCTTGTTGTTGGGGCAGGGTGAAGTCTGGCGCAGAAGCTGCCGCTTGAACAGGGTGGAGACAATCACGCGTGCGCAAGCCGGGGATTCGCGTTGCGTTTTCTCTGCGGCCACCTAAAGGTAGCGGGGTGTATTGAGGTCAACCTCTCGTGGGGACGGAGGAATAAATGGGGATTCGGGGGCTGGCGCGGCTTGCCGCGCTCGGGGTGGCGCTTGCGCTTGCCGGTTGTGTCACGGCGGAAAACTCACTGTCGTAGAATGACATCGCCGGCATGAAACTGACCGGCGTCACCGTCGGCTTTGAGCCGAATGCAGACGTGTCGTGGGAAGGCATCCGCGCCTATGCGATTGCCAAGACCATACCCGATCACGAGATTGCCAGTGCGACGAACACGCCGGAAGCCAAGGCCTATATCCAGAATCTGCTGCAGCCGAAAATCAAGGCTGGCGTCGAGCAGGCCATGGTGGGCCAGTTGAACGGGCCGCGGCCGGTGCGGCTTGACGTTGTCGTCAAGCGTTTCGCGATTGCCTCGGCGGTTCAGCGTATCCTGATCGGCGGAAATCATGTGATGGTTGCAACGGCCACCTTGGTCGACGCGCGGACCGGCGCTGCCATCATCACCTACCCCGATCTGGTCGCGCAAGTCGTGGTCGGGCAGGGGATCGTCGGAACCGCGGTTCAAGCTGCGATCGACTGCGCGATGCCGCAGACAACGACCGAGAGGCTGATTGCCGAATATGGCCGCAGTTATCGAACCCTGGCTGGTCCGCCCGGCCCAGGCGGCTCTGCGGCCGCGGCTTGCGGCTTGTTTCGCCCTTGCCATCCGGGGACGGCTTGTGCTTCAAACGGCGCGGATCGACGGTCGCGCCGCGGTCGCACAGGAGTGTAGCTCAATTGGTAGAGCACCGGTCTCCAAAACCGGGGGTCGCAGGTTCGAGCCCTGCCACTCCTGCCAGCCGATTTACAAGCACTTGAACTACCTTGCTAATTTCTCGGGTGCGACAGCACCCAATAGGTCGATGCGACAATTTTCGTTCCCATTGCGGTCCAACCAGATCAGGAACATGGCCTGTCCGGCCAGGCGCTTTTCTCCGCGGCGCGGGTATAGACCTCCGCCATGGACTCGGTCGTCCAGTCGAACATCGCCATGAGCTGGCGGGTCGTGGCGCCGTTCTCAGCCGCGATCGTTGCAGCGGCCTTCTTCAAACCGTGGGCCGTGCATTGCGGTAGGCCAGCCTCGTCGCAGCGGTCGCGGAACCAGTTGCCGAAGCCGGCCGCGGTGAACGCCTTGCCGTATTCGGTTTGAAGAAAGGTCAGCGAACCTCAGGGGCTGGCGGCCGACGGTCCGGAGTTATCTCGCCCGTGTTACCAAGGCGTGCATTTTGGATCGGTGTCGAGCGGAGAGCTCAGACCGTGAAGCCAGTGGTCTTGAGCCCTGGAAGGCAAGCCGTGATAACGGATGCAACTCGCAGCGAAAGCCGACCAAAGGCCCAAGAAAAGGAAAGCAAGGTTTTGTCACACCCTATGCACCTCTGGTGCTGACGCTTCGCGGGCCGATGACAGCAAGAGAATCAATTTTTGCCATCGACCCGACCAGTGTTCGCTCCGTTTGCGGGGCACGATCAAGGCTGGCAACGTCGCCCCGCCCGAGCTCCGACGGTACCGGGCAAACCGATTCTTGCAAGCATTGGATCGAGCGCGACACAAGGGTCGAGGCGACGCAGGCTGCGATGCGGGGAGGAGCGATCCGATTGGTTGATTTTCTGGCTGCCGGTCATTCGCGCTCGCGCTCTCCATAGCGAAGCTTGATCCTTACGCCGGACATGGCCGCAGGTTGATCCAGGGTACGGATGGCCTGGCCGAGCCGGGACCCGAGATCGTTGTTTGTCGCGACCGCTGATGGCGCAGATGCCGATCGGGTCGGGGAGGCGGCATTGTTCCGGCCAGCCGACGGAGTTGAGTGAGGCCGCCCGCTCGATCTCGCCATTGCCCTCATGTGGCGGCGGCTTCGGCCAAGTTCGAACCCGAGCGCTCTGGCCTCTGCCTGCCAATGCTTGACGAGATCACCGAGCCTTGCGGTCTCGACGACGCGCAGACCAACCCCGACGATCGACCAATAGTTCACCCGCGCGTTCGGCCGGAATCCGACTGCCTCTGGAGGAAACTCTCAGCGGCAGGTCATCATCCAGACGAGATCTCTGCCGCCGAATATCTCGACGAAAATGCTCACCAGGAAAAGGGTGGTGCGCTTTTACAAAAATCAGCAGAGCCGAATAGCAATCGATTGTGATTGAGGTCAGCCCTGACGTCGGGTAGGCTACTGACAAATCTGGTTTGGAAGCGTCCTTCATGCAAGACGATTTCGAGCGAAAGCTTCCTCGGCGCGACCTGCTTCGTTTTGCGATTGCCGGTGCGGGGACAGCGCTGATCGGCTCGCAATTGCCGGAGCCGGCTTCCGCACGATCCGTGGATCTGAAAAGCAAGCGTCGCGCCCGCTATCAACCGGATTCTGTAGAAGTTCGTAACTTCTACCGCGTCAACAGCTATCCCACCCGATAAGGGGAAAGCGCTGTGCTAATAAGGAAGTCCGAAGAACGTCCCGGGAAAAAATCAGCTGATGGTCGAGCACCGCTATCAAATGGCGAGTTGGAGCGTCGGACGTTTCTGAAGCGCTCCGGCGTTGTTGCAGGAGCGCTTGCTGCGTTTGGCACTCTTCCGCTAACCGGCGTGCGGAAGGCACAGGCCGGTCCGCCGCCGCCCCCGGGCGCAACAGTCACGGAGCGCAAGAATGTCTGCACTCATTGCTCGGTCGGCTGCTCGGTGATCGCAAAAGTCGCGAACGGTGTGTGGATCGGACAAGAGCCGGACTATGACAGTCCGATCAATCGCGGCTCGCATTGCTGTAAGGGCGCCGCGGTCCGCGACGACGTGCTGAACGAGCGCCGCCTGCGCTATCCCGTCAAGCTCGTCAATGGCGAGTGGATCCGCATCTCCTGGGAGAAGGCGATCGACGAGATCGGCGACAAGATCCTCGACATTCGCCAGAAGGCTGGTCCCGACTCGGTCTACTGGCTCGGGTCAGCCAAATTCACCAACGAAGCCGCATACCTCAATCGCAAGCTTGCGGCGTTCTGGGGCACCAACAATTCCGATCATCAAGCGCGTATCTGCCATTCCACGACCGTCACTGGCGTAGCCAATACCTGGGGCTATGGCGCAATGACGAACAGCTACAACGATATCCGCAACGCCAAGACCATTCTAGTCATGGGCGGCAATCCGGCTGAGGCGCATCCGGTCTCGTTGCAGCACATTCTGGAAGGCAAGGAGCTTAACCGAGCCAACATGATCGTTGTTGATCCGCGGATGACACGAACCGCGGCCCATGCCACCGAATATGTAAGGGTGCGTCCGGGCACGCACATCGCCACGATCTACGGCATGCTGTGGCACATCTTCGAGAACGGCTGGGAAGACAAGGAATTCCTGGCCCAGCGCGTTTACGGCGTTGATGAGGTTCGAAAGCAAGCGGCGAAATGGAATCCAAAGGAGGTCGAGCGCGTCACCGGCCTGCCTGAGGCTCAGGTCAAGCACATCGCCGAGCTGTTCGCCAAGGAGAAGCCGGCGACGCTGATCTGGGCGATGGGTCAGACCCAATTCACCACCGGGACCGCCAATGTCCGCGCAAGCTGCCTCCTCTTGCTCGCGACCGGCAATGTCGGCCTCCCCGGTGCCGGGGCCAATATCTTCCGCGGCCACACCAATGTGCAGGGAGCGACCGATCTCGGTCTCGATGTGACGTCGTTGCCGCTCTACTACGGTCTGGCGGAAGAAGCATGGCGGCATTGGTGCCGAGTGTGGGAAGTCGACTATGACTGGATGAAGGCGCGTTTCCCCGACAAGAAGTTGATGGAAACGCCGGGTATTCCGAGCACACGCTGGTTCGACGCGACGTTGCTGCCTAAGGATCAGGTCAACCAGCCCAATCCGGTGCAGGCCATGTTCGTCATGGGACATGGCGTCAACACGATTACCCGCATGCCGGAGGCGGTGCGCGGCATCGAGAAGCTCGAGCTGCTCGTGGTTTGTGATCCCTATCCTACAGCGTGGTCGGTGCTGTCCGAGCGCAAGAACGGCACCTATCTGCTGCCTGCCTGCACCAGCTTCGAGATGGACGGCTCGCGCACGGCCTCGAACCGCTCGCTGCAATGGGGCGAGAAGATCGTCGAGCCAGTCTTTGAATCGAAGAACGACTACGACACGATGTACATGCTGGCGCGCAAACTCGGTTTTGCGGACCTGATGTTCAAGAACATCAAGGTCGAGAACGGCAAGGTATCGGCCGAGGACATCCTGCGCGAGATCAATCGTGGCGGCTGGTCGACCGGGTATTGCGGACAATCGCCTGAACGGCTCAAAGCTCATATGCGCAACCAGGCGAAGTTCGACCTCGTCACGATGCGGGCGCCAAAAGACGATCCTGAAGTCGGCGGTGACTACTACGGCCTGCCTTGGCCATGCTGGGGAACGCCGGAGTTCAAGCACCCCGGCACCCCAATCCTCTACAACACGAACCTTCCGGTGAAAGAAGGCGGCGCCACGTTCCGCGCCCGGTTCGGGGTTGAGCGGGTCGTCAAGCGCAAGGTGATGGAGAACGGGCAGGAGGTCGAGCGGGAAGAGCATGACAATCTGCTCGCCGAGGGCTCTTACTCGGTCGGCTCGGAGATCAAGGACGGATATCCGGAATTCACGCTTGGCGTTCTGAAGAAGCTGGGGTGGGACAAGGACCTGACGCCACAGGAACTGGAAGTGATCCAGCGCGTCAATGCCGCAAACCCTGATGCCGTATCATGGTCGCTTGATCTATCGGGCGGGATCCAGCGCGTGGCGATTGAGCACGGCTGTTCGCCCTACGGCAACGCAAAGGCGCGCATGATCGCCTGGAATCTTCCTGATCCCATCCCGGTGCATCGCGAGCCGATCTACACGCCACGCCCTGACCTCGTCGCCGACTATCCGACGCTGCCGGATGCCAAGCAGTTCCGGGTGCCTAATATCGGCTTCTCCGTGCAGAAGGCTGCCGTCGACCGCGGGATTTCCAAGCAGTTTCCACTGATCCTCAGCTCAGGCCGACTGGTCGAATATGAAGGGGGCGGCGAGGAGACGCGGTCGAACAGGTGGCTCGCCGAACTGAAGCAGCACATGTTCGTGGAGATAAATGTGGCGGATGCGGCTGAGCGCGGCATTCAGGACGGCGGCTGGGTATGGGTTACCGGCCCGGAGAATAGCTCGCGAACCAGGATGAAGGCGCTCGTCACAGAGCGCGTCGGCAAAGGCGTTGCCTGGATGCCCTTTCATTTTGCCGGCTGGTTCGAGGGTGCCGATCTGCGTGCCAAATATCCGAAAGGGGCTGATCCGATCGTGCTGGGCGAGAGCGTCAATACGCTGACAACATATGGCTACGACCCCGCGACCGGCATGCAGGAGCCGAAGGCCACACTTTGCCAGATCAGGGCCGCCTGAGAGGAAAAATCGATGGCACGCATGAAATTCCTTTGCGACGCTGACCGCTGTATCGACTGCAACGCCTGTGTCACCGCATGCAAGAACGAGAACGAGGTACCTTGGGGCATCAATCGCCGCCGTGTGGTCACCATCAATGACGGCAAGCCGGGCGAGCGCTCAGTATCGATGGCGTGCATGCATTGCACCGACGCACCTTGCGCGGCAGTGTGTCCGGTGACTTGCATTTATCCGACCGATGACGGCATCGTCCTCCACAACAAGGACTTGTGCATCGGTTGCGGTTATTGCTTCTATGCATGTCCGTTTGGCGCGCCGCAGTATCCCAAGGTCGGCAATTTCGGCTCACGCGGCAAAATGGACAAGTGCACCTATTGCGCTGGCGGTGGTGGGCCCGAAGCCCCTGGTAGTGCCGCGGAGTACGCGAAATACGGATCAAACCGTTTCGGCGAGGGCAAACTGCCGTTGTGCGCCGAGATGTGCTCGACAAAATCTCTGCTGGCCGGGGATGGCGACATCATCGCGCAAATCTACGGAGAGCGGGTCCGCAAGCGCGGTTACGGCTCGGGTGCCTGGGGCTGGGAAACAGCCTATCACGAGGACATCAAGATCTGAGCGGACGGCCTTCGATCATTGCGGCGGACTTAGTGATCGAGGAAGATTGGATTAGGTGATTGGCATGACGTTTCTCGCACGCGTTCGCCTCGTGACGTTCGTCCTGATATTGATCAGCTTTGCTGCGGCGTCCGCGTTTGCCCAAAAGCTCGGCCCGGACGGTGCTCCAAATCCGGATGCGAGCGTCACCAACCAGGGGGCGCTACTCGAGCAGGCCCCGCGCATCCAGGGGCGCATCGACATTCCGACGTCAAGGCCAGTGTGCTGATGCAGCCCGCAGGCCGGACATGGGACTATTTCCACGAAGTTCTTCTGCATTGGGCCGGTGCGATTGTAATCGTCGGAACGATTGCGTTCCTGGCGCTCGCCTATCTCATCATTGGGCGGATCCGCATCGAGGCCGGGCGTTCAGGCCAGAAGATCGTTCGCTTCAAGAGCTTTGAGCGTTTCTCCCATTGGCTGACTGCGGTCTCCTTCGTCATTCTCGGCCTGACCGGCTTGAACATCACCTTCGGCAAAATCCTGTTGCTGCCGCTCGTCGGCCCGGAGACTTTCTCGGATATCTCCCAGATTGCCAAATACCTGCACAATTTCATCAGCTTCGCTTTCGTGGCGGGACTGGTCCTGATCGCGGTGATGTTCTTCAGGGACAATTTACTGGCGAGGGTCGATGTCGAATGGGTCAGGCAGGGTGGCGGCTTCATCAAATCCAAGCACGCGCCGGCGGGACGGTTCAATCTTGGTGAGAAGATGGTCTATTGGCTGTCTGTTGCGGCCGGCATTGCGGTCTCCGCCTCGGGATTCGTGCTGCTGTTTCCATTCTACGGCACCAACATCGCCGACATGCAGCTCGCGCAGGCAGCCCACGCAATTATTGCCATTTTGTTCATCGCGCTGATTCTGGCGCATATCTATATCGGCACGCTCGGGATGGAAGGCGCGTTCGAGGCCATGGGCACGGGCGAGGTCGATCTCAACTGGGCGAAGGAGCATCACGACCGCTGGCTCGCCGAAACGCTCGAAAGGGAGGGTAGGCGACCTTCCGCAACACCGGCGGAGTGAACGGGGACGACATCCGAACTGCACGACTTACTAATCGGAGGATTTCTTCAGGAGTAAGCGTCATGGATGAAGTCACGCGACGCGCCATGCTGGCAGCGACGGCGGCCGGCGGTGTCTTGACCTTGGCGTCTGCTGCCGATGCGCAATCGGCCGCGCCCCCGCCGCAACCGCTGCGGCCCGGTTACGGCGGTACTGATCCGGGACCACGCAATCTGGAGCGTGACCGGCAAAATCCCGATCTACTTGTCCCCCCGCCTACCGATCACGGCACGCTTCCCAACCTACGATTTTCGTTCTCCGACGCCCATATGCGGGAGGAAACCGGCGGTTGGACCCGTCAGGTGACGGTGCGCGAACTCGGGATCTCCAAGGATCTTGCCGGCGTGAACATGCGGCTGAACGCGGGTGGCATCCGTGAGCTGCACTGGCATAAGGCGGCTGAGTGGGCCTACATGCTTTACGGCACGGCTCGCATTACGGCCATCGATGCCCAAGGACATAACTTTGTCGACGACGTCGGTGTCGGCGATCTCTGGTATTTCCCGCCTGGTGTTCCGCATTCGATCCAG
>Ga0210405_10005190_pt1 | contig 11987 bp, 5 predicted proteins | sample IncBWH11MmetaG_FD_155492 | JGI IMG/M metagenome (GOLD analysis project Ga0210405, IMG submission 155492) | Forest soil microbial communities from Barre Woods Harvard Forest LTER site, Petersham, Massachusetts, United States - Inc-BW-H-11-M | ecosystem: Environmental > Terrestrial > Soil >... | reverse complement strand
GCCGAAGCGGGATTGCGTGTGCCCGGATGCTGGAACGGATTCGAGCTGACGATCCGGGCCATTCTCGGCCAGCAGGTCAGCGTGAAGGCGGCGACCACGCTGGCTGGCCGGATCGCCGCGGCGTTCGGCCAGAGTTTCTCGCCCGCATCCGGGCTGACCCATCTTTTCCCGACGCCCGAAATCCTGGCCAAGGCCGATTTGACGAGCGTGGGGCTGACCAAGGCGAGAGCCGAAACCATTCGAGCCTTCGCTCGCGCGGTGTGCGATGGGCGCATCCGCTTCGAAGGAGTCGTCGACGACCGCGCCTTGCGCGAGCAGCTGCGCGCCATCCCCGGGATCGGCAACTGGACCGCGGAGTACGTTGCGATGCGGGCGCTGTGCGATCCGGATGCGTTTCCGGCGGGCGATCTTCACCTGCGCAGAAAAGCCGGCGGCTGCACCGAGCGCGAGCTCGAGAGTCGATCGGAATCGTGGCGCCCGTGGCGCGCCTACGCCACGATGCTGCTGTGGCAAAGCAGCCCCGCCCCGCCCTCCGGGCCAGCCCCGTCAAGCTCACGGTACAGTCCTGCCGATCGGATGGCACCTGGCTCCGATGTGGCCCGAGTTGGTCGCGCGCGAACGGCAGATTGACGCAGCAGGAAATATCGTGAACAAACCCATACGGATCGGGATCGTCGCGTAGTCCATCGCGCCCGTCCTTGCACTGGCCTCATGTGCGAGCTACCAGACGACCCTGACCAATGATCAAGGTCAGACCGTGACCTGCGAGGCCCACGGATGGATGAGACCGGTCGCGGCAGTCGCCAAGCACGAGCGTTACGAGGATTGCATCGACAAAGCCAAGGCGTGTGGATTCAAGGAGACTCAGCACCCCGCGCCGGCGCCCAATCCCTACTGAAGTCTCGTTTGTTCGCATGGCGTGCCGGCCGCGCCGCAGCCTGGCAAAGCAATTCGTCAAAGCGGTCCATGTCACTCATGCGGCGCCGCCCTATCGCGCCGAGTACGACCGGATCTTTCAAGTGCCGGTGCTTTTCGAGAGCGACCGGAACGCGCTGCTGGCCGACGAGGCGTGGATGACCCTCAGATCTCCGCTGCCGTCGCGCTACGTGTTCTCAACACGAAGAAGGTCTCGGTGAACGAGACCGCGTACTTGGTGGGTTTTTCCGATGCGGCCGCGTTCTCCCGCGCGTTCAAGCGGTGGACGGGGCACAGCCCCGGCAAGCACAGGGGCATCTGGACAGATGCCCCAGTGGCCGACATTGATATCGGACCGGTAGGCGGTTCAGTGAGATTGTTCGGGTGCGAAATTGTTAAGACGAAACTTCGCGCGAAAACCCGACATACAACCGCCGCGCGCGCAGATCAACTTCTCGTCAACCCGCTCACTAACTCTTAGATGCCAATCCGACCGGTCCCATCGATCGGTCACCTTAATTTCTCGAACGCAAAATTGAAGCATCGCGTTCGATTCCTGCCTTGGGACCGCGCAAGCTGCGCGTAATGGCGATTGCTGCCTTCCGGATTCCTTGGCACGATTTTCAGCGCGGTGCGTACGAGAAACAAAAGAGCTTGGAGACGCCGCTCGCTGGGGTCTGACCTCGCGGATTGTTGAGGTTCTGATTGCCAGCATTGCCGGCGAGACAGGGTTCGCCTGCGGCCCGTTGCCTGATCGGGGAGATTGCCTTGCGCCAAGAGGAAGCGTCTGCACGTATCGCGAATCAATGGGCACCCAAGGCGTACGGCTTGCTTAGGGAATTGTCGAGTTGCTGCGGTGACCTGCATCGAAGGTTTGCGGCGCCCGCGTCCTGGATGCTGGCCGCTGGAGTCCTGGCGGGAGCTTCAAGCGCTTGGGCGCGACCGATTCCGGACTGCGTGAATCCACCGCCGTCGCTTAGCAATCCGATCACTTCGATCAACGGTGCAGCCAGCGGCGCCGTGTTCTCACCTGCGACGACGGCCGTCACCGTCAAACTGTCGCGGGTGATATCGACGCACGTCTCGATTATCAATAACTCGAGTGGACTTCTTGTCGCAAGCGGGTCGACCTCCTCGGGGTCGATCAGTTTGGGAGGGCTAACACCAGGGCCGTATCGCGCGGAGTCTTTGCCAAACCCCGGAGTTTGCTTTTCCCCTGAACCTTATGACGCTTATTTTACGATCGACGGAACGCCGAACGTCAGTTTGTCTGCGAGCGCTTCGCAAGTCCCGTACCAAGGTTCGGTCACATTGACGGCCAGTGCTTCGGATTCTGTCAGCTCGATCTCCAAGATCAATCTATTCGATGGCTCGACCTTGATTGGCTCGTCCGCGTCGTCGTCTTATCAGTTTATGGACAGCTCGATGTCCCCGGGCAACCACAGCTTCACCGCGCAGGCCGTCGACAGCTACGGGTATACGGCATCGTCTAGCGCAGTCATCGTGAGCGTGGCGTCGCCAGCGGTGCCCGGCGCGCCGACCTCGGTTTCCGCCGTCGGCGGCAACGGCGCCGCCACCGTCAGTTTCGCAGCCCCCGCCAGCAACGGGGGAGTGGCGATCACGAGCTACACCGCCACTTCGAGTCCGGGCGGATTGACCGCGTCGGGACCCGGCAGCCCGCTGGTGGTGAGCGGCCTGACCGACGGCACGGCATATACGTTCACGGTGACGGCTGCCAACTCCGTGGGCACCGGCCCCGCGTCGGCCGCATCGAACAGCGTGACGCCGGCCACGGTGCCGGGTGCGCCGGTCTCGGTCTCGGCGACCGGCGGCAACGCGCAGGCTACGGTCAGTTTCTCTGCGCCGGCCAGCAACGGCGGAGCGGCCATCACGGCCTACACCGCGACCTCCAGCCCCGGTGGATTGACGGCATCGGGAGCGGGCAGCCCGCTGGTGGTGGCCGGCCTGACGGACGGCACCGCGTACACGTTTACGGTGACCGCCAGCAACGCGGCCGGAACGGGGCCCGCGTCGGCCGCATCGAACAGCGTCACCCCGGCCGCCCTGACCGTGCCGGGCGCGCCGACAGCCGTTTCGGCCAGCGGCGGGAACGCCTCGGCCACCGTCAGCTTCGCAGCGCCCGGCAGCAACGGCGGAGCGGCGATCACGAGCTACACCGCGACCGCGAGCCCGGGCGGGTTGAATGCATCGGGAGCGGGCAGCCCGCTCGTGCTGGCCGGCTTGAGCAATGGCACCGCGTACACGTTCACCGTGACGGCGACCAACTCGGTCGGCACCGGGCCGGCATCGGCCGCATCGAACAGCGTCACGCCCGCCACGGTTCCGGGAGCGCCGACCGCGGTGTCGGCCAGCGCGGGCAATGCGCTCGCTACGATCAGCTTCGCGGCTCCGGCCAGCAACGGCGGCGCGGCGGTCACCAGTTACGCCGCAATGGCCAGCCCCGGCGGATTCACCGCATCCGGACCGGGCAGCCCAGTGGTCGTGACCGGGCTGACCGATGGCACGGCCTACACCTTCACGGTGACCGCCACCAACTCGGCTGGAACGAGCCCGGCGTCGGCTGCGTCGAACAGCGTGACGCCCGGCGGACCTCCGGGAGCACCGACGTCGGTGTCGGCCGCGGCCGGCAACGCTGGAGCGACGGTCAGCTTCGTGGCTCCCGGCAGCGACGGGGGCTCGGCGATCACGATGTACACCATGACCTCCAATCCGGGGGGACTGACGGCGATCGGTGTGGACAGCCCGCTCGTCATCGGCGGACTGCTCGACGGCACGGCCTACACCTTCACGGTGACAGCTACCAACTCGCTGGGAACGGGTCCGGCGTCGGCGGCATCGAACGCGATCACGCCGTCCACGCCGGCGCCGCCGGCGGGGACCGAGCAGGGGCAGACGGCCGGCAGCTTTGCGGTGGCGGCCTCCGGAGCGGCCACCTACAAGATTCCGCTCACCGTGCCGCCGGGCACCGCGGGCATGGAGCCGAAGCTCGCGCTTTCATACAACAGCCAGTCCGGCAACGGCCTGATGGGCGTGGGCTGGTCGATCTCGGGCTTCTCGGTGATCGGGCGTTGCGCCGAGACGGTGGCGCAGGACGCAGTGGGTGCCGGTGGAAGCGTCAACTTCGACGCGAACGACCGCTTCTGCCTGGATGGAGAACGCCTGATGGTCGTTGGTGGCGCCTACGGTGGGAGCGGCTCCGAGTACCGCACCGAAGTCGACGTGCAGAGTCGGATCGTTTCGTACGGGGCCGCCGGCAGCGCGCCAGCCAACAGCAACCCGGCCTATTTCGTCGTGCAGACGAAGGCCGGTCTGACGATGGAATTCGGCAACACGGCGGACTCGCGCGTTCCGGCCCAGGGTCGCGGCGACGGCGCCGTCCAGGTGTGGGCGCTGGACAAGATCACCGACACGGCCGGCAACTACATGACGATCACCTACAACCTGGACACGGCCAATGGCCAGTACTACCCGGCCCGGGTCGACTACACCGGCAACGGCGGCATGGCGCCGAACGCTTCGGTCCAGTTCGCGTACGAAGGCCGCGCGGATGTCGTTCCGACCTACCTGGCCGGCAGCAGGACGCAGAACACGGTGCTGCTGCAGGCGGTCAAGACCTACGTCGGCGCCAGCCAGGTGCTTCAGTACAACATCGCGTACCAGACCAGCACCACCACCGGCCGCTCGACGCTCACCAGCATCCAGGAGTGCGCGATGGCGCCGACCGTGGCGTGCAAGGTCCCGGTGACGATGAACCAGATTCCCGCTTGGACGCCGTCGTTCGCGCAGGCCTCCAACGCGTCGGTCGGCAACTACAGCACAGGCATCCGCAACCTGGTGATGGACGTGAACGGGGATGGCAAGAGCGACATTGTCCGCTTGTGGCAGAACGGCACGCTCGAGTACGCCTCGATCTGGGTCTCCAACGGAAGCGGATTCACTCAGGTCGCGAACCAGTCCGTGGGCACCTGGTGCACTTGCATCCAGGAATACGTGATGGACATCAACGGCGACGGCAAGAGCGATCTGGTGCGGCTGTGGCAGAACGGATCGCAGACCTACGCCGCGGTGTGGCTGTCGACCGGTAGCGGATTCACCGAGGTGTCCAACGGCCCGATCGGCAGCTGGAGCACCTCGTTCAACTACCTGGTGATGGACGTCAACGGCGACGGCAGGAGCGATCTGGTCCGGCTGTGGCAAAACGGCTCACTCGAGTACGCCAGCGTGTGGTTGTCGAACGGCACCGGATTCACGCAGTCTTCCAATGCGTCGATCGGTGGGTTTTGCACCTGTATTCAGGACCTGGTCATGGACGTTAACGGCGACGGCAAGGCCGACATCGTGCGGCTGTGGCAGAACGGCACCCAGCAAAATGCGATCGTGTGGCTGTCGAACGGCAGCGGGTTCACGCAGGTCTCCAACGCATCGATCGGAACGTACGACGCGTCCATCCAGCAATACCCGATGGACGTCAACGGCGACGGCAAGACCGATCTGGTGCGCATCTGGCAGAACGGCACGCAGGCCTATGCGGCGGTGTGGCTGTCCACCGGAACCGGGTTCACCCAGGTTTCGAACGCGCCGGTCGGAGCGTGGTGCACCTGTATCCAGGACTTCTACACGGTCGACGTCAACGGCGACGGCAAGAACGACCTGGTGCGACTGTGGCAGAACGGCACGCAGCAGTACGCGGCCGTGTGGCTGTCCACCGGCACCGGGTTCAAGGAGGTATGGAACAACTCGATCGGCACCTACTGCAGCTGCATCGAGACCGAAATCATGGACGTCAACGGCGACGGCAAGAGCGACATCGTGCGTCTGTGGCAAAACGGCTCGCTGCAGTACGCGGCCGTATATAGCGCCGCCGGCGCGGGCAGCCCCGACCTCGTTGCGAGCATCGTGAACAGCAACGGAGCAGCGACCAGCATTTCCTACCAGCCGGTCACGAATAGCTCGGTCTACGCGAAGGGCAGCTCGGCGGTCTATCCGGTCGCCGACGTGCAGCAGCCGATCTACGTCGCCTCCTCAGCGCAGCACTCCAACGGCATCGGAGGCGTTGTCACCATCAACTATCAGTACGGCGGGCTGCAGACCGACTTCAGCGGACACGGCCTGTTGGGGTTCGCCTGGATGCAGGAAACCAGCGTCGACACCAACATCAGCACTCTGACCAGCTACCGCCAGGACTGGCCCTATACGGGGATGCCGAGCCAAGTGAAGGAGTCCTTGCCCGGATCGGGCAATGCCGGGGTCCTGAAACTGACCAATAACGCGTACGCGTGTCTGAACCCGGCCAACGGCGCCGCGTGCGCGGTCGCTGCCGGCAACCACTATTTCCCGTACCAGAGCCAGACCGTGCAAAGCGCGTGGGACCTGAACGGCGCGGCGCTGCCGGTGGCAACGACCAACAACGCGTTCGACGGCTACGGCGACCTGACCTACACGACGACGGCCACCAGCGACAGCTATTGCAAGGTGACCAGCAACGTCTACCTGCCCGTGAGCGCCAGCAGCTGGCTGCTCGGGCGGCTGGCGCGCTCGACGGTGACCAGCAAGACGCCGCCCGACGGCGCGACGTGCCCGTAGAACGAAGCGGATCCGGGAGAGGTAGATGAGGCAAATCTGGCGTTATGCGAAATGGATCGTCGTCGCTGCGCTGCTGCTGGGGGCGCAGGGCACCCTGGCGGCCGTGTCGACGCGGACCTCGGCGTTCGATTACGACGCCGCCACCGGGCTGCTCACCAAGGAAATCCTCGAGCCGGACAGCAGCACCTATTGCCTGGTAACGGCCTACACGCTGGACGGATACGGCAACAAGGTTGCGGTCACCAAGCGCAACTGCAATGGCAGCGCCGGCAGCCTGCCCGGCACGAACAGCGAGGCGGCGGCGCCGAGCGGCGATCCGGTCTTCGCAACGCGTGCCGACACCAAGGTGATGGACGCGCGCGGGCAGTTCGCCATCGAGGACCGCAACGCTTTGTACAACAGCGCCACCAACCCTCACCAGCACGAAATCAAGGCCTACAACGACAATTTCGGCACGGTGGCGACTGCGACCGGTCCGAACGATCTGACCACGGCCTGGTATTACGACGGCTTCGGCCGCAAGACACTGGAAGTTCGCCCCGACGGCAACGGCAGTCAGTGGACCTACCTGCTGTGCTCGGGCTTCAACGGCGGCTCGGCCGCGTGCCCCTCGATCAACGCTGTTGCGGCCATCTATGTCGTCGTCGCAACCCCGGTCGCCGGCCCGATCAATTCGGCCGCTGATACGACCGGCCCGGTGAACGGCCCGGTCGTCAAGACGTATTACGACACGCTCGATCGCGTGATTCGAACGGAGACCCAGGGATTCGATGGCAGCGGCGCCAGCACGCCGATCTACCAGGACATCGAGTACGACAACCTCGGCCGGGTGACCAGGAAGTCGCGGCCGTATTTCGAGGGGCAAGCGACCTATTGGATCAGCTATGGCTACGACGCGATCGGCCGCGTCACCACCGAGACCCAGCCTGATACCACGACCACGACCACGACTTACAACGGCTTGACGGTGACGGTCACCAATGCCAATAGCCAGACTCGCAGCACCGTCAGCAACAGCCAAGGCGAAGTGGTGAGCGTCATCGATGCCAACGGAAAGGCGCTGACATTTCAATACGATCCATTCGGCAACACCACGTCGACCACCGACGACCTGGGCAATCAAACCGTTCTGACGTACGACCCGCGCGGGCGCAAGATCCAGATAGCCGACCCCGACATGGGAACCTGGACGTACGCCTACGATGCAATGGCTCAGATGATCCGCCAGGTCAATGCGAAAAATCAGACATCGACCATGGCCTACGACCCGTTGGGCAGGATGACATCCCACACCGAGCCGGACCTGGTCAGCAACTGGTACTACGACGCCTATGCGGGCGGGGCGACCTGCAGCATGGGGATTGGCAAGCTGTGCCAGGTCACGACCAGCACCGGCTACAGCCGCACCAACACCTACGACAGTCTCGGGCGAGCGGGCGCTACGGCCACGACGATCGACACGCCGACACCCTACGTCGAGAGCGTCACTTACGATAGCAACGGGCGGCTCGCCACGCGCGCGTTGCCGTCGGGGCTGGTGCTGAAGTATGTCTTCACCACCCTGGGATTCCTGCAGCAGATCACGGACAACAGTACGGGCGCCCTGTACTGGGAAGCGAATTCGATCGATGCCGAAGGACATGTGGTCACGCAGACCCATGGCAACGGCGTCGTGACCCAGCAGGGCTTCGATCCCAACACGGGGCGCATCACCTCGATCCTGGCCGGCAGCGGCAATGCCGTGGAAAACCTCTCGTATCACTACGACAACATCGGCAACATGCTGACCAGGAGCGACGGCAACCAGAACCTGACCGAGACTTTTACCTACGACGCATTGAATCGGCTCAAGACGACGCAAGTCAGCTCCCCCGGAGCCGGGGTCCTGAACGGCACGTACGGATACGACGACATCGGCGATATGACGTTGGAGGACGATGGCAGCACAGTGAGCTATCCGCCGTCCGGCGCCGGCAGCGTACGCCCGCACGCAGCGGTCCAGGTCACGATGTCGGCCGGCAACTACGTCAGTTACGGCTACGACGCCAACGGCAACCAGACGACCCAGACCACGACCACCAACGGTGTCGTCGATCACACCAAGGACCGCACCTTCGTCTACACGAGCTTCAACATGCCGTTGTCGCTGGTCGCGCCGAGCGTGACCGAAACGTACACGTACGGACCGGAGCACCAGCGAACCCGGCTCACGTCGAGCCTGCGCGGAACCACGGTCTACGTCAACCCGCGCACCGCTGGGGAACTGTCCTACGAGCGCGATATCCATCTGAACGGCTCGATCGAGCAGCGCAGCTTCATCACTGCCTACGGGGTGGTGGTGGCCGAGGTGAAGGCGACCACGGCCTCGGGGGCGACAACCACGGCGGTCCTGTGCCTGCACCGGGACAACCTGGGCAGCACGGCAGCGATCACCGATGCGACCAGCGCGGTGATCGAGCGGCTGGCCTTCGCACCTTTCGGCAAGCGGCGCTTCCCCAACGGAGCAAGCGACCCGACCAACTTGCTGGTCGGAGTCAACACCGACCGAGGCTTCACCAACCACGAGATGTTGGATGAGCTGACGCTGGTTCACATGAACGGACGAGTCTACGACCCGGTCCTGAAACGGTTCCTCAGCGCGGATCCGACCGTGCCGGACCCGCACAACATGCAAAGCTACAACCGCTACAGCTACGTGCTGAACAACCCGCTGATCCTCACCGACCCGAGCGGCTACTTCAGCCTCGGAAGCTGGTTCGCAAGTCTGTGGCGACATGTCTGGCACAACCAGTTCGCCCGCATGGCGATCGAGATTGGGGTCGGCGTCGAGACCGGCATCATGGTCTCAGGGTGGGTCCAGGAAGCGATGGAGGAGGCGGCGGGCGTCTGTTATGCCAGCATCACTGCCGAAGCGGCGACTGCCGGCGGCGCTGCAGGAGGATTCGCCGGCGCGTTTGTCGGCAGCGGCGGCAATTTCAAGCAGGGAGTCATCGGAGGCCTCGAGGGTGCCGCCAATGGATTCATCGGGGGTTACTTCAAGGTATACGGCGAAAACGTTGCCGCTCACGCTGGGCTGGGCTGTGCTTCAGCGATGGCGCAGGGAAGCAGTTGCGGCAGCGGGGCGATGGCAGGGGGCTTCAGCGCCGCAGCTGCGCCACTGGTCGGCGCGACAACGAGCTTTTTGGGTCGGGGCACAGCCGGCGCGGTCGGAGGAGCACTGGTCGAAGGCGTCATCGGCGGCACGGCCTCGGTGCTGGGTGGAGGAAAGTTCGCCAACGGAGCGCAGACCGCAGCATTTCAATACGTCTATAACTGCTTCGCGCACGACTGCAACGGTGCGGACTACAGTAGCGACAAGCCCAACTATCACGAGTTTCTTTACGCTGTCGACATGTGCCTCTCCGGCGATCCGGATTGCCTGGCATTTGCCCGAGAAACCCTGTCGTGTAACTCGGCTCCCGGGCAGCCTGCTTGCGTCACTCCCGGCGCGCCTGATGTTCGGGCCCGATTGTTGGGAGGCAACCCAGTAACGCAATACATGCCCAATGCGGACATCATCATTAACGGGACCGACCCAAGCCACTGGCTATCGGATGGCTATTCTGTGAGATGGATTGGTGTATCGGAACAGGGAGTTGTGCAAATTTGGACGTTCGGGATCGGCAATAACACTAATCCTGGTTTCAGGCTCTTTAATTACTTTGCGTCGCTAAATTTCCCGACCTTTGATACCGCCGCCGCAAGGGCCTACACCCAGACGAAGCACCCGAATTTAATACTCGATCCAGGGATCGGCTATTGAGTACTGCGTCAGGATACGAACACTGGGAGAGAGTGACTGTCAATTCCGCTTGGACGAGGTCCTGCGCCAAGATATGGCGATACCTTATCAAGTACCTGTTGAGTGCGATGGCGAGGTTGTTTTCTCTTGACTCCATCGTTCAGTGCAATTTACTGAACCTCAGCCTACCGCGCCTTCGTCTTACTGAAGCAGCGAATAGGCCACAGCCAGCGCGACCAACAAGGCGACCGATGCTGCCACCGCTCCGGCGCGGTGGCGCAACACGAACTTGCCGGCGCGTTGGGCCAGGCGGTTTGGCCGTGCCCCCACGGGGCGGCCGCTCAAATAACGCTGCAGATCGTCGGCCAGCGCCGCAACGCTTCGGTAGCGATCCTCGCGCGCCTTGGCCAGCGCCTTGAGCACAATGGCATCCAGGTCCCCGCGCAGCTGCCGGGCGAGCTTGTCCTGCGTCGTGTTTGTATCCGCGCCGGCGCTGCGTCCCAGGTGCGTGCTGGGCGGCTGAACCGGTGTCGTGGCGATGGCCTCCAGTAGCGCCATGGGAGAGCCAGCGCAATGGTAGGGATGGCGGCCGCAGAGCAACTCGTACAGCACCACCCCCAGCGAATACACATCGGCGGCCGCATCGATCGCGTCGCCCCGAACCAGCTCCGGGCTCGCATACTCCGGCGTCAAAGCCGGTCCATATAGCTGCGTGAGCTGAGTCTGTTCGTCCTGATTGGCGAGGAGTTTGGCCACCCCGAAGTCCAGCAGCCGCGCCTGCCCCGAGCCGGTCACCAGGATGTTCGACGGCTTGATGTCCCGATGGATCACCTGCTGGCCGTGCGCATACTGCACCGCGTCCAGTACCTGCAGGAAGACCTTCAGGCGCTCGCGAACGCCAAGCCGGTGTGAGTTGCACCAAGCGATCAGGGGCTGCCCAGCGACGAACTCCATCGCGAAGTACGGCAAGCCCTGCTCGCTGACCCCGGCGTCGTACAGCCGCGCGATGTTCGGATGATTCAGAGCGGCCAGGATGTCGCACTCGCGGGCAAAGCGGCTCGCCAAGTCCTCGCGCAGGCTGTCGAGCATTGGCAGCTTCAACGCCACTTCCCGGTTGAAGGCCCCGTCGGCACGCTGCGCCAGCCACACTTCGGCCATGCCGCCAGTTCCCAGAGGTCGGATCAGACGGTACGGGCCCACAAACTCACCGGCCTGCTGCGCGCACCTGCCGATCGGGTTGGTCCGGATCCGCGCGGGACCCGAAACCTGATCGCCCTCGCTCAAGAGGGCCTGCCGCAGCGCCGTCAGCAAGTCCTCGTGTTCCGGAGCCAGCGCTTCGAGCCAGCGCCGCCTTGCCGCCGAATCCAGGTCCAGCGCCTCGTCCAGCAGCCGGCTCATCCGTGCCATCTGAGCGGCCGAAAGCATCGCCTCGCCCCCTTGCGCCCGCCTCGCTGAAGGACGCGACAAAGGGTCCTTCGGCAACGACCCCTTTTCGGCAAACGACCCCTTAACGGATCAGCGCTAACGAGCGCCAATCCTACCCCTGCTGCCGCATCGGCCGCGCTGCGGCCTCACCTTTTCCCGCCGAGCAGCGGATTCACTACTTTGAGCCCGGCGAAACGGCTGAAATCGCGGTCGGCGGACCACAGTTCGCGCACGCCATGCTGCCGACACAATGCGGCTACCC